>Ga0114982_1000770_pt1 | contig 16784 bp, 13 predicted proteins | sample Shrwel_input2_FT_FD_87183 | JGI IMG/M metagenome (GOLD analysis project Ga0114982, IMG submission 87183) | Subsurface microbial communities from deep shales in Ohio, USA - Utica-3 well 1 S input2 FT | ecosystem: Environmental > Aquatic > Deep subsurface > Shale gas/oil reservoir > Produced... | reverse complement strand
GTCCACCCCCGGTCGCCCCCTGCCGTCTTGGCTCCCCACCTGCCACCCCTGCTCGCCGCAGCGACCGTCCTCCTGTTGGCGGCGCTCGCCGAGTGGTGGCATGCCCGCAAGGTCGCCCGTTTGGCTCGCCTCGCCTTCGGTCCCGCCGCCGCGGCGCGCCCCTGGACGAAGGCCGTCCCCTTCCTCCGCGTCCTCGCCTTGGCCGCCTTCACGTGGGGCCTCGCGGTCATGTACCAACTCCACCTGGCCGCCGGCAAGGACGGTCGGCCTGCGCCGAAGGAGTCGCCCCGCCTCATCTTCATCGCCGACCTCTCGCCGAGCATGCTGCTCAAGGACGCCGGCCCCGAAGGCAAGCAGACCCGCCGCGAGCGCATGCGCGAGGAGGTCGAGAGCATCCTGATGCGCGTCGGCGGCGACCTGCGCTACGGCGTGATCGGCTTCTATACGGACGCCAAGCCCGTCGTGATGGACGCCCGCGACCCCGAGCTCGTCCGCAACGTCCTCAACGGACTGCCCATCTCCTACGTGATGAAGTCCGGCACGACGGACCTCGGCACCGCCGTGTCGTCCGCCATCCAGTTCGTCGCCCCCATGCCCGAGCGTTCCGTCCGCCTCGTGATCTTCACGGACGGCGACACCACGCCCCTCCAGCCCATCCCGCCGCGCCCCGCCTCGGTCGCGCAGGTCCTCGTCCTCGGCGTGGGCAACCCCCGCAAGGGCACCTTCATCGACGGCCACCAGTCGCGCCAGGATCCCGATGTGCTCCGCAGCCTCGCCGGCGCGCTCCGCGGCGAATACCTCGACATCAACGAGAAGCACCTGCCGACGCCCAAGCTGGGCGACCTCGTGGTCGTGACCCCGCCGCCGCACCGCGGGCTGACCCTCGAGGAGTGGGCCCTGCTCGCCATGGCCGTGGGCGCCGCCGTGCTGGCGCTGCTGCCGGCCGCCCTGGAATGGGCGGGCACCGATTGGCGCGTCGTGCCCGCGCGCCGGGCCGGGGAGGCCCCCGTCCGATGAGGAAGTTCCTGCTGCTGCTGTGGCTCCTCTGTCCGGTCGGGGCGCTCTATTACCATTACAACGACGGCCAGGACCAGCTCGCCCGCGAGAAGGCCCGCCACCGCCTCGAGGGCATCCGCGTCCTCGCCGCCGCGAAGGAGCCCGACTGGATCAAGATCGTCGACCAGTACGACCTGCTGCTGACGGACCTCCCCGCGAACGAGCGGCCGCTCGTGCGCCACCAGATCCGCCACGAGAAGGCGCGGGCGCGGCTCGAGATGCTCGACGTCGCCGGCGCGATCACCGACCTCACGACGCTGCTCCAGGAATCCGCCGCCGCGCACGGCGACGACCACCGCACGACCCGCGCGATCCGCGAGACGCTCGGCAAGTCCTTCTTCTACGCGACCTCGCTGCTGAAGACCAGCGGCGCCACCGAGGAGGAATGGCGTCCCTACGCCGAGCGCACGCGCCAGATCTTCCGTTACCTCGCCGAACACCAGGACCCCGCCGCGTTGGCCGCCTACGAGCGCCGCGTCGAAGCGGAGTTCGCCAAGAGCCTCGGCGGCCGCACCCCTTGAGATCCCGATGAAGACGACCCGCCTCCCCCTCGGACTTTTCCTCGCCGCCGCCGCGTGCGCCGCCGACGCCCCGCCTTCCGCCGTCGAAGGCGTCAAGGGCGTGCGCCAGGAAGGCGCGGCCAAGGTCAAGAACGTCGACCCGCGCACCGCCCGCCCGGTTTCGCCCGACCGGGCCGAAGGCGTCGAACAGTCTGCCACCGCCGTGAAGCCTGCGTCCGGTCCAGGTACGGTGGCCGCGCCGACTCCGCCGCCGCCTCCCCAAGGGGTGGGGCAGGAAGCCACCGCGGTGAAACCCGCCACCGGTCCGGGCACGGCGGCCACGCCGCCTCCCCCTCCGCCGCCCAAGGGCGTCGATCAAGGCGCGACCGCCGTGAAGCCTGCGTCCGGCCCCGGTACGGTCGCAGCGCCGACTCCGCCGCCGCCTCCCCAAGGGGTGGGGCAGGAAGCCACCGCGGTGAAGCCCGCCGCCGGTCCCGGCACGGCGGCCACGCCGCCTCCCCCTCCGCCGCCCAAGGGCGTCGATCAAGGCGCGACTGCCGTGAAGCCCGCGTCCGGCCCCGGCACGGTCGCTGCGCCGACTCCGCCGCCGCCTCCGCAAGGGGTGGGGCAGGATGCCACCGCGGTAACGCCCGCCACCGGTCCGGGTACGGCGGCCACGCCGCCTCCGCCGCCGCCCCCCAAGGGAGTCGACCAAGGCGCTCCCGACGCCGCCGCCGTCGCGGGCCAAGGTTCGCCTGCGCCCGTGGCGCCGCCCGCGCCCAAGGGCATCGGTTCGGTCGAAGGCGTGAAGACTCCCGGCACTGGCGTGATTCGCGCCGTCGAGGGCGTCGCCGGCATCGACACCGAAAAGCTCCGCAACCTCGAGGCCGCCTTGATGGCCAAGCCCGCCCCGACCCCCGAGGACGCCAAGCCCAAGGCGAAGGCGGCGGCCCAATTGCTCCAGAAGCCGATGCCCGCGCCCAAGCCGGCGGAAATGAAGACCGACGGCCGCACCGACTTCCAGGAACGCATCCCCGACAAGGGCTCCTGATTTCCCCGACAACCCCGCTTTACCAGACCCCCATGCACCGCCCATCCTTCCTCCGCCACGCCGCCGTGGTCGCGTCCTGCGCCCTCGTCTGGGGCGCGACGCTCGTCGCCCAGCAACCCGCGGCCGCGCCCGCCGCCCTCGACGCCAAGACGCTGCGGCAGTACGAGAACCTGCTGAACTATAAGTTCTCCCGCGACCTCAACGAGGTCTTCGGCGCCCTCGAGAAGGTCGCCAAGGACGACGCCCGCACGCCCGTCGACGTGCGCTTCCTGCAGTCGTTCCGGCTGGGCGATTGGCCGCGGGTCCGCGCCGAGTTGCGCCTGCTGCCGCCCGACCTCGCCCGCCGGATCTACGACAAGATCCTGAGCGACCTGCTGGACCGCCGGCTCGTCGCCCTGCGCCTCGATGACGCCCTCGCGCTCGTCGACGCCGTGCCGGGTGAGCTGACCGACGACGAGGTCCGCAAAATCGGTCAGCTGCTGTCCAACGTCCTCGCCCCCGGCGACGCCTTCTGGCTCGCCGAGCGCCTCGCCAAGGGGACCGAGCAGCTGGGCGGCAACGACCCCGCCAAGCGCCTGCGCACCGCCCGCATGCTCATCGCCGGCGGCTTCAAGGAACTGGCCAAGGCCTACCTGCCCGACGCCGCCCAGCTCGCGAAGCTCCAGGATGAGGCGCTGAAGGCCGAGCTCCAGGCCTTCGTCTCCGCCGAGGAGGCGACCGACGCCCAGCAGCGCGACCAGGTGCAGCGCATCTGGGACGAGAACATCCGCCTGCTTTCCCGCGACCGCGTCAACGACTGGGAGCGCACCAAGGCCGGCGCCGCCCTCGCTCGCATCATGATGCAGGTGCCCCCGAGCACGCTCGGGCCCTCCTTCCGCGCCTTCCTCAAGGACCACCCCGAGAGCGCCGTCTCCATGGTCGGCGGCCTCGTGCGCAAGGTGCAGAACGAGTCCCGCGCCGACCCCGCCGTGCGGGTCGACAACCTGCGCGCGCAGGCGACCCTCGCCAACCTGCTGGTCGAACAGGTCGACGTGACCCAGAAGCCCTGGGACCAGTACGTGCAGATCATGGCCGAGACCTGGATCGCCGAGGCCGAAGCGGCCTTCGCCCAGCGCAACAACGGCGGGGCCCGCCAGCGCGGCGCCAAGGGTTCGACCCTCTCCGGCGAGGATCTGCTGACCTTCGCCCCCGCGGGCAAGTGGGTCGCCGCCCTCGGTCCCGAGGTGCGCGGCCGCTTCGACGCCGCCCTGTCCCACGCCATCCTCGTCAACGCCGACTTCGACGCGGCCTCCGAGCGCATCCTGGAGCTCAGCAAGCGCCATCCCCAGGCCGCCATCGCCCTCGCCGAGGACTTCATCTCCGCCTGGGCCCAGGCCCACAACCCGCAGCTCCCCGAGGAGCTCCGCAAGAAGTACGGCCTGCCGGAGGAGACCCGCATCCCCGTGACGCCGGTGATGATGGAGCGCAACATCGACAGCCTCGCCCGCATGATGGGCCTCTTCCGCCAGGCGGGCATCGCCCCGCGCGACTACAACCGCGTCGTGACGGCCTTCGACCTCGCCTACAGCAACGCCGAGGCCTACCGCGAGACGCACCTCGAGAAGGTCTTCGGGCCGGTCCCCCAGCTGAGCGAGCAGGTCTTCTTCCTCATCGCCCAGCGCATGCAGGCGAACCTCTCCGACCGCTGGCGCAAGCCCGAGACGCAGAAGAACAGCCTGACCCGCCGCACGGATGTCCAGACCTATGAGATGGTCTCCGCCGGCTACGCCCAGACCCTGCGGATGGTCGACCAGTGGCTGGCCGGCCGCACCGACAGTTCCCGCGCGCTGGCCTTCGCCGGCGGCCTGCTCTGCGAGTGGGGCGACTACGAGTTCTTCCAGGAGATCGCGCCGATGGACACGCAGAAGCGCCTCCTCGCCTACAAGGAGCGCAACCTGCAGTCGCAGGAGTACTTCCAGCGCGCCGTCGACGCCTACGGCCGCGAGGTGCTCCGCAAGAACCCCGCCGACTACTCGATCGACATCCACCTCGCCTGGTTCAACACCCTCCTCGGCATCGGCCCGAACGGCAACCTGAACCTGGGCAAGACGATGAACCGCGCCGCGCTCGGCCGGATCCGGACTTCCCTGCAGTCCCTACCGGGCAAGGCCGCCGCGACCCACCTGAGCATGCTCGCCAAGGTGCTCAACGCCCGCCTGGCCGACGAACGCGACCCCCTGCATGAGGACCTCAAGTACCGCTACCTCGCCAGCGCGCTCGTCGTCACGAAGGACGACCCGTTCACGCTCGGCCTCCAGAAGAAGGTTGCCTACTTCGACGAGCTCCTCAGCGAGATCCGCCTCCAGACCCGGATCGACGGCCCGAACACCGTCGGCGTCGACCAGGAGTTCGGCATCGTCGTCAGCGTCCTGCACACCGAGGCGATGGGGCGCGTCGCGCGCTTCAGCCAATACCTCAGCAACGAGTCGCCCGCCGCCCAGGGTGGCCAGCCCAAGGCGAAGGCGCGCCGTTCGCTCACGCCGCGCAAGGGCAAGGACTCGGCCGGCGCCCGCGACGACTTCGAGATCGCCCTGACCGAGGCGCTCGCCCCGTTCTTCGACGTGCGCTCGGTGACCTTCTCGGCCCCCGACGTGAAGCCGCGCCCGTCCGCCCGTCCGGGTTGGGAGGAGACCACGCTCGCCTACATCCTCGTCAAGGCCAAGGACGCGAGCGTCGACAAGGTGCCGCCGGTCTCCCTCGAGCTGAAGTTCATCGACCTGTCGGGTCCCGTGACGATTCCCGCCTCCTCCGCCGAGACCCTGCTCAAGGTGCAGCCCGGCCTCGTCGCCCCGCGCCCGGCCCAGAAGGTGGAGGTCCTCCAGACCCTCGATACCCGCCAGTTCGCCATCAACGGCGCGCTCTCGTTGGAGATCAAGGCCACGGCCCAGGGCCTCGTCCCGGAACTCGACCTGCTGCTCGACCTCGAGCCGCTCCGCAAGGTCGCCGACATCCGTCAGGTCAGCCCGCACGAAGGGCTGCTCATCCGCGAGCTGAGCACGTGGGGCGACCAGGTGGGTCCGCGTTCCGAACGCCTCTGGAGCATCACCCTCGACGCCGACAAGATCCGCGCCAAGGACCAGGCGACCGAAGTGCCGTTCCCGCCCGCGCGCTCCAAGGACGTCGCCGCCGTCTGGCAGACCTACGAGGACCAGGACCTCAAGGTGCTGTCCAAGCCCTCCGTGCTCCTCGACCGCGTGAAGACGGCCCCCGGGGCCGGCCTCGTCGCCGCCGCGGAGGAAGCCCCGGTGTGGGCCTACGTCCTGGGCGGGCTCGTCCTGCTCGCCGGCGGCCTCTTCCTCGCCTTGCGGCCCAAGGGCCCGCCCGCGCCCAAGCCGCTCCGCGCCCGCGACGTCTTCAAGCTGCCCGCCAGCCTCGACGGCTTCGCGGTCGTGGCCTTGCTCCGCCGCATGGGCGCCAGCCCGCTGATGGCCCTGACCGCCCCGCAGAAGCAGGAACGCGCCGCCGACCTCGAACGCGTGCAGTCCGCCTGCTTCGGCGCCACCGCGGCGATGAGCGAGGCCGACCTCAAGTCCGTGGCCGAGAAATGGCTGCGCCTCGCCCGCTGAACCACCCCTCACGAACAAACCCCAACACCTCCCCATGAAAGCCTCCTCTTCCGGCGTCGCCAGCGCCCAGCAATTCGTCGCCGACGTCCGCGGCCGCGTCGGCCAGGTCGTCGTCGGCCAGGACGTCGTCGTCGAGCGCGTGATGATCGCGATGCTCACCGGCGGCCACCTGCTGCTGCAGGGCATGCCCGGCCTCGCCAAGACCCTGCTCGTCAACACCGTGGCCAAGGCCATCCAGCTGGATTTCCGCCGCATCCAGTTCACCGTCGACATGCTCCCGTCCGACATCGTCGGCTCCGAGGTCATCGACCAGAAGTCCGGCGAGTTCCGCATCCACCGCGGGCCGATCTTCACCAACCTGCTCCTGGCGGACGAGATCAACCGCGCCGCCCCGAAGGTCCAGGGCGCGATGCTCGAGGCCATGCAGGAACGCAAGGTCACCATCGGCGGCCAGACGATGAAGCTGCCGACCCCGTTCCTCGTCATCGCCACGCAGAACCCCGTGGAGCAGTCCGGCACCTTCGAGCTCCCGGAGGCCCAGCTCGACCGCTTCATGCTCCTGCACCGCCTCGGCTACCCGACGCGCGACGACGAGCAGATGATCCTCCAGCGTCAGTTGGGCATGGGACTGCGCAAGGAGGACGGGGGCGCCGTCCCGCGCTCCGCGTTCGACATGATCGACGACCGTCCGGTGGGCACAGCGGCCGACCTCGTGGCGGCCATGGAGGCCGTCCAGTCGGTCCACGTCAGCGAGGTCTTCCTCAAGCACAGCGTCGAGCTCGTGCGCCGCACGCGCGAGTCCAAGCTGCTCGACTTCGGCTGCTCGCCGCGCGCCGGCCTCGCCCTGGTCAACGCCGCCCGCGCCCGCGCCGTCATCCACGGCCGCGACTTCGTCACCCCGGAGGACCTCTTCGCGCTCGCCGAGGACATCGTCCTGCACCGCATCCGCGTGAGTTACGAGGCCTCCGCCGCCGGCCACACCGGCGCCCAGGTCCTCGAGTCCATCCTCGCCGGCCTCGGCTGAACGCATGCGTCGGACGCACCAGCTCGCCCCCGATCCGGTCGATGCCCGGCTGTTCGAGGTCGCCGTCAAGCACCTCGCGAACAGCCTGGACTTCGGCCAGGTCGACTCCGTCTTCCATGGGGCGGGGCTGGAGTACGCGCAATCGCGGCTCTACGTGCCGGGCGACGCGGTCAAGTACATCGACTGGAAGGTCTCGGCCCGCGTCGGCAAGCTGTTCGTGAAGGAGTTCCACGAGACCAAGCAGCTGCCGCTCTACCTGCTGCTCGACACCTCGGCCTCGATGTGCGTCTCCTCGCAGCCCCTGAGCAAGTACGCGTGGGCCCTCCGCGCCGCGACCGGCATGGCGCTCGCCGCGCAGGCCGCGGTCACGCCCGTCGGCCTGCTCGGCTGCGGCGCCGCGGACCTCCACGTCCGGCCGACGCTCTCCCGCAACGTCGTCATGGAGTGGGCCCACCGCCTGCGGAGCCATGACTTCACGGAGGCGACCTCGCTGGCCCGCCGCGCCCGCGAACTGGCCCCGTCCCTGCGCCGCCGCACCACGATCGTGGTCCTCAGCGACCTCCACGATCCCGGCTCCCTGGAGGCGCTCCAGGTCCTCGCGCAGCAGCACGACTGCGTCGTCCTGCATTTCGAGGATCCGGCCGAGCGGGGCGTCGCGGGCACGGGTTTCTTCCGCGGCCGCGAGGCGGAGTCCGGCGAAACCTTCCTCGGCCGGGGCGGCCGTCCCTGGGTCGACACCTCCGCCTGGAAGTCCGAGCTCACCCGTTTCGGCATCGATTACCTGCACCTGCCGACCGACCAGCCGATGGTCGGCAAACTGCGCCACTTCCTGAAGCATCGCGTCCGCGGCCCGGGCGCCGTCCGCTGACATGGCCGACCTCTCCGCCCGCTCTCCTTGGCGCGTCCGCCTCGCCGCGGCCGCCGCGCTGCTCCTGCTCGGGGCGGGGCTCTGGTGGCTGCTGCGGAACGACGACTCGCTCAACGTGCCGCTCGGCGTGGAGCAGGCCGCCATCGTCACCTACGGCGGTCCGCCCCTCATGGTGAAGCCCTTCAAGTGGGGCGTCGGCGTGAACCTCCGTATCGCCCAGGTCTCCGAGCGCGACGGCCTGCGCGTCTACGACATCCGCTACCTCGCCAACCGGGCCGGCACCTTCGACCTTCGGGATTACCTCGGCTCCGAGGATGGCCGTCCGTTGGATGGGCTGCCGTCGTTCCGCTTCACCGGCGACCCCAAGCTCTCCAAGGACCTCGAGTCGCGGATCCGCGAGACCGAGCCCGCCGGCGTCGAAATCGGCGGGTACTACACCGCGACCATGGCGGCCCTCGGGGTCGCCTGGCTCGGCTGGCTGCTCCTGCTCATCTTCTACGGCCGGCCCAAGCCGGTCGTCGTCGCCCCGCCCAGCCCCCCGCCGACGTTGGCGGAGCAGTTCCAAGCCCTGCTGACGCAGGTGGAGGCCGGCACCCTGGACGCCGCCGGCGCGGCCCGCCTGGAGATGCTGCTGCTCCGCGCCTGGCGCGAGGGCCTCGTGCCCGCGGACGCGCCCATGGCCCGGGCCCTCGCCGCCGTGGCGGCGGGCGAGCGGACCCGCGACGGCCTGCGCACCCTCCAGCATTGGCTCCATCGGCGGGAAGCGACCGTCACCCGCGAGGAGATCGCGGCCCTCATCCGTCCGCTCGCGCAACCGCCCGCCGCCGCGCCCCTCCCGGCGCCCGCCCCGTGATCTTCCTCCATCCCCAGTGGTTGGCGCTCCTCGCGCTCCCCGTCATCCTCGCCTTCTACGAGTGGGTGCGCCCCGGCCCGCGCGTCGCCCTGCCGTTCGACCATGCCCGTCCCGCCCGCGGCTGGTTCGGCCGCGGGTTGATCCTCGCCGCCAACTGCCTCCCCGCCGGCCTCCTCGCGGTCGCCATCCTCTTCCTGGCCCATCCGGTGACCTTCCAACCGCCCGAGGTCGAGCGCCAGCTGACCAACGTGCAGATCGTCCTCGATACCTCCGGCAGCATGACGACCCCCTACGGGCCGCAGACCGACGGCAAGCGCATGCGCTTCGACGCCGCCATGGAGTCGACGCTCCAGTTCATCCGCTACCGCAAGGGCGACGCGTTCGGCCTGACCATCTTCTCGCGCAACTTCATCCACTGGGTCCCGCTGACGCAGGACGTCGAGGCCATCGCCCTCGCGCGCCCGTTCATCTCGCCCAACGTCTTCCCCGAGAGCCTCTGGGGCGGGACCCTGATCGGCAAGGCCCTGCTGGGCGCCTCCGAGCACCTCGCCGAGCAGGCGCAGGGCGACCGCATGATCATCCTGATCACCGACGGCGAGAGCAACGACATCAAGCCCCCCAAGGATTCGGCCGTGCTGGCCGAACTGCAGGCGCGGGGCGTCCGCGTCTTCGCGATCCTCATGACCGACAAGCCCGTCGAGCCCGCCCTCATCGGCATCGCCCGGTCCACCGGCGGGGAGGCCTTCAACGCCGTGACCCCGGAGGCCCTCCAGTCGGTCTTCAAGCGCATCGACGAGATGAAGAAGGTCGTCGTCCTGCAGAAGCAGCCCAAGGCGTCCGACTACTACGACCCGTTCTTCGTGCCCGCCCTGGCTTTGCTCGTCGCCGCGGTCCTCGCCCTGTTCGGCCTGCGCTACAATCCCTGGTGACGTTCACCAGATCCGGACGCGCTCCGCGGGGTCCAGCCACATCGCGTCCCCGGGCTTGGTGCCGAACGCCTCGTGGAAGCGGTCGGTGTGCCGGAGGACGACGTTGATCCGCTGCGCCGCCGGCGAATGGGTGTCGGAGCGCAGCTGCTTGGCCAAGGTCTCCGGCCGGACCTGACCGGCGAAGCTGAAGGCGTAGGCCAGGAAGAAGCGCTGCAGGGGCGTCTGGCCGTCGATCTTGCGCCCGGAGCGGTAGGCCTCGGTCCGCTGGAAGGCGTCCAGCGCCAGTTCGACGCCTCCGAGGTCGGCGATGTTCTCGCTCAGCGTCAGGCGTCCGTTCACGCGCAGGCCGGGGAGCGGCTCCTCGCGGTCGTAGCTCGCGATCAATTTCTCGCAGCGGGCTTGGTAGGCCGTCGCGGTCGCCGGGGACCAGCCCTCCTCGAGCCGGCCCGTCGCCCCGAAGCGGCGGCCGGAGTCGTCGAACCCGTGGGTCAGTTCGTGTCCGATGGTCGTGGCGATGTAGCCGTAGAGCACGGCATCGTCCAGTTCGGCCCCGGCGTAGCCTGGGGCGGCGAGGATGGCGGCGGGGAGGACAATCTCGTTGTTCAGGGGGTTGTAGTAGGCGTTCACCGTGTACGGGCGCATGCCCCATTCCTCACGTTCGGGCGCCCCGCCGACGCGGGCGAACTCCCGGCGGAGGTTCCAGGCGCGCACCTCGACGAGGTTATCGGCCAGCCGGCCCGGGCCGATCGCCGCTTCTTCATAGAGACGCCATTTATCGGTGTAGCCGACGCGCACCTTCATCGCGGCGAGCTTGCGGAGGGCCCAGTCGCGGGTGGACGCATCCATCCACGGGTTGGCGCGCAGGCGCTCCGCGAAGACCGCCCGGACGTTCTCGGTGACCGCCCGGAAGCGCTCCCGCTGCGCCGGGCTGAAATGCTTCGCCACGTACTCGCGCCCCACGAGGTCGCCGATGGCCCCGTCCTCGATCTTGAGCGCCCGCTCCTCGAGGCTGCGTTGCCGCTTCGCCCCGAAGAGGACGGTACCCTCGAAGATGAACGCATCGGCGGCGGTCCGCCCGTTCAGGACGTCGGCGAAGGACGCGATCGCCTGGAAGCGCAGGTAATCGCGCACCGTCGCCGCCGGGGTCGTCGCGAGGACCTTTCCGAGGCCCGTCACGAACTCGGGCTGACCCACGACCACGTGCGTCGTCGCGGGCGCGCCGGCGCGACGGAGGATCTCGGCCCAGCGCAAGCCCGGGGCGAGGGCGTCGAGCTCGGCGAGCGTCAACTTATGGTAGTTTTTCTCCGGGTCCATCAGGTCCTCCAGCGCGCGGGAGACCTCGGCCAGTCGCGTCTCGAAGGCGAGGATGTCCCGGGCCGCCGCGGCCGCCCGGTCGGGGGCGTCGCCGAGGTGCGCGAGCAGGCGGGCGACGTGCGCGGGGAAGGCGTCGCGCACGCGGCGCGTCTCCGGCTCGGTCCCAAGGTAGTAGGATTTCTCCGGCAGCGAGAGGCCCGCCTGGCCCTGCAGGACGACGACCTTCTGCTCGTCGCGCGCATCCTGGTCGGCGCCGACGCCGACGTACGTGCCGACGCCGACCTGGGAGAGGTCGGCCGCGATCTCCATCAGTTGCTGAGGAGTCGTGGCTTGGTCGAGCCGCCCGAGGATCGCGCGCACCCCGGCCGGAAGCTCGGCGGGGCCCGTCTCGAAGGCCAGGGCGGAGCGCCAGAAGTCGGCGATCTTGCGCTGGGCCGGGGTTAGGCTGCGCCCGGGCTCCAGCAGGTCGCGGTGTAGCCCGAGCACGTCGGCCCGGACCAGGTCGTCCAGCCAGTCGTACGAGTAATAAGAGGCGCGATCCTCCGCCAGCGGGTGGGCGGCGTTCCAGCGGGCGTTGGCGTGGCGCCAGAAGTCGGCCGTCGGCGGGACGGCCGGCTCGCGGTTGGACTCGAGGAGGTCGGCCGCCGGTAGCAGGGCGGCGCCGAGGAGGCCGGCGAATAGGGCGGGGAGGCGCATGGGCATGCGGGGAGGAAATCCGCCCGCCCAGGCGAAGTAAACCCTATCCCCGGGGGAATAAACCCTACCTCCGGCTCAGAGGCCGCCGCCGCGCGCCTTGTTGGCGTCGCCGACGTACCAGTTCTCCAGCTTCTCGCGCGCCCACGGGTTCTTGCGCAGAAAGATGAGCGACGACTTGATGGTCGGGTCGAACATGAAGCAGCGGATGGGGATGCGGTCGGCCAGCGTATGCCAGCCGTACCGGTCCACCATCGTCTCGAGGACCTTCTGCAGGGTCACGCCGTGCAACGGGTCGCGCGGGTGCTGGCGGGGGGCGTCGCTCATGCCTTCAGGCGGGAAGCTTGCGCAGGAAGACGACCTGCGCCACGGCGACGATCTTCGGGGGCTGCAGGCGGGGGCGGATCAGGGCGGGGTCGGTCGTGGCGCTCGTGACCTCGTAGCGCCCCTGATAGAACCAGGGTCCGCCCTCGGTGCGGCGGACGTAGACGGGGAGGGGACCTTTGGTCTCCGCCAGTTTGATGCCCCACTTCGCCTGGTCGCCCTTACGACCGACCCAAACCTCGCAGGGCTCGCCCTCGGCGCGCGGGTGCCAGCCCAGGCCCAGGCAGACTCCGATGACCTTGCCCTCGCGGTGGAGGACGAAGTTCGGGGGCTTCGGGTCGCCCCCGTGGGCGCGCCGGACCTCGTCGAACTCGTAGCTCGCGCCCACGACGTGGGGCGCGGGGGAGGCGGCGGCGGGCTCGGTGGACATGCCGGAGAGGAAGGCGGTCGCCCCGCGGAGGCAATCCTAGACGGGCCGGCTCAGAGGCCGACGACCTGGACGTCCTCGGGCCTTTCGACCGCGAAGCGGAAGGGCAGGTCCTGCTTGGCGCCGGCCTTCAGGGGGAGGCGCCACTCGAGGAACTTGCTCTCGTTCATCTTCAGGTTGTCCGTGTCCTTCTCGTAGCGGGGCTCCTCGAAGACGACCTTGATGTCCTCGTGGTTGGACGCGGGCACCTGGTCCCAGAGCACCAGTTCGATGTCGGTCGCCTTGCCGTTCTTCAGCTTGAAGACCTGGTCGAAGACGGTGCGCAGCGTCTTCTTGCCGAAGACGCCGGACGACTCCTCGCGGCGGGCGAGCTCCTTGCGTTCGACGCTGACGCCCTGGTCGACGCCGAGGTAGGTCCAGAAATCCTGCCCCGACGGCACGAGGTCGAGGTTGGCCTGCGCGACGAAGGCGCCGTCGAGGAAGACGGCGGTCGGGCCCGGCAGGAAGGTGAAGTCGGTCTTGTTCACGGCCTTCGTCTTCAGGAAGACGAACGGCGACAGCTTCGGCACGCAGGTGTGGCGGAAGTAGGCCGGGAAGGATTCGCGCATCACCGTCACCTGGGCCGGCTTGTTGTCGGCCAGGATGTCGGAAGGCCTTTCGATCACGAAGGTCGCGGCCGTGCCGCCGGCCTGCACCTGCGCGCGTCCCTGTTCCATGGCCTTCATCTGCTTGGCGAGGGCCTGGAAGTCGTTCGCGTCCGCCGTCGAAAAGCGGTTATCCATGGGGCGGATGTCGTTGAACATCTGTCCTTCGCGCGCCCGCCCGTTGGCATCCTGGCGGAGTTCGGTCAAGCCGCCCGCGAAGACCATGGGCTCGGCCTTGGTCAGGAACCAAGGATCCATCCGCGGCTCGCGGCCCTGCAGGCCCGGCTGCGCGGTGGAAAGCCGGAGCGAGACGCCCTTCCAGTCCTCGCCGGTCGCCTGACGCACTTCGGCCCGGTAGGTGACGTCGAGGGTCTTCGCCTTCGTGTCGGCGCGCATGTCATAGGAGGGCGACCAGCTCGGTCCGCGCACGAGGTAGCTCAGGTTGACTTCCACCTCGCCGGCCTGGCGGACGTCGAGGTTGACCTTGGCGAGGAGGCGGGAGCGCCGCTCGTTGCCCCGCAGGGCCGCGAGCTCGCGGTTCAGGCGATCCACCTCGGCGCGCACCGCCTCGCGGTCGGCCTGCAGCGCGAGGACCTGCCGGTCGACCTCGGCCAGCTGCTTGTCCTGGAAGTCGAGGAAGGCCGCCCACTTGAGCGGGTCCATCTCGGGGTTGGCCGATTCCTTGCCGGCCGTGGTGAGCCGGGCGAGCATCTTGTCCAAGGCCGACTTCTGGAAGGTCAGGCGGGCCTCGGTCTGGTTCAGGGCCTGCTGGCGCAGGTCCTGGACCTTGAGGGCGTCCTGCAAGGCGCGCACCTGGGCGTTGGCGATCTCCTTCGTCTGGACCGTCTCGGGCCGGATGTCGAGGAGCGTGAACTCGCCGCGTCCTTCGACGCGCAACTGGTCGAGGCGGGTCGCGCCGGGCAGGCGGTCGAAGACGAGGGTCTGCTCGCCGGCCTCGAGGCGGCCCTTGAAGGTGCGGACGACCTCGGCGCGGTCGGCGTAGACGGTGACCCGGGTGATGGGGGCGCCGTCGGTCTGGACCTCGGCGGCCCCGAGGGCGGCGGCGAGGAGGAGCAGGGTGGGGGTGAGTTTCATATTAAAGATAAGGATATTGGGTTTCACTGGCCGACGACGACGACGTCCTCGGGGCGTTCGACGGCGAAGCGGAAGGGCACGTCGAGCTTGTCGCCGGCCCCGAGGCGCAGGCGCCACTCGAGGAACTTCTGTTCGGTGAGCTTGAGCGCGTCGGTGTCCTTCTCGTAGCGCGGTTCCTCGAGCACGACCTTGATCGCGTCGTGGTTGCTCATGGGCAGCTGGTCGGCGACCGTGAGGTCGATCTCCGCCCGCTTGCCGTTGGTCACCTTGAACAGCTGGTCATGCACGGTGCGGTGGGTCTTCTTGCCGAAGACGCCGTTGACCTCCTCGCGGCGGGCGAGCACGCGGCGCTCGACCTTGACCGACTGGTCGACCCCGAGGAAGGTCGTGAACTCCTGGCCGGCGGGCACGAGGTCCATCGAGGCGGCCGCGACGTAGGCGCCGTCGAGGAAGATCGCGGTCGGTCCGGGCAGGAACGGGTAGTCGCTGGCGTTGACCGCCTGGGCCTTGAGGTAGACGTTGGGCGAGAGCTTCGGCACGCAGCTGTGGCGGAACGAGGCGAAGAAGGTCTGCTCGGTCAGGGCGACCTTGACCGACTTGGGGTCGGAGGGGATGTCGTACGCGCGGGGCACCTGGAAGAGGGCGGCGGTGGCGCCGGCCTGCACCGTGGCGGTGGCGACGGTCATGGCGGGGGCGGCGGGCGCGCCCGCGAATGCTTTGCCGGCGGAGACCTCGTCGAGGGCTTCGGACTTCCGCTTGGCTTCCACTTCGCGGCGGAGGAAGCCGGTGTCGCCCAATTTGGCGCCGGTGCCGTCGGCACTCCCGACGATCGCTCCGGTCAGGATCACCGGCTCGGCCTTGTAGAGCGCCCAGGGGGACAGTTCGGGTTCGCGCCCGCCGACGCCCGGCTGGGCCGTGGAGAGGCGGAGGCTGACGCCGCGCCAATCCTCGCCGGTGCGCTGGCGGACCTGCGCCTGGTAGGCGACCGTCAGCTTCTTGGCGATCGTGTCGGCGCGCACGTCGTAATGGGGCGACCAGCTCGGGCCGGCGACCACGTACGAAAGTTCGAATTCCTGCGGACCGGCCTGCTTCACCTCGACCTTCACGCGGGCGAGGTTGCGGGATTTCGTGCGGTTGCCGGTGAGCTGGTTGAGCTCGCGCTCGAGCTTGCCGATCTCGGCGCGGAGGGCGTCGTCGCGCCCCTTGAGCTGCAGCGTCTCCTGGTCGAGCTTCGCGAGGCTCTCGACGTGGTAGGCCAGGTAGCCGGCCCACTTGGCGGGATCGAGGTCCGGGTTGGCGGATTCCTTGCCGACCGCGGTGAGGCGCCCCAGCACCTTGTCGAGGGAGGCGCGGCGCTGCGCGTTGCGCGCCTGGGCTTGGGTCACCTCCTGCAGCTTCACCTGCTCGGCCTTGAGGGCCGCCGTCAGCTTGCGCACCTGTTCGTCGGGCACTTCCAGCGTCTGGATCGTCTCGGCGCGGATGTCGACCAGGCTGAAGGAGCCTTGGCCGGTCACGCGGACCGAGGAGAGGTCGGTGTCGCCCGGCAGCGCGTCGAAGACGAGCGCATGCTCGCCGGTGGGCAGCGTCGTCGCGAAGCGACGGACCACTTCGGCGCGGTCGGCGTAGACGGTGACGCGGGCGATCGTCGCGCCCGTGGTCGGAACCTCGGCCGCGGCGAGGTGCAAGGTGAGGCTGGCCAGGAGCAGGCGGGGCAGGGGGCGCATGGGGATGTGCTTTATAAGCGTCCGCCCCGGCTTATCCCGTCTAAAATAATGCTTTTGGCCGACGACCGGGGCAGGAGCCTCCATTTTTACCCCCAAAGTTGTAATTTGCGTCGGCTGACCCCGCTTGCGCCCCCGACCAAGGTGGTTAGACCCAACTCGTCCCATGGTCCTCATTCACATCGCCCGCGCCGGCCAGATCCTGGGTCGCTACCCGGAGGCCGACCTCCCGGTGCTCGTCGGGGCGGGGACGGTCAAGGCGTCGGACCATTATTGGAAGAAGGGCATGACCGGTTGGGTCTTGGTCGGCACGACGTTCGACCCGCCCAAGCCCAAGCCGGCGACCCCGCCGCCCGCGACGCCGGCGCCGGTCCCGCGCAAACCCGACCCCCGGAGCCACCTCCGTTACGAATGCCTACGATGCGGCGCCAAGTTCAACGAAGCGGTCGAACGTAAGCCCGGCAGCACGCTCCTCGAAATCATCTACTGGTGCGTCACGCCGTGGGCCGGCGGCGCCTACTCGGCCGGCCGCAGCCTGGGCAAGACCTCGCACTGCCCCCGCTGCGACTCCGAGCAGATCCATGAGGAAGTGTGGTAGCCTGTAGGGAGTAGGGAGTAGGGGGTAGGGATTAGGAAATAGGCATTAGTTTGCGGAGGGCTGTAGCCCTCCACCTAACACC
>Ga0114982_1000769_pt1 | contig 16786 bp, 12 predicted proteins | sample Shrwel_input2_FT_FD_87183 | JGI IMG/M metagenome (GOLD analysis project Ga0114982, IMG submission 87183) | Subsurface microbial communities from deep shales in Ohio, USA - Utica-3 well 1 S input2 FT | ecosystem: Environmental > Aquatic > Deep subsurface > Shale gas/oil reservoir > Produced... | reverse complement strand
CAGCAAATCTCCGAGGCGGATATCTTTGCTGAAATGCAATACCACCCAGCCAGCGATAAACGCGCAGCCATGGTCGCCGCCGCACAAAGTTTGATCATTGAGAAATTGCTCTGCCAGCGTGCAGACGAACTGGGCTTAGGTCAGCAAGTTAATGCGATGCAAAACGCTGAAGACAACCAATTACGCCAGGCTGCACAGGATCAGCTGATCCAACAGGTGATCGATTTGGAAGTGGTTGTTCCAACCGCAACTTCCGCCGACTGCGAGCTTTATTACCAGCAAAATCCGGACAAGTTTATCAGCTCTCCGTTACTCGAAGTCCGTCACATTTTATTGGCATGCGCACCAGATGACCATATGGGCCGCAGTAACGCCCAGAAACAAGCTGAGGTACTGATTGAGCAAATTGACAGCGGAGCATCCTTTGCTGATTTAGCCAGTCAGTTCTCGGCTTGCTCAACCAAGGACAGTGGTGGTTTGCTCGGTCAAATATCAAAAGGACAAACCGTGCCTGAACTGGAACGCCCATTATTTCGATTAATCCCCGGATTATTGCCTTATCCTCTTGAGAGTCGATATGGCTTGCACGTGATTGAGGTACTCAACCGGGTTGATGGAAAATCGCTGCCCTACCAGGCAGTCTCTCAACGCATTGCGGACTATCTGAATGAAAAAGTCCGGCGTAAAGCGGTCAGTCAGTACATCACGCAGCTGATCACTACATCACAGATTGATGGCTTTGATTTTAATGTGAATGCATCACCATTGATGCAATAGCTGACCAGGTCCTGCGACAGCCCGTTGCTGCAACGGGCTGTCCTCGTATCAGTTCTATGCGTCAGTTTTATTCAAACACACCACCAAAGAACGTTGGCTGTCGAAAAAATAAGGTCTGATCCCCATGTTCATTCGATGCACCCGCTGGTTCAAACATGTATTTGCCTTAAAAAACCGCAACGGTCAGCGCCTGTCAGCGATTCCATTTACGCAACGCTTTAAAGTAATCTCTGCAGCTTTTATTGCCCTGTGGCTTGTTGCACAAATCAGCGAGTATTCTCTGCGTGGTACCGAACATTCTCTTCTACTCGCATCGATGGGTGCTTCTGCTGTTTTATTGTTTGGTTTGCCCGGCAGTCCTCTGGCAAAACCAGCGGTTTTCTTTTGGGGTCATTTGCTTTCAGCCGCTATCGGATTGTTGATCAGCCATCTGGTGACTCATTTTGCACTGATGGCAGCCCTAACCGTTTCTTTAGTAGTTTTAATGATGTATCTCTTTGAAGCTATGCATCCACCTGGAGGTGCTACAGCACTGGTTCCGGTGATCGCAACAACCAATGGACCAGCACCGGGGATGGATTTTCTGCTCTATCCGGTTGCCCTGAATTTAATCGTGATGCTGACCGTTAGTTTGTTCTTACAACGCTATTTGTTAAAAATCAACAAAGTCACTTCAGGTCCGGGCACACCCGGAACAAGAGATCTACCTCCCTTGGCTCGGAGCCAGTTACAGAAAGAAGATATTCAAGCAGCGATTCAGGAGTTTTCATCCGTGCTGGATATTAGTGAGTCCGATTTGGTCCGCTTATTCAGCCTCGCTCAGCAACAAGCGATGAACCGACAAACTACGACGCTTCACTGTAACGACATTATGGCGAAGGATTTAGTGACCGTCTCACCAGAAACGTCATTGCAAGAAGCATGGTCTCTGCTTCGTCAGCATAAAATCAGCATGTTGCCGGTGGTCGATGTCGATTATCGTTTGGTAGGTGTGATCTCTGTCCCTGATTTTTTAAAGGACCTTGCGATTAAAGAACTCACTGGAACCCGCCAACATCTGCACAGCCTGTGGCTTCATCTTCGCCTGAAATGGTCGGGTAGCCAACACTCTGTCGGCCATACGGTAGCAGACAAAATGAGTACCCGATTGATCGTTGCTGCCCCAGATGATGCGATATCAACGCTCGTGCCATTACTAGCCAACAATGGATTACATCAAGTTCCGATTGTGACCGAAAACTTTAAGCTCTGTGGTGTTGTCACTCAATCTGACCTGATGGCGGCATTAGCACATTCCCAGGTAACTCAGTAGCTACAACCATGAAACGCCCAGATTACCTATTTGTGGTTATCCGACTGTTTATATTGGTATTTTTATCATTTTCATCGTCTAACACGCCTACAATACGCGCAGCGAACCGCAAGAGGAAAACTACGATGAAACGCGCGTTATTGCTGGCCAGCCTGGCCCTGTCTGAAGCAGCTTTTGCTGATGGCATCAATCAAATATGGCAAGACTCTAGCTTGAAATGGAATTTCCGTTATCGCATCGAACAAGTGCAACCTGATGGACCGCTTGAAGATGCGTTAGCGTCAACATTGCGCAGCCGACTCACAGTCAATACTGGTAAATGGGCATTGGCTTCCAATCAAAGTATCAGCGCGTTGATTGAAGCAGACCATGTGGCCGTGATTGGTGGCGAGACATACAACAATACAGTGAATGGTTCCAGCAGATACGCCACTATCGCAGATCCGGACGGCTTGGATTTAAATCAGGCGGCGCTACTGTTTAAAGCAGGAGATTCCAGTCAGATTACGCTTGGCCGGCAGCGCCTGAACTTCGGCGACCAGCGTTTTATTGGCAGTGTTGGTTGGCGGCAGAATGAACAGACCTTTGATGGGATCAGACTAGTACAGAGCTTCGGCAGTACGGTGCAACTCGACCTTGCCAGTTTACACAATGCCAATCGGGTGTTTGGTCCGGATGGTCCCAATGCAGATCTGCACGGGCGGTTTAATTTGGCGCAGGCCAATTGGACAGTAAAACCAGAACATGTGCTGCAAGGCTACGTGTATGACTTCGATTTTGACAGTCTGGTCGCTCGCTCCAGCAGCACGCGCGGCTTTGATTACAAAGGCGCCGCACAAGGATTTAAATGGCAACTGGCGCTTGCAAATCAACAGGATGCTCATCAAGCTCCCGCCAATTACAATGTCGGTTATCATCGGATAGAACTGAGTTATCCCATCAGCCAAGTCACAATCAAAGGGATTGTCGAGCGTTTAGGCTCGGACGGTAAAGTGGCATTCCAGACACCATTTGCCACTTTACATGCCTTTAATGGCTTTGCGGACATGTTCTTAACCACTCCGACAAATGGATTGCGTGAACAGGCTGTACAATTAGCGTTTCCGGTACTGAAAGCAAAGGCAACCTTGTCGTGGCACCACTTCAACAGTGATTACGCCGATATCCATTATGGCAATGAAGTCGACGCCAGTCTGGCTTACGAACTGAACTCACAATGGCAAATTCTGGGCAAAGTTGCTTTTTATCAGGCGGATAAATACCAGGCGGACACTACTAAATACTGGCTGATGCTGTCCTTTCAGCCATAGCTTCAATTTTCGTCAAGTCTCTCGGACCGACAGCTCCACGTCGGTTTTTTGCGGCGCCATTTCACGTTGATTTGGCGCTCTTTTTTTTGTGACATGCTAACTTTTCTACGACCTGCTCAGCGACTTCAGCAAGTGTCTCCTGCCTATCCATGGCCAGTTTTTGTAATTGATGATGCGCTTGTTGCTCTGTCAGCTGATGCTGGTCGATTAACAACAGTTTTGCTCTTTGAATAATTTTGAGTTCTTGTACCGCAATTCTCGCATTACATAACTCTGCTTCAATACTTGAGATGTAGTGTGACTGCTCCCGCAACAAGTGCAGCAGCGAAGCTTGTTCCGGATATTTTGAAGCACTTGGAATGAGGGGGGGTACATCATCCGCCACAATTCCTGCAGGTTCAGACCGATGATGTTGTAGTACACGCTGTTCTTTATCGTAGGTTTGTTTAGAGTTGGTTAGTTGCTGTTCCAGGTTCGCTTTGACGGGCTCTAACATACTGTGTAACACATCAATGCGTTGACTGGCGCTTTGGTACCATAGCTCCGCTAATGTTGGCGACGCCTGTGAGTGAAGACACAGACCAAGCATTAGCTGTTTCAGTTCAGCATACTGTTGGCCATTATCTTGCTCAAAGTAAGGCCGATACTGCAGACAACTCTCGGCATCGATTGCCGGCCAAAGTGCCTGTAAAGCATCGTGTTGAGACTGCCCCAGTACTTGTAGTCGCTCTGCCAGCTCTCCTCCAGCCGCTTTACCAGAAAATGCAATGACCCCCCAAGCACGTTCCTGTCCTGCATACTCTTTGGCTTGAAGCAGATAGATCAGGCTAAGTACAGACCTGCTGACCTGCGCAGAAACCGACAGTCCTGCTGCTTCAATCACCACATCAAGCCATAGCCGAATCAATACTGAGTAATGCTCACAGGGTGTTTGACTGACTTCCTGCCGAAACTGGTAGCGCTGTACAGATTTTCTGATCTCCGCTAAGTCAAAACTACTTTGCAAAGCCAGCGCAATCGATGTTTGCAATCTCGCCGCACTGATGTAGCCCGAAGACATAATGGTTTGTATCACCCGGGCTGTATTTTCCAAGGCCTGATCCACTAATTTGGCCTGGTCATTCAACTGGATCTGAAATGAGGTTTGCGGTGTATACATCACCAAATTGCTGAGTCCACGCTCGCGTTGCAGGTGGTGAACGGCATCGCCGATTTGAGTCACTAACTCAATCAGCGCATGGAGCTGTCGCAACGCAGCCAAATCTTGCTGCTTTGCGGCCAACAATAAACGAAGCACTAAAGGGTCCATTGGAACTCAGCATCTATTTCAAGGAACTTTGCTATCGCAAATGCTGTTCCAACATAGCAAGTACAATCCTATGCCACTGATTTATATAGCGTATATGACCAATAGTCATTCAATACTCGAACACTGCGAAATGCGAAAATGCGCTATGGCTGTGCAAAGCCTGCACTGATATGGCGCACCATCAAGAAGATGTTGGACACACTAAAAGTATTTTTCCATAGATATGAAAGACTTAACTAGTTAGCAAATCTGGCATCTGAAATGCATTAACGATAAAGCGGAATAACCGCAGCAATCACCACAGAATATTGGACAAAGGCGTCCGCTCCTCACCAGAGGGCGGACGCTTTTTTTTTGCACACAGCACAACAAGGAAAAACTATGGCTTACCTCATTCCCGCTGAGTTTGTCACCAAAATGGTCGACGCTGGCGAATCAAAGATTTTTATGTCGACCCGGGATACTCTGATCCGTGCCTTCATGGCAGGGGCGATTCTGGCGCTGGCAGCCGTATTTGCCGTGACAGTCTCTGTACAAACCGGGTCACCGTTGGCTGGCGCTATGTTGTTTCCGGTTGGCTTTATCATGTTGTATTTAATGGGTTTTGATTTGTTAACCGGTGTGTTTGTGTTAACACCTTTAGCATGGTTAGATAAACGCCCCGGCGTGACCATCAGCGGTATTTTACGAAACTGGGGATTGGTATTTTGCGGCAATTTCGCCGGTGCGTTAACGGTTGCGTTCATGATGGCCTTTGTATTCACGATGGGGTTTGATGCCCCGGCCGGACCTGTCGGTGAAAAACTGGCTGGCGTTGGTGAAGCCAGAACCGTGGGTTATGCCGCACATGGCGTTAGCGGATGGCTGACAATCTTTTTACGCGGCATGCTGTGTAACTGGATGGTATCGATGGGCGTCGTTGGCGCCATGATATCTACCAATGTCAGTGGCAAAGTGATCGCGATGTGGATGCCGATCATGTTGTTCTTTTATATGGTATTCGAGCATTCGGTCGTCAATATGTTTCTGTTTCCTTTTGCCTTGATGATGGGCGGCGATTTTTCCGTGATGGACTATCTGCTGTGGAACGAGATCCCGACAGCACTGGGCAATCTGGTGGGTGGTTTGGCATTTACCGGTCTCACTTTGTATAGCACTCACTACAAAACGGCACCGAAGCGGGATTTGTTGAACACCAGCAGTTACAGTACGAATAAAAAGGCCGCCTGATAGTGGGTTTGCAATTAAATATCGGCCAGTACAGTACCGCTGGTCGTAAATCGATCAATCAGGACTTTATTGACTACAGCATGCCTGCCAGAGCACTTTTGCAGGAAAAAGGTGCCGTATTGGCCATCGCAGATGGGATTGGCAGCAGTCAGGTCAGCCAGATCGCCAGTGAAACTGCAGTGCGCAGTTTTATTCTGGATTATTTTGCGACCAATCCTGCCTGGTCAGTGCAACATGCAGGTCAACAGGTGTTGCAGGCCTGCCATCGTTGGCTCTATCAGCAAAACAGACAGAGCAGCTACGGGCAGGATCCCGATAAAGGCTATTGCTGCGCCTTTTCGGCGGTGATTTTCCGGCAAAAACAGGCACATCTGTTTCATGTCGGAGATTGCCGGATCTATTTGTATCGGCAGTCAAGATTGTCACAGCTCACCCGTGACCAGCGTACCTGGCAAGCGAATCAACTATTACTGAGCCAGGCCCTTGGCGCCCAACCCACTATTTTGCCTGACTATCAGCAACTCGATATCGCAGTTGACGACCTTTTTCTACTGGCATCCGATGGCTTTTTTGAGTTTATTGAACAAAGTAAATTAGCGGATGTGCTGGCTAAAGCGAATCAGGTTGAAGATCTCACTGAAATGGCCCGGCAACTTGCAGACATCGCGCTCGCCCATGGCAGCGATGATAATATTTCAGTGCAACTTGCCTTGGTCAGGCAGCTCCCCGTGGAGACCACCTTACCAGGTGGCTCGCTAGAAGAGCTGCCACTACCGCCGCTGCTGCATGAAGGTAGTCAGTTTGATGGACTCACCGTGATACGGGTACTCAGCCAGAGTAACCGCAGTCATTTATATCTGGTTGAATTACCTGCCGGTCAACAAGCGGTGTTAAAAGCGCCGTCGCTCGAACTGGCGGCAGACGATTCCTATCTCGAGAGTCTGCTGCGTGAAGAATGGATCGCGAATCGGGTACATAGCCCCTATGTGCTTCGTGCGGCAAGCATTGAACATCATCGGACCGCCCTTTACAGCTTGTTTGAATACATTCACGGTGAAACGTTACATCAATGGCGCTTGCGACAACCTCAACCAGATCTTAATCAGGTCATTGATATCGTTGAACAAGCAGGCAAAGCTTTGCAGGCACTGCACCGCGCGGAGATCCTGCACCAGGACATACGGCCTGATAACGTGATGTTGGATCAACAAGGTCAGGTCAGAGTGATCGACTTTGGTGCTGCACGACTTGCAGGTTTACAAGCGGATCATGAAGTCGCAGGTTTAATTCCGGGCACGGCGCTTTTTACCGCTCCTGAATATTTCACCGGTCAGGCCGGCAGTACTCAATCTGATCTTTATTCATTAGCAGCCCTTTGCTATTACCTGCTCACAGGACAATCGCCCTATGGGCCGGACATTGCTCGTTGTAAAAATCTGCCAGCTCAGCAAAAGCTCAGTTATAGGCCGATCATTGGTCAACATGCTGATTGGCCAGAATGGCTGGATCTGACTTTGCAAAAAGCATTGCAAGTTGATCCATTAAAACGCTATCAGCACCTTTCAGAATTTTTATATGACTTACGTCACCCGAATCCGGGGCTTTGGCGTGAGTTGACGCTACAAGTCGCCTACCCGGTACGAATTTGGCAAACGATCTGTTATCTGCAGACATTGCTCATTCTCTGGCTATTGTTTGTTGTGAACTAATTTAGCGACTGGGACGCATGCTTGTTACACCGCGTCCCATCCGCTCATCTTTGACAACACGGGCATTCACTGAGCCATTGATTTGTCAGAACTTGGCTAACAGCTGTATCCAGTACTTGCTGGTATCTGTCAAATAGTGCTTGGCATCATACTGCGCCGCTTTTACTAGCAAACCATACTGCGGATTGAACTTATATTGCAGAGTTGCATTGAGTTCATTTCCGTAATCCATGCTGCCTATAGCCGCATCTAACCAGTGATATTGCAACTGTAAGTCCCATTTTGGTTGCACATAACCGGCCTTGACCTGAAGGTCTTTCACACCATTCGCCGGAGTGTTGAGGAACTTGTCCGCGAATCCCTGAAACTTATGCAAAGTTGCTAATGGCGTAGTAAAACCCACGCCATTGTCTGAGCCTAGTTTTTCATAACCAGCTCCAAAGACATAAGACTGGTAGCTAATCTGGCCTTCGATATTCTGGTAAGAAGCCCGGTAAGACTTCGGATTATCGGCAGCCTCTTGTTGCGTTGCGATTGCCGCAGCCCATTGCCAACTGAGTGCGCCCGTCCGACCGCTTTGCTGATAGTCCAGGCCCAAAGTCCGATTCGACTGCAGCGGTGCTTCGCGGAAGTCCATGTCATAGGCATAGGCTTTTAATTGCTGTGTGGCAGAGATGGCGTAATTCAGATCCAGCAAATGAATATTACTACGCCAGTCACCTTGCGGGCTCTTGCTACCAAAGACCCGGTTGACTCTGTTACTGAAGCTGTAATCCAGTTTGACTGCTGAACTGAGCTGCGTCTGATAGCGAATCGCATCAAAAGTCTGTTCGTTCTGCCGCCAGCCCACGCTACCAACAAAACGCTCATTACCAAGCGCCAGCTTTTGCCGGCCTATTTTCAGCTGATGGCCTTGATGCTGGTATTGCACGAACACCTGATTTAAATCACTGCCTGCCGGGTCTGCAATCAACGGATATTGTGTTTTACCGTTGAAACTATTGTTGTAGCTGCTATCCCCCAGCTCGGCGACATAATCAAACTCAACACCAGCGCTGAATTGCTCAGTGATCCCCTGCAGTACAGTCAGTCGCGATAGCAAGGTACTGGCCAGGGCGTTTTCAGCCAGTCCATCCTGATCAACGCTTTCCAATCGATAACGAAAGAGCCAGTTCACGCTTTGTTGCCCGGCTTTTAACGGCGCTGTTTTTGCAGGCGCAGTTGTAGACGCGGGTTGGGTTGTTTGTGCAGCTAATGACAAGGGCAGCAAAGCGAGCGCTGCCACTTGCAGGTTCATACACAGCATGAACTTGTTTTTACGCGCCGTTGGTACAGGTATTGAAGCCATCATAAACACTCCTTTTACGTTTTTTGGCGACACCAAGCCTCGGAGGTCAATCCGACAACTGTGTGTGGTTTAATGGCCTTTGGCCTGGGGTTTAATTAGCCTGCAGCAGGTTTTCAGGGACCTTTAGCAAGGTCGGGGAGACTGCCATTGGCGTACTGACAACCAGTCCAATAACAATCAGTGTTGGACCCGACAGCGGATTGGGCCCTTGCTGGTGGCAGGCATAACGGGCACAGATATCAGCTAGATTTCCGATCAGTTGTTGTTGAGCATCGGTACTCACTTGATCGAGCAAGGCAACCGGCATTTCACCGGGCCAGCCGACATTCATCAGACCAAGGCACAACTCATTAAGACGGTTTAATCCCATGTACACCACTAATGTGGGATTATTGCCATATTGATAGCGATAGTTTTGCCAGTCTGGCTGGCGACTGGGATCGGCAAACTGTGCCGTCAAAAACTGTACCGCGGTAGCCTGACCACGGGCTGTTAACGCAATCCCGCTATAGGCACTGGCAGCACAAGCGCTGGTGATCCCAGGGACTATCGCAAATCGTAATCCGGCCTGTTCCAGCGCTTCGGCCTCTTCACTGACCCGGCCAAAAATAGTCGGATCACCGCCTTTGAGGCGGACGATCACTTTGTCCGCTGTGACACTGAGCCTGCCGTATTCAACTAATAGCTGGTTGATCTGCGCTTGAGGCATCGCGTGCTGACCGGCGCGTTTACCGACGTAGATCTGTTGGCAACTGCGTCGGCACAAGGCTAACACTTGCGGGGACACTAAATTGTCATACAAAACGACATCTGCAGCGCGTAGTAACCGTTCACCTTTTCGCGTTAACAGCTCTGGATCGCCAGGTCCTGCGCCCAGTAAATAGACACCAGGAATCGTTTCGCCGGAAGCCGGGAGCGGGACTGTGCGTCGAGTAGCACCAGTACCTGCAATATAATCACCGAGGTTGGTACCAAAACTACTGCCAAACTGGCGCAAATTGAGGCCAGCTTGCTGGAAAAAACTTAGTACACTCATATCACTCTCCCGCAGCTGGTCTTGCGCCAGTTTGCTGTTGCTGCATCCGTAAAAAAGCCGGTATACCCTGTCGCTTTAAATAGTCACTTAAATTTGTCACTCGACCTGTAAAGCACTGCATGATCAGGCTGCGACAGCGTCTACCGCGAACGGCTGGCTACCAATCAGGACCTTTTGATGTGACAACATCACCGGATACACTGGCACACTAAACGACGGGTCTTGCAAACACTGGCCGGTGCGCAAACAAAAATGTTGTTTGTACAAGGGTGAAGCGACAACCAGCTTGTCGCCAACAGAACCTAAAATGCCGCGTGATAACACATTGGCGCCACCAACTGGATCAAAATTGCCGACGGCAAACAATTCGCCGGTCCCGCCCGAATCGTCGGGACGTAACCAGAACAGTGCAACCTGTTGCTCTGCCACTAACACGCAAACACCACTATTTTCGACTAAATCGTCGAGACTACAGATCTCCTGAAAGCTCATGCGATACTCTCCTCTGTCAGATTTTTAACTGGGATTTGAAGCTGAAATTGTTGCTTTTCTTCTGCCGTCGCCGGGCGGATCTGGGCGCGCTCTTCGACAAACAAAATGTTTGGATCGGCCTTATCACTGTTCACAAAATGCCGGAAACGCTTTAGTGATTGCGGATCGTCAAGTGTTGCTTTCCATTCACAAGCGTATGTACCTGCCAGGCGTTGCATTTGAGCCTCAAGCTCTGACGCGATCCCCAGGCTGTCGTTGATCACGACGTCTTGCAGGTACGCGAGCCCACCGTCCAGCTTCTCGAGCCACACAGACGTTCGGGTCAGACGGTCGGCTGTTTTGATGTAAAACATCAGGATGCGATCGATGTAACTGATAAGAGTCTCGGTGTCTAAGTCGGTGGCAAAGAGATCGGCATGGCGTGGACGCATGCCACCGTTCCCGCAAACGTACAAATTCCAGCCGCGTTCTGTGGCAATAATACCGATGTCTTTGCTTTGTGCTTCGGCGCACTCCCGGGTGCATCCGGATACCGCCATTTTGATTTTGTGTGGCGCACGCAGGCCTTTATAGCGGTTTTCAATGGCAATAGCCTGACCGACACTGTCCTGCACGCCATAACGACACCAGGTGCTGCCCACACAGGATTTTACTGTTCGCAAAGATTTGCCATAGGCATGGCCGGTTTCAAAACCAGCATCGACCAGTAACCGCCAGATTTGGGGTAACTGTTCTAAACGCGCGCCAAACAAGTCGATACGCTGGCCACCAGTGATTTTGCAATACAAATTAAAATCCTTGGCGACCTGACCAATGACAATCAGTTTATCCGCAGTAATTTCGCCACCGGCAATGCGTGGGACTATTGAATACGAACCGTCTTTTTGCATATTGGCGAGGAATGTGTCGTTGGTATCCTGCAAACCGACATGTGGTTTTTTCAGCACATATTCGTTGTGCACAGAGGCGAGCAATGACCCTATCGTTGGTTTGCAGATCTCGCAGCCATGCCCCTTACCGTGTTGACTCAGAATTTGGTAGAACGTCGTGAGCCCCTCAACTTGGATCAGATGCAGCAGTTCTTGGCGTGAATAGGCAAAGTGCTCGCATAAATGATTGCTGACTTCTACGCCACGGGCTTTGAGTTCTTCATCAACCACCGATTTCAGTAATGCACTGCAACCACCGCAGCCGGTTGCGGCTTTGGTGCATTGTTTAATACTGGCGAGGTCACAGACCCCGGCGCCAATGGCACCGACAATGTCGCCTTTGGCGACGTTGTGACAGGAGCAGATAGTCGCACTGTCCGGCAATACTAATGCCGGTAATGCCGTTTGACCCGAAGCTGGCAATATCAGCTGCTCCGGATTTGCCGGCAACGGCATATCATTCAGCGCATATTGCAGCAAAGTATCGTAGGGGCTGGTGTCTCCGACCAGCACAGCGCCCAATAGCTTTTTGCCATTTTGGCTGACGACCAGTTTTTTATAGTGACCAGCTTTCGGATCGGTAAAGAGGTAGCTCATTGCGCCAGGTGTTTTCGCATGCGCATCACCAATAGAGCCGACTTCCACACCCAGCAGCTTCAGTTTGGTGCTCATATCTGCACCGCTGAAAGTCAGCGTAGCCTGTTGTTGATTTACCAGCTGATCAGCAACAACCCGCGCCATCTGATAACCAGGCGCAACCAGACCAAATATTTTTTGTTGCCATAACGCACATTCGCCAATGGCATAGGTACTCGGATCAGAAGTTTGACACAGGTCGTTAATGACAATACCGCCGCGCTCACCCACGGCGAGCCCGCTTGAGCGCCCCAGTTGGTCATAAGGTCTGATGCCCGCAGAAAACAACACCAAATCAGTTTCAAGCGTGGAACCATCGGCAAACTGCAGCTGATAACGACACTGCGTGCCAGGCACAATAGCCTGAGTCCCTTTACCGGTATGCACTGTGACACCAAGCTGCTGAATTTTCTGAGCAAGTAAAGCACCACCGGCTTGATCAAGTTGCACCGCCATCAACTGCGGCGCAAATTCGACCACATGAGTCTCAAGACCAAGCTGTTTTAGCGCATTAGCCGCTTCTAACCCTAACAAGCCACCGCCAATCACCACGCCTACTTTGCTTTGTGCAGCGCTTGCTTCGATATTCTGTAAATCCTGCAAAGTGCGGTACACCAGACAATGCGGTTGGTCATTGCCCGGAATGGGCGGTACAAAGGGATATGAGCCTGTCGCTAATACCAGCTTTTCATATGAGTACACCCGACCATCGCGGCAATAAACCAGGCGTTCTGTGGGAACAATTCGCTCGACCCAACAGTTCAGTTGTAAATCAACTTGCTGCTCCTGATACCATTGTTCCGTCGACATCGACAGTTCGGAAAAAGGCGTGCCGGTAAAGTAGGATGACAAATAGACCCGGTCATAGGCCAGCTGTGGCTCACCACACAATACTGTCACACGGCAGCCGGCATCGCGCTGGCGTAATTGTTCAATAAAATGATGTCCAACCATTCCGTTGCCGATCACCAGGATCTGCGTCTTCACTGTGTCCTGTAATGTCTGTTGCATGTTGCTTTCCCCTTGCCTTTGCCTGCAGAGCCTGCCCACGGACTGTCATTTGCAGACAATAAAAAAAGCCCAGGTCTTCCCTGCAGTTTTGCAGGTTCGACTTGGGCTTCTTTGCCGGGGCAGAGTCTCGCTCTGCCTGAAATGTGTGACCAACCGGTCTTTACCGGATAAAAGAGTAAAAGCAGTAATCGAGCCAATTTAATATGCTTTTGAATTTACTGAATAAATCTAAATCCCCCCCTGAGCCGCTCAGGCTTTTTGCACTTTTTTGGGGAAGCTGTGCACCAGTTCGCAGCAACTACTCCTGATGGGGTATCAGGCCCTGGTTTGGAGCAATCTTTGATCTGGATCAAATTTCGGCTACAGGCAAAGCCTAACCTAAACACCATATCTAGTATTGGAAACTCAAAAGAACACCATATATGGGATCTTCAAGACCAAATCAGCTCAACACCACGGCCTGCGAAATTTTGCTGCAGGAGATCCCTGGGGAAGTCAGCCTGGCCTATCTGATCAGTGGCTGCCCCCTTGGTTGTAAAGGCTGCCACAGCAGCGACAGTTGGTCCGCTGCAAATGGCGAGTCATTGACCGTAGACCGGCTAAATTCTGACTGTGAAAAATACCGGGGGCTTTTGAGCTGTGTGCTGTTTCTGGGCGGTGAATGGCAATCTACATCCCTTGCGGAGCTGCTGGATGAGTGCAGAAAAATGGGGTTACGGACCGCCCTGTACACCGGCCTTACCTATTGCCCTTCAGCGCTGCGGCCTCTGCTGGATTATGTCAAAACCGGCCCCTGGCAGGCTGAACTCGGTGGCCTCAACAACCCCAACAGTAATCAACGCTTGTACGACTTACAACGTCAGCTGTGCCTGAATCCATTGCTCTGGCCAACACCGGCACCTGCTTATGCCGCAGTGCCTGCTTTTTCACCTCAATAAAAACTTAAGAAAGGAAATCATCATGCAAGTGCTGCCACCGGATCAACTCGCTCAAAAACTAGAATTTATTCAGCAATATGTATCAGCCGCGAACCCGGCTGATGGCTCGAAACTGGATGCCAACGCCAATGTGACACAGAAAAACATCGCTACGCTGGAAGCCGAGCTGATGAAAGACTGTTTTATTCAGGTCAATCGCGCGTTGGTCAGCAGCAAAATTGCCAGTTTATTCGGTCAGCCGCTGGCTGATGAATATCACCGGCAGATTGAAGCGCATGAAATCTACGTCCATGACGAAACCAGCCTGAAACCCTACTGCGTCTCCGTCACCATGTATCCATTTTTATTGGATGGCCTGACCAAACTGGGGGGAGAATCACAGGCACCAAAACACCTGGAGTCTTTCTGTGGTTGCTTTGTTAATTTTGTTTTTGCCGTATCGAGTCAGTTTGCCGGCGCCGTCGCAACCGTCGAATTCCTCACCTATTTTGACTATTTTGCCCGCAAAGATTACGGCGATGATTATTTGACAACACACCGTCATCAAATTAAAAACCACTTACAGCATGTGGTCTACGCGCTAAATCAACCGGCGGCGGCACGCGGCTATCAGAGCGTGTTCTGGAACATCTCGGTCTACGACCAACATTATTTTTCCGCGATGTTTGGTGATTTTGTCTTTCCCGATTTCACTAAGCCGGATTGGCACAGTGTGCAGGCCCTGCAACTGTTTTTCTTACGCTGGTTTAATCTGGAACGGATGAAAACAGTCCTGACTTTTCCAGTGGTGACGGTGGCGATGTTGACAGAAAATCAACAATGCAAAGACCGCGAGTTCGCCAGCCACATTGCAGATGAAATGGCGCAGGCCAACAGCTTTTTTGTTTATCTATCTGAAAATGCTGACTCTTTAGCATCCTGCTGTCGTTTACGCAGTGAAATCAGCGATAAGACTTTTTCCTATTCATTAGGTGCAGGCGGTGTTGCCACCGGTTCTATTAATGTGATCACGCTGAATATGAACCGGCTGATCCAGGATGGTCGTGACCTCGCAACAGAAGTCAGCAAAATTCAGCGTTATCAGGTGGCCTATCGTGCCTTGATGGAAGAATACAAAAATGCCGGTCTGCTCACGGTGTACGATGCTGGTTTCATCAGTCTGGATAAACAGTTCCTGACCATCGGCATTAATGGCATGACAGAAGCTGCAGAGTTTCTGGGCCTCACTCCAGGTAATAATGCGCCCTATCTGGATTTCGTCCGCGCCCAGCTGAAAGTGATTTATGACGCGAACCGACAAGCGCGTGCGGACTATGGCTACATGTTTAATACCGAATTTGTACCGGCTGAGAATCTGGGCGTTAAAAACGCAAAATGGGATCGGGCCGACGGCTATATGGTGAACCGGGATTGCTATAACTCCTATTTCTATCTGGTAGAGGATGAACGAAGTAATCTTTTAGATAAATTTGTCCTGCATGGCAAAACCTTGCTGGAGTATCTCGACGGTGGCTCTGCGCTGCATCTGAATCTGGAAGAAAAACTGCATGCGAAGGGCAATTTAGCTCTGTTGGATTTGGCAGCAAAAACAGGCTGCAATTATTTTTGTGTCAATGTCCGCATCACCATATGCAACTGCTGTGAGCATATTGATAAACGCACACTGACAACGTGTTCGAATTGCGGTAGCAACGATATTGATTACGGTACCCGTGTCATTGGTTATCTCAAACGGGTGTCGGCTTTTAGTAAAGCCCGCCGGGCTGAACATCAGCGCAGGCATTACCACTTGCAATCCGCAGCAGCAAAACAACAGCAGACAACTGGCAGCAGCAATCGAGCGATAGAACTTCAATCTGAAACTACTACTCCCTAAGGAGTATTCAACTGCTCCCTTCGGGGAGCAGTTTGCCCTGAACTGATTTGCTATGCTGCGGATCTGTGAATTTACTTTTTACCAGGGAGCCCCTGTTATGAGCTGCGCACATCATCACCATCCTAAATCAGTAACCAGTGAACCTCTCATTGACAGCTACGCCAGCTTTATTGCTATCGCGAATGCGCAGCAGGAACCCCAGCGGCTGCTTTGGGTGTTTGCCAGAGCTGAATTACCCAATGGGTATACGGAAGCGCAAAAACAACATTTCACGCAGGGTCAAGGCGGCGCTTTAGAGCCGGTACTTTGCGTCGACAAACTCCCGTCTGAGGTCACTGATTTTGCCAATCTGGTAACTGAATCTGCAGAAACTGGTATTGAATGGGATATCGCATTTGTTGCCAGTATGTCTGGCCGCGCCGGTATTGCGCCAAATAGTGATGAAGCCATTCAACCCATGCGACTGATGCTGAATAAAATCCAGTCAGGCATTATTGCCGAGTTTTTGACTTTTGATAAAAAAGGCGAGCTGGTCAGTCTAAGCTGACTGCTACTTTGAGGACTTCAGACGAATTGTCTGCAATTTTTTTGCAGACTCCGTCTAAAGTTCGATGATTGCCAATGCTACTGGAATGCACCGCTCCGCAGCTTTCATATCATGATAAAGATACGCCATGACGGTTGCGCCCTCTTTCAATGTACAGATTTGATCGATTGTTGTCTCACTGACACCGGATAAGTACTGCCTCAACAACGACTTAACTCTGTCTTTGTGCTCGGTACAGTATTGAAATAGGCGACTGTCTGCATTCGTGCATTCCGCGGATGCCTTAATAAAATAGCACCCTCTGAATTTATCCAGCTCCGGCACCT
>Ga0114982_1000768_pt1 | contig 16791 bp, 19 predicted proteins | sample Shrwel_input2_FT_FD_87183 | JGI IMG/M metagenome (GOLD analysis project Ga0114982, IMG submission 87183) | Subsurface microbial communities from deep shales in Ohio, USA - Utica-3 well 1 S input2 FT | ecosystem: Environmental > Aquatic > Deep subsurface > Shale gas/oil reservoir > Produced... | reverse complement strand
CCATTTATTAATGTATTGAATTCATCAAGCGTATGCTCTCTGTATATGGTCATTAACTGAATATAAGCAATATCTGAGTTCGATGGAATCGTAAACTTTAAAGTATGGTTAGCATCGGTATATGTAATACCAGTTGGTGGATTTGAATTTATAACTTCCCCTGCAGAAGGAATTGAGTGATCTAACCCAATGTATGTGCCATCAGCTTTGTATGTATAAATAACAGTGGCCAAAGAGAAAGGTGATGCCAAGGGAATTGATAACGTATATGTATTCCCAGCTTGTACTGGATGTCTGCCTAGAGCAATACCAGTCGGATAAGCTACGCCTAAACCCGATGCATATGAGACCAGTTTTCCATTTTCTGCAAGCGCAGGGTTAAAAATGTTTTTACCTGTAATATCCACTTCTGCAAATGCCCCATTTAGTTTCGTTAAATTTTGATTAATTGGTGTTAAGTCAGTCGGAATAATTGGAGCAATAAATTCTGGGTTTGTACCGTTGGCGATAAAAGGGCTGTGGACATACATTTCACGTGATGTATTTGTCATCATATTTGCAATCAAACGAACTTTTACTGTATTTGCAACAACGCCAGGAGAAAGGATAGTAAAAACCTTTTTCTCAATCGCATTTACCATAGCTGTCTGGGCGTAATTAGCTGAAATAATTGAGCCATTGCTTGCAATATATTGGATACCAACGAGTCCATTTGAACCAGCAGTTAAGCCTTCTATGACTAAAGAAGCAGCGAATTCTCTTGTAAACTGAGCAACATCAAAGTCCCAGTGGGCGATAATATTTCCACCATTTGCGGAACTGATAAGCTTGAGTTGTTTGATACCATTTCTGATCACTATTGTTGGTGTACCAGCGGTATAGGTAGGCATAGTTGTGAAAACAACTTGTTCCAGAGAGAACTTATTACCATTTTGAACACGGTTATATTCTTTCGTCCGCTGCTGATCTAAAGATTTATTCTCTGGATCATATTTAGATTTGGTTAAGGTTGTGCCATCCCAAGAATATTCACCATTTTTAGTATCATCAAGATCATTACTAACTTTCACAGAACAATTCAGTGGCAACGTATTTCTCGCAGCGTACAGTAAGCTGTACGTCTGATACGAGCCAGCAAACCCGCCTGCAACGCGTGCAACTTGTGTTTCAACATAAGCACTATCGACTTTAGTTTTATCTAAATATTCTGTCCGATTTGCTAACGATTTAGCCTGATCATTCATATTGCCATCTGTACCACCTCTGGCGAGTTCATTTTCGCCTAGAAGCCGAACTGGTGACCAAACAGGCTGTGCAATAATTTCTTCTGCCATTTTAATTTACCTTGATTCCATCTAAGTTTTGAGAGCCATCAAGTCTCCAACTGCCATCTAAAAGCAGAGCACCTGATGGAATTGAAAATTCGAACTCATTTCCAACCTGAACAACGGATGTAACTGAAGTTTGTAGTTCACTGGTCACAACTAATGACGATTCAATAAGATGCGACCGTAAGTTTTTGTTATTTCGAATGATTGTGAAAAGTTTTGCTAAGTGTTTGGATGAAACTTCGGCATTAGCTGTTTCAATAAAAATTTTGAATGTATAAGGAGCACCAGGCGGTTGCATGTTGAACCATTCCTGAATACGAACATTGAATCCCAATGCTCCTAATGCTGCTTCAAGTCCTCCGATTGTGCCCTTATGACAATGCACTTTATATGAGGCTTGAATAACGGCTCTTTTTTGATCTTCAGTCCACGATATATCCCAATCATCAACAGATTCCTCCCATGCAAGCCAAGGCAAAACTACAGCTGGAGCTTCAAGTGGGCTATTGAACGTCCTTGCTGGTGTTGGAACATCAGAGATCCGAGAAAATGCATTTTCAAATGCATGTTCGAATGGTGTTGCGTTTGGAGGAAGTAATTTAGACATCAGCTTCCTCTTTAATCGTCAACTTGATCTCAGTGCAATACGCTGCCTGCCCAGAAACAGGTTCAATTTTTGCCAATGGCTCAACAATATCAATATCAACAACACCATCACGCTGTAATGCACCAATGACTCCAGTTAATGAGACTTTGGCATTTAATTTATGCACGGCATCGGTATATGCTTTTACTTTGTCGAAAGCTTGCTTTAAGACAATATTTTTATCAGGACCATCGGCGATTTCTAAGACCGCCTCTACTCGATACTGGATAATGCTTGCAGAATAAATATGAACATGGTCGGTTAATGGACGAATAATTTTTTTATTTAAAGCTTGATCAACAATGGTGATCAGTTCTTCACTCGCTGTTCCATTCCCTTCAGTTGATAAAATATAGATCGCTGCCACTCCTTCACTTGGTGAAGCTGGTTCAACATCTTTGATCCGAACATCGGCATTTTTGGTGTGAAAAATATAAGAGCCTTCACTGCCTGCAGTTGTATACCCTTCAGGTGCTAATTGAACTCTTTGGCGCAATGCTGGATCTGATTCCATTATGGCTGGCGTTGGAGGAATGGTGGTATTGTCTGCGGGTGTAATGACTTTTCGAGTTAAATTTTTCTCAGCTGCTTTATGATCTAAATCCGATTTCTCAGCATAGGCGAGTAAAACGGCTAGTGCCGACTGATTCGCTCGTTGTCTTAATAAGGTCTCTCGATAGGCAAAGACTTCAGCTAACTTATAGGCTGGATCTGATTCAATGAGACGTGGATAGTCGATTCCCAAATCAGTCATCTTTTGATGAAATTCATCTAATCCATTTTTTAAAATAATTTCATAATCGATCTGCTCAACTACACTGGGTTGTGGAAGTTGTGATAAATCGATTGCAGTAAGTGATCCAACCATAATTTACCTGTTTAATTTATTGCACCAAGTGAAAGAGGAATACTCATCGATGCTTGTTGATTGGTATCAACAAGTACGAAATCGAGGTCGAGAATGAGCTGGGATGAAATCGGGGTATTAATTAAGATTTGATGAATTTCAATCCTCTTTTCCCATAAAAGTAATGCGGTATAAATCGCGCTATAACATTGCAATAACAGGGTTTGATTCTGCGGTTGATCCATTAAGTCTGGAAGTCTTGAACCATATTCCCTACGCATTAAACGACTACCAATAGGTGTAGTTAAAATGTCATGAACTGACTGTTGGATATGGCTAAGTTCACTTGTTAGAGTGGTACCTGAATTTCTAGACATCATGGTATTGGTCCTCCAGAAATATCACCACCCGATCTCACGCCTAGTGTTCTATGATTTTTAAGGCTTATGCTTCCTGCTTTGACATCGCCCTCGGTACTGAAATCGCCTGTTGAATGGCTGCTGCCTTGTACCAGTTGGCTGCCACCCACGGTGTTGTTTCCTGTCATGGCAGTACTGCCATTGGTTTGAACATTACCGTTAGTTGTACTATTCCCGTTGGTAATCAAGTTCCCATTAATCGTGGTATTGCCATTCACTGTTACTCCACCTGGTGCAGTTAAAGTAGCTGTTGCTACTGTTGGCAAAATCGCTTGTAAATGATGGTTCTTAGTGTCGTAACTAATCACAGCACCATCTTCAAATAGGCGTAATTTGATATCTGGATCTTGCGCGGGTGTGGGGAATTCCTCATTGTTCAACCCCACTAAAACCACGCCCATTTCAATCACGCCACATGGACTAAAGACAACACACTCCTCTCCAATACTTGGTAAATCATGAGTTTTATCTACGCCCGCCCTAATATTTATGAGACGTAACTCTGCGGTTACGATGTCACCTAAATTGACAGTAACGGTGTGAAAAGGACTAGATGGCGTTACGGTCTCAATTCTGCCCAAACGGATCAGGTTTTCGAGACGACGAGGGATATCAGCATTCATGCTGCAATCGTGTTGCAAGGCTTTGGATTTTGCACTGACATGAAGTTGTATATTGAAGTTTTACAACTAGCTTGAGACGTGGGCTAAAACATCCTTTTCAATCATGTCCATTTCTGCTTGAGTGAAACCAAGTAACTCTCGGCTGTTATATTTGACCGTTGGGCCATCACGATCCACTTTATCGCGTAAACCCAATTGATGAACACGGGCAATGAAAGCGACTCGACCTGTAAAGCCAACTGCCACGCCTTCTGACGTGCGTTGGACTCTCATCCATTTTGCATTTTTTATGGCATTGAACATCTTGTTTTTAATCTTATTTTTCTTGTCTCTTAACTTATTTTTTCGTGGTACATAAGGCGTACTATCTGGATTTTGTTGACTGGTAATCCGTTTCTTTTGTGATGATCTGAGTTTACGACCTATCGACATTTCTAACTTTCGACGTTCTGCATCTGAAAGCTTAATCAGCATTGCGCCTAAATGATCATTGAGTGCCTGAAGCTCTGCCATGATTATGGACCAAAATATAAATTTTCAGGATCTGCAGACATCCATTCAGCAAGTACTTCCCCTGTTTTATGATCCACCATTTTAAATGGCGTTGGTTCTGCTGCAGTTTCATATCGAGGCTCATCAGGGAATGAAATATTTAATTGCCCATCTGGTTGACGTTTTACAATCACACGCTCAGTGATTGGAAAGGTAAGTGCCAGATCCACCTTACTATTGTCTAAAAGCACGGTTTCGAATTTAAATGAATTTTTGCTTTTTTCTAAATTTACCAAGAGCTCAGATTGGTTTATTCGTACCCAATCCAATAATGGAATCATGACAGCATCCAGCTCGCCTGCATACTCGGTCAATATGAATGACAATTCATATTCATACTCAAATGATAACCCGTTCGACATAAGACAACGGATCTTTCCATTGTCTGTATGAATTAGTAATCGATCGGGATCTCGCTGTAATTCTTTTACAGCATTGAGCATGTGAGTACGCAAGCTATCTGGTTTTTTCATGCAACTTTGACCTCGCCATAAATAGGCTCAAGGTGATCCCATTCTTTTTGGAACTTCGCTTGATAGCCTAATTTTTTATAATTTTCTCCGTTATATAAAGAAAAAACCGTGTGCCAATCTTGCTTTTGTAAGGCAGTTAATAGACCAGGCTTCCACTCAATAAATCGAACAAAAGCCTCTAACTGTAAACTTTCACTCTGTTGTTGTTGATCAACAAAGTCCTGAACGGTTTCATAGCCTAGATCTTTCCAGTTTTCACCCATAATTTGGAATTGTCCCCAACTGGTGGACATAAGGGCAGCGTCTTTATTGATATTGATGGCAAGGCTTAAACGGGTGTATTCAGCTTCATTGCCTTTGTAGCCACCTACCACAGTATTGACCAAGTTTGGAACGGTTTTGATTAATCCCGTTGCAAAAGTTTTACCCAAAGTCTGGCTCAGATAAAAGTACATGCGATGGCGTTCAAATAGGATTTTAGCTTTGCCATTTTTGAGAAAACCGACACCACGTCCTTCCACAGCCCCAAACACACGAATCACTAACTCAGGAACTTTCAAACGTTTAGCAGCTTGTTTGTAGTCATTATCTTTTAATAAATTACTGACTGAATTTCCAGCTAATGCCTGGCGTGTCTTATCACCGACTTTACCATCTGCAACTAAGCCCACTTTACGTTGAAACTGGATTACTGCTACTTCAGTACTCGGACCGAAATTCCCATCCGAATTAAGTGGCTTACCGCCAATATTCTTATATCCTAATGCAGCTAATTGCTTTTGAAGGATTGCAACCGCATCTCCTTTTGAACCAAATTTTAAAATCATGTTGCTCTCCATATCAGCTTGGCCACATTGCCTTTGGCTTTATAAATAATGACTGCCAATAAGATAGAAAAGACCGCATCCCATAGGGTCACGGGGTCTTTAAAAAATAAAATATGTACGCTCTGCCCCATAAATGAAGCAATCAATATAGTCGCTAAGATTGAATATTGATGGTGGTAACGCAAACCTGTTGCATCGAAACAAATAATGCGAAGTCCACAAAAGATATAAGCCATCAAAGCGATGATTTGAAATAATGTTTCCATCATGATGTCCCTCCACCACGAAATTTATTGAAAATGTCAGATAAGTTGGATTGATCCACCCAAACCATAATTTTTAAAATAATGGGTAGAGAGAAAAGTGCTGCAATCATGCCTGCTGTTGCATCATTTGTGATGAACGTGCGGGCAATGATTTCAGGTGTAAGTAAATAACCAATTCCTGTTGCTAAGATCATCGTGGTTAAACGTTGTAATGGTCTTAAATCTTTCTTTGTTGTAGCGAATAATGCTGCCCCAAAGACTGCCCCCAATAAAGCATTCCCATTAATAAATGGAAGTAATGATGCAGCACTGATTGTTAGGGCTGTCATAGTCGTTGTTGTTGCTGGCTCTGCCATATTCGTTTTAATCCCATAATTGAATGGTTTGTTTTGTTTGTTGTGGAGTATCTATGTCGGGCAGAATGACTGGTGTACCAATATCTAGAATTACCCCTAACTCTGGATTTGCTTCGAGAACTTTTTCTACAACTCCAGAGCTTCTTCCGTAATATCGCCAGCAGATCGCATCGATGGTGTCGTTTTGGATAGCAAAGATCTGCTTGGCCATTGTGTTTAGTCCTTACAATCCAAACTTTCCGTAATCGTTACATGACACGAGTAAGTTGTTGGATTAATGCCATTTGATTGGGATCTACAATTTGATTCTGAAGATATCTGGGCTGCATCTAAATCCAGTCCCAGTTCACTTGCAATTTTTGCCAATGCCAATCTTTGCAATTCTTCTTGTGAAAATATGTAGCGATGCACTCGTTGATGAGTTTCATTTGAAGAAATATTCATTTTCATATCAATTCCACCACTGAATGGTTTTCACCAAGTAATTGTTGAATCGCCCATTGTTTGTTTCGACGATATTCATCAATCGTTAAACACAAATCTTCAAGTTTCTTGAGTCCCGCTTTAGAACTGTCATATGAGCGGTATATTTCTGTTACTTTGGCTGCCACACCATTTGCAACTGCTGAGAAATACAAATGATCTGTTTGTGGTAAATCATCCACTTCACCTTCAGAAAGATCAGATAATGAAGCAGCCTTAGATTTAAGGTTTTTCAGCAAACGATTTACATCGATGACTTCTTCAATAATGATCTGTTTTAATCTTTCATTTGTGATTGATCCATCGGTACGGATTTTTTCCCGTATACCATCCAGAGCAATTTGCGGAAAAAACGCGTCACTTTTGATGATGATTTGACTTGGTGTGATATTGCCATTTGCAACGAATCCCATGAGATCTCCCCTACCGTTATATTTAGTGCACGGGTGGGAACGATTGTTTAATGAGTATCACAATGTAATGACATCGCAATCGTTCGCCCATGCGGTGCGAGGGCACTTGGTTATGTCGTTTTATATGCCAAGCTGCCTTGGTCATCAACGACTTGTGTACCATTGGTATTTAGCAATGGTTCAGCTTGTTGAGTGGGCTGTACTTCTTCAGATGGCACAGGTAATTTTTTTAATAATGAAGTCAGCGACTTTAAGTCTTGCTTACCGTTACAACGATCATCTAGTTCAATTGCACGTTCTAATCGGGTTTTAGCATGTTGGGCGTGATGCCAGATCCACTCTGGTAACTGGTCATCAATCTCCCCAGCATTCGCATCAATGGCTACATTGATTTCCTTGATTTCACCTTTGGCCAAAGCAACAAGTAGTTTTGCTCGTACCTGGTCAGGCATATCAAGTGCCTCTTTTGGAATGTCTTCATTTTCCAAAAGTTTTTCTAGATGCCAAAGAATTGGCAAATCAATATCAGCATTGGTTTTGAGTTTCTTCAAAAAGCCATTGGCAATTTCTTCAACCACCAGTGTTGCTGTTGAACGTTCAAAACGATCAGGCATAACCATCTTGTGACGTAATGCAAACTCAGCCATTTCAATCGCTTTTGCATAATCAGCAATATCAATACACCAAACTAGAATCGTCATGAATACGACATCTTGAACAGGTTTATTGGCTTCGATGATGCCTTCAACATAGGGTAAGTATGTTGGTACAAGAGCATGTTTAAGTTGAATCTTTGCTTCAAGTGATTGAATCTGCTTTAAGCGGTGGCGGTCATTGTTCAACTGAGCCAATTGCAGTTCGTAAAAGGTCTGCTCTTGCATAGTGCCGAACTCAGCAGCCGATTCGGCTGCTGCTTTAGCACTATGCTTATGGAAATGATTGCGTGCTAAGGTCATGGTTTACACCAGTTCAATATTTTCAGCCATTGCAGCAAGACCTAAATCTTCGATGTAGTAATCTTCGTTTGAAGATTCATAATTCTCGATTTGATCGCGTTTGGCGTTATCTACTACGGTACGACGACGAGAGCCTTCCTGAACATAGATTGAAAGGTTGTCAAATGTCGTCACCAAAACTGCATTTTCTGGGAAGAATGGCACAGCATACACAGGCAAATTACCCATGCGTTTTTGGCTGATAATAATATCTGCAGCAAGTTTTTCGGTGTTTTCTTGGTCTTTATTCACCAATGGGAAGTATTTATCAGAAACAGTACGACGATTACAAAGCACAACCAGATCAGGGTTGTCCTGGTGAACCTCATCAATCATTTCATTGGTTAAATCCATCACCAATGCATCGACATTTTTATAATCACCTGTTGCACCGATTTTGATTTTTCCAACCGTTGCACCTGAAGACATAACACGGGCTGAGTTTTCTTCACGCATTTTTTGCAACCAGCCTTTATTGACATCTTGAAGCTTTGGATTAGCAACAATGTCAGTATTTGCTGCGATCGAAGTACCATTAAAACCAATCATGATGCGATCAAGTGCTTGGCGTTTTTGGATCTGAGCACTAAAGCGAGTATAGAAATCTTTAAACTTCGCCCATTGATCTAACTTTTGATATTTAATCGCGGTATCAAAGTCAGTTTTACGACATAAGTAAAAACGCTCGTCCATCGAGGTTGGATCTTTGGCTTGACGATCTGTGGTATCTGTATTGGTACGTGATGCAATAGGACGTGAAATTCCAAGCCCTACAGCAGATCCAGATTGTTCATTGACTAAATGGATATTAATTTTTTGTAGAAATGCTGAAGACAACTGGATTTTGTCTTCGAGTTTTTGCTGAACAGTAGGAGTTACAGTAAATTTCTGTGAAACTTTTGGAATACCGTTCAACTTGGCTAATTGCTGCATTGCAGCGTTGAATTTTAATCGTGTATCTAGACGCATTGAATTTACTCTTTATATTTTTATTGTTGGATTAGCAATCAACAATTTCAGTGAATTGGGAGTTACCAGAGGTTGGACGTGGTTCAGAATCAGGTTCACCATTGAGCTTTTGCTTCAGATCGTTAAAATCTTTTTGGAGCTGCTCATGAGCACCATTTAAAGTGCTGAAATCATTCTCTAATTTAGAAACGGCTTTGCCCTGCTCTGCTGTTTCTGTCGCAATTTCGATAATCGCGTTTTCTTGTTCAGAAAATGATTCCGCTGACTTTTTCTCGTCTTTTTCTTGTTTAGAAAATAATTTTTTTACTTTGTCGAGTAAGCCAGCGGAATAAGATTGAGGCTCTTTGACCTCTTCAAATTCAAATATCGTTTCCACAGCTGCTGTGAATAAATTTTCTGGACGTTGTTTTTTATCAGCTAATGGATTTACCTTCGCACCAGCTGCAAATGCCAACATTTCTGTACCAAGAGATGCTGGTGAATCAGTCACTGCCAAACCGACAAGATATGCTGATCCTTTGTTGGCAAAGTTTTCATCAACTTCAATGGAGGTATAGACTTTTTGTTTTTGCTTATTCAGTAAAATTAAACTTTCTGTTGGTTCAATCTGAGCAAACAAGGCATCTTTTTCTTCGCCATTGATGGTAACTTTTTCAGTTTTTAAAGCTAAGACATCTCCATACGCACCAAAAACACTACCAGGTAAAGCACTGCGTAAATGTTCTACATTGACACGTGCACCATAGGTATTTGGATCATAATTTTTTGCCATCTGGATGATCCAATCGGCTTGGATCTCACGTCCATCGGTGGTATCCCCAGCTACGGCTACACGAAACCATTTGGATTTCAATTTCTTTTCTTCTTTGCTCATTTGCAAACCTATCTATGAATTTATGGAAAAAATCACGTTTTCGATTAGGTGCAGAATGGGCAATCAAGCATATCTGCTGCAAATACTTGAAGTTGTAAAAGTCTGATATACAACTAGCACAGACTGAATAGTAGTTAAGAAATTGCGAATGTTTGCGGATGAATAATCCAGCAAACATTTTTAAATGAATGATCTATCCCCCATTGCCAATTTGCATCTGATTATGGACAACAAGCTAAAGGCTAAATTCCTTTACTGGCTTGGTTGGAAAATCGTCGATATTGCAGAAGTACTTAACGAGAATGAGCGAACTGTTCAGGCTTGGAAAACACGCGAGGATTGGGAAAAAGAGAAACCAGAAAACAGAGTTGAAAATGCATTGACTGTACGGTTGATGACTCTGATTTTAAAAAATAAAAAGACTTCTGGTGATATCAAAGAAATCGATGCATTGATGAGGGCATATAAAGAATTTGCTCGTATTGAAAAATATCGTGATGGTGGCAGTGAAGCAGATCTAAATCCAAATATTCGTAAACGTCATACCGAACGAAAAGCGATTCCAAACCATTTCACTGAAGAGCAAGTGGAAGAACTTATCCTGGCGTTTGAAGAAAATCTTTTCGACTACCAATGGACTTGGTATCGGGCGATGGACGAACGCTCAAGGATGATTTTAAAAAGTCGTCAGATTGGAGCGACTTATTATTTTGCCCGCGAAGCCTTGATTGATGCTTTACGAACAGGCCGAAATCAAATCTTCTTATCGGCTTCTAAAGCTCAAGCACATATCTTTAAATTTTATATTAAAGCGTTTGCCTCCGAGATTTGCGGTGTCGAACTTACTGGCGATCCAATTGTCCTATCCAATGGTGCTGAGCTGCTGTTTTTAGGTACAAATTACAGGACTGCTCAAGGGCATCATGGCAATTTATATTTTGACGAAATCTTCTGGACATACGGGTTTAATGAGTTAGAAAAAGTCGCGTCTGGTATGGCCATGCATAAAAAATGGCGTAAAACATACTTTTCAACTCCTTCTACCATTACCCATGAAGCATATGCTCATTGGACTGGATCTCGTTTCAATAAGGGTAAACCAAAATCCGAACACCTAAAAATTGATGTCTCACATAAATCGTTGGCTAAAGGGAAAAAATGTGCTGACAGAATTTGGAGGCAGATTGTTACTGTAGAGGATGCCGTTGCTGGTGGCTGTGACTTATTCGATATCAATCAACTCAAATTTGAATACTCGCCAGAAGATTATGCGAATCTATTGATGTGTGAATTTGTGGATGATGGCCAGTCCATGTTCCCTCTCAGCATGTTGCAGATCTGCATGGTTGATACACTTGAAATCTGGAATGATTTCAAAATTTGGCATAACAGACCATTCGCCAATAAACCTGTTTGGATTGGATATGATCCTGCTTTGACTGGTGACAATGCTGGTCTCGTTGTTGTTGCTCCTCCAGCTGTAGCTGGAGGAAAGTTTCGAGTACTTGAACGACACCAATTTAAAGGTGATAACTTTTCAGAACAAGCCGAACATATCAGAGCTATTACACTTCGATATAACGTAACGTACATCGGCATTGATACTACAGGCATGGGTTATGGTGTTGCAGAACTAGTTCGCGCTTTCTTCCCTGCCCTTACTACTTTCAATTATTCACCTGAAGTGAAGTCACAACTTGTCTACAAGACACTGGATGTCATCCGTAATGGAAGACTCGAATTTGATGCTGGTGACAAGGATATCGCTCAATCATTAATGAGCATTAAAAAGACTCTAACTTCAAGTCAAAAACAAATCACTTTCTCGGCTGGTCGATCCGAAGAGATTGGTCATGCGGATCTCGCATGGGCACTCATGCACGCAATCTATAACGAGCCTTTGGCTGGAATTACAGAAACAAATACCTCTATGGTGGAGATTTATTCATGAACCCTTTTTCTATTGCAAAAGGTTTGGTAACAACTGCGCTCAGTCATTTGCCACAAAACATACAATCGACGGGAGCAAAACAACAAGTCGAAGCATTTTCATTTGGTGATGCTGTACCAATTATGGACGGTAATGATTTATCAAATTATATGGAATGTTGGTTCAACGGTCGGTTTTATGAACCTCAGGTCAGTATGGCTGGTTTATCTAAAAGCTGGAAATCTACCCCATATCTAAGTAGCGGAATTATTTTCAAAAGGAATTTTCTGGCTAATTTATTTATCCCTCATCCACGTTTAAGCAGAATGTCATTTGAGCAAATGGCATTGGATTATGTTTGGTGCGGAAACTCATACATGGAGGATGTAAAGTCACGGCTCAAAAATACAATCGAATATAAACCAGCCTTGGCTAAATATACTCGCGTTGGAGGTCAACAAGGTCAGTACTTCTATCTGAACAATGACCAAAAAGGATATGAAGAATATGAATTCCCTGCAGATCGAATTTGCCATATCCGTGAAACTGACATCGATCAGGAAATCTATGGAACACCAGAGTACATCTCAGCCTTGCAAAGTGCTTGGCTCAATGAATCTGCCACTCTATTTCGACGTAAGTATTACAACAATGGTTCTCATGCTGGTTTCATCTTGTATGTGAATGATGCAGCTTCAGATCCAAATGACATCACGGCACTAAGAACAGCATTAAAAGAAAGCAAAGGACCAGGTAATTTCCGCAATCTCTTCTATTACAGTCCAAATGGGAAAAAGGATGGTATTCAAGTTATCCCAACATCTGAGATCGCAGCAAAGGATGACTTCACTAATATTAAATCGATTACTCGTGATGATACTTTAGCTGCTCTTCGAATTCCCCCACAGTTAATGGGCATCGTTCCAAGTAATGCTGGTGGATTCGGTGATATTAAATCCGCTACTGAAGTTTTTTATCATAATGAGATTGCTCCATTACAATCACGATTGTTAAGACTTAATGAATGGGCTGGTGATGAAATAATTAGATTTAGTGAGTATAAAATAACAAAAGAGAGTTAAAAAAAAAGCCCTCAATTATGAGGGCTTTTTTTATGGTTTAAATCTTTCTAATATTATATCAAGATCATAATTTAGCTTTTTGATGTCACCGATAAAATAAGAATGATCTAATTCGGCTGACTTAATAAGCATTAACAACTCATTCAACTCAACAAGTTTAAGTTGTGCTTTCATTAACTCTTCACTCATAACAATTTCCTATAAAAACAATAACTTAACTAACTTCATGAAAGTAATTTTCGCTTCCTTTCCGTATTAAATCAAGTAAATCATTGTTTTTTATGCAAAAATTATTTAGATGAGATTGGTTATCATATACCCCATCCTGGGCCTTGGACGGCCCCGCGCAGTTGCCCACCCCACCTGCGGTTTACAAATAGGGCTGATTTACTACAAGGTGGGTCATAGGATAAAGGGCATTGTAGGCTTATTGGGTATTAGGAAGTTCTAAGGCTTAGGCTAATTTTTTGATACTGCATTTCACTGCAAATTACTAAAAGGACTATAGGCATTTTTCATTTAGAAAACAGAGCACAAAATTCAGATCTTAAATTTAAGCAAAGCACAGATATACGTCACTTTCTACATATCGCCTTTTGATTGAAGTAATAAAGTAAGAATTAACTGTAAGTTATTGTTTTTAAAAAATATCCATCATTACAAAATTAAGTAATTTTTTGTAATACGAAAGGTAATTTTTCATAAGTTATTGATTTTAATATATATAGAAAACCTGTGAAATGACTTTTTTTAACAGTAAGTAATTACTTAAAAATTTCTTATAAATTACATTGAGTGTATATCTTAGTTTATTGAAATTTATAAGTTATTTAATAGATATTACTTTATTACTTCTAAAATTGACTAACATCAAAATTCTAATAGGATTATCTATTTTCCCCTTTTTGCTGATATTTGAGTCTTTAACAATCAATTATCTGGGAATGCTTTGGGAATATGGGAATGCTTTTATTAGCTCAAATGATTTAATAAATCATCCGAAAATACCTTGTGGTATTTATTACAGTAAGGAGGGAATTTTTAAATAAATCATTGATAATCAATGAAATGGTCGGAACAGTAGGATTTGAACCTACGGCCCCCTGGTCCCAAACCAGGTGCGCTACCAGACTGCGCCATGCTCCGAATGTGGGGTGAATGACGGGATTCGAACCCGCGACAACCGGAATCACAATCCGGGGCTCTACCAACTGAGCTACATCCACCACTAACGTTTGATTCTATATACCAAGCTACCAATTAAATGGCGCGCCTGACAGGATTCGAACCTGTGACCATCCGCTTAGAAGGCGGATGCTCTATCCAACTGAGCTACAGGCGCATAACGATGATAATAATATCAAGCGATACTTCGCCGATTTTAAAGCAATGTTTTACAACATTATTTTAAATGGTCGGAGCAGTAGGATTCGAACCTACGACCCCCTGGTCCCAAACCAGGTGCACTACCAGGCTGTGCTATGCTCCGATTTTCTCAGCTTTTATTGTATCGCACATCGTGCGGTACGGTGTGCATTCTAGGCTTGACGTTGCATCACGTCAACACCTAGTTTTAAAAAAAATGGTTTTTCCTTATCAAATGTATATTTAACAAGCGCTTTAGCGCTTTAGTGAAGCACTAAAGTTCAACATTCGATCTAAAGGTAATTTTGCACGTTGAGCTAACGCTGGATCAACGTGTATTTCTTGATCGCCATGCTGTAACACATGCAAAATACCATCCAATTCATTCATAGCCATCCACGGACAATGGGCACATGAGCGGCATGTTGCCCCCTCACCCGCCGTTGGCGCTTCGAATAATTCTTTATCTGGCGCTGCTTGCTGCATTTTGTAGAAAATGCCACGATCAGTTGCTACGATCATTTGTTTATGCGGCAAGGTCTGTGCTGCTTTAATCAATTGCGAAGTACTACCGACCGCATCAGCGATATCCACCACCGATTCAGGTGACTCAGGATGTACCAATACTGCTGCATCAGGATAAAGCGCTTTCATTTGTGCGATACCGCGGGCACGGAATTCTTCATGTACGATACATGCGCCATCCCACAACAACATTTCAGCGCCAGTTTTCTTTTGAATATAGCGACCTAAATGTTGATCAGGAGCCCAAATAATTTTTTCGCCCAAGCTATCTAAATGCTCAATGATTTCTACCGCGCAGCTTGATGTCACCACCCAATCGGCACGCGCTTTTACTGCTGCTGATGTATTGGCATATACCACCACAGTATGGTCAGGATGCTGGTCGCAAAAAGCACTGAACTCATCTACAGGACAACCCAAGTCAAGTGAACAGGTTGCTTCTAATGTTGGCATTAACACTGTTTTTTCAGGGGAAAGAATTTTAGAAGTCTCACCCATAAACTTAACACCCGCAACAACAAGCGTCGTTGCAGGATGGTCACGCCCAAAACGAGCCATTTCTAATGAATCAGAAACACAACCACCTGTTAGTTCTGCAAGCTCTTGCACTTCAGGATCACAATAATAGTGCGCTACCAGCACAGCATTTCTTTTTTTAAGCTCTGCTGCAATTTGAGCAAACTTTTCTTGTTTCACTTCTGGGCTGAGGCTATTGTCCTTTGGCTCACCCAAACGATCTAAATGCGCCTGCACAATATTTTTGGCTTCGTTCGCAATTAAATTCGCATCATTCATAAAGCGTCTTCTCTATCCTGCGTGCTTGCATCACTGCAAACTTATAACGTGGGTATCTTGGCGATGATGTGGAGTAAATCACACTGTCCACAAATCAGCTTATAAAAAAAGCCCCACTGTGGAGGCTCTATTATAACGCATATTTACGAGCGATAATCGGCATTAATTTTGACGTAGTCGTAAGAAAAGTCACAGGTATAAACTGTATCTTTTGCGGTGCCTCTTCCTAGATCAATACGAATCGTGATTCCTTTCTCAGCCATCACCGCAGCGCCTGCTTCTTCGGTATAGTCAGGATTTGCACCACCATCTAAGCAGATTTGTACGTCACCCAACCAAACTTGCACCTTACTGCTGTCTAAGTTTTCAACACCTGCTTTGCCAATCGCCATCACAATACGCCCCCAGTTTGGATCAGAAGCGAATAATGCTGTTTTAATGAGTGGTGACTCAGCAACACTATAAGCAACATCACAACACTCTTGGGTGTTGGCTCCGCCTTCCACCTGTACCGTAATGAATTTAGTTGCACCTTCACCATCACGCACAATCAATTGTGCTAAACGATTCATAATACGCGCAAGTACATCCAGCACTTGTTGGTAACGAGGGTCATCTTGTGACTCAATTTCTGCGCCACCTGCTAGACCTGTTGCTACAAAAATACAAGAGTCATTGGTTGAAGTGTCGCCATCGATTGTGATGCGATTAAACGAATGTTCGACAGTCGTTTGTAAAAGTTGCTGTACGAGTACTTTTGAAATCGGCGCATCAGTAGCAACGAAGCTAAGCATTGTTGCCATATTTGGGCGAATCATACCCGCACCTTTACTGATGCCTGTCATGGTATAAGTCACACCATCAAGCTCAAACTGTTCAGATGCACCTTTCGGTGTCGTATCTGTGGTCATAATGCCAGAAGCAGCTTCAGCCCAACGATCCGCATTTAAATCATTTAATGCAGGCTGAATACCTTGAACTAAACGCTCAATCGGAAGTTGCTCACCGATTACACCTGTT
>Ga0114982_1000767_pt1 | contig 16806 bp, 20 predicted proteins | sample Shrwel_input2_FT_FD_87183 | JGI IMG/M metagenome (GOLD analysis project Ga0114982, IMG submission 87183) | Subsurface microbial communities from deep shales in Ohio, USA - Utica-3 well 1 S input2 FT | ecosystem: Environmental > Aquatic > Deep subsurface > Shale gas/oil reservoir > Produced... | reverse complement strand
GCAGCTGTTTGTCGTAACTTTGCCGTCAAGCGAACAACGCTAGTAGAGACGCTGGCTCGCCAGAAGGCGATGCAGCCCAAAATCCCTTAGCGTACTTTAAATTCCGTTTTCTACGCCGACCCCTACTCTTGAGCAATTAAACGAGAACCTGTAGCCGCAAGCTCACAGCTTGCTGCACCATCGCTGGCTATCGCAATTCCCCATCCATTTGACCACTCCTGTACCGTGTGGTGGTCTTCCTTTGGGGTTTGGTGCTTGATATGAATTGCGCCAATGCAATCGGCTCCAGCAACTACCCAATTAGTCTGCGGCAAGGATTCGATAACCTCTGTATCTTGCATATAAGTGACTCACATGATGCAGGAAAGCCCCTGTCTATTTGCCGTAGAAGGGGCTTTTTTGTGCTTAGACGACGTATTCTTCTTCCGTCCAATCTTTCTTTGGAAATTTGATTTTATCGCCTTCTTTAGACTTGGTAATAATGCCCAATGATGCACTCAACCAAGTGAAGAATTTGGCAAAATTCATACCTTCTAGCATTTGGGGCTTACTGCTCGACATTGCAGCAAGTTTTTGCATGTTTGCACCTTTCACACCGATCGGTAAGAACTGAAGAACTTTTAGCTGTGCAGCAGCATCGATTTCTCGGGAGAGTTTCTGAATATCCTGATCTGAGTCAGGCTCACCATCAGTAATGAGTACAAGCCAAGGGCGGTAATAGTTCATGCCAGCCTGTTCCCAGTAGCTCATACGATCGCGTATCATTTTCATCCCAAGGTATACACCATCCGCTGTAGCGGTTGAGCCATCCGCTTGTAAAATCGGCATGGGAAAGGCATCAAGAAGAGCTGGGGTTTGTAGCACTTCAGCGGTTGAGCCAAAAGTCACAATTCCTACTTCTAGCTTGGCACACAGCGCAAGGTCGCTCGCCACATCGATGGCAAACTGCTGAAGCCCCTTATTGAGCTCATTGATACAAGTACCTGACATCGATCCAGACACATCAAGCGCAAAAACACAGAGACATTTCTGCTCAAAATTTTCTGCTTGCCGTGTACCATCCATCGCACCCATGATTGAACTCCTACGCCTTATCTAAGTAAAAAAGTGTGGCTATAGGTGAAGCTATCACGCTCCTTTTTGGGCTGCAATTTGTTCCTTATTTTTTTATCGATCATCAGAGTACGGCAGTCGCTCCCACACCTCAATCAATCATCTTTCCGCGTCTCGCTCCAAATCTTTGCCCTTGTCGCGTGCCTGTTTGAGCTGCGTCACACGGTCGGCAACAGCGTCGCGTGCTGGTGGAGTTTGAGGCGGTTTTACCGCACTCTCACGCTGGCGACGCTCGTCAATCATCTGCTGCGCCAGTGAAGAGGTTTGTGGACTAGGTGACGGTTTGGCGGCTGGCGTTGGTGGTGGAGCAGAGCGGTTTGGTGCTGGTGGTTTTTGCTGATTCGCTGAAATCTCCTGCATTCGGCGTAATGCCTCTGCCTGAATATCACGGCGCGGCTGTGGATCAGGAGCTTTGGCTGGCTGTGGGGCGGTAGTTGCTTGCCTCATCGCTTCCAGACGCTGCTCGGCAGCGGCTTTGAGCTTATCAGCACGTTCTTGCTGAATGCGGCGGTTTTCCGCTGCTTGCAGTTCTGCTATTCGCTGCTGCGCTTGTACCTTCATTGCATCGGTTGGTGGTTGAGGTGTGGGAGCTGGCTTAACTGGCTCCGCACTGTTACGCGCCATATCCGCCATTCTTTTTTCTGCCTCAGTCCGCAGTCTGTCGGCACGTTCCTGCTGAATACGGCGGTCTTCTGTTGCTTGAAGCTCCGCCATGCGCTGCTGCGCCTGAGCTTTCATTGCATCGGTTGGTAGTTTATGGGTCGGTTGGACAGGTGTCTCTGGAGCCTGCTTGCCCATCGCCTCCAGACGTTGCTCGGCAGCGGCTTTGAGCTTATCGGCTCGCTCCTGTTGAATACGGCGGTTTTCCGCTGCTTGCAGCTCTGCCATGCGCTGCTGCGCTTGTGCCTTCATTGTATCGGTCGAGGGCAGAGGGTTCAATGGAACAGGTGGCTCTGGAGCCTGTCTATTCATCGCGTCCAGACGCTGCTCTGACCGTTGTTGTATCGCTTCAGCTCGTCGAAGTGTGTCAATATTCTGCTGACCATGAGTTTTGATACGATCGGCAGCGGCACGCTGCTCGGTGGTCTTTTCAGACTGCAATAGGTCACTGATACGCTCTTGAGCCCGCGTAACAATGTCTTTGAGAATCGAGGGGTCTTGCTTAGGCTGTTTTTCGGGGGTGATCGGATTGTTTCGCGCTTGATCTACCGTCCGCTGCTGCTCCTGCCATTGCTGATAATGAGGCTCCACACCAAGGGTCGAGAGGCGGTGACGCTTACCATCTTGATCTATCACACCCAAAGTCTTGCCACGTTGATACAAGCTCAGTCCCTGTGACTGGAGAGCTTGATCAAGACTTTTTTGGTCTTGATGCTGCGCTAAAAGCGTGTGAATTTTTGCGGCAAGTTTGACCTTTTGACTGGGCTCTTTGTCGGTGCGTACTGCACGCTCTTGCTCATCTTTGGTCAGGCGCACTTGCTCTTTGAGGGGTGATTTTACGTTTTCAGCACGATACAAATTATCCAGAGCAAGCTCGGGATATTTTTGTTGCGCCTCTCGGCTCACCTCATTTTGAATTTTTAGAAAATCATCTTTGGATAATCGGTGGCGATTGCGCTCATAGATTTTGTTCGCACTGATCATCAAGTGCAGGTGCAAATGGTCTTTTCCCTCGTGGATGACCCCAATCGCCAAGTTATCGCGTGCTCTTTTATCAATATACATTTGACCAATTTCTCGAAGCTGTTGCTTCATTTGGTCACGGTCAATATTTCTCGATGGAAGTGAGATAATCTCGTGATATGCCTGATTTGCGCCTTTGCGCTCGTGCATATAGCGTCCGTTATCCTCAAATAAATCGATCACTTCATATCGATCTGTGGCATACGGCATATTATGCTCTAAGTCGATCTGAGCTCCCTTTTCGTCCAGCATGTAATTGATCAAGGTAGCATAAATCGACTGGTTCTTTTTACCAGTCGATTTTTTGCGTCCCATTGATTTGATAATCATGCGAGAGGTGCTCGGGTTATCGATTAAAGTGTTTGCGTACTGTGTCTTCTAAAAAGCGAAGCTGGTGTTTTACCGCATTGGTATCAATCGAAAATCCTGAGTTGGCATTATGCGCCAACTGATTGAGATTGTTTCCAATGCGTCTGATTTCGATCAGTGCTGATCGAAGCAGCTCCGTCTCTTCTGCGTTCAGGTGGCGTTTTTCAGCCATCTGGTGAAGGGCAGCATTTTTGAAATATGGATTGATCTTATCTCCAGACTCCTGAGCTTTTCTGGAAACAAATTGGTACTCCTCCGCAGTCAAGGTTAGAGTGATCCGATGCTTCCCTCGCTCTTTATCTGCCAAGCGATAGGCTTTTCGTTGTTCAGGTGTCAGGCTCATAAGCGTAATTTTTAAGAAGAGGGTTGGGGGTCTAGGGGCTCTCCCCTAGCAAGTTCTGCGTTTGCGCCGGAGTATTCCGCAGCGGAAATGCAAACTTGCTTTCTGCGATTTTAGCGGATGCAGTGCGATATGAGAAGAGCACAAGGGCTCCGGTGGAAAGGATTTTTTGTTGCGCAAAGCGCACAAAAAACCGCTTCCCCTGAGCCCTTGTGTGAGCAACAAAATGAGCGGTTTTGATCTTATGGATTTTGGGCTGTCGCCCAAAATCCATCCCCAAAAAGGACTTGACGAGCACGCCTCGTCAATAAAAAAAAGCCCCAAGCCTAGTGCTCAGGGGCAAAGATCGGAATCATGACCACTTCATAGGATCGAGAAATCGTCGTGACTCGCTGCGACCGATCGGTGATGATGCAGATCGCTTCATTCTTGTAACTATGCGTCGAGATAATATATCCGTTCGTTTTCGCCGCTTCCTTATTCGCGTTTTGATACCATTTACTCATATGTGACCAATCGCCCTTCTGGTGCTCCTTTAAAATTTCCGTAATTTCGACTTCATGCTGGAGAATATACGCCATCCCATCTTTCGTAATAATCGTCTTGCCAAGATCGAAAAGTGGCTTATGATGTTTCATGGTTCTTAGGAACTGCATACAGAGAATAGTTATAAAATATGCACTTTTAGCGACACTCTCGTAAGCACAAAAATCAAGGTGGAGGCGATAGCACTACCTTGATTTTTTTGCGTGAGAGTACGATGGAAGGGCATATTGACGACCTCACTTCAGGGTCGCCCATAAAATCGCACCTGAGTGCGATTTTATGACGCTATAAAAGTCTGCTCACTCGTGGGCTTCACTCCTCTATATTGATCAAAGCCCACGAGTGAGCTGTCCGCTATTCGCTCTATTCTCCCCTCAAAATACAGAAAAAAAGCCCATATAGGGCTAATAATCACTTGGTAATAAAATCGTTGTCACGCTTCTATCCCACTCGGTAATAACCCATACACTACCCTCTCATATTTTATATGAAGAGAGTATACGGTTTCCTCGCTTTAGCTCTTCTCTGTTTTCAGCCTGACATTCGGGCAACATATCCGACCAATCCCCTGCTTGGTGACGTGCCAAGAGGGTCACTGGATCGACACTGTGCTTCTGTAGATACTCACCTGCTGCGATGGTTATCACGGTCTCACCTAACTCGAACAATGGTTCGGTCACAACGTAACATTGAGCAATTTGCATATACGATAGATTAAAAAATATGCTCTCCGCATGGACTCTTCGTAAGCGACAAAATCAAGGTGGAGGCGCAGCACGACCTTGATTTTTTCGCTGAAGAGTACAATGCGAGGGCGGTATTTTTTCCTACTGCGTCCAGACTTCAGGGTCAGTAGGGGCAGAGAGGGCGAACTTGTATCGGAAACTTTCGCGGATGCCGCGCGAAACTTCCCAATACAAGAGCTGCTATTTTTTGAGCCCTAGCGCACTCCCCTGCCCAATGGGCTGAAGATGACGGGCTCAAAAAATAGCAGCCTCATAAAAAGCCCTTCCAAGCCAATTCTGTGAAAATTGAAGCTCCCAAGGTTTAACACCTCAAAAGCATTTCAAGATCGCGGTAAGTAATATTTGTCTCGAAAAGTGCATTGATGAGCTCAGGGTACACATAGAGTATATACGGTGAGCCATAGGAGGTAATGCCGACCCAAGTACCCAGCTCAGAATCAATAACAGGGATTTTTGCATCGATGAGCCGCTCATAGTCACTTTGCGTAAACTTGGGAAAAACAAGCCACTGGAAGACCTCTTGTGATTCGTCGGTCTCTGGATCGTAGATGTTATAGATGTCGTCGTAACTGATGATGGATCGCTCCAACAGCTCACAGACCAGATAGGTTTGGTTGAGATGCGTCGATACATGATCGAGATGAAACGAGGTGATCTGAGATGCCATATTCGTGATGAGTAATTGATATAAAGCATCCAGACAACATCCGTCCGTATTGCCAAAGAAAAAAGAAAATCCACCAGATTTTCGTGGTGGAGACTGTGTACTACCTTTTTCTTTGGCAAGGATGGATAAGTTGTGGGTGGTTTATATCGATCAGCACGGATGTGGGATCGTCGCCTCAGTGGATCAAGCTTTTTCGTGTAGCTGGGACAAGATTAGGGCTGAGTGTATTGTTTTGCACGTTCCAGTATGGCAAGGATAGCTTCATCATGCGTCATCCGACCTTCCGTGACGGCTTTAGAGAGCTCTAAACCAGCTTCAGAAGGCTGGATATTGTCTACAGCTAATATGGCTTGAGACTGTTTTTGAGCCCAAGCTATTGCGGATAAATCAGATTCAGGGATAGATGGTTTCGGGGGCTGTTTCATCGATGGATATGAGCAAATCACTTATGGGCAGAATACCCTTTTAAGATACATGGTCAAATCAAAATTCATAAGATCATTAGTACGTCATAGGCTGTCGCCTTGAATGTATAACATCCTAGAAATGATCAAAATATATGCTACATTTTGCTTGTCGCAATCCTACTATTACGGTGACTTCCATGAGTGGCAATGACAAAAAAACCTCCGCTAGTATGGCAAGTTTGGCTAGTGAAATCCTCCAAGACCCAAACGCCTCCAAAATCCAAAAATCCTTGGCTGGATCAGCCTTGGCTCAATCAGGATCATCCAAGCAAACAGGATCAGCAATGGAAACTAAGGCTTCCAAAGCTCTTCAAAGTGACAAGTACAGCGAGACAACGAAAAAACTGGCTGGCTCCGTGCTTTCACAATCCAAAAAGTGAGCTCCTGTGTGGGCGAAAGCCCACACTACCGCCATCGATACCCTCGGTGCTTGTAGAGGTAAAAATTCCAAGCATTCACCATGCCCAAGTAAACAAACACATGCTTGGCAATATCAAACACACCAAACCATCCCTGAGCCAATAGAAAATAGCTGGCAAAGGCACTAAAGATCAGACCGATGAACAGAGACGCTATCACTACAGCCAAAACGCTGCCAAAGTGGTGCGCCATATCATCAAACAATTGGTGCTTGAGATAGTCAGGATGCACAATCAAAAATCTCGTGGCGAGTTTTGAGGCTGTGCCATTAGCGGCTGGCAAATACTTAGATGCTCCCTTTACCATGCTCGCGCCTCGCTGAAGGACTTGGCTCGCTGGTGCATTCGGAAAGGGATTGCTGTTGGTGGAGGTATTCTGCTGCGCTTGTCTGCGAAGGTTTTGCAGAATGCTGCCCTTGCTTTTCGGCGGCGGTGTCGGTGTATGGCTGCTCGATGTCTGAGAGCTGGAGCGCGTATAAGAGCTACTCCCCTGCCCTGTTTTCTGAAAACTTTGACTGATTAGGTTGTAAAGCTCCGTTTGATACTGCTGACAATTCGCATGATTGTTTGGATGAATCTGTGCGGCGGTAAGCTCGGCAATCCGCCGAAGCCCTTGCTCATGAGCTGACCGCTGAATCGGCTGCTCCAGTAAATCAAGTAAGGTGATACCACTCTGCTGCATGGTCTGCCATGCTTGATCTGGTGAGCTTGTCAGTTGTGTAAGCACTGCATTCATAGACATATATCGACCTCCAAGGCACTCCCCTACTCTATATTTGACGGCGCAAAAAAACCATATAAAATATCATCATGTATGTTTTGCCTCTTTTACTCTAAAACTCTTATACGCAAAAACACTTAAATGTATTGCCATTAAAGAGTAAAAGAGTTAAAACTCTAAAACCTAGCCTATAAGCGATTTCTCTATGCCATTGGTGATTACACTCGCGCACCAAAAGGGGGGAGTGGGGAAGTCCACACTCGCCTCAAACCTGCGCTCATTTTTTTCTTCTGCCTATAAAACGGCTCTGGTCGATATTGACCCTCAAGGCTCACTGGCGAAGCTCGCCACAGCATTTGCTGAACAAGAGGGGAGAGAACCTGAGCACGTTATTTCTCGGAAAGATTTTCAGTCCTATGCAGAGCTCAAGGACAAAATCAGCGGCTATGAGGTGGTCATCATCGATACACCACCATACCTCTCGACAGAGCTTGAAGCGGTCTTCGATCTGAGCACGCTGGTGGTCGTGCCATGTAAGACCTCACCGCTCGATCTCTTGGCGATTGGTGACACGCTCGATCTGATACGCGCACACCAAGTCAAAAATCCAGACTTGCTCTCAGGCGTGGTGCTGACCATGACTATTCGTGGTACAGACTTCACCCAGCAGATTCGCTCAGAAATTGAGAATATGGGTTTTCATGTGTTTGCTTCAGAGATTGGAAATCGGGTGGCATATATGCGCTCATTGCTCAGGAGCAACAGCGTAGAGGGTGAAGACAACAAAAAAGCGTGGGCTGAGATTCAATCGCTCGGTGAAGAGCTTATTTCTTTTTTACAGGCAAAATATGATGAGTAAAGACAAATCCAGCAAGCTCGGTGAGGTATCAGGGCTCCTCGGCAATATCACCAAAAAGCGCGAGAGTGGAGAGCTTGCACCAAGCCCACTTCAGAGCGTCGTGCAGCCTGTATCAGAAGAAAAAGAGTTTAAGAGTAAAAACTCTTTAACTCCAGAACATGAAAATCTTGAAAAACCAAAGGGAAAGGGTGGTAGACCTAGTGTGAAAAGTGAGGAGATTGAGTATATGAAAATCAGTCCTCGTATCCCAAAGAGTCTGCGGCAAGAGGTGGGGGTAGCGTTATCACTTGAGAAGTTTGTCGATGCTGACGGTAAGGTGATTAAGACGCTTGATGAGCTGGTGACTTTTGCTCTGGAGCAACTTCGTGATCAAAAAAAATAATTTCTTTCTATGCAAAAAATTAAAATTATTATGGCTTTGGCGATTTGTTTCTTTTCGTCTTTTTCACTGCTTCTCGCTCGTGACACACAAACAAATGCAAATGATGTCCATGTGAATGGGTACTATAGAAAAGACTGAACATATGTAAAACCGCACTATAGAAGTGCTCCTGATAGTGCGGTTTTAAACAATTATGGGTGCATAGATAATAACGATTGTACAATTAGGGCTAATAATACCTATGGTCTATATGGCAACTATCAACCAAGCGCATCAGCTAGAGACAACTTAAATCTCATATCTCAGTACACACCTCCCAAGATTAAATTCGATAAATACTATATATTCTTAATATCGAAAATAAATATAAGCCTTCTAGATCAAAAACCAAAAATATACTCTCCTGAGTATATTTGATGAAACTACTCTTTTATAGAGATTTCACAATGCAAATCATCAAATGGCTACCATGTCATTCCAGTATCTATAACGTATCCAGTCAATATAAAAGGTTTACTCTGCGAAAAAACAAAAAAGAACTGAAACAACTATCGAGTCTACTCAAACGCTGGAGGAGGCAATTTAAGAAAAAACCCTTTTATTTGAGATAACATTGTTAATTTTATAAAAAATAACGAAATTGTTCACTCAATTGATGAAAAGATTTTAAATGGTGAGGTTTGGGTTTTTGTATTAACAAAAAATAAGTGACAGTGATGGATGCACAAACCTCTTTTGAACGAATACCAATAAAAAATTAATTATTTTCATTAACATAATCAATACATCCTTCCTCAAAGGAAGCTGATCTATTGGAGCAATCATACTCATCAGAAATGTTATTTCTCTCTGCCCATCTATATCAAGCAGAATGCCCAGAGCAATCGCTCGTACAGGGACTTCACCTAAAGTAATTTCTTGAAAATTCTTGATTCATAGGCTGAACATCATCTTCTCACCAAAAATCTAGATTTTCATATTGTGGACTTATCACTGAACCTTCTGGAATCTTATCATCTATAGTTATTTTTTCAGCATATCTTGGAGGAGCTGAGATGCCTTCTATTTTTAAATCATCTGAATTAACAGAGTTTACCTCCGTTCACCCACAAGCCGTTAAAAAAAAGGAGATAAAGATGGTGATTAACATTAAAAGTGGCATAGGTATTTTTAAACAGGATATTTATAATTGTAAAAAAATAAACTCATTTTTAATAAAAGCACTCTGGCGACAGAGTGCTTTTTTTGTGAGTCAAAAAGCAAATCCCAATTGCGGATCACTTTTCTTCCTCGATTTTTTCCCAACCACAGCAACAGGCTCGCTCTCGATCGGGGGAGTGGATGCTGGAAGCGTCGCCTCCACCGTTGGCGGCTCAGTCACCATCGTTGGGACTGGCTCAAGCAGAATCTCAGGCAGCGGTGGCTCCACCACCACTTGATCATCGTCAGAGGGTGAAGACACATGCCCAATTTTCTGCATAAAGCCCCGAAACTTCTCAATCATGGCATAAGTCTTTTTCCGACCCTCCCAATCGTAGAGATAGTGCGCTGGCGTGTGCCACGTTTCACGCACCTCAAGGGTAAGTGAATTGCCGACTACCACTTGAGCAGGGACGTTCCACAGCGAAAGCTGGATATAGCACATGAGTGCAGACACTCGATCAATATCGACGGCTTGCACCCAGAGCGTCGTTGCTGGGTTATAGCCCTTGCTAATGAGCATAGAGACGGCTGGCAACAGTGTGCCTCCAGCACCACAAGCAGGATCGCTCATGGTGATATACGGCTGAGTCTTGAGCTTCTCGATCAACTCGGCAAGGGTCATCTCTGCCATCAGTCGGGAAAGCTCAAAAGGCGTAAAAAATTGCCCTTTGAGCTCTTCACCAAAACCCAATGACATATAGATGCCGCCTAGATGATCGACAGGCGCAGTATTCATCAGATCAATAAAGAGCTGAAAAAGCGACTTGAGCGCGTACCGATCAGGCTCATCATACGACTTGATCAAAGATAGATACTCCTCCTCTAGTACCATATCTTTGCGGATTGCGTTGTGCAGGGTGATTGCCGCTATCGTCACAAAGTCAGAAAAAACCGTGTAGCGATGCTTGTTTCGACCAATCGTTTTGAATAGATCGATGAAGTCTTGAGGCGTTGGTGTTGGTAGTGGCGTAGCCATACTCACTCCAGAATCCAGCACCAAGGTGCTGAGTGATTGAGGGTATGGGGTGGCAGAAGCCATCCCCTCCAGTCCTCCCGATCGATTTTGATCAGGAGGACAGAAGGCACGGCTTATATTTTGGAGTTTAAGAGTAAAAACTCCAAAATTTAAAACAATTGATTTTATTTGAATTTAAAAAAATTCTGTATGAACGAGAGCGACTATTGATCGAAGAGAGAAGGGGATAGTGCAGTGCGTATCCATTTACATATCCATTTATATCCAATTTTCAAACATCGCATGAATGTTAAAGAGTTTAAGAGTTTTTACTCTTAAACTCTTTAATTGTAACTCTGTTTAGCTGAGATAGAGCATTTGCAAGGAGCCTGTTCCTTTCATTTTCCGATCATTCGTGACGAACACATCACAGAGCTGCTCAAGTGCCGTCGAAATATGAATTGCATCAGGCAATGCGGTTCGGTGGGCGGCTTTGGTGGCGGCTGCTTTGTCTAATGCGCCCAAAGTGATCGGCTCAAGGCTTATGAGCTCTGTATCAAGGAGAAAATCTCGATACGTCATTGCCACATCACTGCGCCCAAGCTGATAAGGACGCACCAGTAGCTCTGCTAGTGTGAGCTCGCTTGTCACCAGCCGATATTGCCCCTCTATGCCTTGCTCAAAAATAGGAAGCACGACTGAGAAAAAATCTGGGTGCTGCTCTAAAAAGTAAATAAAGCAGTTGGTATCAAGATAGACACGTTTCGCGCCTTGAAGTGCTTTTAGTGTGTCCATGCGTCTCGATCATCACGAAGCTGGCGTACTGTTTCGTCTGGGTCGGCTGGGTTGACCAAAGACAAGCCACTCCCTGCAAACCGCATGAGCTTGCTGACTCGATCTTGCACACCTGTGCGTACTGGTCGAAGCAGCACGCCTTGAGACGTGATTTCTATCTCCAGCAGATCGTTTGGCTCGATACCTGCCAATTTTCCAATATCGCTCGGAATAGTGATCTGGCGTTTCTCACGGACTCGAACGGTGATCATGTTCAAAGCATCCATAGTAGGAAAGTTACACATACTGTAGGAAAGTATAATCATTTTTGATTTTTAGCAAATGATCTTTGGTTGCGAAGTGTACTCATCGTTTTGTCTCAAAAACGGTGGTTTTTGAGACAAGTCCACATCACCTCCGAAAACAGGGCTAAGAAGTCGGTTTCTTGTACCAAAACTCATCTCAAAATCAATGTGTCAAAAATTTTGCTTTTACATGAGTTTTGGTACAATTAGTGAGCTTTCAGGGCTCACTTGGAGTCGGCACGACTCACCACACCACACTTCAGCCACAAGTTTTATTTTTTGATGGAGCGATAATATGAAAATTGGATATGCTCGTGTTTCTACCGACGATCAAAAACTTGATCTTCAGCAAGATGCTTTAATCGAGAAAGGCTGTGAAAAAATATATTCAGAGCATATTTCGTCTGGGAAGTCTGATCGTCCTGAATTAGTTTCCTGCTTAAAATCACTGCGTCCACATGATATATTAGTGGTATGGCGGCTTGATCGATTGGGCAGAAGCCTGAAAGAGCTTATTGATATTGTGAATCAGCTCGATGCAATGCAGTGTGGTCTCATCTCGATCAAAGAGAATATTGATACCACATCGCCAACAGGTCGGCTGGTGTTTCACCTCTTTGCATCGCTGGCGCAATTCGAAAGGGAGCTCATCCAAGAGCGAACGAAGGCTGGACTTGCTGCTGCTCGATCCAGAGGCAAGGTCGGAGGAAGACCAGAAAAGCTGACGCTTGCCGACAAGACAATGATCCAGTCTCTGATCACTCACCCAGAAACGAAAATTAGTGACCTAGTTGAAAGATTTGGGGTGAGCAGGAACACGCTGTACCGCATCGCGAAAGAAGACCTCTCCAAACACGCAGAGAAACGCAAAAAATAGGCTAAAAACGGGGGGCAGTTTCCTTTCTGCTACCTCTCCACCTTTTTTTACTTAAACCGTCTCTAATCGCTTAAAAAGCGGCTTTTTGAGCCTATTTACATCATGGAATTTGGTCTCTTTACTGTTTCCAGATACGATCGAGAGATGTTTGTATGTTTTTTGATCTTTTTTAAAAAATTAAAGAACGGCACGCGTCGAAAAATTGAAAAAATTTTCGACGCGTTGTTATAAAAGAAACATATTATTAAAAGAACATATTATAGCCCCCCCTGTAAGCCTTACGCAGCAAGGGTTCCCGAGACCCAATAGCGGTGAGTTTGGAGGATTTCTCACACCAATAGCGGTGAGTTTGGAGGATTTCTCACACCAATAGCGGTGAGTTTGGAGGATAGAGCACCAATAGCGGTGAGTTTGGAGATTTTAGCTCAAAAAGTATACAAATGATCGTTTTTTGAGCTGAAAACGCTTAAATTTCACTCATTTTTGCATTTAGACTGTCTATTTTTTGATCGTTTATTGATGGATTTATAGGCTATAGCGGTGAGTTTGGAGGTTTGTTTTTTGCAAGGTGTTTAAAAAGCGGTATGAACATAATTGACAAACGGTTTTTGTCGGATAGACTCAGTGTTACATTTTTTTTACCTGTATGAAGAGCAAAGGAGACACCATGACATCGGTCAATGACCCTCACTCATTGGTGAGCTTTTCGCACGCCTTACTAGAGAGTCGGTATAACTACAATGCGGCGGAGCAGCGTCTGGTGATTCTTGCTTCTGCCTTAGTAGAGCCAAACCACTCAGGATCTGATTATTATACAATCGATCTAAAAGCAATAAAAAACCAATACTCGTTTGGAGAGTCTTTTTATCAAGAAATGGAAAATGCTTGTGAGAGCATTATGAAAAATCCTGTTTACTTAAAAGACGACCATAATACAAAACTAATCGTTCATTGGTTTTCGTCGATGGAAATAGATAGGATTAACAAAACCGTCACGGTGAGTTTTCACGATCTGATAAAACCACAACTTTTTGACCTCAAGGAAAAGTTCCTCGTATTTTTAAAGTCCAATGCTGTATCGCTGACCTATCCGTCATACATCCGCATTTTTCTATTGATCAAGGCACAGGAGTTCCTCGGTCATGGAGGTCGTTTCTATAAGGAAATGAGCATCGATCAGATCAAGGAGATATGTGTAATCAGCCCAGATACACCGTTTTTTGATCTAAAAAGACAAACCATAGAGAAGCTGGTTGCGGCAATCAACCAGCTCACAGACATAGATATTCTGGACGTGGAGTACATAAAACAGGCTGGCTCAAAAAAAGTAGTATCGGTAAAGTTTCATGCCCAACCGAAAAAGCAAATGATCGTTGACTACGCGCTTCCAAAAAAAGGGAGAAAGCCGACAGAAGCAAGATCGGCAAAAGTTTATGAGCATTTGCTGGGTATGTCATTTACAGACGCAGAAATTCGTAAACTCATCAGAGAGTACGGGGTCAAAAGGATTGATCGGGCGATTGCTTACATGGATGCCATCAAGAAGAAATCAGTAATCAAGGCTCCAAAGTCCTATTTAGTTGGCTGTATCAAAAACGACTACAGCACCATTAAGCAAAATGCTGAGAAGGAGGCTCTGGATCAACTGGTTCAGAAGAATGCAGAGCAACAGAGTGAGGAAGACGCTCTCGCGGCGAAAGCGGCTGAGAATCGTGCTCTCTTGGAGCAAGCGAAAGAGATTTTTAAGTCGCTCAATAGTGACGAAAAAACGGCGGTATATGATGCGATGGAGCAGGTAGAGGGGATGAATCGGTATCTCAAAGCCACCATCGACAAGATGCGTAATGGCATAGAAAACACTGATACAAACGCTACACTCATTATTCCTTTTCGTATTGCTATGCAGCAACTTGGTTACATCTAAAGACTTTTTGGGTGTTCCGAAGTATAATATGACCTGATTCATCAAACAGAGGGCGCGGTAATGTCTCGATCGAAAAAAAAGGTTGAGCCTGTGTATTTGCCACAACGCAATACGCCAGAGTTCGATGAAATGGCATACTCGATGATCTTGAGCTTATTTGAGCATCAGCTCAAGCCGATGCCCGAAAGCAAGCCTCGAACCAAAAAAACCGCACCCAAGGCGCAGCCAGATCAAGCCGTGTCCAGTGCCACTGCGTCTAATTAAGACAGTGAGCACAACATCATGCCTCCAAAACGCAAAAAAGACGATGATACGTTCGTCATGCCTCCACTAGACTCACCAGAGTTTCAGCAGTTTGCTTTTGGGATGCTCGAAAATCTATTTCCAGACCCTCAAAAACGTATGGAATACGTCGAAAGCCTGAAGGTGGACGTATCAAAAAAAAGCACAGAAAAACGATGAATTAGAAAAAAATTAAATAGCGATTGACTCAGTTTCTGCCTCGTCATAATTTACAAAAATCGTCTCACCAGACCAGCTCAAAAAAGGTGATGAATGGAAGAAGCTCTTAACTCGTCGTTGGGTATTTATCGGATCATTTATTTGATTCTGAATAGTACGTCAAGTTCGGTGGAAAGATCGTTTGTCGCCATCATATTTATTACATTTGGCTGGTTTAGTTTTGAGCCAAGAAGAGGGAGACCTATAGGATTTTTTCGATTCTTTTGGTACTTCTTTTTAGTTACCACCTTGGCTGCCTTTCAGGTAGAGACTGCAACTCATGAGCAGTCTCTACTTTGGCTTGTTTATATTGGCTTTATGCTTAAGTTTGCATACTCCAAGCTGTACCAAAATGAACAACTTTAAACCGTCGGGATTGGCACATATTGCGGTCTGGGCAGATTGGTCTGTGGAGCTTGAAAAGCGACTTGTGAGCGCCGGAGCAGTGAGGGCTGCTCATAGTATGGCGTGATCTGTACCTTCATCGGTCGAAGGCTGCCGTGTAGATAGATAATTTCATTGGCAGCAAGGGCGCGTATGGCGGCCTCGCTCATCAGTGGCTCTTTATCGCGGTGAAATGTGCCATTCGCTTGCAAGGTTTGCACGGATATATCCCCAAGCATTCTGCGCAGATCAGAAGCAGTATCAATATCCATGCCGCCAAAGTACACCTGAGAGCCACACCCACCGAAGAGGATGGTGGAAGCCCCCTGTTGTCCATAGCGTTCTTCTAGCTGCGAGAGGGCTTGCACAATGAGTGTCAAGCTCACCCGACGCGCTCGCGTCGTGGTGATGATGCTGGAAAAGTGAGGGATGCTCAGGTGTCCAAACTCATCGAGAAGGCAGTACACAGGATAGGCTTTTGGGTCAAATAGATCATCGTCCAGCAAGAAATGAAAAAGCTGGGTATAAAACAAGTTCATCAGCGGTGCGTAGTAGCCAATCCTGTTTTGCGGTACACGCAAAAATAAGGCGGTTTTTTCTTTGCGCAGTTGATCAAACCTGAAGGTATTGGATGCTGTAAGGCGTGCAATATTGGGGTCTTGTACCCATGCAATCGAGGCTTTGGCTTGCGAGATAATCCCTTGCATGGTGCGGTCGGCTTGGTTGATAAAGCCTTTATAAGACTGAAACATATAATCGTCCGCGTTTTCTGCAACAAATTTCCCAAGTGGTAGTCCGTCACCAAAATTATTCAGCAAATACAATAAATTGGTCAGGTTTGCGTAGGTTTTATACTCTGGATGATTGCGCAAACATGCCAACAGGATCGCTACAATGGTCTCTGCCGATTGCGACCAAAACGGATCATTGCCGCCTGAGTTGTTATTAACCAAAATGTGTGCGATTTCTTGGATTGCTGGGATGCTACTGGCTCTCGATATAGGATTAAATCCACCAGACTCATGCAAATGCGTGGGGTCGAGAATAATAATTTTATAGCCACGTCGCTCCAGATCAGCAGCGGTTTTTTTGACTAAATCACCGCTCGGGTCAGTGGCGACAATCGATGAGTCATTGATATGCAGTAAGTTCGGAATGATTAGATTAGAGGTCTTACCTGCGCCAGTGGTGGCAATCACTGCCAAGTTTCTAAAGCTGCCATCATGTGAGAGGCGTGCGTCTTTTCCGTCTATCACCAGTCCTTTGTGGTCTGGTGATAGCACGGCTTTCATTTCTTTTTCAGTCAGGAATCGCCCTTGGTTTTGTTGGCGTGTATCCATGTATTGCAGCCACTGCCGTGCAGCATTCAGGTACGCCAAGTTTCTGAAAAGTGACATATTTGCGGCTCTTGGAAAAAAGGAGGTGATGATGATCGGTAAGAGTAATACTACAAAAAAAATCGTCACAAGTACGATAGTGATCGTGATCATAAATGGGTGATTGTATGGTTTTGATTATATTTGTTTTTATTTGAATTTTTTACGATATACTTGACGCTAGATCAGATGATG
>Ga0114982_1000764_pt1 | contig 16827 bp, 16 predicted proteins | sample Shrwel_input2_FT_FD_87183 | JGI IMG/M metagenome (GOLD analysis project Ga0114982, IMG submission 87183) | Subsurface microbial communities from deep shales in Ohio, USA - Utica-3 well 1 S input2 FT | ecosystem: Environmental > Aquatic > Deep subsurface > Shale gas/oil reservoir > Produced... | reverse complement strand
TCCTCCTGGAACTACCGCACCTGGGCCAAGGACGGCGGACTGGCGACGTCCACGCACTACTGGATGAACTCGCTGCAGGGCCTCACGGACAAGGGCGACTTCGTCGTGACGATCAACCACCCGGAGCAGGTCGACCCCGCCAAGGTCCTCCGCATCATCCCGACCGAACACCCGCTCTTCTCGCTCGAGGCCGTCGCCGCGCAGGGCGAGGTCGCCGCGCTCAACGCCCGCGCCGGCGCGCGGGTCCACTTCGTCGGCGCGTGGCAACGGTACGGCTTCCATGAGGACGGCCTGTGGTCCGCGCACCGCCTGTGCGCGCAGCTCCTCGGCCGCGATCCCTGGGACGCCTGATCAGAACTGCACGCCGACGGCCGCCCGCTCGAAGCCGGTCGCGGCGAACAGGGCGGCCGGCTGCATCTTGAGCAGGTTCGCCACGTAGCGGTCCGGCACGCGCTCGAGGCGGGTATTGTGGAAGGTGGCGCTGTCGTTGTAGTAGTTCCGCGCCAGCGCGATGCGCTGCTCGGTCTCCACGAGGTTGCGTTGGAGTTCGCCGAAGGACGCCTGCGCGCGCAGCTCCGGGTACGCCTCGGACAGCGCCAGCAAGGTCGGCGTGAGCGCCTGCGGGCGGCCGCCGGCGGCGGCCTGGGCGCGGAGCGCGGCGAGCGCCGTCTGCAACCGCGCCTCGTGGTCGCGATACCCTTGGACGCAGGCGACGAGCGGCGGGATCAGGTCGGCCCGCCGCTTCAGCTGCACGTCGATGAGCGACCAGGCCTGCTGGACGCGCAGCCGCAGGCCGACGAGGCTGTTGTACACCATCCAGACCCAGCCGCCGAGCCAGGCGAGCAGGTAGGCGAACCCGCCCCACCACGGGGCGGCGCCGCGGAACCCGACCTCCGTGGCGGCGAAGCCGCAGGCGGCCACGAGGGCCAGGAGGAAGCCCAGCACGCACCAGGTCCAATAGGCGCCCTCGCGGCCGGCGCTGAGGTCGCTCTCCTTGCGCGGGCTGATGATGAACATCTCGGCGCGCGGATCCTCGGCGATCTCCGCCGCCACGATATCCGTCCGCTCGCGGGCGCGACCGCGCACGAACAACCGCGTGCCGATGGGCATGCCCCGTTCGAAGTACCGGCGACGGCCCGTCGAATCGTCGATCGACTCGGACGGACCCTTCTCATGGTAGAGATCGTCCCCACGGTGGGCCGACGTCGAGAACAGCGTGAGCAGCTCGATGTCGGCGCCCTTGGGCCGGACCCAGACATACCCCGTCTCGTCCTGGATGTAGAAGCCGGAGGATTCGCCCCCGTCGGCGACCGTGGTCCAGCCGCTGCGCAGGACGCGCCGCGTGCGGGTCTTCCCGTCCTTGTCGGTGTAGGTCTCCGTCTCCCAGCGCTCCCACTCCTCCTCGATGCTCCAGCGATAGATCGCGCAGGGCTGGCCGGAAAGGTAGGCCGTGAACGGCTCGCTCAGCACGCAGGCCCCCTCGATCTCGACCTCCCCGATGAAGACCCCGAGCGCCTTCGAGACCGGGGTGTCGTCGAGCAGACGCTGCTTGCGCCCCGCCCGGAGACCGCACCAAAGCAGCCCCAGGGACAGGGCCGTGGCGATCGCGCCGATGGTCTTGGGGTCGGACGACATCGGAGCGAGGTATGCCGCCCGGACGGCGGAAGGCAAGCGAGCCGATAAGCTCCCGCCACGCTTGCGCCCCTGGGGCTTCGTCCCCACTTTCGCCGCGTGGCCCGACTCTACGACGCGGAGGTGATGCACGCCCGGCTCTGGCCGAAGGCGCACCGCTTCACGCACACGGCCTTCGCCTGCGCGGTGGCACCGGCGGAATTCAGGGAGCTGGGCCGGGGGCGCTGGCTGCTCGGCCGCCGCTGGTCGCCCTACGCGTTCCGCGACCAGGACTTCCTCCCGGCCGCCCCGCTCTTCCAGCCGGAAGGCCCGCCGCAGTCCTTCGGCGCTTCGCCGGCCGACCTCGAGGCGCGGGTGCGCGCGTTCTGCGCGGCGCAAGGCGAGGCCCTGCCGCCGGAGGCCCGGGTGACGCTCGTGGCGATGCCGCGCGCGTTCGGCAAGTCCTACAACCCGGCGAGCTTCCTCCTGGTGACGGTCGGCGACGAGCTGCGCTGCGGGATCGCGGAAGTCCACAATACCTTCGGCGAACGCAAGGCCTGGTTCCTCGGCGCGGCCTGCCGGCAGGTCGACGACGCGGGCCGGCCCTGCCTGCGCCTGCGCACGCCCAAGCGTTTCTACGTCTCGCCCTTCTCGGGCCTGGACACGGAATTCGAGTTCACGCTGCGCCTGCCGGACGCGCGGCTCGCGATCGCAGTCGACCACTACGAGGGCGGGCGTCTGACGCTGGTCAGCGCCTGGACCGGCCGCGAAGTGCCCTGCACCGACGGACGCCTGCTCTGGCTGACGGCCAAGACCCCCTTCCTCATCCTCAAGGTCGTCGCGCTGATCCACCTGCACGCCGCCTGGCTCTGGCTGGTGAAAAAACTTCCTTTCCGCCGCAAGGGGGATGACATCCGCCTCCAGCGCAACCTGCGCCACCCCCCCCCCGAACTGACCCGCCCTTCATGAGCCAACCTTCCCTCGCCCGCCGCCTCGTCCTGAACGAGCTGGCGAAACTCCGCCGGGGCCGGCTCAGTCTCCGCCTGCCCGAGGGCGCGGAGCTCGTCTTCGGCGACCCCGCGGCCACCGGCGGCGCCCGCCTCGAGGTCGGCGACGAAAACGCCTTCCGCCGGATCATGCTCGCGGCGGACATCGGCCTGACCGAGGGCTACATGGAAGGCGAGTGGGACTCCCCGGACCTCAACGCCCTCATCGGCTTCTTCATCGAGAACATCGACCAGACCCCGGGCATGTCCGGCTCGGCCCGCAAGGCCCTCGGCGTCGGCCTGTTCCGGATCGCCGACCGCCTCGGCCACCTCCTGCGTCCGAACGACAAGAAGACCGTCCGCCGCAACATCTCGGAGCACTACGACGTCTCCAACGATTTCTTCCGCCTCTGGCTGGACCCGTCGATGATGTACTCGTCCGCCCGCTGGGAAGGCGCGGCGACGCTCGAGCAGGCCCAGGCCAACAAGAACGAGTCGCTTTGCCGGTTCCTGCAGCTCAAGCCCACCGACCACGTCATCGAGATCGGCACCGGCTGGGGCGGCTGGGCCCTGCACGCGGTCAAGCACCACGGCTGCCGCGTCACCTCGCTCACCATCTCGCAGGCGCAGCACGACCTGGCCGTCGAGCGGATCAAGGCCGCCGGCCTCTCGGACCGCATCACCGTCAAGCTCGAGGACTTCCGCGACCATCAGGGTACTTACGACAAGTGCGTCTCCATCGAGATGATGGAAGCCCTCGGCGACAAGTACCTGCCGGCCTTCTGCGCCTCGATCGGCCGCCTGCTCAAGCCGGACGGCATCGCCGCCTTCCAGTACATCACCTGCCCCGATAGCCGTTACGCGCAGTTCCGCGACGGGGTGGACTTCATCCAGAAGCACATCTTCCCCGGCTCGCTCCTCCTCTCCATCAACCGCGTCGGCGCGCTGATGACGTCGGAAAGCGGCTTCCAATTGGAGCGCCTGGAGGAGTTCGGCCTCGATTACGCCCGCACCCTCGACGCCTGGTGCCGGACCTTCGAAGCCAAGCTCGACGCCATCCGGGCGCTGGGCTTCGACGACCGCTTCATCCGCAAGTGGCGCCTCTATTTCCGCTACTGCCAGGCCGCCTTCGAGAAGCGCAACATCGGGGTCGTCCAAGCCGTGTACGTCCGTCCGAATCGGAAAGGTTGAGGGGGCGGATTACAGAGTACGGATTACGGAGTGCTGAATCGAATACAGAGCACCGAGGGCAGGGCCAGGAAGGCACCGTGCCCCCGGTGCCCTACACTCCGTAATCAGTAATCTGTACTCCGTACTCCACCCTCCTCCATTTGCCTTTTCCCCTCTTCCCCCCATCCTCGACGCCATGAACTCCCGCCGCGCCATCGCCCTTTATTTCGTCCTCGTGCTCGCCGCCATGACCTGGGTGTCGTGGTACGCTTCGACGGCCCCGACGATCACCTCCCTGCCGCAGTACGCCGACCTCGTCAAAAACAAGGAAGGCATCAACGTGCTGAAAGGCTTCGTCACCGTTTGCTCCGAACCGTGGGGCCTCGCCACGATGTTCGACGCCTACTTCGGCTTCCTGGCCTTCTGGCTCTACGTCGCCTGGCGCGAGCGCACCGTCGCCGCCCGCCTCGGCTGGCTCGTCGCCCTGCTGGTCCTCGGCAACTTCGCCATCGCCGCCTACGCCCTGCTCTGCCTGCGCGCGGCCCCCGGCGTGACTGACCTCGGCCAAGTCTTCTTCACCCGCAAAGCGGCCTGATGGGACGCGTCGGCGACTGGCTCCGCCGCAAGGTGCGCGACCCGCTGGTCGCGGAGCTGCGCCAAGGCGTGACGCCGGAAGCGCTGGCGACCGCGGTCGCGACCGGCGCGGCGCTGGGGTTGTTGCCGTTCCTCGGGACGACCACGGCGGCGTGCGCCTTGGCCGGACGCCTGGCGCGCTTGAACCACCTGGCGCTGCAGGTGACCAACCACCTGCTGGCGCCGGTGCAGCTCCTCCTGATCATCCCGTTCGTGCGGCTCGGCGAGCGGCTGACCGGGGCGGAGCCCGTGGCCATCGACCTCGGCACCGTCGCCCGCGTCTTCACCGAGACCCCCGGGCTGTTCTTCGAACGCTTCGGAATCGCCGGCCTGCATGCCGCCCTCGCCTGGGTGGTCGTCGTCCCCGCCCTTGCCTGGGTCCTGCGTGGCCTGCTCTTGCCCGCCTTCCGTCGGCTCGCCACCCTCTCCCCCAAGCCATGAACCCTCTCGCCGCCCTCGGTCTCGACGTCCTCGTCCTCTTCGGCGAAGCCTGCCTGCTCTTCGCCCTCTGCTGGGTCGTCGCCAAGCGCCTCGACAACTGGTCGATCGTCGACGTCGTCTGGTCCTACGGCTTCGCGCTGGTCGGTCTCCAGATGCTCGCGACGCACCTGGTCCGCGGGACCTTGGATGGGCCCGGCGTGCTGATGGCGGGCGCCACGGTCATCTGGAGCCTGCGGCTGGGCACCCACCTCGCCAAGCGCGTGCTCGGACACCTGGACCAGGAAGATGGCCGCTACCTGCGCATGCGCGCGGAGCACGGCGACCGGATGCCGGCGCGGATGGCCTACTTCTATTTCGTGCAGGCCGTGGCCTTGACGATCCTCTGCCTGCCCTTGCTCTCCGCCAGTCCCGCCGGGGCGCCGAGCCCGCTCCGCGCGATCCACTGGGCCGGCCTCGCCCTGGTCGTGGGCGCGGTGCTCATCGAAACCCTCGCCGACGCGCAGCTGGCGGCCTTCAAGCGGGACCCGGCCAACCGGGGCAAGGTCTGCGCGCGCGGCCTCTGGGCCTGGAGCCGGCACCCGAACTACTTCGGCGAATGGCTGGTGTGGGTCGGGTTCCTCCTCATGAGCTCAACGAGACCTTCCGCGGCCTCCCCGGCCTGCTCTGCGTCGGCGTGATGTACCATTTCCTCGCCAACGTCACCGGCATCCCCCTGACCGAGGCGCAGCTGCTGAAGTCGAAGGGGGCGGCCTACGCCGAGTACCAGTCCCGCGTCCCGGCCTTCTGGCCCCGGCCCCCGCGCGGCTGATTTTTCCTCGGCGGCGGATTGCCTTGGGCCGGGGCTTCCCCACGTTCGGGGGCATGCCGCTGATCGACACCCTCATCGCGAAGGACGTCCTCCCCGATTCCGTGCTCCGCTGGGGCATCCGCCGCCTGCTCCGCCAACGCCTCCGGGACGAGCGTCCGGACGAAGCGGCGGCGCGCTTCGCCAAGGTCGACGCCTTCGCGGCCGAACTGCGCACGCTACCGGTCGCGATCGAGACCAAGGCGGCCAACGACCAGCACTACGAGGTGCCGGCCGAGTTCTATAGGCTCTGCCTGGGGCCGCGCCTGAAGTACTCGTCCTGCTACTACGAGCTCGGCGGCGAGACCATCGGCCAGGCCGAGGAGGCCATGCTCGCGCGCACCTGCGCCCGCGCGGAGCTCGCGGACGGCCAGGAGATCCTCGAGCTCGGCTGCGGCTGGGGCTCGCTGACGCTCTGGATGGCCGAGAAGTATCCCCACGCCCGCATCACCGGCGTCTCCAACTCCGCCTCGCAGCGCGCCCACATCGAGGGCGAATGCGCCAAGCGGGGCTTCAGGAACGTCCGGATCATCACGTGCGACATGAACGTCTTCGCCGCCGAGGCGGCGCGCTTCGACCGGGTGGTCTCCGTCGAGATGTTCGAGCACATGAAGAACTGGGCGGAGCTGATGCGGCGCATCGCCGGCTGGCTGAAGCCCGGCGGCAAGCTGTTCTTCCACGTCTTCACGCACAAGGACATCGCCTACCACTTCGCGGCCAAGGACGGCACGGACTGGATGTCGCGCCATTTCTTCACCGGCGGGATCATGCCCTCGAATTGCCTGGCGAGCCGCTTCCAGGATGACCTGAAGCTGGAGCAGCAGTGGGAGGTCGAGGGCCGCCACTACGGGCAGACCTCGGAACATTGGCTCCAGAACACCGACCGGCACCGCGAGGAGGTCCTGCGGATCTTCGCCCGCACCTACGGCCCGGAGCGGGCCAAGGCTTGGCTGGCGAACTGGCGGGTCTTCTTCATGGCCTGCGCCGAGCTCTGGAACTACCGCGGCGGCGCCGAGTGGATGGTCTGCCACTACCGCTTCGCCAAGCGCGCGGGCTAAGTCCGCGTTTGCCACCGGCGGCGCGGCCCGTTTGCTCGGCCCCATGGAGAGCTACGAAGCGAACGGCGTCCCGATGGAACGATGGAAGGTCGGTGCCTCGACCTACGAGACGTGCCTGACCCGCGGCGCGCGCCTCCTGCGCTGGCGACTCGACGTCCCCTCCGGGCGGCGCGAGATCCTCTTCTGGCCCGAGGGCGCGCCGATGGACCTCGACAAGATCGGCCCCGTCCGCGGCGGCAACCCCATCCTCTTCCCGTTCATGGGCCGCAACTACGCCGACGGCGAGAAGTTCGCCTGGAAGGCGGCCGACGGCGTGAAGCGGCCGATGCCCCAGCACGGCTTCGCCCGCGACTCGGCCTTCGAGATCGTCGAGTCCGGCCCCAAGCACGCGGTCGTCCGCCTGGTCCCGGACGAGCGTGGCCGGCAGTGCTACCCCTTCGCCTACGACTTCCGCGTCCGCTTCGATTTCCTCGAGCTCTTCCTGCGCATCACGTTCGAATTCGAGAACCGCGACGCGCAACCGCTGCCGTGGTGCGCGGGCCATCACTTCTACTTCACCCTGCCGTGGCATCCCGGCCTGGCCCGGCGGGACTATGTGGTGAAGATCCCGTCCAAGAAGCAGTGGCGCCACGCCGCCGACGGCAAGCTGGTGCCGTTCGCGGAGCTCAAGGGGCAGGCCGCGATCGGCTTCGACAACCCGCACCTCTCGGACTGCATCTTCACGAACCTGACCTCGGCCACCCTCGCGTTCGGGCCGAAGTCGGGCGAGGAGGACATCACCGTCAAGGTGGGCGAAGAAGCCATCCCCGGCGCGTGGGCCAGCGTCGTCACCTGGACGCCCGACCCCGAGGCGCCGTATTACTGCGTGGAGCCCTGGATGGGGCCGCCCAACAGCCCGGAACATAAGAACGGGCTCCGCTTCGCGGAGCCCGGTCAGGTCGACACCTTCGTCACCGAAGTGTCGTTGATGTAAGCGGCGGCTTACTTGTTGCCGACGTTGTTGCCGAGGGGGAGCTTGCCGCCCGACTTCTTCGCGGGGGTCGTCGCCTTGGCCGGGGTCGTCTTGGCCGGGGCGACGGGGGTCACCGGGGTCAGGCCGGTGTCGATCGGGACGAGGACCGCCGGGGCCACGCTGGCCGGGCCGTCGGTCACCGGGCTCGGGCCCTTCGTGGGACCCATGCAACCGACGAAGGCGAAGGAAAGGGCGGAGAGGACGAACAGGTTGCGTGCCATGGCGGGAGGTGTTTGGATGACGGGACTTTAACCCGCATGACGATTCGCACAAGCGCAGATTCGAAGCTCCTCCTTTTCGTCTGCACGGGGAATTTCTACCGCAGCCGCCATGCGGAAGCCCTGTTCAACTGGCATGCCGAGCGCCATGGCCTGGCCGCCCGGGCCTTCTCCCGCGGCCTACTCACCTCCCTGGTGGCGGACGAGCCGACCCTGCTTTCGCGGGACACCGAACGCCGACTGGGCCAGCTGGGCATCCCGCTCCACCACACGGGGGCGGCCCCGACCCAGCTGCGCAAGGAGGACCTCGCCCGGGCCCACCGGACCATCGCGCTCAAGCGCGACGAACATCATGCCATGATGCGCCAGTCCCACCCGGAGTGGGCGGACCGGATCGAGTATTGGACGGTCCACGACATCGATTTCCTGGAACCCGTGCACGCCCTGCCCCAGATCGAGGCGCGGGTCCTCGAACTGGTCAGGGAATTCGGCGGACCGGCCTGATCAGGCGGCCGAACCGGCGTCGGCCCGGCGCAGGGTCTCGAGATGACCGGCGGCCTGGTTCAACAGGGCGCGCAGCTCGACCATGGTCTCTTGGGCGACCTCGGCCTTGTTGGTCGCGGCTTCCTTGAGGGCCTCGGCGCGGACCGCCAGCTCCTTGGCGAGCTCATGCGCGGCGGCGATGGTCTTGGCCTTCAGCTCGCGGGTGCGGACGTCGAGGCGGTTGGCCAGGGAGTCGATGTCCTTGCCGAGGGTGAGGCTCTTCTCCTTGAGCTCGGCGGCCATGATGCGGGAGTCGGGCACGCGGCGCAGGTCCTGGACGAGGCCGACCTTCGAGAGGGTCCAGATGATCCACTTGGTCGGGTCGAACTGCCAGGGCTTCACGCCGTTGCGGTAGTCGTGCTGGAACTCGTGGTGGTAGTTGTGGTAGCCCTCGCCGAACGTCAGGAGCGCGACGGCCCCGGAGTCGCGGGCGCTGTGGTTGGTCGAGTAGGGCTGGCGGCCGAACATGTGGCAGAGCGAGTTGATGCAGAAGGTGCCCTGCTGGACGACCACGGTGCGGAGGAGGCCGGCGATGAGGAAGCAGGCCAGGGCGGTCATGCCGGGATTGGCGAAGCCGCGGGCGGTGGCGTAGGCCCAGCCGAGGATGGCGGGGGTCACGAAGCCGACGAAGAAGCCGATCCACTGGACGTACTTATGCTGCCACATCACGAGGGGGTCGGCCTCGAGGTCCTTGACGTTGGTGACGGGCGGCTTCGGCTTGAGGCGGAAGAGGAGCCAGCCGATGTGGGCATAGAAGAAGCCCTTGGAGATGTCGTACGGATCCTCGTCCTCGTCCACGTGCTTGTGGTGGATGCGGTGGTCGGCCGACCAATCGAGGGCGGAGTTCTCGAAGGAGGCGGCGCCGAAGAGGAGCACGAAGAGCTTGACCGGCCACTTGGCCTTGAAGGACAGGTGGGAGAAGAGGCGATGGTAGCCCAGGGTGATGCCGAAACCGGTGGCGTAGTAGTAGAAGATGAAGAGGGCCCAGACGAACCCCCAGCCCTCGACGTTGTCGAACTGGGTCCAGAGGAACCAGGGTACGACGGTCAGGGAAAGCAGCGCCGTGCCGATGAGGAACGACGAGGTCACCCATTCGATGCGGTAGATCGGGAAGTTTTTGAACTTCATGAAAATCCAAGTTGGCGACAAGGCCTGTTTTGGCGAGTCGAAACGACGAATGTCGGGGCGGCTATCCTCGCGGATTAACCGCCTTAATACCCCGCTTTTCGGGGACGAAAACGGGCCAATCCGTCCGAATCAGCCCGCGCTCCGCATCCTTCAATCCGCGGAACGACGACGACCGAGCGCGTTCTTCACCGCGATGACGCGGACGGGCTCGCGCGTCTTCACCCAGACGTCGCGCTCCTTGAGCAGCTTGGAGGGCAAGCTTTGGCAGGCGTCGCCGAACGAGGTCACCGGCACGCGCTTCCCCTTGGGGGAACCGTTGAAGGTCGAGGCCACCTCGAGGATCTTGTCCGAGACGTCGCGGGGGTCGCCGTCCTCCGGGTACTGCACGACCCAGCCGGTGAGGTCCTTGGGCAGGCCGCCCTCGGGCTCGCTGACCAGGACGAGGAACTCCTTCTTCTGGGGCTTCTCGCGCTCGACCGCATCCTCGGCGGCCGCCTCGCGGATCTGGTTGAGGATCGCGGCGGCGACGCGGACGTCCACGCCGTTCTCCTTGAGCAAGCGTTGCACCAACTCGATATCGACCTTGGCCATAGACCCCCAAGAGAGGCCAACCCCGCCCCCGAGGGAAGCCGGAGTTATTCGCAACCCGGCCCGATGGGCCGGGAGGTATTAGGTGTTGGGGGTTGGGTGTTGGGTCCTGGCAACGGCTAAACCCTACTTCCCACTCCCTACCACCCTCCTGAGCCCTCACTTGCCTCCCCTCCCCCTTTCCCCCTTAACCGACCTGTGCCGGAGCATACCAAAGTCATGGGTAAGGAATGGGCGGACGCCCGCCGGCAGGCCAACGTGGAGCGGCTGAGGGCAACCTTGGCCGCGGCCTTAGCCGGCCGGACGGGCCTCACCTTCGAGCTAGGTTGCGGGCATGGCCATTGGCTGGCCGCCTACGCCGCCGCCCACCCGGACGAGTTCTGCGTGGGCATCGACCTCATCACGCACCGCGTCGAGCGGTCCGTGCGCAAGCAGACGCTGGGCAAGCTGGACAACGTCCTCTTCCTCAAGGCCGAGGCGACGGAATTCCTGGACGCGCTGCCGGCCACGGTCGCCTTGCGGAAGATCTTCATCCTCTACCCGGACCCGTGGCCGAAGAAGAAGCACCACAAGAACCGCTTCATCAACGCGGAGAACCTCGCGCGGCTCGCCGCCCACGCCGCCCCGGGAGCTCGCCTGCACTTCCGCACCGACAACGCGGACTACTTCGCCTGGACCGGGGAACATCTCGCCGCGCACCCGGGCTGGCGCGTCGAACCGGCCGCCGCCTGGCCCTTCGAACAGAAGACGTTCTTCGAGGAGCGGATGAAGGAGCGACGGGATGTGTTCGCCGACCGCCACGGGTGAGCGTTGCTCAATTGTGACACAGTAAATACCTCATGAACAGCGGTTAAAGGGAGGTCATCGTTTCCCTTGCAAGGGCTGGCGTCAGACCTAGTCATTAACGCCGTGAAGCCTTTCCGCCATACCCGGGTCACTTTCACCATCGGGCCCGCGACCGAGTCCGAAGCGCAACTGGAGGCGATCATCAAGGCCGGCGCCAACGTCGTCCGCCTCAACATGGCCCACGCCGACCACGCCTGGGTGCGGACCATCGTCGCGCGCGTCCGCGACGTCAGCCGCCGCCTGAAGAGGGAATTGGCGGTGATGATGGACATCAAGGGTCCCGAGATCCGCACCGGCGCCCGCAAGGAGCCCACCCAGCTCAACGTCGACCAATTGGTCGACGTCACCGGCTCCGACGCCGCCCCGGCCGACGGGGACGTCCTCGTCATCCCCACGAACTACCCGAAGATGATCACCGCCGTGCCCGTGGGCGGCGTGGTCCTCGTCGACAACGGGCTCATCCAGCTCCGCGTGCTCGAGCAGCGGCCCGACCGCCTGCGCTGCAAGGTCGAGCAACCCGGTCCGCTCGGCAGCCGCCGCCACATCAACCTGCCCGGCGTGAAGGTCGACCTCCCCGCCCTCACGGACAAGGACCGCGCCGACGTCGCCGTGGGCTGCGAGGTCGGGGTCGACTTCTACGCGCTTTCGTTCGTGCGCGAGGCGGCCGACGTGCATGCCCTGCGCGGCCTGCTCGCGCAGCATGATTCCAAGGCGCACATCATCTCCAAGATCGAGGACCAGTCCGCGATCGCCCACCTGGGCGACATCCTCGAGGCCACCGACGCCCTGATGGTCGCCCGCGGCGACCTCGGCATCGAGATCCCCTACGAGACGCTGCCGCTCGTCCAACGCAAGGCCGTCGCCATGGCCATCGCGGCGCGCAAGCCGGTCATCGTGGCGACCCACATGCTGGAATCCATGATCCACGCGCCCGTGCCGACCCGCGCCGAGGTCACCGACGTCTCCAACGCGGTGCTCGAGATGGCCGACTCGGTCATGCTCTCCGGCGAGACGACCACCGGCAAGCACCCGATCCGCTGCGTCGAGGTGATGACCCGCATCGCCACCACGACGGAACAGGAGCTGCCGCGCGTCCTCTCGCCCGAGCAGTCCCACGAGAGCGCCAAGATCAAGCTCCTCCGGGCCGCCGCCGGCCTCGCCCAGGACCTCGGCAACACCGGGATCGTCGCCTTCACCCGCAACGGCGACGTCCCCCGCTCGCTGTCCTCGCTCCGCGCGGTCGGCTGCCCGATCTACGCGTTCATGGAGGAGACGCACGTCCACCGGAAGATGAGCCTCCTCTGGGGCGTCGAGTCCTTCCAGATGAAGTTCGAGCCCAAGGCCGAGGACAACATCACGCTGGCGCTCGCCCGCTTGCGCGACGAAGGCCACGCCGAGCCCGGCCAGACGCTCGTCATCGTGACGAACGTCATCCTCGGGCCGACCGTCATCGACTCCGTCCAGCTCCGCGCCGTCCCGGCGCGCTGAAGGCACGGACAGGCGGAGGCGCACCGGCAGGGTTCCGGTTCCGAAATCCTGACCCTGTCCCTTTTGGAGCCATCCCCCAACCGCCATCCGCTAACCGCCTCAACCTAAGGCAGCACGCGGTGCTGCCCCTACCTCGAGAAATACAGCCGCGCCAGGGCCTGCGTGCCGCAGTCACCGTCGCCCGCGGCCTGGACCTCGGCGTAGAGTTTCGCGGCGAGCTCGAGGCCGGGAAGCGAGAGCTTCAGTTCGCGGCAGACCTCCAGCGACAGGCCGATATCCTTCACGAAGTGCTTCACGTAGAACCCCGGGGCGAAGTCGCCCTTGAGCACGCGCGGCGCGAGGTTGAGCAGGGCCCAGCTGGAGGCCCCGCCGCCCGACAACGCCTTCAGCACCGCCTCGAGGTCGAGTTGGTTGGCGCGCGCGAAGGCGAGGGCCTCCGCCATCGCGACCATGCCCGAGGCGATCGCGATCTGGTTGGCGAGCTTGCAAAGTTGCCCGGCGCCCGGGCCACCCTGCAGGGAGATCGTCTTGCCCATCGCCTCGAAGAGCGGGCGGGCCTGCTCGAACGCCGCGGCTTCACCGCCGACCATGATGGTCATGGTGCCTTCGCGCGCGCCGCGGTCGCCGCCGGACACCGGGGCATCCAGGGGCAGGCAACCCTTCGCCGTCGCCGCCGCCGCCAGCTGGCGCGCCAAGGCCGGGCTCGAGGTGGTCATGTCGATGATCAGGCAACCCGGGCGCGCGGCGGACAGGAAGCCCCGCCAGACCTCATCCACATCGTTCGGGTAGCCCACCATCGAGATCGCGGCGTCGGTCCCGCGCACGGCCGCGGCCGGCGAGTCCGCCCAGGCCGCGCCCAGCGCGAACAAATCCTCGGCCTTGGCCTTGGTGCGGGTGTAGACGACGACTTCATGGCCGGCCTTGAGCAGGTTGATCACCATGCTCTTGCCCATCACTCCCGTGCCGACGAACGCGATCTTCATGAGGGCAGTCAGGAGTGAAAAACGAGGGATGGCAAATAGGTAGGGGCAGCAACGCGTGCTGCCCTAGCGGCCGACCGAGGACGGTCAGCCCTACCGAGGATGAAGTTGACCCGTTGATCGGTTGATCCGTTGGCCAGAGGCAAAGTAGTCACCTTGAGATGACTCACTCCTAACCCTGGCCCAGGCCCTGACGCCTGGCCCTGGCCCTAATGCCTTCTGATCAAGCATCCCCCTCTTGCCCTCCCCACCGAAATCCCTGAACCTACGCCCATGGCCTCGGCCCCCCTCACCATCAGCGAACTGGCGGATGTCCTCAAAGGTCATCTCAACGGGATGGGGACGCTCGAGGTGACGGGCGAGATCTCGGGGTACAAGACCTACCCTTCCGGCCACCACTACTTCGCGCTCAAGGATGCCGAGGCCAAGGTGGACTGCGTGCTCTACTCGTTCCAGGCCCGCTGGCTCAAGGAGCCGCTGCGCGAGGGCCAGAAGGTCGTGGCCAAGGCCAAGGCGGATTTCTACGGCAAGTCCGGCAAGATGTCCCTGATCGTCGACTCGATCAAGCCGGCCGGCGAAGGCGACCTCTTCCAGAAGTTCAAGGAGCTGCGCGACCAGCTGAAGGCCGAAGGCCTCTTCGACGAGTCGCTCAAGCGGCCCCTGCCCGACTTCCCCAAGGTCGTGGCGTTCGTGACGTCCGAGATCGGCGCCGTCTGGCATGACTTCACCGAGGTGCTCAAGACGCGCGGCTGGAGCGGGACGGCCTGGCTCGTGCCCGCCCGCGTGCAGGGCGAGAGCTGCCCCGGCTCGGTGATCAACGGTCTGAAGCAGGCCAACGCCATCCCGGGCATCGACCTGATCGTGGTCGGCCGCGGCGGCGGCTCGATGGAGGACCTGTGGGGCTTCAACGACGAGCAACTCGTCCGAGCCGTCCGCGCGAGCCGCACCCCGGTCATCTCCGCCGTCGGCCACCAGACCGACTTCACCCTCTGCGATTTCGCGGCGGACCGCCGCGCGGAGACGCCGACGGCCGCGGCGGAACTCATCGCGTCCGGCCAGACGAAGCTGCGCGATCGCCTGCGCCTGCTCGGCGCGGAACTCGCCCGCCATTCGCCCAAGGCCCGCCTGCAGTCGCTCTACCAGGACCTCGACCTCCTGCGCGCGCGGCTCGACGGCGCCGCCGAGGAGATCGTCGCGGACCACCGCCATCGGCTCTCCGAACTCGGCGGCGAACTCCATCGCCTCTCCCCCAAGGCCCGCCTGGGCGTGGCGCGGGAGAAACTCGACCAGCTCGGCAAGCGCCTGACCTCGGCGGGCTTCGAGTCCGTGCTGGCCCGCGGCTACAGCATCGTGCGCGACGCCGACGGCGCCGTCATCAGCACCCGCGAGGGCGTGACCCCGGGCAGGAAACTCCGCCTGAAGTTCGGCGACGGCGAAGCCGCCGCCACCGGCGGTTAGAACCGCACGTTGACGGAGGCGTTGTAGCGGTTGTCCCGGCGGATTTCGCGGTTCCCGCGCACTTCGGCGCCGAGGCGCAGGGTGGCGCGGGGATCCAGTTGCCAGGAAGCGCCGAAGCCGACGGTCGCGGTGTGGCGATCGTCGATCGCGCGGACCGTGGTCATGGGCAGGGCCGAGGCGGCGCCGACGAAGGTGGCCGTGGCCGCACCCACCGAAGAGGCATACTCATGCTCGTAGGCAGCCGTCAGGTCGAAGACCAGCTTGGCGCTCGCGAGGTAGGTCAGGCCGAAGCCGGCGACCAGGCGCGCGGAATCCTGTTCGAGGGCATCGAGCGCGAGGTTGGCGCCCGGACCGGACTCGGTGAAGGCGTTGGTCGTGGAACGACCGTGCACGAAACCGAGCGTCGGGCTGAAGCTGAGGCGGCCATCCTTGTAGAGTTCGACGGAGGCGGTCAGCTGCCCGCCGAGGGAACGGAGCTTCTGGCGGCTGGCCGAGGAATTCGCGCCGGCCCGCGTGGCGTCGAACCGGAGGTCGGAGGCGACGACGGCCCCTTTCAGGGTCACCGGGTAGGCGCCGGGAATCCGGCCGACCGACGTCAGGCCGAAGGCCCCGCCGCGGTAGTCGATCTGGGCGGCGGAGGCGACGGTCTTGCCGTGGTTCTGGCCGTAGAAGAAACCGATGGAGCAGTGCGGCCCGAAATCGAACGCCGCGGTGACGAACGGGTTGTCGCTCGTGAGGCGATGATTCAGCGTCTCCGCCGACCCGACATAGGTCCGTTCGGTACGGTTGTAGCCGGCGCCGACCGTCCAGGAACCCGTGCGGAACAGCGAGGCTTGGGCGAAGGCCGCGTCGGTGAGCGCGCGGGTGGTGGTCAGCGCATAATCCCCGGCCGCGAGGTAAGCTTCCGGGGAGAGCGTATCGAGGAAAGCGGCGGTGTCGCCGGTGGTCAGGAGGCCGATGGCGACCTGGCCCAGCGCCGTGCTGCCGTCCAAGAAGGCCCCCGGGTTGGCGGTCGTCGAGGAGGCGGAGGGCGTGATGGCGGCGGCCCAGAGGCTCGCCCCGATGGCGGCGCGGGACGCGGAGTCCGCGTACGCGGCGAAGGTCTGGTTACCGGCCAGGCCCGTGCCGTAGAGGTAGCCGTACTGGTCGGCGGGATTGGTGTTGTTCTCGTAGATGACCCACTGGCCGTAGTCCAGGTTGGTCAGGTCCGCGAATTGGCCGACGATCCCGTTGTTCGCGCGGATGACCGCGAAGATATCCCCGCGGGCGGGCACGAAGGTCGTGAGTCCGTCGGCCTCGACCCAGGAGCGGACCTCGAGGGTCGCGTTCGTCCCGATGAAGAAGGCGCCGTTCTGGACGAAGTACTGGTCATGGAAACCATCCCCGTTGCCGGGGCTCGTCCCGCCGAGCTGGGCCAGGAAATCGGCGCCCGGCGCGAGCGTCGTGTCGCCGGTGGCCTGCGTCTGGACGCCGGGCGAATTGCCCGGAGCCAGGGTGCCGGCCACGATGACGGCGCCGTTGAGGATGCCCGAACCGCCCAGCGTACCGTTGGCGGCGACGGAGACGGCCCCGTTGATGATGCCGTTGTTGGTCAGGAGACCGCCGGAGACGACGAGCGTGCCGGCGGCGATGGTGCCCGCGGCATCCAAGGTCAAGGTACCCGTCCCGGCTTTCGTGAAAACTCCGGTCGAGGTAGCAGCCCCGGACAAGGTGACATCCGAGGCAAAAGTGATCACGGTTCCGGAACTGGCGCTGACGGCGCCCGCCAAAGTCAGGGCACCATCCTTGACCGCATCACCAAGAGTCACGTCACCTGCGATATG
>Ga0114982_1000761_pt1 | contig 16855 bp, 8 predicted proteins | sample Shrwel_input2_FT_FD_87183 | JGI IMG/M metagenome (GOLD analysis project Ga0114982, IMG submission 87183) | Subsurface microbial communities from deep shales in Ohio, USA - Utica-3 well 1 S input2 FT | ecosystem: Environmental > Aquatic > Deep subsurface > Shale gas/oil reservoir > Produced... | reverse complement strand
TATTGCCCTGACCGCCTGGCCCGGTTGGGCGATGCAGATTTTTGTCAAAACCCTGACTGGTAAAACCATTACGCTGGATGTGGAAGGCTCTGATACAACCGAAAACGTCAAAGCCAAAATTCTGGATAAAGAGGGTTATCCGCCTGAAAGTTATCATTTATTGTTTGGCGAGCTGCAATTAGCCGAAAACCGAACTTTATCCGATTACAACATTAGCAAAGAACAAACCTTAATTATCAAATTAAGACCTGTGTATCATTTCAAAGCTGGCACTACGGCTGGCAACGAATGTCACAGTGAACATCTGGTGGAATCGTTACCTGAAGGTGTTGCATTGACATTCTTTACGGAAGATAAAGACGGTCAAGCCAGTTGTTTCATCGATGAGCACGGGGTATTACGAAGCGAAAACGCAGAGTCGACCCTCCATTTTGTGCTAAAAAGCACCAACACTAAGCTACAGAGTGTTAGTTTAGAGAATAAGGGTGACCTGCCGGTCAGCATCAAAATCGCTTCCACAAGCCAGCATGGGTTTGTGGAATCCGATCACATGCTCAATCCCGGTCAAAACTGGATCGCGCTGCCAACCCGCTATGGCTGGGGCGATGAGTTTTATCTGTCATTGGAAACTGCGTCTAAGGTCGGGTTAAAAGATATTGAGCTGTCTTTTGGCGGGCAAGCTTCCACTCCAACCATGCTAACGGCAATAGCAGGCAAGAAGTTTCATTTTGACCTGGCTGCTTGGTTCAATCAGCGTTATCCAAATGATGGTGACCAGATATTGGAAATGCAAGGTCTGCCAGACTGGCTGCGTTTAACCAATTCGCAACAGGTGAGCACGATATGGCAACCACTGACTAAAAGCTCAACGGGGGAGATCATCAGTGACCAGACTGGCGGGTTGTATATATCATCTTATCGCTCAGGTCGTATCTTCAAAATGTCCGCTGAGGGTGAGGTCAGTTTATTTGCCGGTGATTTTTGTTACAACGACAATAGAGGTGAAATTGCCTGTGAGCCAGTTGATGGTTCGCTAAAAGATGCCAGATTCACTGATGAGATTAGTAGTTTAGCATTGGACGCTGCTGGTAATTTATTTGTGCTGGATCAAGGCGTCATGCGCCGTATTTCGAAAGATGGTCAAGTAACGACAATTCGAGTTCCAGCTGGAGAAAAATATTATGGCGGTCGTTTAGTCGCTATTGCAGCGAATGAGTTGTTGCTGGCTGACAATTCTGCAGTCATCAAAAAATTGACCGTCAGTGAAGATGAAGCCGCAGGTTATAGCGCGACAATTGAGCCGTATGTCAGCCTTGGGCAAGATAAAGGGGTGAATGGTCTGGTGCTCGATCAGGACGGCAACTTATTTGCTTTCAGGCATGGTCACCCTCAAATGGGACAAATTTTCCGTATTGCTGCAGGCACTCGCGAGGCTAAGCTGTTTGCTGGTGGTATAGAGAGTGGCTATCGCGATGGTCAGGCTGCCGAAGCCTTGTTTAATAATATTCAAGCTATTACGGTCGATGCGGCTAATAATTTGCTGGTGGCGGATATGGACAACCAGCGGATCCGTAAAATCACTCCGGACGGTAAGGTGTCAACTTTCGCTGGGACTGGTGCCGCCAGATCTTTGGATGGTCTGTTAGCTGAAGCCAGTTTTTATGAGCCGATAGCGCTGGCTTTTGCCAATGACAATACCTTGTATGTCGCAGATTATCGCAGTGGCAGATTACGCAAAATCACGTTACAACTTCCAGTGGGCTTTAAAGCTGAAACTTACCTGTCTGGTTTGCCAATGCAGCTCAGCGATAGCGATGAGCTTTCATTTGAAGTCATGTCGAAGCAAGTGATAGAGCGGATATCATTTGAGCTTCAGGTGGTCGATTGGTTTAGTACTGACCCTGTCACTGTGGCTGCGGCAGGCTTTCCTTATCAGTATCTGATTAAACTGGCCGATAGCAGCGACAATGCAACGGTAACGATGCTGCAAGGTCCAGGCTGGCTCTCTTTGCAGCCGCAAGCCAATGGTGATTATCTGCTGCAAGGCACTGTGCCTTCAGACCTTGCTGATACGACTGTACCGGTAAGATTGCAGGTAAAAAATAGCCAAGGTGAGCAAGCAGTACAGGAATTTGTACTACAGATAAAACAGCCACTTGAGTCGGTGGCGGGTTCTAATGCCAAGCTGGAACTTCTTGCTGGCGATAATCGTCAAAATATTGATTTAAATAAGTTTGTTCGTAATAAATATGGCGATAGCCTGCAATGGCGGTTAAAACCAGGTCAGCAAATCCCAGACTGGATAAAAATACCAACAACGCAGGTTGATACGGTCGTTGGTATAGCGGCAGAGCCAGGCTATGACGGTGATGATGATTTAGCGACCAAAGCCAGGATTAAGGCGCCTGCTGAAGTTATTTTTGATCAACAGCATAATATCTATCTGGCCGATTGGGACAATCACAGTGTTCGTAGAATAGATGCTGTGTCCGGCATTATTACAACGTTGATCGGCAATGGTGACTGTGGTTATAGCGCAGATGATACTTTAGCGCCTGAGGCACAACTATGTGATCCTGTTGATCTTGCCTTTGATAAGGCCGGCAATATGTATATTGCTGAAAAAGGTAATCATCTTATTCGTAAAGTCGACGCCATTACTAACAAACTCAGTACAGTGGCCGGGGTGTACGACGAATCGGGTTTTAATGGCAATAATTTACCGGCAACAGAAAGTTATCTGGATGACCCTGAAGGTATTGAATTTGATACTCAAGGCAATTTAATTATTGCTGACACTGATAATCACATCATCCGTAAATTGGATTGGCAAACCGGACTGTTAACGGTGATCGCTGGTCAAGCCGAAGGTGAAGGTGCTGATGGTGATGGTGGCCTTGCGATGGATGCTTGGTTGAATGAGCCAAGTGGGTTGGCTTTTGATCAGGCTGGTGACTTGTACGTCGTTGATCGTGAAAACTACCGAGTCCGTAAAATCAGTATCAGCACAGGTATGATTAACACTGTTGCTGGCAGTGATGAAGAGGGGTATAGCGGTGATGGCGGTCCGGCAACGGCGGCTAGTCTCGATGAACCTTTTGATGTGGCGTTTGACAGTCAGGGCAATTTTTATATCGCCGACGTTAATAACTGTAATGTCAGAAAAGTACAGGTGCTGACAGGAATCATTAGCACTGTAGCTGGTGTCGGTCAAAACTGTGGTTTTAATGCGGATGGTTTACCTGCGAATCAAACCAGGTTTGGAGCAATTCTCGACCTCGCTATTGATCATCAGGATCGGTTATATATCGCAGATGCCGATAACTCAGTGGTCAGGCGCACGCCGCTCAGTGCAGCCTTAATGCTGGATAAAACCGAAGCTGGGGTGTACCCATTATGTTTTGAGGTCAGCGATGCCTATGGTGGTAGTGTTGAGCAATGCATAGAGCTAGTGATCAGAAATCCAAACACCGCACCGCAGATCAGTGGTCAGCCGGCCGGACAGATTATTGCCGGTGACAACTATCGTTTTGCACCTGTGTCGAGCGACGCTGAAGCAAATACTTTAACCTTTAGTGTCAGTAACTTACCAGGCTGGGCCAGTTTTGATGCTGCGACCGGTGAGTTAAGTGGTACACCAGCGCCAGAGCTGGCGGCGGATTATACTGATATCCGGATCCGGGTTTCAGATGGTGAATTCAGTAATGAGCTGGCACCTTTTACCATTCAGGTTAAAGCCAGAACTTATCCGGTGATCTTTGCCGACGCCGAGGGACAACCCCTGACAAATGGCAATACCCGGCATGGTCAGGCGGCAACAGCACCAACAGCACCGGCGCGGGAAGGTTATACCTTTATGGGCTGGGATATTGATTTTAGCAAAGTAACCACGGCGTTAACGGTCAAAGCCCAATATAGCCTGAATGTCTATGCGGTCAGCTTTGTCGATGCCGATGACAAGCCGTTAGTGACCCAACAAATCAACCATGGTCAGGCAGCAACACTGCCAGCAGCCCCGGAGCGGGAAGGTTATACCTTTAGCGGTTGGGATGTCGATTTTAGCAAAGTAACCACGGCGTTAACGGTCAAAGCCCAATATAGCCAGAATGTCTATGCGGTCAGCTTTGTCGATGCAGATGGTAAGCAGATTGCGACCCAGCAAATCACTCATGGTCAGGCGGCGATTGCACCAGCGGCACCAGCGCGGGAAGGGTCTACTTTCACTGGTTGGGATGCGGACTTTAGTAAAGTCACTGCTGCCTTAACGGTGAAAGCTCAGTACAACCAGCTGCAATATCAAGTCAGTGTGAATTCAGTACCTGGAGTCAGCATTAGCCCGGCACAGCAAAATATTGCCCATGGCAAGTCTGCAGTGTTCAGTCTGACGCAAACCGATCCGGCGCTGTATCTGCAAGTGCGTGGTTGTGGTGCTGTACTGCGACAACAAAGTATCCAGACCACCGCCATCACGGCAGATTGTGTGGTTGAATTACAAAGCTCTGCCGCTTTTACCCTCAAAGCACCAGCCCAGACCGGTCTGCTCACTGCCAATCAGCCAGTGGCTGTGACAGTGAGCGGTGGTAGCGGCCAATTCCGCTGGTTAGGCGGTGACGTGGTACGGGCGAACCGGCAGCAGCCTTTAACGGCAGTTGAAGTGAGTGCACTGGTTAAAGCGGTTTCTGCCACTGAGTTTAGCTTCAGCGCCGAAAAAACCGGTCGCTATCAGTTGCAGTTACAGGATGAACAGAGCAAGCAAATTCAGACGCTGACGCTGGACGTCCATCCATTTGTCGCTTTTACCGCCGCCTCGCAACAGGTGACAGCGCAAACGGATGCCAAAATCAGTATCTGGCTGAGCGATGAAGCAATCAGCTACCCGGTGGCAGTGCAGTTCAGTGCCGAAGGTGTGGTGTTGAATGAAGATAAGTTGTTGATTGATGTGCAGGATGAGCGTCGTCGCAGTTATCAGTTGTCGGGCCAGACTGGCAACAATGCCAGTATCAAACTGACGGGTGTCAGTTCTGCCAATGCAGTGCTGGGTACACCTGCGAGCCATCAGTTACAAACCGGCACTGTCGCCAGCACTGCAGCGTTACAGGTCAGCATCGAGCAGGCCGGTTTGGCTGGGTATGCCGTGCGGCAGGAAGCGGGTTTGATCAGACTGCAGGCTGGTAATAGCCATGACAAAGCGCTCGATTATCGCTGGCAGTTAGGCGAGTTAGCCGCTGCCGCTGTGGTGGAGGCTGATGTGGTGATGTTGGACCCTGCTAAGTTACAAGGCCGTTATCAGTTTAAGCTACAAGCGACTGACAATAACCAGACGTTAGAAACGGATGTGGTGTTGTTGGTGGTGGCTGGCTGCGCGCATGATCATTGTGGCAGCGAGCTTGACCAGAGTGGTCTGCCGGCAGCGGCGAATTTATTCACTGAGCAGCCAGGCCGGTTACCGCTTTGTCCGAAAGTGGCGCCGGATCAGAATGGCCGGGTCAGTAGCTGTACTGCCGCCGAAGCGGGCGTCAGTTATTTAGAAATTCCGGCACAATATCAACTGACGCTGGGTCAACAGAGCGAAAAAACCTCCTGGAATTCCGGTCAGTTTGGTGTGGCGTTGAATGACGGTGCTTTACCGGATCAGGGTTATCAGCAACTGAGCCAACTGGTGGATTTTGAAGTACGTAACTTAAATAACCAGGGCGAAAGTGTGCCTGTGGTGATCCCACTGCCACAAGGCCGGCAAATCACTGCTGAAAGTGTCTGGCGTAAACATCACAATGGCCGCTGGTTTGATTTTGTGCAAAACAGCCGTAATCAGCTGTTTAGTGCCGGCAAAAATAGTGAAGGCCGTTGTCCGTTGGTGTCCGATGTGGTGTGGACGCCGGGTTTAACGGCGAAGCATGAATGTGTGCGGTTAATTATTGAAGATGGCGGTCCGAATGATGCGGATGGCAAAGCCAATGGCGTGATTGTGGATCCTGGTGTGCTGGCGCAAGTGGTGAAAGAAGACAAAGTCTACCGTACTTCAGGCGGCAGCACCGGCTGGTTGGCTTTAGTCGGGTTAACGGCGCTGGTGTTGCGGCGTCGGTTGGGGTGGCTGCTGCTGGCATGCGGTTCAGCCCATGCCACTGCGACCGCTGGAACGCTGGACCAGGTGTATCTGAGTGCGGCAGTTGGCCAGATGGATACGGACAGCCGTTTTATGTTGCAAGGTCAGCCATTGCGGGCTGAGCAGGAGCAGCGTGCGGCCTGGCATTTACAGGCCGGCTATCAGTTCAACCCCTATCTGGCGCTGCAAGGTGGCTGGCTGGATGCCGGTGATTTAACTGTGCGCTTGCCACAGGTATTGCAACAGACGGCGCTGGCGGATGTCGTGCCTTTGGTCAGCCCCTCTGGCTATGGTCCAACGCTTTCGGTGCGACTGTCTTATCCGGTGGCAGGTCCGGTGTCAGTATTCGGCACCGCCGGCGGCTGGTATTTGCTACAGCGGCAGCAGTTGTTCGGCACATCCAGTGACAGCAGGTTGCTGAAAAACTGGCAACAAGCTTATAGCGCCGGGGTTGAGTTGGCATTGTCAGCGCAATGGTCGGTCCAACTGAGTTATGGCCGTTATCAAACCTCGCCGCAATACAGCAATCTAACTGCGGTCGGTATCCGGTTGCAGTTCTGATCTTGCCAACTGCCGGCAAATGACGTTTTGCCTGCCGGCAGTTTTTTTACACGCTAACCCCGCCCACGTGGCGGGGTTTTTATTTTCAGGCCAAATGTTGTTGCTTACATTTATCTAAATTTAAAGATATAGCATTTAAAAACAAATGCTTATTTTGGTTATGCCGCGGTTATTGCGCTGGTTGCAGATTGTTCACAGCTTGATCCGGCGCCAGTTATCGCTGCAGTGGGCGGTCGGCGTTAAGCTGGTTTCGTCAACAGCAAGGAGTAACCCCAGATGAAAAAAATCCTATATAGTGTAGCCCTACTGACCGTCAGCCCATTGCTATTAGCGGATGTCGGCAAGCCATTTGAACCTGTTGTGATGGTCGAACTCACTGAGCTTGAGCAGTCCATCAAACAATGTCAGGCGTCAATATCAGCGCAAATTGCCGCGGATATCCGCCAGACAGTCCAGGATAATATTCGCCACAGTTTAAGTCGTTAACAGGAGTTTAGGCAGATGAACATCCATAAGTATCGTCAATCCGTGTTGGCCATCGCTGCCGTCGCGTTATTGTTACCGGCACAGGCGCTGGCTGCCAGTTCGGTGTGGAAAGTGTCCAAAGGGGACGATCATGTGTATGTCGGGGGCACTGTGCATTTATTACCCGCCAGTGAATTCCCGTTGCCAGCCGAATTTGAGCTGGCTTATCAACAGACCGATACCTTAGTGTTGGAAGCAAAAATGCCTGACCCTGCCGACCAGCAAGCGACGATGGCGATGCTGCAAAAGTTGTCTTATGGCGCTGATGAAAAGCTCAGTAAAAAAATATCGGCCAAACTGTTTCAGCAGTTGGATCTTTACCTGCAAGGCTTTGGCATGAAAGCTGCGCAACTGGATGGTTTTAAACCAGGTTTTGTTGCTGTGCAGACCACGATGCTGGAAATGCATAAAGCCAAGTTAGCCGGCGAAGGGGTAGACGCTTATTTTGCCAAAAAAGCGCATATAGATAATAAACCACAGCAATACCTCGAAACGCTCGACTTTCAGCTGGCACTGATGGCCACTATGGGGGTGGGGCAGGAAGAACAGTTTATTCAGTTGATGCTGGAGAAAAATCCGCAGTTAGTGCAGTTAATGCAGCAATCCATCACGGCCTGGCGTCGTGGAGATTTAACGGTGTTGGATACTTTGTTGCTGCAAGACAGTAAAAAAGCAGATCCGGTGACCTATCAGCAGATGTTTACCCAGCGCAATCTCGATTGGATCCCTAAAATCGCCGCTATGTTTGGCAATCAACAACGCGAACTGGTGTTGGTTGGTGCCGGCCATCTGCCAGGTGAGGATGGCGTGCTGCAGTTACTCCAAGCGGCCGGTTATACAGTGCAACAACTTTAAACTTACCCCAGCCATAGCGGCGTTAACCGCTATGGCTGTTGCCGTCAGTCTGCATTCGTTGATTCATTTTTTGCCCGAACCGGGCATTGCTTCATCTGAGCTTCAGTCAACCTCCGTCATGCTATGCCAGATTTTTCCCTGAACAGGTGTTGTTATGCGCTTTTTTACCACCCCGATATTGCTCTGCTGGCTGTGGCTTGGCCTGGCCGGTTGTCAACACACCAATCAACTGGCGCTGTATCAGTTGGATCAAGCTGAACTGAATCAACAACTGAATAGCAAGCTCAGCCGGCTCAGTCAACGTACCCGGCTGGCGGGTTTACCGGTCGCTGTGCAGGTGACGCAATTGCAGGCTGAGATTGGCCCTGCCGGTCAGGACATGGTGAAACTTAGTGTGCAAACGGAAGCTCAGGTCAGATTAGCTTTGATTGATGTGCCGGCCCAACTGCAATTGGTACTGATGGCGCAACCCTATTTTGATCAACAGCGGCAGGGCTTGTATCTGCGCCATTTTCAGCTGTTGGATGCCGGAGTCGCCGCTGCAGGCTGGCAGGGCAAGTTAAAGCCGCTGTCGGCTGAGCTGGCGGCATTATTACAGCAAAGTCTGGCTAATATGCCTTTGTACCAACTGGACCCAGCCAAACTGAGTCATCAGGCGTTGCTGAATATGCCGTTACAGTTGAAAATCAAGCCGGGTAGTCTGGTGTTATCGCCCGCCTATTAACAGCTGAGAAGCGGCATGTCAGGACATCGGCTGCCAACAATGCTGCCGTAGCCAGTCGGCGACGCGGTAAGTCAGGCGTTTGAGCCGTAGCTTGGCGGTGCCGGGCTGGCTAAACGCCGGCGTAAAAGGCGGTAGTAACCGGATCCCAAGCTGGATATGAGGCTGATTGCCGCCCGCTGCGATTTTCATCAACAGCAAACCACGTGCTTGCTTCTGATCCTGCGATATCAACACTTCATCCCCAATGCAGAAATGCCGGTCATATTCAGCGGCTAACTGATAAAACAAGAGCTGACTTTGCGGTTGTACCAAAGACAAGGGCACCGCATCAGCCAGTAAACTGGCGAGTGTCTGTTGGTGGGATGGCTGGGTTGCCGGCAGCTGCAGGTTCGGGGGCTGCGCCGGCAGACTAAGAGGGTAGCTCAGCCAGGGCAAAGAACCATAGTACCGATGCAGGTAGGGCAATAAAGCCATAGAGGCCGACAGCAATCCCGCCAGCAGGAGGCCGGACCAAAGCCGGGCATTGGGTTTTAGCCATAAGGTTGCAGTGGTGTTCATCAGGGTCCGGTTGTGCTATTTCGAAGTTGCAACCAGCATGCAGCAACACAGCCCCCAGCGCGATAACAGCGCTGTGACTTGTGGCGGAATTGGTTATAACCTGGTTATAACCAAAATAACATAATGAATTATATGGCTATTTTACATTGGTGCTGACCGGGTGAATTTTGGTATCAATAGTTGCTAAATGACGTAACAACCAGCGCTGACCATCGCTGCTGACATCAAAACGCTGCAATAATTGCCGGCGGTCCTGTTGCCAGCACTGCTGTTGTTGCTGTTGCAACTGGTAGCGACAAATCCGGGTCGTTTTTAGATCGGTTTCGCCCCAGAACAACTGTTGCTGACGCAAATGCACGCTGCCGGGAAAAGGTGGCTGCATGCGGGCATTAAGTGCGGTTTCTACTCCATCTTTGAGTAAGACAAAGCTCAGATCAGGCTTTAGTGCCAAAAATTGTGCTGACAGATAGGGGATGACCTGACTGTAACCCTGCAACAGCAGTTTGCTCTGTGCCGTTTGCAGCTGATACAACCAAGTTTGATATTGGCCATGTGTTTTACTGGTCAGCAGCAGACTGTTGCCATCTGGCATAAAATAACCCGATTGCCATTGATTGCCGGCCAAATCCAGTGGCTTTAATTGATGCGTTGATAAATCAAACAGTTGTGGTTTGCCATCGAGTAGCAGCAACAGACTGTCAGTGGTCGGATGCTGTTGTTGGAACTGCAGTTGCTGACCTTTGACTTCAAACAGCAATTGTTGCTTGCCATCCGGCTGTTGCAGCAGGAATTGTTGCACATCCGCTTGTTGCAGATGCAAAAACAGTTGCTGCGGTTTGTTGGCAAAATAAACATTTTTAACAAAGGCTGTGGTGTGGATCAGGCTGCGTTCGGTCAGAGCGCCGGTGTTGCCCTGCTGAAACAGCATTTTGCTTAAATCACCCTGATGCCGAAAAGCCAGCCATTGTTGATCGGCCAGCGGCAGGATAGTCCGGCTTAAACCTTTGGCGGAAACCTGATCCGGCATGCTATTCGGCTGGACCTGTTGGCGCTGTTGGCTGGTCAAATCAAAAGTAACCAAGGCATCTTCATCCAGGATCAACAAACGTTGCTCAGACAGCCAATGTAAATCAAAAATCCGGTTTGGATAGAGCAGTTGTTGCAGTACAGTGCCCTTGGCTACATCCTGCACCATCAGCATCGCAGGTTGTCCCGGAATGAGCCGCTGAAATACCAGTCGTTGTTGATCGGCGGAAACGGTAAAAGCGGTATCGTGGACGCCGGCTATCATGCTGCTGGTCACTGCAGTCAGTGCACCGCTTCGTAGATCCAGTCGTTGGATTTGCGATTGCTCACCTTTACCATTTTTGCTGCCCAGATTTAATAACAAAGTCTGTTGGTCTGGTTGTGGCTGAATATCCAGCATCACATCATAACCGGAAAGTAGCAGCCGGGGCGTGCCGGTCAACTGACCGGATGCGTTGATATCTTGCTGAAAAAGCTCGTAATATTTATTTTTATAGTTGTGATAAAACAAGGATTTGCCATCTTTGGCAAAAGCAACATGCATGATTTGGTTGTCACCGGAGGTCAGTTGTTGCAGCACACCGCTAGGCCGGTGGTAACGGTAAATTTCCTGCCCAATATGGTTGGCGGCATTACTGGTGAATATCAGCTGGCTCTGATCCGGATTGAGGTCCATCGACAGTTTTTCACCTTCCAGCACGGACAAGGCATCTTGCCAGTGCCAGAATGGCTGTTGCTGCCAGTACCACCACAGCAAGGGCAGTGGCAATAGCAGTAACAGCCAACGCCAATGTCGCCAGACTTTGGCCCCAGCTGCAATTTTGCTGCTTGTTGTGGCCTGCTGCTGCTGCTCACCGCTAGTTGGCTGCACAGCCGGGTTGTCCGCTATCACACCCGTTGTCACTGGCACTGCCGGCACCAACCAGCGATAACCGCGTTTGGCGGCTGACTGGATATAACGGGCGGGCTCCTGTTGATCCTGAAATGCCGCTCTGAGTTTACTGATACTGCGCCGCACCGCAGTATCACTGACAACGCGGCCAGCCCATACTTGCTGATGTAACTCTTCCAGACTGACAAAACGTTGCTGCTGACTGAGTAAATAGCATAAAACCTGATAGACCTTTGGTTCCAGCGGGATGCGTTCGGCGCCGATTTCTAGCTGCTGGTTGACCGGGCAAAGGATAAATTCGCCCAGTTGCACGGGTTGTTGCAACGACATACTGCGGTTCCATCAAAAGCTGGTTGCGATTCTGCCGGGGCAGAACAGGGTGTTGACGCTGGCTTGCGCACTGCAGAGCCATTTTGATGGTAACACAACAGTTCACTGACTTTCACTGACAATTTTGCAACAATTAGCTGCCATGTTGGTGGCCAGATTGCCGTTCAGTCTGCAGTGATAATTCTATCTGTAGATAGTGCAGTTGTTGCGGTAATTCAAAACTGAAGCGGCTGAAATCGGCCTGAAAAGGGCTCAGACACCAGGGAAGCAATAACATCAGTAAGCTAAGCCACAGCAAAGCCGCCAGCAGTTGGTTAAATCCGGGTAAGGGGATCAAGGGTTGTTCAGGTTCGGCAGACATCAGGCGGCTCCATAACTCAATTGCATTTGGTTATGACTAGGTCGGTGCCGGCTGCACAATAGTTTAATGCGGTCGAAAAAAAAACTGTGGCTGCTGTTGAGTCAGCCGTGAGTGCAGATGCTGCATCCTCAGCAGGTGCCAAAGCGACACTGGCAACTGCTGAGGCAAGTGCGGGTTATGGCAGTAAGGCCAGCGCCTGAGTCAGGTCGGCAATCAGATCTGTGGCATCTTCGACACCGATACTCAGCCTCACCAGTTTATCGCTGACACCGGCTTTAACGCGATCATCTGCGGTCATCGCGGCATGGGTGGTCGAAGCCGGATGGCAAGCTAAGCTTTCTAAATCGCCCAGACTGACGGCCTGGGCAAACAACTGCAAATTATCTAATAACAGCGCAGCGCTGGCAAAACCGCCGGCTAGTTCCAGGGCCACCATACCGCCAAAACCACCGGCAGTTTCTTGAATCACCTGATGACCCGGATGGGCCGGCAGGCCAGGGAAAAACACTTTTTCCACTTTGGGATGTTGCGCCAGAAATTCAGCCACCTGCTTGGCAGCCGCCAAATGAGCATCCATCCGCAGTGGCAGGGTTTTGACGCCCCGTTGCAGCAAATAAGCTTCTTGTGGCCCCATTGGGGCACCTATATGCTTCAGGGCAATAGTGCGGATGCGTTGGATCATCGGGCCATTGCCGGCAATCACTCCGGCGATGATATCGCCATGACCAGACAGATATTTAGTGCCGCTGTGCATCACCACATCAACCCCAAGCTCCAGTGGCCGGAACAAATAGGGGGTTAAAAAGGTATTGTCACAGACGGTGATAGCACCAATGCTGCGGGCAACTGCGACGACTTTGCGGCTGTCGATCACTTTTAAGGTTGGATTGGTGATAGGTTCCCACAGGACCAAGCGGGTATTCGGATTATGGTTTTGCACAAAATCATCGTCACTGCTGTAGCTGGTGACAGTGACGCCTGCCCGGATCAGGGTATTGCGCAAAAAGGCGTCAGTACCGCCATACACAGGATCAATAAAAGCGACTTCATCCCCTTGTTGGGTCAGGGCATACAGAATGCTGCTGATAGCCGCCATACCGCTGGCAACGACGACAGCTTCATCTGCCCCTTCCATGGCCGCCAGCTTCTGCTCCAGCGCGCTGGATGTCGGATTGCCCATCCGGCTGTAGATATAACCGGGATTTTGGCCGGCAAAGCGGGCCTGACCTTCAGCTGCTGTGCCATAACTGAAGGTACTGGTTAAATAGACCGGCGTATTTAACGCGCCGGTGCTTGGATCCGGTTGTTGACCGGCATGAATGGCAAGGGTACGGAATTTCATCAAACTACCTGTGAAAAAAGCTGCCCGCAGGCAACAACTTGGTGACTACAGCGGCGCTGCCGTCAGAAAACAGCAGCCTGCCGCGTTTTAGTGTGAAAGCAAAGCCATCCGGACGGGCAGCGTTATGGGTTGCCGCTCTGCTGGCTTGCTACCGGATAAATGTTATTTAACCAACCAGCATCACTTGATCGGCATAATGACTGGCCGCCACATCCCGGTGTGAGCGTAACCGGCCTTTTAGTACGTTCTGGCCGACCTGATAAAACAGTGGATTGAGTGGATCAGAAGCGGGTCCTTTGGCTTCGGCGGCGAGCTCAGGCGGCAGCGCCAGTAATGGCACCACGGCATCCAGTTGCGCCGCCATAAAAAAGGCGCAGGAATAACGTTGCTGCTGAACTGCCGGACTGGTCACCCGATGTAAGGTGGCTTTTAGATAACCGTTCGAAGCCAGTTCCAGCAGTTCGCCGATATTCACCACAAAAGCGCCGGGCATCGGCGCCACACTGATCCAACCGTTTTCAGTATGCACTTCCAGGCCGGCATGTTGGTCTTGCAACACCAGGGTCAGATATCCGGGATCTTTATGCGCCCCCACCCCTTGTTTGCTGCTGCCGGCTGGCTGACCAGGGTAGCGGATCAATTTCATATGCTGATAGGGTCCTGCTGCTATCGTGCTGTGCAGGGCGTCTGCCGGTAGTTGCAGCGATCGCATCAAGGCTTGCAGTAAGTGGACAGTGACGTCGGATAATTGCTGCTGCCACTGCAGCATTTCTTCTTTAAAAGCAGGAAGTTGGGCTGGCCATTGATTGGGACCAATCAGCCGACGCCAGGCAACTGCAGGTTCGGCCAGGCCACTGACGATATCTTCACGCATGATATCAAATTGTTCACGCTGGTCTGGCTGGCCTAATGTCAGCTCGCCGGCGACACCGGTATAACCGCGAAAATGCGGTGAATTGAGCATTTGTACGGCCTGCTTGGCCGCTGGTGGTAAGGCAAAAAACTGTTTGGCTAGCTGTAGAATCTGTTGCTGGCGCTGCAGTGCAATACCGTGACCTACCAGATAGAAAAAACCAACATCGCGGGCGGCGTGACGCAGTTGTTGCAAAAAGGCGGCCTGTGCTGCGGCATCGCCCTGCAATTGTGTTAAATCCAACACAGGTAACATCGCTGGTGTAGCACTGATGATCGACATTTCAAACTCCGGCAATTCAGGTGAAGCCTGGCAATCAGGTGACTGCGGCTTAGAATAGGCGGCATTTAAGCAGAGCAAATCACATTAAAAAATGACTGAAACTCTCTGTTTAAGCATTAATTGATATAAGCGGATGGCTAGATTTGTAGCCGTTTTGCATCGCCTGCTTTTTCGTCAGTCGCAACGTTGCTTGATGCAACTGTGGTTGGTATCGAATTGAGAGAGCATTAGATTATGTTGTTGATATTTAATTTGTTTTAAATTGAATTGTGCGCGTAAGCGGAGGGGTAAACGCCTGGAAATATAGCCATCTGCTTACAACAAAAAGTTCTGAGTTAGTGATTATTCTGCTAACCGTTCTGGTGTGCCTGTGGTTAAAAACCGCATAAAAAAGGGCAGCCTGACTGGCTGCCCTAAGCGCATCACTGCTGATGCAACAGTTACATCTTAAAGGACACCGTGGTGTAGAAGAACTGACCAATGTTGTCATAGCTGGCCGAACCTACGCTCGTACCGGTGGCGACACCTGGTAAATTGCGGTCAAACAGGTTGTCGATGCCGACAGTCCAGTTCACGCCGTTACCAAACTGATACCCTAAGCTGATATCACTGATAAAGTAGCTGCCGTAAGCCATCTGGTCGGACGGATCCGGGTTGATGGCCAGTTGCTGCACGTTATACAGGCTGACACCGCTTAAATGGCGGGTTTTCCAGCTGGCAGTCCAGGCATCATAGCGATAAGCCAGGCTGAAGTTTTCTTGCCAGACTGCCTCACCTTCAGTACCGGCGTTTTCTTCAAATTCGCTTGGGCTGTTCTGGAAAGAATAGGATTTACGGGAATCCAGGTAGGTGCCAATCAGCTTGGTCTTAACGTTACCACCCAGCGCATCAAAGTCGTAACCCACTTCAAAATCCACGCCTTCAGCCGTTTGGGCCGCGACGTTTTGTGACGTCGAAGTGATAAAGCGGATTTGTTTATTGGCATCACGGCGGATCAGCGTGCAGAATTGCTGATTTAAACCAGTGGCGGAATCGACACATTTATTCAGAATGTTCTGTGCCGAAACTTCATCGATGGCATCTTCAATGTCAATTGACCAGTAGTCAACCGTCAGTGTCAGATTCTCGACCAACTCAGGCTGGTACACAAAACCTAAGGTATAGCTGTCGGACTCTTCCGGTTTGAGCGCATTATTGCCGCCGTTCAGACCATCAATGGAAGCGCCGGTTGAAGTCGCAACAAAGTCAGCCGGGATACCCAATTGAGCACAGTTGCTGACGCGGGTGGCGCTTTGATTGAATTTGACATCACATGGATCATCAACGGTAAAAAAGGTTTGGCTCAGTGGTGAAAACAGTTCGCCAATATTTGGCGCCCGCAGTGCCACTGAGTAGGTACCTCTGAACCGCAGTTCATCGGTCATCGTCCAGTCCAAACCAGTTTTCCAGCTGGTGGCATCGCCAATGGTGCTGTAATCGGCATAACGGACTGCCGCGTTCAGACTCAAATCCTGCACATAAGGCAGATCGGCCAGCAATGGAATGGTGGTTTCAGCAAACACTTCTTTGACGTTAAATTTGCCATGAGTTTCCTGAATGGCATTTAAAAAGGTGGCGCCGGTGGCCGCAAAAGCGTCAGGGATGCTATCGCTTTGTTCGTGCCGGTATTCAACACCTGCGGCAACACCCAAGTTACCGGCAGGCAGTTCTAACAAAGCGCCATTGGCCAGGTTAAAACCGGCCACTTGTTGCTCGATTTTGCTTTCAGTGATTGAGGTGGTGTTAAACCAGCGTCGCGCTGGTTCGTTAATGGCAGTCTGACCGAAAATAGAGGTTGGTACACAACCCGCTTTGCGAGCATCCGCGTCACGACAGACAATAGTGCCGCTGGCGTCTTTTACTGCATCAACAGACTGGAAAAAGTTTTTCTTAATCAGGTTGTTCAGGTTGACCTGTTCCAGCTTGGTCTCGCCGTGGGTGGCAAAACTTTCAAAGCTCCAGTCATCATTCAGTTGACCACTGAGCACCAGATTAAACTGATTGGTGGTTCTGGTATTTTTTTCAATCCGCTGACCCGCATCTTTGTTGTAACGGGCGACATAAATTTCTGACACACCATTGCTGGTCATTAGCTGACGCAGGCTGTCGGTCATATAAGCGTTGTCGGCTTTAATTTCTAACGATTCGTCGGCATAGAAAAATGACGGCTGGTTTTCGGCGTTGCCTTTAGAAACCACATGTTTGGCAGAGGCTGATAAGTTCAGATCACTGCTCAAATCATAATCGGCTTTCAGGTTCAGATTATAACGGTCAAATTGTGGTTGTAAGTCCTGATACTCACGCAGGTTAATAAAATCACAATTGGTGCAGATGCCTCTGGATG
>Ga0114982_1000760_pt1 | contig 16859 bp, 16 predicted proteins | sample Shrwel_input2_FT_FD_87183 | JGI IMG/M metagenome (GOLD analysis project Ga0114982, IMG submission 87183) | Subsurface microbial communities from deep shales in Ohio, USA - Utica-3 well 1 S input2 FT | ecosystem: Environmental > Aquatic > Deep subsurface > Shale gas/oil reservoir > Produced... | reverse complement strand
GGCTGGGGCCTGGGCTAGGGCTGGAAGTAAAAACCGGAAGGGTCAGGGACAGGGTTAGGGACAGGGACAGGAAAAGCAAGGGGCTGGATTCTAGGAGACAAGAAGGGCAAGGGGCATGACCAGGGCTAGGAGAGGCATGCAGAGTTGGCGGACGGACGGGACGAACGTGCAAACCTGGTAGGGCTGACCGTCCTCGGTCGGCCGTGCAGAGACGTTGATCGGCTGGCTAGTTGGCGAGGGAGGCAAAGAGACAAGAAGGGTCAGGGCCAGGGCCAGGAGAGGCATAAAGAGTTGGCAAGCGGACGGGCGGGACGCTCGAAGCTACCTGAAGACGATCACAGCGCCCGTACCCGCATGTCATCGTACCTTTCCCAACCTGGCCCTGTCCCTGCCCCTGGCCCTAGCCGAATCTCGCAATCGCCAACCGTCATTACCCCGAAGCCTCCGGCTTCTCCCCATTAATCTTCCCTCCCCTGCCCTCTCCCCTTAAGAGTGCTGAGCACTTCCCGCGTCGTCCGTCATGCCCGTCCCCACCAACCCTCCCTCGGCCCGCACGCCGAAGCCGACCTACATCATCGGGCACAAGAACCCCGACGCCGACGCCATCTGCTCCGCCCTCGCCTACGCCGCCTTCAAGGAGGCCTCGGGCCAAACCGGCTTCAAACCCGCCCGTTGCGGCAATTCGAACGCGCGCATCGACGCGATCCTGGGACGCTTCGGCGCCGCGCTGCCCCAGTTCGTGGGCGACGTCATCCCGCGCATCGAGGACATCATGCACCGCGACCCGTACAAGGTGCGCGTGGACGACACGTGCGCGCGGGCGCTCGAGCTCCTCGACCTGCACGACGTGCGCGCCCTGCCCGTGGTCGGCGACGATGGCCGCCTCGAGGGCTACGTCTCGATCTTCAGCCTGGGCGACTACTTCATCCCGAAGCCGAAGCGCGCGACCTCGATGCGCAAGGTCACGAGCTCGATCAACGCCATCATCCGCTCCATCGGCGGGGTCGAGGTCATCGCCTACGACGCCGCGACCGTGCAGGAGCTGTACGTCCGCGTGGCCGCCATGGAACTCGAGTCCTTCGGCAAGTCCGCGACCGTCGAGGGCATCCCCACGAACCTCAGCGTCATCGTCGTCGGCGACCGCGCCGACGTCCACCTGCGCGCGATCGAGATGGGCGTGCGCATCATCATCGTGACGGGCGGCCACCGCATGCGCCCCGAGATCCTCGAGCGCGCCAAGGCCGCCCGGGTCTCCGTGGCCTACGCCGACACCGACAGCGCCACCACCGCCTGGGCCGTCCGCGCCGCCACGCTGGTCGGCGGACTCGTCCAGCGCGACGCCTACACCTTCAAGCCGCAGGAGAAGCTCTCCGTGGCCCGCCGCCGCATCGTGCAGAACCCGGCGCTCATCTGCCACGTCATCGACGAGGAAGGCCGCCTGCTCGGCGTCTTCACCAAGACCGACATCATCAACCCGCCCCGCGCCAAGCTCGTCCTGGTCGACCACAACGAGCTGTCCCAGGCCGTCGACGGCGCCGCCGAGGTCGAGATCGCCGAGGTCGTGGACCACCACCGCCTGGGCAACGCTCCGACGCCGCAGCCCATCCTGTTCGTGAACCGGCCGCTCGGCTCGACCTGCTCGATCGTGGCGGACATGTTCCGCACCGCCGGCCTGCGGCCGACCCCGCAGATCGCCGGCCTGATGATGTGCGGGATCATCTCCGACACCCTCCTGCTGCAGAGCCCGACGACCACCCCGCTCGACGCGGACCTCCTGCAGTGGCTGACCCCGATCGCCGACGCCGACCCGCGCGGCCTGGCGGACATGATCTTCAACGCCGGCTCCGTGCTCGCGACCTTGTCGCCCGCGGCCGCCGTGCGCGCCGACTGCAAGCAGTACCGCGAAGGCGAGCGCCGCTTCTCCGTCTCGCAGGTCGAGGAGCTCGGCTTCACCAACTTCTGGAAGTGCGAGGACGGCCTCCTCGAGGCGCTGGAGAAATACCGCGCCGAGAACGGCCTCAACTTCGCCTGCCTGCTCGTGACCGACATCGACACGCAGAGCTCGCTCCTGCTGGTGCGCGGCGAGGCCGAGGTCGTCCAGGCCATCACCTACCCGCAGAAGCGGCCGCCGGACATCTTCGACCTGCCCGGGATCGTCAGCCGCAAGAAGCAGCTGATGCCCTACCTGTCCAGCCTGCTGGGGGCCGCGACCGACGGCCCATGACCGCCGAGGAAGCGATGCTGGCGTTCATGGCGCGTCCCGGCTACCAGCCGATGCGCCTCGAGGCCCTCGCCGCCGCCATCGGCGCGAACAAGGACGACCTCCGCCACCTGCGCAAGGTGATCCCGGGCCTGCTGAAGGCCGGCGCGATCGCCGTGCGCAAACGCGACCTCCTCATGCTGCCCGAAGGCCAGACGCTCCCCGAGGGCACCATCCTGTTCCGCGCCAGCGGGTCGGCCCGCGTCGTGTTCGACGCCGAGCCGGGGCAGAAACCGCGGGAGCAGGTGCACATCGAGGCGCGCGACACCGGCGTGGCGCTGCACGGCGACCGCGTGCTGGTGAAGCTCAACCCGATCCGGCGGGACCGCCAGGGCGACGACTGGGGCACCGCCGCGGTCGTCCGCGTGGTCAAGCGCGCCCTGACCCAGCTCACCGGCACGCTGCAGCGGACCCGGCTGGCCTGGTACGTCGTGCCCGACGACCCCCGCGTCTCCCGCGAGATCGTGGTCCGCGACCCGGCCCGGTCGAACCTCACGCCCGCGCCCAAGCCCGACGACAAGGTCGTCGTCAAGCTGGACGCCTGGGAGCGCCGCAACCTCAACCCCACCGGCACGATCACCGAGGTCCTCGGGGTCACGCACACGCCGATGGCGGAGTACCTGGCGATCCTGCGCCGCTACAACCTGAACCCCGAGTTCCCCGCCGCCGTCGCGGCCGAGGCCAACGCGTTCGGTAAGGTGGTCCAGGCGGCGGACCGCAAGGGCCGCGAGGATTTCCGGGCCGTCCCCACGATCACGATCGACCCCGACGACGCCAAGGACTTCGACGACGCCCTGTCCGTCGAGCGGCTGCCGGAAGGACGCCTGCGCATCGGCATCCACATCGCGGACGTCTCCCACTACGTGAAGACCGGCTCGCGCCTCGACGTCGAGGCCCGCGAGCGCGGCAACTCCACCTACCTCGTCGGCACCGTCATCCCGATGCTGCCGCACGCCCTCTCCAGCGGCCTCTGCTCGCTCGTCGAGTCCGAGGAACGCCTGGTGAAGTCGGTCATCTGCGAATTCGGGCCCGACGCGCGCCTGCTGAAGACGGAGTTCGCGAACTCGGTCATCCGCAGCCGCAAGCGCCTGACCTACAAGCAGGCCTACGCCTTCATGAAGGGCGACGACAACGCCGCGCTCCGCGCGATGCCGGCGCCGCCGCCCCACCAGACCGGCTCCCCCGGTCGCCCGCTGGCCGAGCTGACCGACGCCGAACTGGACGAGGTCCGCGGCATGATCGGGGACTTCTGGAAGGTCGGGAAGATCCTGCGGGCCGAGCGCTTCCGGGCCGGGTCGCTCGACCTGGACATGAAGGAGATCAAGATCTACTGCGACAAGGACGGCTGGGCCGACCGCACGGAGATCGTCCAGCACGACGAATCCCACCAGCTGATCGAGGAGTTCATGCTGCTGGCCAACGAGTGCGTGGCCAAGGCCCTGGACAAGGAGCGGATCCCGCACGTGTGCCGCGTCCACGACGACCCCGACCCCGAGAAGCTCGACGCCCTGCGCGAGGAGCTCGCCGGCGACGGCTTCAAGGTGGGCGACCTCACCCAGCGCGCGAACATGATCAAGCTGCTCGCCGACCTCAAGTCGCGCGAGGACGGCTACACCATCCGCATCTCCCTGCTGCGCTCGCTCAAGCAAGCCTGCTACCGCGCCTCGCCCGACGGCCACTTCGGCCTGGCGAAGCGCCACTACTCGCACTTCACCTCGCCCATCCGCCGCTACGCGGACCTGCTCGAGCACCGCATCTTCGACGCGTTCATCGCCAAGCAGGGCGTGCGCTCGGCCCCGGCCGAGCCGCCGCGGTCCCCGGGCCTGGGCGAGCTGACCCGCTCCTGCGAGCACATCTCGATCACCGAGCGCAACAGCGCCGAGGCCGAGCGCGACTCCGTGAAGATCAAGCTGCTCGAGCTCTTCGAGCGCGAGGTCGAACGGCCGGACAAGCGGCCCTTCGAGGCCACCATCACCGAGATCAAGCCGCACGGCCTGATGGTCGAGCTGACCGCCTCGAACGCCTTCGGCCTCGTCCACATGTCGACCCTCACGGACGACCACTACCGGATCAACGACCGCGGCAACATGCTGCGCGGCAGCCGCAGCGGGCGGACCTTCATGGCGGGCGGCACGATCATGGTCACGGTCGACCGCGTGGACCGCTACAAGCGGCAGGTGGACTTCCGCCTCCACGAGCCCGCGCCGACGCGCCCGAACGGGCCGGAGCGCCGGCGCGGCCAGCGCTGAACGACGCTCAGCCGAAGGCGGCGCGGCGATCGCTGATGGCGGGGCGGACCCGCGCGGGCGGGTGGTTCGCCGCGGGGGCGCCGCGCGCCCACGGCTCAGGGCCGATCCAGGCGCTGGCGCGCCCCTCGACCCGCAGTTCCGCGCGGGCGAAGTCGAGCGTCACGACCGCCCAGAGCGGGTCGCGGTAGAGGGCGACGTTGCGCAGCGAAGGGTGGGCGCGATGGACCTCGGGGGCGAGCGTCTCGCGGGCCGCGGCCGGTTCGCCGAGCCAGTGGTAGGAGGCGCTGTTGAGCTGCAGGTGGGCGACGCCGCCGAGCAGCCGCAGGTAATCCTGGTGCAGGTGGCCGCTCAGGCAGGCGGCGACGCCGTGGCGCTCGAGGAGCGCGCGGACTTCGGCGCCGTTCTCGACGCCCTGGGGGTCGTCGAGCGGCTGGTGCACCAGCACGACCTTGGGACCCGGGGTGGTGCGCAGGCCGGCTTCGAGCCAGGCCAGCTGGGCCGGGCCGATGAAACGCTTGTAGCCCTTGGCCTTGCCGCCGGGTTCATTGCCATCGAGCGCGAAGAAGTCCGCGCCGCCTGCGGCGAAGCGGTAGTAGGACGACGGCATACCGTAGAAGGCGCGCACCTGCTCGGGCCGGTAGCCCCCGTCGAAATCATGGTTGCCGAGCACATGGTAGGCCGGGCCCGTCCAGGAACGCCAGACCTCGAGGAAAGCGCGGTTGCGCGCGTGCGGCACGCAGAAGTCGCCCAGTTGCGCGATGAAGTCGACCTCGGCCGCGCGCATCGCGGCGAGGAAGGCCGCCAGCCGCGCCGGGCCGTCGGCCACCACGTCCTGGTGCACGTCGGTGATGACGCCGAAGCGCACGCGCGGACCCGCGGGGTTCGGCACGCAGCCCGGCAAGGCGCACGCAAGACCGAGGGCGGTGGCGCGACCGAGGAAGGCGCGGCGGGAGAGCGGCGAGGACGGCATCGGGGTACGGGAAAGCTAGCGCCGGCGCCTTCCGCTTCAACGCCTTTCCCGGCGTTCAGCGGCCGGCCAGCAGGCGGCACCAAGCCCTCGCATAATCACCGGCGGCCTTGCCGAGGCGGATGCGGCCGGCGTCGTCATCCGTCCAGGTGACCGGGATGGATTCGACGAGCGCGCCGCGGCGCGCGGCGAGTTCGGCGCCCTCGGCGCCATAGGCGAAACCACCGGCGACCGGCGGCAGCGCCTGCCACGTCGAGCGGCGGAAAAGTTTGAGCCCGCAACCCGGATCGCGCACGACGCCACCGGGCAGGAGACGCCAGGCCAAGGCCAAGCCGCCGGAAAGGAAACCCCGGCGCAGGGAACGACCCACGACGCGGGCGGCGCGGTGCCAGCGGGAACCCAGCACCACGTCGGCATGGCCATCGGCGATCAGGCGGTAACCCCGGACCAACGCCTCCGGGTCCGTCGCCATGTCGACGTCCACGTAGGCCAGGACCGTGACCGAGGAGGACGCCGTCGCCCAGCCCGCCGCGATCGCCGCCCCCTTGTCGCCCTGCTCGCAGGCGCGCAGGTAGCTCACCCGTGGATCGCCGCAGGCGCGGGCCAGGGCCGCCGTGCCGTCGGAGGAACCATTATCGGAAATGACCACCCTATAGTCCCCGAAACCGCAGGCCTGGAGCCGTTGCGCCAAAAGGGTAAGACCGGGGGCCAGGCGGGCCTCCTCATTGCGGACCGGGATGACGATCAACAAGGACACGGTAGCAGTACTAATGATAAATATCCTTAAACATCAACTGTTTATGAACTGATGCGAGTTAGTTGAGAATCAGTCTCACATAATATTTGACGAATGAGAGTCGGTCTCAATAACAAGGGAGCCCCTTTCATGAAAGCCACCCTTCCCATCGCAGTCCTGCTCGCGGCCAGCCAAATCGCCGCGGCCCAGACGACGGGTGCCGGTGCGCCCAAGGCTGCCCAGCTTTCCCCGCTGACCGTGACCGGCATCGTGCCCGATATGTTCACGTTGCCCGGCTCGGCCACCGTGGTCGAAGGGGAGGAGTTCCGCGCGCGCGGCTACACGAACCTCAAGCAGATCGCCGCGACGGCGCCCGGGGTCTTCGTCCGCGACGAGGATGGCTTCGGCAACTTCCCCAACATCTCGATCCGCGGGGTCGACGGCACCCGGAGCGCCAAGGTCACGCTGATGGAGGACGGCATCCTGACGGCCCCCTCGCCCTACTCCGCCCCGAACGCCTACTACTCGCCCAAGTCGGGTCGCATGGCGGGCATCGAATTCCTCAAGGGGTCGAGCCAGGTCATGTACGGTCCGCACACCACCGGCGGCGTGGTCAACTTCCTCTCGACGCCGATCCCGACCGAGGAGCGGCGCTTCTTCTCGCGCCTGACCGCCGGCAGCTACGGCAACTTCTTCAACCAGACGTGGCTGGGCGGCACCGTCCAGACCGAGGCCGGCAAGGTCGGCGCCCTCATCGAACTCCACACGCAGCTCAGCGACGGCTACCGGCTGGTCGACGGCGTCGGCCGGCGCAGCGGCTTCACGCTGACCGAACCGATGGTGAAGCTCTCGTGGGAACCCACCGGCAAGCTCCGCCAGCGTTTCGAACTCAAGGTCGGGCAGACGGACTTCGACGCCGACGAGTCCTACGCGGGCCTGAACGAGGCCGACCTACGCGCGAACCCCGACCGCCGCTACGCCTCCAGCCGCTTCGACCACCAAGTGGCCGAACATTGGCGCACCTACCTCAAGTGGGTCGCCGAACCGGACGCCAGCCTGCGCCTCGAAAGCGCGCTCTATTTCAACCGCTTCGAGCGGATGTGGGACAAGCTCGACGGCATCACCGCCGGACTCGGCCTACGGACGAACATCGCGGAAGCGCTGGCCGACGCGCCGTCGCTGGCGCTGCTGCGCGGCGACCCGCTCGCCAGCAACGACGGCTCCTTCTACACGAACAAGGCGCTCCGACAGCACGAAGCCTACGGCTGGCAGGGTGCCTTCACCAAGCGGCTCGAAACCGGCGCCATCCGCCACGAGATCACCGCGGGGCTGCGGATCCACCGCGACGACGCCGGCGGCTCGAACCAACGGACCACCTACGCCGTGGTCGACGGGGTCATCGGCGCGGGCACCGCGGGCACGGTCGCGTCCGCCGGCTTCCAGGAGACCGTCGCCACCGCGTTCTTCCTCGAAGACGCCATCCGGCACGGCGCGCTCACCCTGCGGCCCGGCGTCCGCTACGAACACCTCAACATGGGCAGCACCACGTCGGGCGGCGCCTACACGCCGACGACGAACGAGATGGTCATGGGCGGGGTCGGCTTCACCTATGAGCTGAACAAGCAGCACGCGCTCTTCGGGGGCGTGTACCGGGGCGGCTCGGCGGCCAACCCCTCCGGCTACGCCACGGGGGCGCGCTCCGAAAGCAGCCTCGGCAAGGAACTCGGCTGGCGCGGACGCCACGGCGCGACCAACTGGGAACTCGTCGCGTTCCACACGGACTTCCACGACCTCATCGCGCCCGTCGTCGGCGTCGCCGGCGGCGGCCTGCTCGCCGTGACCAATGGCGGCGGGGCCGTCTCCTACGGCCTCGAGGCCCTCGTGCGCCACGACCTGGCCACCGCCGGAGCAGGCTACAAGCTGCCCGTCTACGCGGGACTCACCTGGACGCACGCGCGGTTCGACGAGATCGCCGGCAGCCGGCTGGGCAACAGCGCGGGCATCTTCGCGGGCGCCGAGGTCGGCCATGAGATTCCCTACATCCCGGAATGGAAGCTCGCGGCCGGCGTCGGCCTGGAGTCCGGTCCGTACGCCGGCTCCCTCGACCTGAGCTACTACTCGTCGACCTGGGGCACCGGCTACAACGGCGACCCTCGGCGGGTCGACGGCAGCGGCGCCTTGGCGGACCCTTCGACGCTCGACGGCAAGGTCGACGGCCTGCTCACCGTGGACCTGAACCTGCGCTGGCAATGCACCCGGGCCTTCCGGGTCGTCGGCGGGGTGCAGAACCTCCTCGACCGCCGCGCCATCATCAGCCGGGCCCCGCTCGGCGCGCGCGCGAACGCCCCGCGCACGTTCTTCCTCGGCGGCGAGCTGGCCTTCTGAGTCCGGACGCGACTTGCCACCCACTGACCCCGCCGCATCGTCTAACCTCTCCCGCGCATGCCCGCCGCGCCCGCCCAGCCCGCTCCGGACCGCCTCGCCGACTTCGTCGTCGCGGCGGTGGCCGTCGTGGCCTTGGCGGTCTCGGTCGCGGGCCTGACGCGCACGCCGCCGCGGATCGAGATGCCCGCGCCCGCGGCCGTGCCGCCCAAGCCGGCCTTGGTGAAGCTCGACCCCACCCGCCTGCGCACCGCGCCCGCCGCCTCGCCCGAGGCCGCCGTGGCGCCGGACGCCGCGCTCGCCCCGGCCCCGCTGGCGCCGATCACCTCCCTGCCCGACCTCCGCCTCCCCAACCTCCCGACCGTGCCGGCCGCGACCGTGCGCCGGACGCCCGTCGCGCCCGTCCCGGCGGCGACCCGCGGCGCCACCCAGGCTACGACGACCGGGCCCGTCGTGCTCGACGGCGCGCTGATGGCCGGACGCCAGCCCTGGCCCGAGTACCCCTACGAATGCCTCCGCCGCCGCGAAAGCGGCGTCGTGCGCGTCGAGTTCGAGGTCGGCGAGAACGGGTTGGTGCGCCGGGCCCGGGCCGTCGGCTCCTCCGGCTGCGCGCGGCTCGATGAGGCGGCCACCGAGACCATCCTCCGCCGCTGGGAATTCCCGGCCGGCGACGTGCGCCTCTTCGAGATCTCCATCCAATTCCAACTCCAGTGACCATGCCCCTCGCCAACGTCGTCGTCGAGACCTTCCTCAAGGGCGGCCCCATCATGTGGCCGATCCTCGCCTGCCTGGTCGTCGCCCTCGCGACCGTGGCCGAGCGCGTCCTCTACTGGCGCAAGGTCCGTCGGCTCCGCGCCGAGACCGCCTTCGCCGAGGCCCTCTGGGAAGTCCGCCTCGGCCAGTATGGCCCCGCCTGGCGGCGCACGCAGGGCGCCACCTCGCCGTTCCTCATCGCGCTGCGGTCCGGACTCGCGAACGGCCGCACCGAACCCGTGACCGCCATGCAGCTGCGCGCCGAGGAGACGCTCGAGGAGGCCGGCGCCCGGCAATGGCTGCTGAGCACCATCGTCACGCTGGCCCCTTTGCTCGGCCTGCTCGGCACGGTCGTCGGCATCATGGGCAGCTTCCAGTTCATCGGCTCCGAGCAGCTCGCCGTGGCCAAGGTCAGCGGCGGCGTCGGCGAGGCCCTCATCGCGACGGCGGCGGGCCTCGGCATCGCGATCGTCTGCCTGATCCCGCACAACTACTTCCACCGCCGCGTCCAGGCGCTCCGCCACGACCTCGAGCAGGCGATCAACCAGGCCGAGATCGCGCTGAAGAGCGCCGCGGCCGCCGGCCAGCCGGTGGGCGAATTCCAACCCGCGCCCGACGAAGCCGGGCGCCAGCGCTGACATGGCCGTCCGACTCCGCCGGCCGCCGGAAGAGGAGACGGGCGCGCGCATCGAGGTCGTGCCGCTCATCGACATCATGTTCTTCCTGCTCGCCACCTTCATCCTGGCGACGCTCGGCCTGACGCAGAGCCAGGCCCTCGCCCCGGTGCGCCTCCCCACGTCCGCCGCGGCCACGGCCTCGGCCGAGCGCAACCTCGTGGTCGCGGTCGACGCCGCCGGCACCCTCTCGCTCGACGGCCGGGCCCTGGGCCGCAACGAACTCGTGACCGAGCTGCGGCGCCGCGCCGCCGCCGCGCCGGGCCGCCCCGCGCTCGTGCAGGGCGACGCCCGCACGCCGTTCGCCGCCATGACCCGCGCCCTCGAGGCCGTGGGTGAGGCCGGCATCACCGAGGTGCGCTTCGCCGCCGAGCCCGCCGAAAGCCGATGAGCCTGCGCGCCCTCCAGTTCACCCTGATCGGGCTGCTCGTCGCCGTCGCCGGCTGGCAATGGCACCGGGATCTCGGCCTGCGGGCGGACTACGCCGCGGAAGGCGCCACCCGCGCGAAGCTGACGGCCGACCTCGCGTCGGCGCGCGCCGAGGGCGCCGGCCTGAAGCAGGACTTGGCCGAACTCCGCCAGCAGCTCGACCGCACCCGCGCGCAGCGCACCGAGGCGGAGGCGGAGATCCGCCGGCAGGCCGCCGAATTCGTCGCCCGCACGCAGGACTGGCAGAAGGCGCTCCGCGGCTGGGAGGACGCCGTGAAGGCGCGCGACGCCCGCCTCGCCACCTTGCAGGAACGCGAGCGGCAGATCGTGGCCAAGCTCACGGAGGCCGTGCGCCACGCCGAGGAGGCCACGGCGCGCGCCGAGGCGATGCGCGTCCGCCTCGAAGCCAAGGAAGCGAAGGAAGCCGGCGAGCCGGGGAAGAAGTAGGGGGAGGAGCGGTGTTGGCGGTTGGGGGTTAGCGGTTGGATGCAAGGGAGGGGCGTGCCGATGGCGTAGGACGGATGGCAGAATATCCGATCCCTGGGCCAAAAATCCTCTCGGTTGCGGCCAGGGTTGAGCGCGTTGCGAACAATGTCCGTCGGCAGCGTTGAGCCCTGTCCTAGCCAGGCCCTCGACTAACCGCCAACCGCGAACCCCCAACCGCCAACCCCGATCGTTCACCCCAGCTTCGCCTTGATCGCGGCGAGCATCTGCGCCGGGGCGAGCCCGTGCGCGGCGCGGAGCGTCTTCACGTCGGTGGCGTGGCCGACGAAGCGGTCGGGCCAGCCGAAGCGGAGGACGGGCGTCCGGACGCCGTGTTCGGCGAGGACCTCGAGGGCGCCGGTGCCGAAACCGCCGGTGACGGCGCCGTCCTCGAAGGTGACGATGAGCCGGGCCGCCTTGGCTTGGGCGACGAGCAAAGTCTCGTCGAGGGGCTTGGCGAAGCGCGCGTTGACCACGCCGACGGACAGGCCCGTCTCCGCGGCGAGCTGGTCGGCCAGGGCGCGGGCCTCCGCCACCATCGGGCCGAGCGCCCAGAGCTGGATATCGACGCCGGGGCGCAGGACCTCGGCCCGACCGAGCGGGAGCAGCGCGGGCTGGGCCTTGATCGCCTGACCGGCGGCGGCGCCGCGCGGGTAGCGGATGAACATGGGCGCGCCGGACTTGAGCGCGGTGTGGAGCATGTCGGCGAACTCATCCTCATCCTTCGGCTGCATCAGCGTCAGGTTCGGCACGCAGCGCAGGTAGGCGATGTCGAAGAGCCCGTGGTGCGTCGGGCCGTCGCTGGGCGAGACGCCGGCGCGGTCCATGCAGAAGGTCACCGGCAGGCGCTGGAGGCAGACGTCATGGATGACCATGTCGTAGGCGCGCTGCATGAACGTGGAGTAGATCGCGCAGACCGGGCGGAGATCGCGGGCGGCGAGGCCGGCGGCGAAGAGCGCGGCGTGTTCCTCGGCGATGCCGACGTCGTGGTACTGGGCGGGCAGCGCCTGCTTGAGCTGGTTGAGGCCGGTGCCGGACGGCATCGCGGCGGTGATGCCGACGACCTTGGGATCGGCCTGGGCCTCGCGCAGCAGCAGGGCCCCGAAGACGTCCTGCCAGGCTTTGGGCGCGCCGGGGGCGCCCGACGCCAGGGAGTCGCCCGTCTCCGGGTCGAAGGCGCCGGTGCCGTGGAACTTCTCGGGATTGCGCAGGGCGGCGCCGAGGCCGCGGCCCTTCTCGGTGCGCACGTGCAGGATCACCGGGCCGGCGGCGTCGCGGCAGAAGGCGAGGTACTTCTCGAGCGTCGGCAGGTCGTGGCCGTCGATCGGCCCGAGGTAGCGCACGCCGTACTGCTCGAACAACGAGGACTGGTGGGTGAACCAGTTCTTCACGTGGCGCTTGAAGCTGCGGCCGAAGTCGAGGACCTTGGTGCCGAGGCGCGTGCGGCCCAGCAGGCGCTTGAGCCCCTGCTGCGAGCGGTTGTAGGGACGCGTGACGATCAGGCGGCTGAGGATGTCGGCCACCGCGCCGACGTTGCGGTCGATCGACCACTCGTTGTCGTTGAGCACGATCACCAGGCGCTTGGTCGACTTCGCCGCGTTGTTGAGGGCCTCCATCGTGACCCCGCAGGTGAGGGCCGCGTCCCCGATCAGGGCGACGACGTGCGCGTCCTCGCCGAGCCGGTCGCGCGCGTTGGCGAGGCCGACGGCGGCGGAGAGGGCCGTGCCCGCATGGCCCGCACCGAAGACGTCGTGCAGGCTCTCCTCGCGGTTGAGGAACCCACTGAGGCCGCCGGTCGTGCGGATGCCGTCGAAGTCGGCCCCGTTGCGGCCGGTGAGCAGCTTGTGCACGTAGCCCTGGTGGGCCACGTCGAAGACGAACTTATCCCGGGGCGTATGGAAGACGCGGTGCAGGGCGAGGGTCAGCTCGACCACCCCGAGGTTTGGGCCGATGTGGCCGCCGTTGCGGGCGGTGACGGCGATGAGCCGCTCGCGGATCTCGGCGGCGAGCGCGGGGAGCTGGTCGCCGGGGAGGGCCCGGACATCCTCCGGCCCGCGGATGTTCGCGAGGAGCGCCATCAGCCCTGGCCTTCGTCGGTGCGCTTGCCGAGTTGCTCGATGCGCAGCTCGGCCGCCTCGAGGCTCTTCTGGCAGGACTTCAGGAGACGCACGCCTTCCTCGTATTTCGCGACAAGTTCATCGAGCGAGACGGTGCCGGACTCGAGGGACTCGACGAGCTGCTCGAGCCGGGCGAGCTCGGCCTCGAAGGATTCCTTGCCGGAGGCCGGGGTGGGTTTCTTGTCCGCGCACATGGGAGAGGGCTTACTGTCTCCCCGACCCCCGCCCCCCTCAAGCGGATTGTGCCGGCTCAGCCGAGAAGCCGGGCCTTGGCCTCGGTTTCGGCGATTCCGACGAGCCCGATGACCTTGTTGGGGGAAGCCGGTCCCGAGACGACGGTCACTTGGGCCAAGGGCAGCCCGAGCCGGTCCGCGAGCAGCGCGCACACCTCGCGGTTGGCCTGGCCGCCTTCCGGCGGGGCGGCCACCCGGACCTTCACCGCGGCGCCCAGCCGGCCGACGACCTCCGTGCGCGCGGCGCCGGGGACGACCTTGACCCGAAGCCGGCAGGCCGGCGCGTTCACACGTAGCGGGTCAGGCCCGCGACCGTCTTGGCGTCGAGCTTACGCGTGAGCGCGACCGCGAGGTCGACGCAGGCGTGGAGGTCGGCGAGGTCGAGCACCGCGTTGTGCGTGTGGATGTAGCGCGCGGGGACGCCGAGGACGATGACCGGAACCCCGAGGCCGTGGGCCTGGAAGGAACGCGCATCGGTCCCGCCGGTCCGGCGGACCGCCACCTGGCAGGGAATGCCCGCCTCGGCGGCGGTCGCGAGGGCGAGGTCGACGAGACGCGGGTTCATGATCGCGGTCGGGTCGTACGCGCGCACCTGCACGCCGGCGCCCAGCGCGCCCTGCGGGGTCCCGCCGGGGGCGCCCGGCACGTCGTCGGCGGGCGGACCCTCGAGGACGATCACGACATCGGGCTGCGCGAGGCGGGCCGCGACGACGGCGCCGCGGCAACCGACCTCCTCCTGCACGGTGGCGACGGCGAGGGCCTGGCAAGCCGGGGGCTGGGCGTCGAGGCGCTGGATCGCCAAGGTCAACGCGGCCATGCCGGCGCGGTTGTCGAAGGCCTTGGCCGCATAGAGGCCCGGCTCCGCCAAGGGGATGAACGGGGCCTCGGGGACCACCGGGTCGCCCTCGCGCAGGCCTAGCGCGCGCACGGCGTGCGCCGAGCGGACGCCGAGGTCGACGAAGACCTTGTCGGGCGAAGCCGCCTGGGCGCCGCCTTGGTGCGGGGGCAAGGCCGTGACGATCCCGATGAACTCGCGGCCGTTGGCGCGGGCGAGGACGCGCAGCCGCTGGGCCGCCAGCACGCCGTCGGGCCAGCCGCCGATCGGCACGAGGCGGAGGAAACCGTCCGGGGTGATGTCATGGATCAGGAAGCCGACCTCGTCCATGTGGGCGGTGAGGACGACGCGCGGGCCGGCGACCTCGGCCGCCGGCGCCGCCAGCACGCCCCCGAGGCCGTCGGCGGTGAAACGCCGGCCGCGCAGTTCGCGGAGGAAGATCGCCCGGACGGCGTCCTCGTGGCCGGAGGTGCCGTGGGCCTGCGAAAACTCCTCGAGCAGGCGGACCGAATCGGAGGGACGGGTGGTCATGGGAAATCAGCGGGCGGGGCGGGTCAGGAGGCGCGGCCGCAGGCCGGCCTTGGCGACGGCGTCGAGCGCGGCGACGGAGACGCCGGTCAGCGAACGCTCGTCGGCGACGATGAGGACTTCGCTCGCGGGCGCCTTGGCCGCCTGGGCGGCGAGCGCCTGCTCGAGCGCGGCGCGGGCGACCTCCTTGCCCTCGAGGAACAGCTTGCCGTCCTTGTCGACGGAAAGCACGAGCGACGGCACGGCGGCCTGGGCGGCGCCCGTCGTGGTGGACGGCGGCACGATCGACAGGGAATGCGTCTGGTCGAACCGCCCCGCCAGCAGGAGGAAGAAGACCAGGACCACCATCACGTCGATCAGCGGGACCACGTTGATGTCGGCGCGCCGGCGCCGGGCGACGACGAGGCTCATCGCGCGGAACCCTCGAGCGTCTCGACCAGGACGTCGAGGCGGGAGCTGATCACCTCGAGGCGGCGCGCGAGCCAGTTGGCGCCGACGAGGGCCGGGATCGCGATGCAGAGGCCGATCATGGTCGTACTGAGCGCGAGGCCGACGCCGCGGGTGAGCGTGGCGGAGTCGGGCAGGCCTTGGGCCGGGAAAAGCGTGGCCAAGCCGGCGACGGTGCCGAGCAGGCCGAGCAAGGGCGCGGCGGCGACGATGCTGTCGAGCCAATGCAGGCCGCGCTGGAGGCGGACGATCTCGGCGCGGGCGTGGGCCTTCAGGGCTTCGCCGGCGGCGCCCTCCACCCAGCGGCGGACCAGCCGGCCCGCGGGCGTGATGGCGAGCTCCGGGTCGAGGTTGGCCGCGCGGCCGGCGCGGACCGCCGTCAGCAGGGCCTCGGGCACGACGCTGCCGGGGCGGAGCACCCAAGCCCGCTCCAGGAGCAGGAAGAGGGCCGCCAAGGAGCAGAAGCCCAGCGGCCAGAGGAAGATGCCCGCGCCTTCGATCAAGGTTTGCACGGACCGGAGCCTGTGGGAACGCCGGGAGTCCGCAAGCCCAGGAAGGCGTTCAGAGCAGCGCGGCCGCTTCCTCGTCCGCCAGCCAGGTCACCTTGGCCGACCAGGCCCGCAGGACCTGACCGGGGTGAGTGGCCGGGGCGAAATCGCCCTCGCAGACGGACCGCAGCGCCGCCGCCTTGGACTTGCCGTTGACCAGGACCACGATGGCGCCGCACTGGGCGAGCCCGGCCTCGGTGATCGTGAGACGCCAGCCGCGGCCCGGCCATTCGGTGGCGGCGAAGCGCGGAAGACCCGGGGCGCCGATGAGCGGGCAGCCGGGCCAGAGCGAGGCGATGTGGCTATCGTCGCCCAGGCCCAGGACGCAGAGGTCGAAGGCGCGGCGGGGCGAGCGGCGCGTCCAGGCGTCGTCGTAGGCCTCGGCGGCGACCGCGGGGGTGAACTCGATCGGCCAAGGATGGCGGCGGAGGGCCGGGACCCCGAGCGGGTCGAGCAGGCCGCGGGCCGCGTGGCCGAAGTTGGAGTCGTCGGACCAGAGCGGCACGCACCGCTCGTCGCTCACATGCCAATCGGTGCGGACCAGGGTCTCGAAGGAGAGCGCGGACTGCGCGCGGGCCCAGGCGTAGAAGGCCTTGGGGGTCGAACCGCCGCTGAGGCCCACCGATACGGGGCGGGCGGCCACCTGCGCGTTGAGGCGGCGGGCGAGTTCGGCGAAGGCGGCGTCCCGGGGCAGGACGTGGACGTCGCCGGCGAGCGTGGGAATGATGCGGGCCATGGGGGCGAGGATAGAGGGCCGGAGGACTCGAGGACAAGCGGACAAGCGGGCGGGCGGCGCGCCCAACAAGAAGGGCGTCCTGGCGGACGCCCTCGTCGGACCGGCCCGCGGGTCGGGCTTACTGGCAGGCCTCGCAGGTGCCGCCGTTGCGCATCGCCTCGATCGAGCAGGCGTTCTTCTCCTCGGCGGTGTATTCCTTCTTCGCGGCCTTCGGGGCCTTCTCCACCGTGGCCTTCTCGATGTTGGAGGCGCCGAGGGTGCGGAGGTAGTAGGTCGTCTTGAGGCCGGTGCGCCAGGCGTACTGGTACATGTGCGAGAGCATCTTCAGGTCCGGCGTCGGGCAGGAAGAGGTTCAGCGACTGCGCCTGGTCGATCCACTTCTGGCGGCGGGCGGCGGCGTCGATGAGCCACTTGTTCTCGATGGTGAAGGCCGTGAGGTACTTGTCCTTGATGGCCTGCGGGATCTCGGGGATGTCCTTGAG
>Ga0114982_1000759_pt1 | contig 16863 bp, 16 predicted proteins | sample Shrwel_input2_FT_FD_87183 | JGI IMG/M metagenome (GOLD analysis project Ga0114982, IMG submission 87183) | Subsurface microbial communities from deep shales in Ohio, USA - Utica-3 well 1 S input2 FT | ecosystem: Environmental > Aquatic > Deep subsurface > Shale gas/oil reservoir > Produced... | reverse complement strand
GATAACTGATAACTGATAACTGATAACTGATAACTGATAACTGATAACTGATAACTGATAACTGATAACTGATAACTGATAACTGATAACTGATAACTGATAACTGATAACTGATAACTGATTTAGGGATTGCAAGTTATGATTGATACGATATACTGGAGTCATCTCTAGGATGTTCGCCAATCTATCGCGTCCCCTGAGCCGATAATTTCTCTTTAGGAAGTATTGTTGTGTGGTGGTGCGCAGGTCTGCCTAGTCGAAAGACTTTGTACAGAAAGCCTTATACTGCATACCTACTTCCACCTTGAACCTCTGGGTTCAAGGGTCTAGATGGATAGCGGCATTCTGGAGTTCTTCATTTCTCCCCTTCTGCATTATCATGTTGATTAATCATCATTTTTCAGCCAAACAATTGCGTAAAAACCTACGTCAATGTCGTCGCATACTCAATCATTATCAGCAACGAAAAGCCGCCAAACAACTAGCGCATCGACTAAGTAAAACACCTGCATTTCAACACGCAAAAAAAATTGGCTTTTATCAAGCCAGTGACGGTGAAATTAGTCCTCATGAATTATTAAAATTGGCTTATGCTAATGCTAAATCCTGTTATTTACCCGTATTGCGACGCTTCCCTAAGGCTCAGTTAGGCTTTGTGAAAGTAGCACCTTATAGTCGCTTGCACCGCCACCGTTTTGGCATGAAAGAACCAAAATCTGGTCGAAGACTATTTATCTATCAACTCGATATTGTCTGTATGCCATTGGTTGGTTTTGATGATAAGGGAAATCGCTTAGGCATGGGCGGCGGTTTTTATGATCGTAGTTTGGCTCATCATAAAAACCCACGCTTAATTAAACTGGGCTTAGCACATGACTGTCAGCAAGTGGATGTCTTGCCCACTAACACTTGGGATATTGCATTGACTGGCGTTTTAACGCCAACTCAATATTTACAATTCTAATCGCGTAAATCAATGATTGGCCACCCTGCCTGCGTCGCATAATCAGCCAAAATAGCATCCGGATTAACGACGATAGGTTGATTCACTTGCTTTAACAATGGCAAATCATTATGCGAATCCGAATAAAAATAGATATCGTCAAACTGATTCGCTTGTTGTGCTAACCATGCTTGAAAACGAGTAATTTTACCTTCTTTGTAGCAAGGAACACCTAATACTTTACCCGTATATTTACCATTAATATACTCAGGATCGGTTGCTAACAACTCAGGAATACCAAAGGCTTGAGCAATTGGCTCAGTAATAAAACGGTTAGTCGCGGTAATGATTAATAAACGATCACCAACACGACGATGCTGCTCAATTAATGTCTGTGCTTTTGACAACATAATCGGGCGAATGACTTCCGTCATAAACTCATGATGTAATGCTTTTAAGGTATTTAATTCATGCTGCGCCAAAAAACCAAATACAAATTCACTGTAGGCAATAATATCTAAACGACCTGCACAATAATCGGCATAAAACTGGTCATTGGTTGTCTGATAAGACACTTTATCGACCAAACCACGTCCGACTAAAAACTCACCCCATGCATGGTCAGAATCACCTGCAATTAACGTATTATCTAAATCAAAAATCGCTAACTTCATCTACTTGAACCTTTCTATTTATATAAGCTTTTGATGTTGAATGACTGCTAAAACCAGACGACGTAAATGTTGATCGGATTATTCATGAATCAACACAGGCGCATATAGCGGCGTTAAGGTAAACAGCTCGGCTAGATCGGTATTACGCATACGAATGCAGCCATGTGAGGCAGGAATACCCATCGGCTCACTGTCGGGTGTGCCATGAATATAAATATAACGGCGCATCGTATCGCAATGACCACCGCGATTCTTACCAACTTCACAACCTGACAACCACAAAATGCGCGTTAAAATCCAATCACGATGGGGACAATGTTCAGCCAATTCAGCGGAGTAAATTTCACCTGTCGGGCGGCGCGCTTTAAATACCGTATTCAACGGTAAATTTGCACCTATTTTTGCACGAACAATATGTTTTCCTCGTGGTGTTTGCTCACTGCCACGTTGCTCGCCTACTCCTTTAAGCGCGGAAGAAATCACATATTGACGTATCGTTCGTCCGTCATGCTGTAACGTTAACTGCTGAGAAGCAATATTGATGGTAATTTGCATTAGGAATCTGCTTGGTTAGCCACATGTTTTCGGTAATGTTCAATGATAATATGCGCGGCTTCATCTGCGCTATCGACTAAGGTAATCAAATTCAAGTCTATGTCAGTAATACAATTGTTTGCCAAAACCACATCTTGCATCCATGTTAATAAACCTTGCCAGTAAGCTTTGCCAATTAACACCACGGGAAAAGGTTCGCTTTTTTCAGTTTGAATGAGTGTGACTGCCTCAAACATTTCATCAAGGGTACCAAATCCACCCGGGAAAATAGCGAACGCAATGGCATGCTTAAAAAACATAAACTTACGCACAAAAAAATAACGAAAGCTCAAGTTGATATCTTGATATTTATTCGGCTTTTGCTCGTGTGGCAAAGTAATGTTTAAGCCGATAGACAAACCGCCCTTTTGATATGCACCTTTGTTGGCGGCTTCCATGATGCCCGGCCCACCGCCTGTAATAATCGACAAACCTGCTTGCGATAACAAACTGCCGAGCTTTTCTGCTTCGGCATAATATGGGTTGGTTTCTACTAATCGAGCACTACCAAAAATATTGACGGCATGCTGAATTTTAATGAGATGTTCGATGCCATCGACAATTTCTGCTTGAATCCGTAATACGCGCCATGCTTCTGGCATCTTTTTATCAAACATGATGATATTCCCGCATAATTTTTTAGTTTAATGCCTTCAATGATGATTATTTCTACTTCATTGTAGCCACAAATCGTTATTACTTAATGTATCGCATAAATAAAAATTATACATACTGAAAAAACCATCCAGAATAACAACGCTATGATGCCAATCTCCCACTTGTCCTCCTCCTCAATATCAAATGTTCCCGTCCATAATGCTCTTAATATGTGTGCTGGCAACATAAACAGCATAGTAATAAGTTTAAACAGGTTACCCAAAATTAACTGAAGAAGCACTCTAGCTAACACTTGAAATATCGCACCTAATAGATCGTCCATTGTTCTATCCGCATAAAAAAGCCCTGTTACACACGTAACAGGGCTTTTAATAGCATAAAACGTTCGCGTTTAGTTAAACGGATGTCTTAACACAATCGTTTCATCGCGCTCTGGACCTGTAGAAATAATATCAACAGGACAGCCCACCACTTCTTCAATCCGTTTGATATAGGCACGCGCATTTTCAGGTAAATCTTCTAAACGTTTAATGCCAACGGTTGAACCTTCCCAACCTGCGATTTCTTCATAAATCGGCTCAACATGAGCAAATGACTCAGCATCGGTACTTAAACATTCAATACTATTGGGCTTGAGTGATTTATAAGCCACACAGAGCTTAATGGTTTCAACGCCATCTAAAACATCGAGTTTAGTCAAACAAATCCCTGAAATAGAGTTTAATTCAACCGCACGACGTAACACTACCGCATCAAACCAACCACAACGACGTTGGCGGCCTGTTGTTGCGCCAAACTCATGGCCATTTACGCCTAAGTGTTTGCCAATCGGATGACCTTCATCTTTGGCAGCATTATACGGTAACTCTGTCGGGAATGGTCCACCGCCTACACGCGTGGTGTACGCTTTGGTAATACCTAGCACATAATCTAAGTACAAAGGGCCAAAACCTGAACCTGTACTTGTGCCACCTGCGGTGGTATTGGATGAAGTGACAAAAGGATACGTGCCGTGGTCAATATCTAATAATGAACCTTGCGCGCCTTCAAACATCAAATCTTTACCTTCACGGCGCAATTGATGCAAGATGGAAGACACATCAGCCACTAAATCTTTAATCTGCTCGCCCCATGCCAACGCGCTGTCTAGGGTTTGTTGATAATCCACTGGAGCAACTTTGTAATAATGTTCTAATTGGAAATTATGATATTCCATCACCGCTTTTAACTTTTCAGCAAAACCGACACCACGAATTAAATCACCAACACGTAAACCGCGACGGGCGACTTTATCTTCATAAGCAGGGCCAATACCGCGACCTGTTGTGCCAATCGCTTCTTTACCTTCTCTACCACGCGCTAACTCACGCGCCTGATCTAAAGCACAATGATACGGCAAAATTAATGGGCAATTGGGAGAGATACGCAGACGCTCACGGACAGGCACACCTTTAGCGGTCAATGTAGCAATTTCTTTTAATAACGCATCAGGAGCGAGTACCACACCATTGCCAATTAAACACATCACGCCTTCACGTAAAATACCTGAAGGGATCAAGTGTAAAATCGTTTTTTCACCGGCGACTACTAAGGTATGACCCGCATTATGGCCGCCTTGATAGCGAACAACAGCGGCAGCATTATCGGTGAGTAAGTCAACGATTTTGCCTTTGCCTTCATCACCCCATTGTGTACCTAGTACGACGACATTCTTACCCATTGCTTGTGACCCTATAAACGAAATCGGCTATACACCGATAATAAGAAATTGATAAACCGTATGCTCAAATCATGATGACGGTCGCTTTGCGATATTCGCGCAACCGACATCACGCTATATCTGTACTATCTGCCAACCGTGTTGACCTAACACCAATTGTTGCTGGCAGCCAAAATCCGCCATCGTGCTACGATCATCCGTCAATGCTTGAATCACGATTCGCCCTTCGGCACGTAACTGGGCAACCAATACGGCTAATGCACAATCATCATGCGCAGGGGCAAAAATCTTCACAATGCCTGAATCATCTTTAAAAAAATTGACCAATGATTTTAAGTCGGCACTAAAACCTGTTGCTGGGCGTGCACGACCAAAGGCTTCACCAATATGATCGTAACGGCCACCTTTGGCGAGCTCACTGGCTGACTGAGGGGTGTAAGCGGCAAACACTAAACCCGTGTGATAATGATAGCCACGCAACTCACTTAAATCGACGGAAACAGCCACATGAGGATGTGACAACTGTAACGCGTGAACCACTTGTTGTAAGTCATTTAACGCGCAATGAACAGCCGTTGGCGCGTCGGCCAATAAAATATTTGCTTGTGCTAATACAGTGATTTGCCCAGATAATTGCCCTAGCGCAGCAAACCATTCACTACGAGGCAATTGTGGTAATAAATCATTGAGTTCAGGAATACTTTTACGTTGATAAATATCAAATAATTGTGCTTCTAATTCTGCCGATAACCCTGCTGCTTTAGCCAATTCACGAAACACCGTCACATGACCTAAGTCTAAGTGAATAGCTGTTGCTCCTGCTGACGTCAGTGTCGTCAACATTAAACGAATCACTTCAAGATCAGCGGCAACACCTTGATAGCCATAGACTTCTGCGCCAATTTGTATCGGTGTACGGCCTGTGCTTACTCCTTGTGGTAGTGTATTCAATACCGTGCCGCAATAGCAATAACGCGCTGTATGTTCTCGCGGCAAACAATGGGCATCTAAACGTGCCACTTGTGGCGTCAGGTCTGCACGAACCCCCATTAAACGACCTGTCAATTGGTCGGTAATTTTGAAGGTCATGAGGTCTAAATCGTGGCTTGAACCCGTCAGTAACGAGTCAACATATTCCATTAACGGGGTGAAAACCAACTCATAACCCCACGCCGCAAACATATCGAGCAGTCGACGACGCAGCTTTTCTAAACGAATGGCATCTTGTGGCAACACGTCTTGAACGCCATCTGGCAATAACCATGTTTCGGCACGCACAACCATGCTTGAATTCACCTTATATTGAAGGAATTGCTTCACTTCTAAGTAGATAGACACAAAAAAACCGAGTATGAACTCGGCTAGTTAATTGTAACACCATCGACCTAAGATAACCACCAACGAATCATCGAAGGCAGCCATAAAGCCGTCAACAACCCATTTAAACTCATACCGAGTGCGGCAAATGCACCTGCGGTTGGACTAATTTGTAAAGCGCGTGCCGTACCTACGCCGTGTGCGGCCAAACCTAAGGCAAAACCTTTGGCGATATCGTTGCGGACAAACTTTAATAAGGGTTCAGCAGCGATTGCACCGACTAAGCCCGAAATAATGACAATGGCAGATGCTAAGGCTAAAGGCGCATGAATTTTTTCAGCAATACCTAAAGCCATCGGTGTTGTTACTGCCCTTGTCGCGAAAGCCAAGACGCTACTGGGTGATAATTGCGCCATCGACGCAAGGGCTAATGCGATACCTGCACCTAATAAAGAGCCGACAATTAAGGTAATTGTTAAAGGAATAGCTGCCGTTTTCATGCGTGGTAAGGATTGATACAAAGGAACAGCCAAAGCGACCGTTGATGTACCTAATAAAAAATGAATAAATGAGTTAGCTTGAAAATACGTTTGATAATCGACTTTGCCAACGACAACAACCGTAATCAAAATAATTAAAGACCATAACAACGGAGGCATTAATATTGGCTCACCTAAACGCCGATGGAGCCAAAATCCTGCTTGATACGCCACCAGCGTTAAGGTCATCCACAATAAAGGTGAGTGCATTAATTTATCCATGACTACCACCCTTTACGCTGTAACATTTTATCGAGTAGCCACGCACATAACACCAAGGGAATTAAGGTCGAAATCACCATCACCGCAATAATCTGAAAGCCCTCTTGCTTGAGCAATGGCCATAACGTCACCACCCCCACCGACACAGGCAAAAAATAGAGTGCCAGATGTTGTAAAAGTTTTGATGTAAAAAAAGCCAAACTTTCAGGAACTCGGCCATGAATCAGTAAAAAAACAAATAACAACACCATGCCCATGATGTTACCTGACAACGGCAGATGTAATAACTGCACGCTCAACTCGCCTGCCAGTTGAAAGACTAATAAGATAAAAATCGCTTGCATAGCTAGAGTAAATCCACACCAAAACGCTTCATGATGAACGCGAAAACAGCAAAAATCACCATCATAGCAACAACAAAGACGGTCAACGCCGACCAAAAGCTAAACTTTTCGAGCAGCATCGGAAAAAAGAAAAACATCGGCAATGTTGGTATGACATACCAAAACGTGTAATACGCATGATTGGCAATCTTACTGGTTGGCTGTTGATCTAAATGCAGCCAAATTAAGGTCACAATCGTCACTAAGGGCAATGAAGCAATGAGCGCACCTAATTTATCGCTGCGTTTGGCCAATTCAGAAATTAGCACAATCACCGCTGCGGTCAGTAAATATTTAGCAATGATATAGGGCATGTTTTTTCCTCACCATAAGAAAAGGCGCAATGAATGCGCCTCTCTCAATATGACTGCTTAGGACTTACGCGGTTATCGCTTATTTGTTCACATTTCAGCCGCCTTATGCGACTTTATGTTCACAAAACGCGCTAATCGCGGTGCGTAAGTCCTGTGCCGTTATTTATTCGGCTGACGCATATAACGTAAAAACTCACTATCCCCTTTTAACACCATGATGTCATTGGGTTTATTAAAACTATGACGATACGCTTGCATTGAGCGATAAAAACGATAAAACTCGGCATCTTTGCTAAAAGAAGTCGCAGCAATCGCGGCGGCGGTTGCGTCACCTTCACCACGTAAAGTTTCTGACTGCCGATACGCATCCGCTAACAAGACTTTTTGCTCACGATCCGCATTCGCTTTAATCGTTTCGGCTAATTCATTACCCTGCGAACGGTGTTCACGCGCTTCACGCTCGCGCTCAGTACGCATACGATTATAAATAGACTCAGAAATCGTTTCAGGAAAATCAACCCGTTTGACACGCACATCCACCACTTGAATACCAAACTCTTTGCGCGCAATCGCGTTGGCTTCTTGCGTAATTGCACCATCATTTGGTCGCGCTGACCTGCAACAACCTCATGAACTGTACGCTCTGACACCTTGTTTTTTAAGCTATCTTTCACCCGAGCCAGCAATAATAACTCTGCTTTGGATGCATCACCACTGGTCACGGTAAAGTACTTTTTAACATCGGCTACTTTCCATAACACATAAGAATCTACAATCAAAAACTTGTTTTCTTGGGTGAGATATTCGGTGCGTTCAGAGTCAGTGACTTGTGTACGGGCATCAAACTTACGAATTTCATGAATCATAGGCAGTTTAAAACCTAGACCGGGTTTAAGGTCAGCATCAATGATTTCACCGAATTGTATCAATACGCCACGTTGAGTTTCACGAATGGTATAAGCGGTACTGGATAAAATACTCAGAAACAATAACGTGATAGTCAATGCCTGCATGGTTCTTGGATTCATGATTAACGCCCCTCCCCACGGCCTTGACGAATACTGGGTCTAGTCACTGGCTCTTGCTCTATCGCTGACGATGGCACAGCAGCAGGACTTGCAGCGTTCATCATTTTATCTAACGGCAAATACAACATATTATTACCCGTTGGCTCAATGACCACTTTATTGGTTTTAGCCAAGACCGACTCCATCGTTTCTAAATACAAACGCTGACGAATGACTTGTGGCGATTTTTTATACTCGACAACTAACTGGTCAAAACGAGCTGCATCCCCTTTAGCCCGATCAACCACTTCTAATTTATAACCATTGTCTTCTGCTAATAACCGAGCAGCTTGACCACGCGCCTCAGGCACAATGCCATTGGAATAGGTTTGCGCCTGATTTTGCAGCCGCTCTTTATCTTCTTTGGCACGAATGACATCATCAAAGGCCGCTTTCACTTCTTTTGGCGGTAATGCTTCTAAAATGTTGATGCCCGTAATTTGAATACCTGTTTGATAAGTTTTCAAATACTCTTGCAAACGCGGCTGAATATCTCGCGCTAAAGTGGCTCGACCTTCATTCAGAATATGCGTCATCTTTGAACCACCAACGACATGGCGCAACGCGCTTTCGGTGGCGTGTAATAAACTGGCCTCTGGATCATTCACTTTCAGTAAATAACTGACAGGCTCTAAAATACGATATTGCACGGTTAAGCTAATTTCAACGATGTTGGTATCTTCGGTAATCATGCGGGCATTCAGCGGAATTTGCTCAATACGCTGAATATTCACTTTTTTGACTTCATCGACTAAGGGCATTGCCCAATGTAAGCCTGCCGTTTGTGTGCTGCTGTATTTACCAAAACGTAAAACAACCGCTTCTTCGGCTTGTTCGACGCGGTAAAATCCTACCATAATCGTTAATAGAACGACGACAGCACCTGCAATTTTCAGTGCTGTCGTATCCGAATTGCCATTATTACCGCCAAACCAACGATCAAAGTTTTGATTGATTTTCTTCAACATATCATCAATGTCGGGTGGGCGTTGGCCATTGTTGGGTGGACGCGATCCATTACCTGAGGGCGGTGGTGTATTACCTGAAGGAGGAGGCGTATTATTGCCGCCACCATTATTTTGGCCATTAGTTGGCTGATTCCACGCCATAGATTTTTACCTTTACCTTTTACCAGTCTATGCTATTTTTTGCGGTTAAATGCACATCCACGTCTTGTGCCTGTAAGTTGACGCGCCGTAACACACTTGTTAATTCATCTTCTGATAGCCGTACAGTCAGCGTAATACAACCATCGTCTTGCATGACTTCTTCTTTCACGGCATTCAGGGCAAATAATTGGGCGCGAAGTTTGGCATAATGTGGCTGTAATTGCAGGTGATAAGTGCGAATATCACCGACTAATAACTGCGCCAATGCGGTTTTTAACTCCGCAATGCCCATACCATCACGGGCAGAAAGCCATACTTCGGCAGGAACACCTTCATCATTTAACACTAAACGCGGCTCATGGGTTTCTAAACAATCAATTTTGTTATAAACCATTAAGACAGGCGTTTTATTACCAATTTCAGCCAATACTTCGTTTACCGCCGCAATTTGAATATCACGATCCGCACTGACGGTATCAACAACGTGTAATAACAAATCTGCTTCTAAGGTTTCTTCTAAGGTTGCTCGAAATGCTTTAACTAATTGATGCGGCAAATGACGAATAAAACCAACGGTATCCGCTAACACCACAGTACCAATACTTTCAATATCAACACGGCGCAACGTGGGGTCAAGGGTGGCAAATAACTGATCCGCAACATAGACATCGGATTCGGTTAAACGATTAAACAGTGTGGATTTACCCGCATTGGTGTAACCCACCAAAGAAATTGTCGGAATAGAGGCTTTTTGTCGTGCGGCGCGACCTTGTTGACGCGTTTGACGCACTTTTTCGAGTTTTTCGGTCAGCATCACTACGCGATTTTTTAACAATCGACGGTCAGTTTCAAGCTGTGTTTCACCCGGCCCACGTAGGCCGATACCGCCACCTTGGCGTTCTAAGTGTGTCCAACCACGAATTAATCGCGAACTGAGATGTTTAAGTTGTGCTAACTCAACCTGCAAATTACCTTCAAAGGTGCGCGCACGTTGAGCAAAAATATCCAAAATTAAACCTGTTCGATCTAGCACTCGGCATTCTAAAACACGCTCTAAGTTACGCTCTTGAGCAGGACTTAAGGCATGATTAAATAATACTAAATCCGCTCCTGTTGCTTTAACTAAGTCGGCTATTTCTTGCGCTTTACCTGAACCTGCGTACAGTTTCGCATCAGGTTTTTGCCGACTCCCCGTGACAACCCCTAAAATTTGCGCGCCTGCGGACGTTGCTAATAATTGGAACTCACTTAAATCTTCGTCTTGTGAATATTGTCTTAATTCTAAATGGACTAAAATGGCTTTTTCACCACCTTCATGTCGTTCAAAAAATTCCATGATGATTATCTCTGGAGGCGAAAAAGATACGCGCGGTATAGATGCAAAATGATTTCGATATCTTTAATGAATAAGCTTACATGGCATGTAATAGGGTCTTACCTACCATAATTCAAGCGTAACCCGACAAGTTTAACTAATAAAATCACAGTACATTAATAATCTCTCTTAATGGCTCATTGTCTAAGTTCATCAGCCACTCATCTAAATAACGCAGTCTTCGACTCACTTCACTGAATAAAAGTACAGGTTTATTAAATTTGGGAAACTGCTGATTAGAGCAACACTGTAATCATTTTGCCAGTTGGAAATATGGCAGGCTACGTAAATCAGTGCATAAGGTTAGGCCATCAATAACTCATCCCTAGCGTCAAATGAGCCGCCCGACGTTGTTTATCACCTTGCGCTAAGGTCAAGTAGAAAGGCCCTAAACGGGTATCTGCTGCTAACACCGCACCAATACTATAAGCAGGATTATCAAATAACGTCGATGACCAACTCGTTTTGGCCGACACTGCGCCCGCTTCTGCCAATAATCCGATATAAACACCACCACCCAATGCAGGCGGCATTTCTTTAATTTGACGATAGCCCAATAGTCGGCTTAAAAAGAACGTATTACCCGATAGCTCCGAACGGCGATACGCTGACAAATTCATTGCGCCACCTAATTGAAACGCTTCGGTATAGGGCAATATTGTTCCCAAAGCACTACCCCCGCGCCCCGTCGCAAAAAAGGTATATTGACTCCATGTAAATGCGCGTCGCCAATCCAACATAAAACGTTTGTAGTCTCGATCACTGCCTAAATTTGCATCGGAAACAAAGTATTCTAATCGTGCTAAGTTACCTGTACGCGGAAAGCGAGGATTATCAAGCTGGTCAAAAACAGCTTTTACGCCATAGCCTATTTGTTCGTAACTTTCACCGGCAATAGGATTCACCGTTTGCAGCGATGAACGCCATTTTACCTGTTGATCCGACACAGAAAACCGTACTTCGCCCCACTTCCCTAATACCGAACCAATATCTAACCCCCCCCCCAAATGACGGACTCGATTTTCACCAACGGTTTCATGCTCTGAGACAATATCACGCGGTTCATCACGCAGCGATATCCACGGAGCTAAGAAAAACTCGCCATCTAACACTGTAGGCTGATACAACTCGGTATATAACGCGCGTGTTTCGCCTATTTCAGCTTGGCTTTGCCATTCTGCACCCAAACGGTTTAACCAACTACGGCGTAATCCTGCCACTAAACCAAATGATGAATTATTGGCAAAATCGGTGTTTAACTTTAAACCGACACGGGCAAAGTCACGGCCATCCTTTTCGACAGGAATAATGCGCAATAACGAACCCTCTGTAGCAGGTAATAATTGATAGGCAATACGAATAAAGTCACCGCGCGCATAAATACTATCCATACTGTGATGCAAAGCCGCTTGGTCTAATGCTTCACCTTTATGAACATCTAACAGTGATTTTAAAACACTGGGACTGACCCAACGTGTGGGTGTAATTTCTATTTTAGTCACTGCTTTATTTTTGGGTTTGCGAGCCGTGAGATTTTGTTGCCAGATCAGATAATCCTCTTCCGAGAGTGCGTAACGCTTTAATGAAGGCAATACGGCGCGTGTCGCTTTTTCACCTGCGGCTATAAGCTGAGCCGATTCATTAAAGTCAGTCGATGTCAACTTGCCCATGTCAGGTTTAATTAAAATATCTTTAGCCGTTAAGGTGGCGATTTGTGCCTGCATATCGCGCTGAACGGCAATATTAATGGTTTGCTCACTAACCGCAAACAGCGACTCTAATTTTCGACGGTTAGCATTGGGCGACGAGACATCCACCGCAATCACGGCATCACCACATAACTGACGACCGACATCAACCCCCATATTTTTAACAATACCGCCATCAACGACCAGCGAGTTTTCATAAGGCACAGGAGGGAAAACGCCCGATACACTCATACTGGCACGCATGACTAAAGGAAAATCACCATGATCCATAATGACCGTTTTGCCATTCTCTAAATCTGCACCAATTGCTCGATACGGTAGCGGTAATTGGTCGAACTTTTCGACACTGATACTGCCTGTCAACTCACGAAAAAACTGTGTAATGTAATGCACGCCGACTAAGTTACGCGGTGGAACAGGCCAAAAATCACGTAAGGTTAAGGTAAAGTCAAAATAGTCTTGCCAGTCATCACGTTTGCGAAAATACGGGATATCTTTACGTTTTGGTCTATCTCCAAAGACATAATCCCAATCTGCGGCTAAGACCCGTTTTTCCATCTCAGTAGGTGACATACCTGTCGCTCCCGCACCACCGACAATTGCGCCCATACTCGTGCCAACAACACAATCCACAGGAACTTTGGCCTCCTCTAACACTTTAAGCACGCCAACATGGGCAATACCTCGCGCACCGCCACCCGATAACACGAGGGCTATTTTAGGACGTTCTGCCGCTTGGGCAGTCGTTAAAGTAGCGAGTAAGGTGAGGAGTAATATGCGAGGGAGTTTTTTCATACGTCACTGTATTTGTAGAGGCGGTTTTAACCGCCTATCACTTGAATAATAGATGGGTTGGCGAATAAATTCGCCCCTACAGTTAACGCTTTTTAACAACCACGCTACCAATTGAATAGCCTGCGCCAAATGAACAAATGACACCGACATCACCCGTCGCCAAATCTTGATTATGCAAGTGGAACGCAATAATCGAACCAGCCGAACTGGTATTCGCGTACGTATCCAAAATGGTTGGCGACTCTTCAGGCGTTGGGTCACGGTCTAAGACACGGCGGGCAATCAGCGCATTCATATTGCTATTGGCTTGATGCAACCACATCCGTTTTAAGTCGGTTGACACTAACGATAATTCACCTAAATGTTGACTGATTTGCTCAGCAACCATTGGGCAAACTTCTTTAAAGACTTTAAGACCTTCTTGATGGAATAATTTATCGCGTTTACCCACGCCTGACTCGTCACAACGGTTTAAAAAGCCAAAGTTATTACGAATGTTATTGGAAAATTGCGTTTGCAGCTTTGTACCCACAATTTCCCATGCTTGTGGATTAGTGCAAGTCTCTTCTGATTCTAAAATTACAGTGGTACAAACATCACCAAAAATAAAATGACAATTACGATCACGCCATTCTAAATGTCCTGAACAAATTTCTGGATTGACCATTAACACGCATTTCGCAGAACCACTGCGAATCATATCGGCAGCCGTTTGCAAACCGAATGTTGCTGATGAGCAAGCCACATTCATATCAAAAGCAAAACCTTTTGCGCCAATCGCATGTTGAATTTCAATTGACATCGCAGGATAAGCCCGTTGCATATTAGAACAAGCAACAATCACGGCATCAATATCCGCACCTGTTTTGCCTGCTTTTGCCAACGCCTCTTGTACTGCCTTTACTGCCATTTCGCATTGCATGGATTGCTCATCATCACTCCGTTCAGCAATGATGGGGTACATGCGCTCAGGGTCTAAAATACCTGATTTATTCATCACATAACGCGCTTTAATACCTGAAGCTTTTTCAACAAACTCAGGAAATGAGGTTCTTAATGCCTGAACTTCACCACGTTCAATCTCAGCGGCATGACGTTGATTAAATAATTCAACGTAAGCATTAAAAGAATCAATGAGTTCTTGATTAGTAATACTTTCTTCAGGAGTGAATAAACCTGTACCGCTGATTAATACTTTTTTCATACTTTACTCCCGTAGATGGGCGTATCACCCATAATTAATACAAAATTTATTAATCGTAGCCCGCAAGGATTGCGGGACAAAAATAGGCAAAGAACACAATCCTTGTAATTTATTCTACCTATTCCCGTGTTCCACACGGGCTACAACAACATGTACATAAATTAAATTTGCGCCCACAAACGATTGAGACGCTCTACTGACACAGGTACGGCTGTTTTCATCGGCTGTGCAAACAGAGAAATGCGATACTCTTCCAGTAACCAGCGATATTCGTCTAATTGTGTTGTCGGCAAGCTACGCGCGGTTAAATCAGCTAGTTTTTGCAGATAATCGCGCCAACGGCGTTGTAAATCGTGAGTGGCAAGGCTATCACGATTTAGACTATTTGGCAGTCGCTCTAACCTAAGTTGCAAGGCTTTTAAGTAGCGAGGATACTCTCGCCAACGCGAAGGTGCAATTTCACCTAAAAAGTTGCTGGCTTGCAAGGCGTGTAATTGCGTGATGATATCGTCTTGTGAGGGTGAAAAAATTGGCTGAACTAACAATTTTCGTTGTTTTTCAATCTCACGCCACGACTTATAGATACCACTCGCCAGCGTAATGACTTTTTGCCCTTCCGCTAACAATAAGCCCCTTTTTAACTGAAGTTCTTTATGAAATTCAGGGAGTGTATAGATTAACTTATCCGTAAAAAGGCTATTGAAAACCGCTGTCACAAATTGACTTTCCAACTGTGCTTTCGTGCCGTAAGGTGAAAAATCAACGGCTAATGCAGGGGTAATCTGTTTTTTCAGTGCTTTAATTTCTGTCGCACACTGTTGCTGCCATAAAGCAATCGTACCGCGTCGATGATGATGATGAGCCAAAGCTTCCGTTTGCAAATACTGCAAACTGACACCCTGCTCTTGAGCCACCAAAGCCGCATAACTACGGATTGGCAAACCTGATATTTGTCGTTCAATAATCGGTGTCATTTCTGCGGGAAAATCTTGCAGCAATGCGCCCGTTGCGACTACTTGAATCGTAGGTGTTTTTTGACTCGACAACTTAATTTTTAAGTCTGCTAAATGTCGCCCTGTTGCAACGACTTTGCCTTTTTCATCGACCACTTGAATATTAAACAGACAATACGCAGGTAGATTCGCTTCGCTTTCCTGCCAATCTGCTGCCGTTAAACGCAAACCACGCGGCACTAATAATCGACTTAAGGTTTGTGTGAGAGGCTCATGCGTCGGCGATACCGCTGGCATATTCGCCAAAATCATTTTCACGGAATCAGGAACGGGTACTAATTGCCGTCTAAAGACTTTGGGTAAACCTTTGAGTAAGGCTTCAATTTTATCCGCTAGTAACGAAGGAATTAACCACGATAAGGTTGCCTCGGAAATTTGTGCTAATACTGCATGAGGAATGCGAATCGTCACGCCATCATCTTCCGCACTAGGGTCAAACTTGTAACTTAGCGGCAAGGCCAAACCATTGACGTTTAATTCATCGGGATAATCCACGACAGTCGGTAAGTCTTCTTCGGTAATCAGTTCATCAGGATGACAGAATAATATCTCAGGATTTTTACGCTCGGCTTCGCGTCGCCAACCTTCAAAACTACGAATATTGGCAATCGTGTCAGGAATACGACTGGCATAAAACTGAAATAACACTTCGTCATCAACCAATAAGTCTCGTCGCCGCAATCGGTCTTCAACATCAGAAATATCATCCACCAACTGCCGATTATGGCTAAAAAACGGGGCTTTAAGGTTGACTTCCCCTTCAACTAAGGCGCGACGGATAAAAATCTCATGTGCTTCGTGTGGATCAACCGTTTCATAATTCAGTTTACGTTTCGGATTGATGATTAAACCAAATAACGATAACTGCTCATAAGCCACGACTTTGCCTTGGCTTTTTTCCCAATGCGGTTCATACACATGACTTTTTAGCAGATGTTTGCCTTCTTGCTCAATCCATTCGGGTTCAACTTTGGCATTGGTGCGTAAATAGACTTGGCTGGTTTCGACGATTTCTGCCGCCATTAACCACGGCGTTGGTTTTTTATATAATGAAGAAGCAGGAAAGATTTTCGCCTTTTGATTACGCGCCGCGAGATATTCTTTCTCATCATTTTTGTGGGCAATGGAGGATAAAAAGCCTGTTAACAATGCCCGATGGATAGTTTCGTATTTAGCAGGTTCGATATTACGTTGCAGATTAAGCTCTTTACAGACAATTAATAACTGGTGATGGGTTTCGCGCCATTCACGCATCCGTAAATAGGAT
>Ga0114982_1000758_pt1 | contig 16872 bp, 31 predicted proteins | sample Shrwel_input2_FT_FD_87183 | JGI IMG/M metagenome (GOLD analysis project Ga0114982, IMG submission 87183) | Subsurface microbial communities from deep shales in Ohio, USA - Utica-3 well 1 S input2 FT | ecosystem: Environmental > Aquatic > Deep subsurface > Shale gas/oil reservoir > Produced... | reverse complement strand
TTATTGAAGGCTACAACGTGGCAGACCTTGCTTGGGGTACTGCTTCGGCATCTACAGCTACGTTGTCTTTTTGGGTTCGTTCAAGTTTGACTGGTACGTTTGGCGGGTCTATTGCCACGACAAAAACTGCTGTTTGGGTTATGCCATTCAGCTACACAATTTCTTCAGCCAATACTTGGACATACATCACTGTAGCCATCACAGCGCCAACAGCAACTGGCGGCACTAACACAGGAAATACTGCTGGCGTTTATGTTCGTTTTGGACTTGGTGCGGCGGGAACAGCTTCTGGCGGAACTGCTGGAACATGGACAAATGCAAGCAACTACTTGCAACCAAGTGGAACAGTAAACGTAGTCGGCACAAACGGTGCAACCTTCTACATCACAGGTGTCCAGCTTGAGAAAGGCTCAACAGCAACGAGCTTTGACTACAGGCCGTATGGCACTGAGTTGGCTTTGTGTCAGCGTTATTACGAGGTTTTGATGAAAACCGATAGCGGTGATGCCAATAGACCAGCGGCAGTAGTGGCACTTACATCAACTATATTTTTCAATATTTTGTATAAAGTAAACAAAAGAACAAGCAGTCCCACCGTAACATTTACTGCTGGAGAAGTTTATTCTGGTGGTTGGAGTGCCTTTACGAGCCCAACAGTAACTGGTGCAAATGATATTGCCGCCCAATTTGAAGGTACTAAATCGGGTTTAACAGTAAATTCTGCATATATTGTGAAAAATGCAGGGATAACCGTAAGTGCGGAGTTATAAAATGTACAAAGAAGTTTTTAACAAATTAGACAACGTAAAAGCAAACATTGTTTGCCGCATTGCCGACAACGCATTCATTCCAATGGATGAACAAAATTCAGACTACCAAGCCTATCTTGCTTGGGTGGCTGAAGGCGGTGTCCCAGAGCCAGCAGATGAGGTGACAGGTGGATAACGTCGAGAAAGAGTTTGCCATCCATCAGGCGATCTGCGATCAGCGTTACAAGGCCATTGAGGACAAGTTGGAGTCAGGCAAGAAGCGCATGGAGAAGATTGAGATTCAACTCTACATCGTCATCGCCGCCATCTTGTTTGGCCCAGGTGTCGCTGCCGACATTGTGAAAAAGCTGTTGGGGCTGTAACGATGTGGACCCAATCAGCATCTGCCTTCTTGCGGCTGGCCTTGTCAAGAACATCCAAGCTGGGTGCGAGCTTTACAAGCAAGCCAAAGAGTCTTTTGTTGAGATCAAGCAGACTGCTGATGAAGTCATTGCCATTGGCAAAGAGGTTCAAGGATTTTGGAATCAGCTTCTCAAGTTCTTTGGAAGTAAGCCAAAGCCAAAGCAGTCATCGTCAAAGCCTCTGGCGAAAAAGAAGTCGGCCTATGTTGCAGTCGATGAGACACAGGTCAAAGTTGACATTGTTAAAAACCTGACAGAGTTTTTTAGACTGCAAGAGCAGTTGGCGGCACACATCAGGGAGGAAGAAGAAAAGAGCCTGACAGTCTATGACCCCGATCAGAACTTGATGGAGGCGGCGCTCAAGCGAGTGATGGCACAGCAAGAGATGGACAGGCTGGTGGTGACGATCAGAGAAACGATGGTGTATCAGTCACCGCCAGAGATGGGTGCTCTGTACAGCGAGGTTTTCAAGATGCGTCAAGTCATCTCTGAGGAACAGGAAAAAGCTAGGCTCAAGGAGGAGGCGAAGAAGAGGCAAGACGCATGGCTACACAGGCAAGAGGAAAGAAACCTGCAAGCAAAGCTGGCGGCACTAGCAGCGACTTCTTTATTCCTCCTTTACCTGTGGCTGTGGCTTCTCCTCGTGAGTCGCTGGGGGAAAGCATAATGGGCTGGATCGCTGCATGTGTGTTGGTGGCTCTGCTTCTCCCCTTGGGCGCAATGCTTTATCTCGACATCTTGGAGGCCAAGCATGATGTGAAACAAGAGGTAGAGAAGGTCCAAAAGATGAGACGTGAAATTGAACAGGAGAGACGCAAAAATGACAAGACATGAACTTTCACTGCTGGCGCTGACTGTTTGCGTTGGCATCCTCTGCGGCTTGCTGGCTGGCTGCGAAGATCGATTCAGATACCCTTGCCAAGATCCAAAGAATTGGGAACTTGCTGAGTGCAAGCCGCCAATCTGCACAGCCACAGGCACATGCCCTGACCAGTTAATCAAACCCGAACAGGAGAAGAAGTGATGGCAACCATCGGATACAAACCAAACAACCGTCTGTCACCTGAAGAGATCGAGGCTCGCGTGTGGGCTTGGGTGATCTTCGTGATCTCCATCATCTTGCTGGGTTCATGTTTCAGCTTCATCTATTCGGTGACGTTCGTGACCCAGCCGATGTCTTCTATGGCCCCCATCGACAAGGTTTACACCAAGATGATCAACGACATCATGCTGCTTTGCACTGGCGTCTTGGGTGGTGTGGCTGGCCGCAAGGCCGTGTCTGCTGCTGTGGCTACAGCCACCGCCAAGGCAGAGGCCACTGACAACGATGAGCCACCAGCACCATGAAGGATATTCTTGGCGGCCTGCTGATGCTGGTGCTTGTGTTTGGCGGTGGATATTGCACCGGCAAGCACTATGAGCAAGAGGCCCAGCAGGCCGAGGTTGACAGGCTCAACACCGAAGCCAGGGCCAAGGAGAAGGCTTTGGCTGACGCTGTAACAACAACTGCAAATGCACTGAGGGTATCGAATGAAAAAGCAAAGATGGCTACAAAGCAGCGCGATGCTGCTATTGACAGTGGCGCTTACAAGTTGCGGGTTCCTGTCAAAACGTCCTGCCCCGTACCAGCCGCCACAGATCCCACCGCTCCCGCCGGAGATAGTGGAGGAGCGCCATCAGCCGAACTTGACCCAGCGTTTGGAAAAGCTCTTTTCGAACTGACTGATGAGGGTAATAGAGCCATTGAAAAGCTCAATGCTTGCATCAGTTTGTACAACCAAGCCCTTGAATCACAGAAAGGTATCAAATGACACAACTCACCGCCAACTTCAGTCTGCATGAACTCAGCAAGTCAGAGACAGCCCTGCGCATGGGTCTGGATAACACGCCAGATGACGAGGCGACAGAGAATCTGCGCCTGCTGTGCGAGAAGGTGTTGCAGCCTGTGCGTGACCATTACGGCAAGGGCGTGAAGGTGAACTCAGCTTATCGCAGCCCTGAGTCCAATGCGGCGGTCGGCGGGTCAAAGACCAGCGACCACTGCAAGGGCATGGCGGCTGACATTGAGATACCTGGCGTTGCTAACGCTGACTTGGCTCAGTGGATCATGGATAACTTGGACTATACCCAGCTCATTTTGGAGTTCTACACGCCAGGTATTCCAGACAGCGGATGGGTTCATGTCAGCTATGACCCGAACAACCTCAAGAAGCAAGAACTGACGGCCACCAAGGTTGCCGGTAAGACGCAATATTTGCCTGGTCTAGTCGCATAATTTAGGTCATGGCTACCAATCTGACTCAGCAGCTCGACACACCAGCGCCACCCAATTTGGGGACGCCTGATGTGCTTTACAGCGAAAGCTATTTCAGACAGACCAATGGCAGCCTCAATGTCTATTTCAACAAGCTGCGCAACCTGTTTGGTGCGTTGCTTGGCCCAAGGGGTGGGAAGTGGGTGAACATGCCTTATGGCGCGTTCCAAGACACTACAGACCAGACGGCCACAGCCAACACCGCCACGGTGATGACGTTCAACACCACAGACTTCAGCAATGGGGTGGTGGTGGAAGACGGCTCCAAGTTGAGGGTGTCGCAGGGTGGTATCTATAACCTGCAATTCAGCGTCCAGTTCCAGAATGCCGACACCCAATTGCATGACGTGAGCATTTGGCTTCGCCAAGATGCGGCTGGCGCTGGGACCGACATTGCCGGATCGGCTGGCCTTGTCAGCGTCCCAAACTCGCATGGCGGCATTGACGGCCATGCCATTGTTGGGTGGAATTACTTTGTGACGCTGGACGCCAACGACTTTGTGGAGATCTGGTGGTCAACACCGTCAACTCAGGTGACTATCCAGCACTATGCCGCAGGCACGTCACCGACCAGACCGTCAACGGCCTCAGTTGTTGCCACTATGTCGTTCGTGTCCAATTTGTCCACAGAAACCGCATAATTCAGCTATGGCATTCGTACCTCTCAAAATCCCACCAGGCATCTACCGAAACGGTACTGAGTACCAGTCTTCGGGCCGTTGGTATGACGCAAACCTAGTTCGCTGGTTTGAGAATACCCTGCGCCCAATTGGCGGGTGGCGTAAGAAGTCAAACAGCCAGATGACCGGCTCATGCCGTGGACTGATTACTTGGCGGGACAACAGCGGGGATCGCTGGATTGCCGCAGGTACACATTCCAAGCTCTACGCCATGAATGAGGCGGGGACTCTGAAGGACATCACGCCAACAGGTTTGACTGTTGGCATTGCTGACGCAGCCACCAAGACTGGTTTCGGTTATGGACCCTATGGCTCATACGCCTATGGCATTGCGCGTCCCGACAACGGCACTGTGACACCGGCCACCACATGGTCCTTGGACACATGGGGCGAGTATCTGGTGGCCTGCTCAGACGCTGATGGCAAGCTGTACGAGTGGCAGTTGGGATTCTCAACGCCAACACTGGCGGCGGCCATCACCAATGCACCGACAGGTTGCGCGGCGGTGATGTCAACTGCCGAAAGGTTCATCTTTGCCCTGGGCGCGTCCAACAACCCTCGGTTGGTGAAGTGGTGCGATCAGGAGAACAACACTGTTTGGACGGCTGCGGCCACCAACCAGGCTGGTGACTTTGAATTGCAGACAGTTGGCGCGTTGAAGGCTGGCAAGAAGGTGCGCGGCATCAACTTGCTGTTCACTGACGTTGACGTGCACACCGCCAGCTACATTGGCGCACCCTATGTGTACTCATTTGAGAAGGCTGGCTCTGGATGCGGTTTGATCTCATCGCAGGCTGTGGCCGCGATTGACACTGCCGCCATGTGGATGAGTAAATCAGGCTTCTGGTTATTTGATGGCTATGTCAAGCCACTGCCCTGCGATGTGTCTGACTTCGTGTTTCAGGACATGAACTACAACCAAGCATCCAAGGTTTATGCGGTGCACAACTCCAAGTATGGCGAGATCTGGTGGTTCTACCCATCAAGCGCCAGCAACGAGGTTGATTCCTACGTCACATACAACTACCGTGAAAACCATTGGAACATTGGATCCATGGCTCGCACGGCTGGCACAGACCGTGGTGTCTATTTGAATCCTCTGATGGTGTCGTCTGACGGCTACATCTACGAGCACGAGGTCGGCTTTGCGTATGACGGCGGGACTGTTTATGCCGAGTCTGGACCCTTTGAGATTGGTCAGGGTGACAACATCATGTCTGTGCGTCAGGTGATCCCTGATGAGCAGACATTGGGCGAGGTTGCCATCAGTTTTAAGACGCGAATGTACCCAACGTCAACAGAGACAACGCATGGGCCGTATTCAGCTTCACAACCGACAGATGCAAGGTTTTCTGGCCGTCAGGTGAAGATGATTGTGACTGGCGCACTGCTAGACGATTGGCGAGTTGGCGTCATGAGATTGGAAGCTGTGGCGGCTGGTAAGCGTTGAGCCTCGCTGGAAAATAGAATACTGTTAAAGGAAATCAAGATGGCAACAGCACAAGAAGTAGCACAAACAAAACAGATGGTCAAAGAGTCCATCTTGGAAGAGGGTATTAATCCAAACACCCTGATTCAACTTGGCGCAATGGCGCAAGCTGTTTTGCAAGACACATCTAAGTATCCTCAGTTTTTGCAGGCTGTTGTTGACAGTGGCTTGGCTGAAGAGGCCGACTTTACCGGCGACATTGATTATCAGATCGTTGGTGTCTTTGTTGCCGTTGGCGTGATGGTCAAGCAGATGATGGCCTCTGGCGAATTGGGAGCATGACATGGGACTGAAAAAACTTGGTACTTGGTTAAAGAAAAACATCAAGCCTATTGCGACAGTTGCGGCTGTCGTTTTCCCGCCATTGGCTCCAGCAATTGGTGCGGCTCTTGGTGCTACTGGTGCGGCGGCGGCTGTCGTTGGCTCTGCGGCTTTAGGTGCTGGTGCTAGCGTCATTGCAGGAGATAAGCCAGCAGACGTCTTAAAGAGCGCGGCTGTTGGCGGTGCGGCGGCTGGAGTTGTTAATGCAGTCGCGCCAGATTTTTTTACAAGTAGCGGTTTGTTGGGTACATCCACAGCACCTGCTGGGGCGACAGGTGAAGCGGCTACTGGATTGATGGGAAGCACATTGCCTGCGGGGGCAGGAACAGGAGCAGCTATGGCTGATACAAGTATTTTTGACAAATTGGCTGGATATGGTTCTGGCGTCCTCGACTTTGCCAAGGCAAATCCAAGTCTTGCAGGTTCATTGCTTGGCGCTTTGGGTGGGGCTGTGAGTGCCGCCAATGCGCCTAAAGAGACAACTACCACCACGTCAATTGATCCTGCGATCAAGGCTGAATATTTGGCGAATTTGGAGCGTGCAAAAAGCACTGCCGCCAACTTGGGTCCAAGAGAATTTGCGCAGCCTGGTGCAATGTATACAGAGGCCGAAAGAAATCTCTACAACCTTGGCATGACGCCATTTGGCGCTGCTGACATCATGGAGTTTTATAACCCATTTGAGGAGCAGGTTGTTCAAGGCGCTTTGGGAGATATTGAGCGTTCACGTCAGATGCAAGACGTTGCCGACAGAGCCAGAGCTGTGCAAGCCAGAGCCTTTGGCGGTTCACGTCAAGGCGTGCAAGAGGCTTTGACAAACGAGGCTGCACTGCGCACTGCGGCAACAACAGCATCAGGATTGCGTTCTGCCGGTTTCAATACTGCCGCCAATCTTGGATTGTCTGCACGTCCTTTGAACATGTCTGGCCTCACAACATCATTGGATCTGGCAAGCCGCAGAGATGCACGCAGACAAGCTGAACTCGATGCAATGCGCAATGCACCTTTGGAGCGTTTGGCTATCACTGGCGGTGCTTTGGGCTTGCAGCCTGCAAATACTGGCGGCACAACTTCACAGCCTCTGTACACAAGCACCGCTGGTAGTGCATTGTCTGGCGGCTTGACTGGCGCTTATATTGGCTCGCTGTTGCAGCCAAAACCTGTTTAAGGAAAAAACATGGCTACACAATTTGACATGGGACTGCTTGGCGATCTATTTGGCGGTGGCGGGGATACCGGCCTTGAAGGCTATCTGACGCCAGCACAGCAGCAGGCAATGCAACGCCAAGGCTTGTTGCAGGCTGCCATGGCTATTGGTCAGGCCAGCGGCCCCAGCACCACTCCACGGTCCTTGATGCAGATTCTCAGCTCTGGCGTTGCCGCTGGGCAGCAGGGCTATGCCGAAGCGCAAAAGAATGCCATCACTCAGTTGTTGACTAAGCAGAAGATGGATGAGTACAAGCGCGATCAAGAGCAGCGCCGCAGGCTTGAGGAGATCTTTGGCGCGACAGCTCCTGTAGCTGGTGCAGATGAATCTTTGGCCGCGACTGATGGTCAGGTTGCAGAAGCACCCGCCATGTCTCCTGAAGACATGCAATACAACAGGTACATGCAGGCCGCGCAAATGTTTGCCGCGACAGATCCTGGCAAGGCCGAGGCGTATCAGAAGATGGCGATGTCAATCAAGCCCCGCGAAGAAGTGACAGGCCAGCCATTTGAAGTGACTGGCGCTGACGGCAAGCCTGTGATGGTTCAGCAGTTCAAAGGCGGCAAAATCAAGACGCTGGAAGGCTTTGGCCCCAAACGCGAAGTGGTGTTGCAGAATGTTGATGGCCGAGTCATGGCGATTGACAAGAACGCATTGAAGGGTGGCGAAGTCTACGGCACAGGCATCACGCCAGCAGAGCAAAAGCGTTTGGAGATGGACGCCGCACGTCTTGGTATGGATGTCGAGCGCCTCAAGATGGAACGCCAACGCCTTGGCATGGAATCTCGCAGATTAAACATTTCAGAGCAAGAGTTCCAGCGCGGCCAATACGAGCGCATGGAGAACGAAGAGGGCGTCTTCTATGTGCCCAAGGTTCCAGGCTTGCCAGCAATCCCTGTGGCTGGCCCTGGCGGTGCGCCTCTCAAAGGCAAAGCGCCACCAAAGCCAACCGAGGGCGAGACAAACGCCGCAGGCTTTGCTAATCAGATGGAGTTGGCAAATCAAGTGATCGCCAAACTGCCAGCAGATTCACAGCCTGGCGCTGGTAGCGCAATCGCTGGCTCTGTCCCATTGATTGGTGGCGTGTTTGAACGAGGAATACAGCCAGCCGCCACACAACAATACAAGCAAGCCGCTGATGCTTGGATTCGCGCCAAGCTACGCAAAGAATCTGGCGCGGCCATTGGCGTGCAGGAGATGGAGCAAGAGTATCGGACCTACTTCCCGCAGATCGGTGACAGTGCGCAAGTTATTGCGCAAAAGGCCAATGCTCGCCAGGTTGCGACTGATGCCATGAAGAAGTCTGCTGGCAAGTCTTATCAGGCCATTCCTGAGATGCCATTGTCATCAGCAGCAACACCGCCAGTTATTCAAGATATATTGAACAAATATCCACCAAGGACTCGATGATGGCAGATCCAACTATTGACGATCTCTACAAATCGTTGGCGGCTGCTGACGCTGCGGGTGACACGCAAGCCGCACAGGCCTTGGCTGATTACATCAGGGCTTTGCAAAGTGTGCGACCAGCACCAGCCGCGCCAAGCGTGACTGATCAGCTTGGCCGCCAAGTAGGTTTGTCAGTTCGTCCAATGGCGCAAGCCGTGATGTCTGCTGGCGGGATGCTGCCAATGGTGGTCGATCCAGCCGTCAATTTGTACAACTTGGCAACCGGCTCAAACGTGCCAACCATGTCTCAGGCCATGCCAAGGACATTGACGGCCATGGGTTTCCCTGAGCCTGTGACGGCTCAAGAGCGTGTCGTGCAAGACATGTCAACAGCAGGCTACGGCGTTTCTGGCGCTGCCAACTTGGCACAGCGTGCCCTGCCTGCGGCCACATCGCAGACAGCGCAAGAGTTTTTGAAGATGATTGCAACCAACCCGCAAGCGCAGGCTGCTGCGGCCACTGCGGCCACTGCCGCTGGCGGCATGTTGCGCGAAGGCGGTGCAGGTCCATCCGCGCAGATGGGCGGTGCATTGCTGGCCGGTATGGTTGCGCCTGGCGGTCCAAAGCTGCCAATCACACAACGCGCCATTGCCGCACCAGCCACCATGGTTCAGCCGTTCACTCAGGCTGGCCGTGAGGTGATTGTCGGTAACGTATTGCGCAAGCTGGCGACAGAGCCAGACTTGGCGGCTTCACGTTTGGCGCAGGCCGAGCCACTTGTACCTGGTGTGCGTCCAACTACAGCCGCCACAGCATTTGATCCTGGCTTGGCATCAGCAGAGACGGCCATCAGGGCTTTGGATCAGTCTGGTGCATTTGCCACACGACTGTCTGCAAACCAGCAGGCATTGCTTGACGCATTCCGCAAAATCTCTGGCAAGCCTGGATCTGTGGCTGCGGCAGAGGCCAAGCGCACCGAGATCACACGCCCAATGCGTGAAGAGGCGTTTGCTGGTGTCACGGTTGACCCTGTGACGTTCCAGAGTGGCGTCAACTTGGTGGTGAACAGGGCTATTGATAACGTCATGTCAAGCCCTGTTGGCGTGCGCATGGACGTTGAGAGCGCCATGAAGTGGGCGACTGATCGAGTGGCAAGGGCGAAGACTCCCATGCAGTTGTATGAAATCCGCAAGGATTTGGCTGGCGCTGCTGGCGGCAAGTACAACCAAGAAAACCCAAGCCTTCGCCTTGCTGGCGGCCAACTGAAAGACGTGATCAAGGCTGTTGATGACGTCATTGACGCATCAGCGCCAGGCTTCAAAGCCTACATGGACAAGTATTCCAAGATGTCTGGCCCCATTGACCAGATGAAGATGCTTCAAGAGATTGAACGCAAGGTCACGACAGGCCAGCCAAATCTGATGACTGGTGAGCCTGTGCTGTCTGCTGGAAACCTGCGCCGCCAGTTGGCTAACAAGGCCGAAGAACTTGATATGAAGCTGTCTATCCCTGCGCAAACGCGCTTGGACAACATCATTGACGAGATAAATCGCGGTATGGCGTCCACAGCGCCAGGTGTGAGAGCGCCAGGCTCCAACACATTCCAGAACATGAGCATGGGCAACTTGATTGGCCGTGTCTTCTCTGAATCAATGGCCGACAACACGACACTGCGCACCATGACGCGCCCACTTGATTGGCTTTATAAACTGCCAGATCAGCAAGTTCAGCAGTTGCTGGTTGAGGCCATGTTGGACCCTAAGATGGCCGCCATGATGATGAGCAAGGCCAACATGATGAAGGTCGAGCCAGTGGCAAAATCATTGCGTCAGAAGGCTGAACAGCTTGGATTTGGTACAGCCGTTGGCGCGACACAGGCCGCTGATGATGTGCCGCCAGAACTTCGATTCCCATTAGATTGAGATAACACCATGGCAACAATGCGCCCCACACCCCGCAATGAGCTTTTGGGCTTGTTGTCTGACGCCTACCAGTGGATGCAGTCACCTGAACGCACCCAGCAGATGCAAGGCTTTGCTGGGTTGCTTGGTACGACTGGCGTGCCTCAGACCGTTGAGCGCATGGCGTATGGCGAGCCACTGACCAACATTGGCCGCGCCAATGTGCCATTGCTCAAGCCTGAGACTGCTGATGCCTTGATGACTGTTGCGCCAATAGCAAAGCCAGCGGCTGTGATGGCTGGTCGTACAGGTCGAGCAGTCGGACGCATGGCGGGTGAGGAGATCAATGCCGCCATGACTGGTCAGCCTACGAGGTCATTGCTTGGTCAGATTACGCCAAAGCCATTAAGAATGTCTGACACATCCTATCGTGGCTCTCATACTGCACCTGGTCCTGACTTTGGCGCACCACTATATGACTTAAGCCAGATGTACCCTGCTGATGTCTATTCTGAAAAGGCGGCTCAGTACTATGGCAGCGGCAATAAGAGGGCAGACATTGAAGCCTTCAATCTAGCCAAACGAGTTCGTGGAAATCCTGATGCTGAAATCACCATATATCGTGCAGTTCCTAAGAATGCCGACATTTCAAACATCAATGCTGGTGATTGGGTGACATTGACTAAGGATTACGCTAAGGGTCATGGTGAGTCTGTCTTGCGTGGTGACTACAAGATTCTGAGTCAAAAAGTCAAAGCCAAAGATTTATGGACCAATGCAGACTCCATTCAAGAGTTTGGCTATCAGCCGCAACAAACTGAAATTATCAGTAATCCTGGCCTACTCGACTGAGCCATAAAACGCAGCCACCAGCGGGTCGCGTTTAATCTTCCACTTCTTGGCCCTCTCCCGCGCCATCCTGAAGGCATGGTCATCGAGGGACTCTTTAGCTCTCCACTTGTCCAGCCTCTCTTTGGCCGTCAAGGGCTTTGGCCTGATGGCGTCAGAGCCGATGCCGTAGGCGTAGACCGCCACCCAGACAGTGCCAACCCTGCGCCACTCTGTGACGTACACCAAGCCAGATCTGCGCAGCTTGGCAACAAGTATCTGAGCCGACCGTTGGGTGCAGTAAGTCATGGCCGCCAGCTCATGCGCAGTCAAGCCTTGGCGCGTCAGCAGGTCAACGATGCGGGGCAGGCGCACTGATTTCATTTGGTGTCGCTGTGCTCGCGTCTGGCGTGCCTGTCAGCCTCTTCTTTACGCTGGAAATACTTGTTGCACTCAGTGCACCGCCACCAGGTTTGTTGCACCACGACAGTCTCTCTCTCGCGGTGCTGACCCTTGGTGCGGCCATAGAAGGTGCGGACTGGCTCAATCACTTTTTGGCTGCCTTTGCCAAAGAGTATGTCAGGACCGGCTTCTTCTTGCCAATGCCGTGATTCTTCTGCTGGGTTGCTGATGACTTCTTGCCAGCGATGTGCCTGCGCAGTGAGTCGTCAGTGCTGAAGATGGATGGTGTGCCATCGTTCCAATTGAATGCTGTCTTAGCGGTCATAGCCCCATTCCCTACATAGTTGTCTTGTTCGTTGTTTGAGTTTCTTCTTGTCGCAGATTTTGGCCTGCTGCCTCTCTATCATTTTCTCGCGCAATGTCAGAGGCTTTGGCGGCGCTGGGAACATCCCATTGACGCCGACCACCGCCATTGATGCGCAGATCAGGAGGCGAGAGATCATGCTGGCGTCTTCTCTTTTTTGCGTTTGCTTTGCAGCGGGTGCAGGCCAACTGTCTCGGTGTGCCTGATTTGCTCGCGGCGCTTTAAGCCATTGACCTTGCCATTGTTGATCTGAACAAGCTCCTTGTCCTTTGTCCAGATTGACGGCCCTGAGAAGTCAAATGCTGATTTTGGTTGCGTCATGTGTTCTTCTCCTCGGCAAAGCCGTTCTTTTGCTTGAGTTTGGCTTCAATGGCACGAATTGCTTGTCGTCTAGTTATGGAGTTTCGTTCAATATCAGCCACTTCCTCATCCGTCAGCCCCTGCCATGTGCGCTGTGGTGGGTGAGTGTAGAGGTCAATAATTCGTCTTGCCAAATCTCTGCGACTTCTTTTCCCGCCGCCTTCATCCCATTGAATGATGGTTTCGTAGACTGTTTCCAATGCCACAGGCTCTTGGCTTTCCAATTCTGCAATGGCTTGGCGCACTTTGTCTTTAATACCATCTGTATTCATAATCAAATGAGCGTGTTCGCCAGCATTTAACGCCTTAAGCGCCAGCTTCAATACTTCAATCATTGTTCTTCTCCTTGAGTGCATCAATACAGCTATCTGAATGAAATTTCACGATTGCCCAAGGGTCGATTGCATAATGCAATTCTGTTTGTGTCATAAGTTTCTTTATTCGTGTATTGCCAATCCACATTTCAACTCCCGCAAACGCCACAGGCTCCTGCGCTGGCTGTGCTGCGGGTGGGGTGGTGTAGAGGGGAATAGCAGTGACATCATTTGGCAATGCTGAATTTGCCTCTGGGTCTGTTCGTTCAAACCATACGGCTTGGCCTGATTCAAGACGCCACGCCACAGGCTCTTGCTCAATCTCTTGACCCAACCTCTGCACTTCATACATGGCGTGTTCTCTGATGGCTTGGCGACCTGCTTGGATGGCGGCATCTAGCTTTGAAAATGTCCCGCCAGTAATTCCCTGCAAAAGTCTGGTGATGTCTTCCAACGCCTCTGTCATTTGTTTCAATACTTCAATCATGCTTGTTCTCCAGATCTGGCTCTGATGGCTTTTGCTGTTTTTACTAACTGAGTCATTGCGCCCTGAATAAAACATTTTGCAATGTGTTCGTCATCGTCAAGTTCGTTTATGGCTTCTTGGTTTTGCAACATGGTTAAGTCACAAATCTTTGCACAGGCTTCACGTTCAATCGCAACCATCTTTTCACACATCAATGTCCAAGAAGCATTGGCTCTTGCGTTGGCTTTCTCTGTTGCTTTTTCTTCCACCAGTTTGGCAAAGGCTTCAAGGTTTTCAGGGCAAACCCAATGCAAGTCAAGTGCCTCATGCCCACATCCAGCCTGTCTAGCCATCTCAATAATTTCATCTTGTGTCATTCACTCTTCCCCTTGATGATTTTTTGCACCACTTCTTTGGTGGTGAAACGGTGCTCATTGGCGCACTGATAACGCCGATACACCTCATTGTTTGGCCGTGCCCTGGTCTCCAATGTGCTAACCCACTTATCGCAGACAGGACACTTCATTTGATCTCTGTCTTATCAAGCAAGAAGGCAATGAAGGCATAGACAACGCCAAACAAGATGGCGATGCCAAGAGCACCAAGCAAAACGAAGTTCAAGACTGTTTCCATAGTTTCAGCACCTTTGATTTGTGTTGCGGCTCCTCGACCTTGGGCGAGTTACCAAAGACAGGTTCCCATCCGCGCTTGCGCCATGTGGCTTGCACGTCAGCGCCTCGCGTTGGGGTAAATGCAGCGTCAAAGACGTGCAGGGTCGGCCAGACGATCTTCGTGCCAGCCGGTGGCGTCCAGTTCAAATCTCTTTTCATCGCTGCGCCCCCAAGAGTTCAATTTCAACCTCTTTGACGCGCTCTCTGAGGATCTGCACCTCGTGCTCCATCTCGCTGAGTTTCTTCTCCAAGCGCTCGCGGGTCATGTTTTCAGCGTGCACCCAGCCGATCATCGTGCCCTCTGTCACGGCCTTGCGTGCAAAGGTCTTGAAGTCTTCGCGGGACAGGAAGCCGCCACCTATTTCCATTGGCGGGGTAAATCTGCCGACTGCGCGGTCTATTTCGATCTGCATTTTTTCAGACATGTGTGTCTCCTTGTGTTGTTTCTCTGGCTTTCAACATTGCGTCTGCTAGTACATAGGCTTGCTCTGCCACCAACTTTGGTGTGTTTCCATCAGAAATACTCTTAAATATGTGCCCTGACTTCACAAAGGAAGCCGCAAAGTAATCACGCAAGGTCATGCCTTTTTCTTTTATTTGCGACCAATCGCCGCTTAGTGGAAATGCTGGTGGGTTGTTCATTCCCGCATCCCCGGTTGCTTTGTTGATGGCGGCGCGGACTTTCTTTTCGACGGCCTTGGCATTCATGTTTGATCCACTCAGCATGGCGTCTGCCAACTTCAGTGCTTCCAGCAGCTCAGGCGCGGCTGCGATCAGGCGGGCGTCATCAATCCGTGTGCCAACGCCATAGCCGGGTATCTGGCAGATCATCTTTGAATCGTGTCGAATAGCCAAGCCTTCTTGCCTACTCGCATCAACAAACCACGGCCCCGGTGTGTGTTTGTTCATTTCACTAACTCCTTAACGATCTCAACGATGAAGGGTGCGGCGATGATTGCGCCGACCAGAATGCCTTGGGCAAGTTCTTTGATGGTCATTCCTCATTCTCCTCTTCGCACAGCTCACAGCCAGGGTGATCTGGATCGCGGCAGTCGTGGTGGCTGGCAAGGTTGGCCTGATACCGGCGGCGGTGAAAGTCTTCGGTTCGCATGTAGTCAAGATCTGATTCGTCGAGTTGGTGGGGCATGATTGGTCCTTAAAAGTGGAGGCCGAAGCCTCCGAAAAAATTAGTAAATGTTGGCCTTACCGCGAGAGGCGTAAGAGGCGCAAACTGACTCCTCATAGCTTGCGTCTGCATCGTCTTGAAGGGCTTGCCACAATGCTTCGTCTTGTTCTGTCCACTGGTTGTTTGTTGTTTGTTCGTCCATGTTGCTCTCCTTGGTGTTGCGTTGTTGATGGGCGAATCATAAACGATTTGCACAAGTCGTCAACAACTATTATTTAATCCACACAAACTTGTCGGGTATTCATCCCCTACAATCTGCTTGCTGGTTATCTCCACCAGCAGTTGCCTTCGGGGGTTGGCGTGAGTCAGCCCCCTTTTTTCATCATATACTTGACCATCTTCACAAAACATGGTTAACATTCTACTCATGAAAGTTTCACAACAAGCAATCCACGACATCAAGTACAAGGCCGAGTCGGCTGGGTACAAGATGTCGGACGTCTGCCGAGTCGCAGAGATCGACCAGGCTCAAGTCTCGCGCTGGCTCAATGGCATCACAGAGCCACTCTACGGCAGCGTCATCAAGCTTGACCAAGCCGCTGACGCACTCATCTCGGCGCGTCTGAAGGTCATCAACCAAGCCATGGAAGATGCCGTCAAATGAGAGTAATCGGCATAGATCCTGGTCTCTCAGGCGCAATCGCAGTCATCAACGGCAATGACGACCTGATTATTTTCGATATGCCTACCATGACGGTGGAACGCAACGGCAAAGCCAAACGGCAAGTTTCTGCCACCGAGCTGGCGCACATTCTCAGCAGTGCCAAGAGTGATGACTGCCACGTCTTCGTGGAAAAGGTCAGCGCCATGGCCGGTCAGGGTGTCACCAGCGTATTCAGCTTTGGCCGTTCATTCGGCATGATCGAGGGCATCTTGGCGGCTTTGCACATGCCTGTGACCTATGTGGCGCCAGCCACTTGGGTGAAGGCCGTGCACCGTGGCGCAGGCAAAGATGCCAGCCGTCAACGCGCCATGGAGCTGTTTCCCAACAACCAGGCCGATTTCAAACGAGTCAAAGATGACGGCAGGTCGGATGCGGCTTTGATCGCCTATTGGGGGAAGCACCATGCATGACCCATTCAAGATCACAGAGCCAACCTGCATCAGCTTCAGCGGTGGCCGGACCAGCGCCTACATGCTGTGGCGTGTCTTGCAGTCCCATGGCGGCACATTGCCACCAGAGGCCATCGTCTGCTTCGCCAACACTGGCAAGGAAGACGAGGCCACGTTGAAGTTTGTGCAGGACTGCGGCCAGCGGTGGGGTGTAGACATCCATTGGCTGGAGTTCCGCGATGCTGACCCAGCATTTGAGCGCGTCACATTTGAAACCGCCAGCAGGGATGGCGAGCCGTTTGAAGCACTCATCAAGAAGCGTAATTACTTGCCAAACCCTGTGACCAGGTTCTGCACTGCCGAGTTGAAGATCCGCACCATCCACAAATACTTGAAGTCACTGGGCTGGGATCACAACGAAAAAATGGACTGGGTCGGGATGCGCGCAGATGAACAACGCAGGGCCGCCAAGATTGAAGACAAGTCAAGGATTCCCCTTGTCACGGCTGGCGTGACCAAAGAAACAGTTGGCGAATTCTGGAAAAACCAGCCATTTGACTTGGAATTACCCAACATCAATGGTGTGACTTATCACGGCAATTGCGATTTGTGTTTTTTAAAAGGCGGTGCTCAAGTGTTATCTCTAATTGCGGAAAAACCAGAGCGAGGTATCTGGTGGGCAAAAATGGAGGCGTTGGCGTTGGCGTTGGCGTCCAAGCCAAGCGGTGCGGTGTTTCGTTCCGACCGCCCATCGTA
>Ga0114982_1000745_pt1 | contig 17017 bp, 16 predicted proteins | sample Shrwel_input2_FT_FD_87183 | JGI IMG/M metagenome (GOLD analysis project Ga0114982, IMG submission 87183) | Subsurface microbial communities from deep shales in Ohio, USA - Utica-3 well 1 S input2 FT | ecosystem: Environmental > Aquatic > Deep subsurface > Shale gas/oil reservoir > Produced... | reverse complement strand
TCATAATCCTCATCCTCTTCTTCTTCAATAATATCACGTTCTATGAGCGGTGTAAAGCCAACAGATAGCTGAGGCTTTTTCTTAGGCTTCTTTAATCTTTTATCTTCTCTTCCAATTTCTAACCACGCTCCAGCTATTTGAAGAAGTGTATCTGTATCATGAGACATCTCAGCAATTGATGCAGCTTTGGATAACATAGTTGCTGCGTTCTTTAAATACAGACTGCTGTTCTTTGCAATATTAAATTCAGTTTGAGGAACTACATACTCCTGTTGCTTCTTCCGCTTTCTTACCATACGTTTTCCTTCCAAACTGGAATAAATTCCCCTGAGTCGTTTTTTACATATAATGTTGATGTTTCTTTTAACATTGATTTAACCTCAGATCTGGTAGGGAGACCAGATGAATTTACTAATCCATCTTTGCGTGGTCTCCCTACACTGACCGTTGAGCAATAATCATGAAGTTCTAGAACGCCTTTTTCAGAAAAAAAGTATTTGCCGTAAGAGTCAAACTTTCCATCAATTTTATAACTTCTTTCTGGTGTTCTGATTATTCCATCACGAATATACTTGTCTATCGTCATCCTATGACGATTTAGAATGTTAGCTACTTCTGTAATTGTGTAAGCTTTTTCCATACTCTTTTGAGTCTCAGACCAAGAGTAGGCAGTTCTTCTCTTTTGAGAATAACACCACGCCGTCACAATATCACTACTACGATTTACATGCAGCGTTTTATGCAGCATTTCGTTTACGAAGAAATACCTGACTTTTTTAGATAGCGTCTTTCCTTTGCGTCTAGCCATCTACCTAATGCATTCCTCTCTTTATCTAACATCCATCTTTTACCACACCTGATGCAAAAAAGTTCTACGTGTAATTTTTGAGAGGATACTCTGTCTAAGAACACGGAACCAAGGCATCTTTTGCATCTCATATTAAGACCTACTTACTTGTGGTCTTTTTTACAGATGCTTTCTTTGCTGTTGTTTTCTTTGCTGCTGGCTATTTGTCTTTGTGATCTCTGATAGAAGTGATGCCATAGATGCTGCTTGAGCAACTGACTTATTTCCACCACCGAATGACTTTTCCAAAATAGCGTCTGCAGGTGTACCCTTTAGAACCAAGTTATAGATAGCTTGTGAGGTACCAAATACTAGCATAGCAGACTGAAGCGAATCTCCGCTGAATAAAGATGCACCACTTTGAATCCATGCTGTAGCAATTCCTGCTATTGCGCTAGTTACAAGTGATAGTGTGCTCTTTGTCTTTGCTGACATTCTTACTGTCTTAATTAGAGATGTTGCAACAATGGTAACCAATGAGGCACCAAAAATTACTAATCCATCCATGTTTTTCTCCTTATACTGTTTGTGCTCTATTACTAGAGCATTTTATTGCTATCGTAGTTTTTACTACGAATTCTTATACTGAGAACTTCTTACCATCAACCACACAACTATAGTCTGGTGAAACGTGAATCATCTGAATGTGTGGATAATTTCCATTCTCAATGTGGGCTATTGCAAATCCTTTTTGCCAGTCATGGTGTTGAGTATATTTCATACCTGGCCCCTTTTCATCACACATATGTCCAATTTCATATCCACGAAGAGTTTCACCCTTACCATTATTTCTAAGTTCATATGTAACCATGTGAGATGCAATTCTGTGGGAGTGTCCTCTGATCAATGAGATTTGCATGTCTTCCATATCTTTTCTTACTGCCCCGCCTGCTGCAATTGAAAGTCCATGGTGTACGTGTATATCTCCAAAGCGTTGTCTAGGAAGACTGTCGTAATAGATGTAGTCGTACCCCAAAGAGTCTAGGCTCCACAGAGCTTCTGGAGTAACATGCTTTGCATACTCTGGAATTTTTTTATCCAAGTAATCAAAAATTCTAATGTCGTGATTTCCTAGAGCAGAAAATAGTTGTGCCTTTGGAAGGATCTTTCTTGTCTTAGCATAAAACTCTCTTGCTCCGCTTGCCTCAATTCTCATGTCCTTAATCATTAACTCTAAATCATTAGTGACATCATCATTCTTATATGCCTTTAAAAACTCTGTTGGCTTACCCTCAGTATACTTACTGTAGCATGCCTGGTCGTCTGTATCTCCAAGGTAATCTACAACGTCTGGCTTAAACCACTTCATTACCTTAAACCAAAGCTCGATCATCTTGTCATCCTGATATGGAAACTGTTGATCTGATGAGAGCATCCATTTAAGGTCATTCTTTGCCTGTGTCATAAAAATCCGTTCATATATGTAGAAAGACGACTCTTCGTCGCCTTTATTTAATAATAATCTATTGTTTCTATTATGTCAAGCACATTGTCTATGTGCTTTATCGTGTTCTCTTCTTGAACATATAAAAAGATTATATGTTTGATTATTTGTTTTGTCTTCGTCTATATGATGAATAGCTTCATTAGACTTAACCATTCTATCCATCTCTTTCTCTATAACTAAAACGTGTTCATAATACCAGCCTCCTGCGAAGGCTTTGGGATGTTCTGGCACCCATACAAGGATATAGCCATTACGACTAATCATAGTATTTCTTTGATGCCAGCTTTTAATCGGCTGATACCGTGTCATACTATAACTATTATACTATATGTCTTTAGATACTACAATCTATTAAGCTGAAGGTACTTCAGTTCCAATTGCTATGTACTGAATATAAAAGTTTCCAGTAGTAGATCTTGAAACCCATCCGCCTCTAACTGGATAGTTAGTTGTTGTTGATACACCATTTTTATTTAATATTGCCATTCCAGCTCCAGGATTTGTTGGTGTCGCCCAAGCAATAACGTGTGGGGGAGAAGAAAATGTTACTGGCTTATTGTCACGCATAAACGGAACAGTATAATTTGCACCAGTTCCTTTAGCTCCTAAAGCAGGAGCATTTGTTAGCTGATACGATCCAGCTAAAATTGTTTGTGACACGTTTGCAACTGTTGCTGTACCTGTTAATCCAGCAGGTGCTGGTGTGGTAACAGTTGGCATTGCTGCAGCAATTGTTTTAATTGCTAATACTAGCTTATTCAATTCTGCATAGTCTAATGGACTATTTGCACTAAACTCTTGTACATCTACGCTAACCAATTATTTCAACCCCTTCTTTATGAAGACCAACTTCTGCTTCGCTAACAGTAACCTTATTTGCTTCTATCCAGCCTTCTGGGAAGGCATCTGGAGTCTTTATGTGAAGCTTTTTATTATCAGATACTACATATATTTTACCATCTGCAAGGTTATGAATGATTGTTCCATCCCTGAAGCCCAATATACCAGCATATGGCATCTGAGAAATGTTTTTAAAATCAGCCTCTATTGCAGATACACGCCAAGAATAGAAGCATCTATCTGAATAAACCTTGTACCTTTTGCCAGATCTAATATAAAAATATCCTCTTTCTGTCTTATAAAAAAGACCAGATATTGGATAGGCTAGGCCATTAAGTTTATTATTCTCCGTCGGATGCTTCTGAGATCTTTTGTAAAATTTCGTCAGAATACTCATCTAAGGCCTTTTCTTTTTCTGATTGGTTTATTACTGTTGTTAACTCTGCTCTAAGTACGGCAATTTGAGTCTCATAATTTGAGACGATCTCACCTATACGTTGTTGAAGAGCGGTAATTATAAGTTCCGCTTTGTCTACCATTTATTTTCCTATTCTGATAATGAATCTAGCTCTGCTTTAACAACAGCTCTTTTTGCTGTTAGTCCTGAGAGTCTAGAGTTTATATTTGAGACTACTTCTTGGTCTACTGTACCTGCATTTGCTTCCAATAGGTCAATCTCTAAATTGTAAATTCCAAAATCAATACTTTTTAGGTGCTGATTTACTACAGATAGCTTATCTGCGTTTGTTAATGTTGTAGTTGTTGTTGTCATGTTTCTCCTCTATTATTATATCATATCAGACGTACGTCTAGCAAATCGCCCACCTAGGCTAAAAGCTCTTCTAGCCTACCATTTACAGCGGCTAAAGATAGGGTTTCCTCAGATTTTTGTGAGTTAAGCTCATCAATGACAATCTGTATAGGTTGAGATTTTGCCTGCTCTTCTAAAAGTAAGGTCTCAATATTGTATATTGATGCCTCAAGTACTGATACCCTGGCCCTTACAATTTCTATCTTTTGATCTTTAGTTAGCATATTTCTCCCATTTATCAAGTATAGCATTTTTAGCTAAATCAATCAACACTATACTCCAGTATTATTAAATGATCCCTGCTGAGTTACACCCAGACCATCAGTATAGATCTTTCTTACTCTTAGCCATCTAGCACTATTTGCATTTACAGATAAGGTTCTAGCTGTAGTAAATGTCCAAGCCCCATATCCGCTAGTAGATCCAGTTGAGCTTATTTGCCACTCATATCCAGTTGCTGTTCCACCAGTTACCGTTCCAGTAGTCCAAGACCAGCTTCTTATTATATTTGGGCTAGTTCCAGTAGCTCCAGTAAATGAAACTGTTGGAGCTGTAGCTGAGTTTGCAACCGCATTCCATTTAGCATAAAGCGTTACATCTGCGCTAAGCGTATATGTTCCTCCATTTGAATAAACTACTGATCCTCCTGCTGAAGTAGCCCAGCCAGCAAATGTACAGTTAGTTCTAGTAAATCCATTTGATCTTAGTGTTACTGAACCATTACCAACAGTTGACGCCGTGCTTCCGCCAGTATTTCCATTTCCATCATATGTAATAGTATAGTTAGCGGCTGGGTCTGAAGTTCTTAAGCTGTAGGAAGCTGTTGCTGTATTACCAGTTGATGATGTAACTGTAATTGTTCCAGTATATGTTGTTGAAGCTGTAAGTCCAGTTTTTGATACAGACCTTGTTGTTGTATCTGGGTTTCCTGATGCAGCAAACGTACCGTCAACGCTGTATCTTGCTTGGTTTGTAGATGTCCAGTTAATTGTTCCAGCAGTTTGTCCAACTCCGCTATTTGCAGCAATTGTTACAGTTGGAATAATTGGAGTAACTGGAATGGTTATTGAATAAGTTGATGTAGCAGAATTTTTGTTTGTTGGAGTTACAAAAAGTAAGCTATCATAATTTCCTAATCTTGGAGAACCAGTATTATTTGCTCCTGGATATGCTCGTATTCCAAGAACTCTTACCGCTCCAGAAGTTGTTGCTGTATAACTAGTTGAAGTAAGGTTTGTTAATGTTTGAGTTGTTCCGCCATCTATATCATAATCTAGTCTATAGCTTACTGCACCAGTAACATTTCCCCAAGACATAGTTACAGTTTTAGTTGTGTTTATTGCATATACAGATCCACTATAAGAGCTTCCTTCTGTTACTGACCAAAAATCGTTTGATACAGATCTAACATTTGTTCTAGCCCCCTGTGTTCCTCCGCTAATAGAGCTTTGCCAACCTCCAGTTGCTGTTGCGTCATCTGCCCAATCAATATTTACATTGGGAGAAGTGTAGCTAGTTGTAAGGCTTGGCTGATTAGGAGTTGTAGTGCTATCATAAATAGAAATTGAAAATTCAACTGGGCCAGGAATAACAACAGATACATAGTTTGAGCTATAGGGACCTTTGTCAATATTAGCAGATGATGCCGTTGCAGATGTGGCAGACCTAAGCCAAAAGTTATAGGTAGACCCTACGCCTGGAGTAAATCCTGGAGTATAAGTTACAGAGCCAGGAGATGTAGGAAGAAGTCCAGAAGAATCATATCCAGTATCTACTGTGGGTGCAGTTGGAGACGTGCCCTGAACATACCACAATTGATAGTAAGGCCCAGCGCCACCAGAAAAAGTTACAATAAATGATGTTCCATTCCATGTAACTCCTGTGGGAGTTGGAGGAGTAAAGTCTATATCAAAAGGACCAATGGAGGTTGCGTAAGCATTAGAACTTTCTCCGCCAGCATTTCTTGCAATTACAAATCCAGAGACCGTCTGTGTAGATGTTGCAGTAAATGTATAATCAACATATGTAGCTGTAGTCCAACCACTGTTATACAAAGTTGTGCCGTTAATGTCATTTTTTACTATGTAATAGTTATATGATGTTGGAGTATTTAGCCAACTTCCACTGTTAAGTCTATAAGTAGATCCAACTTTATTTGCTGTTCCAGAAATTAATTGAAAATAAGGGAAAGATGAATTCTCTGGAATTGCAGTTCCTTTAGCTAATGTTAATGTAGTTACTGCATCATCAGCACCATCCATTGTTGTTACTGATATAAAATTAGTAGTAGACTGAGGATTATAAGCTATTGTCTGAAAAGCAACTCCGCTTTTAATTGTTATTCTGTAGGCCGATCCAGCTGGCTTTGATGCACCCCAAGCAACTTGCTGAGCACCGTTAAATAGATATGCGTTTCCAGATGTTCCGCCTGCATTGCTTATAACATAAAAATCTACATAATTTTGTCCTGGATAAAAATGAGCTTGATATCTATAAGTTACTGAGGTAGATGTTGCATCATATAATCTTCCAGACCAATCAACTATATACTTTGTTGTGTCCGCCCAATATCTTAAGCTAATTTGCCTTAAGTCTCTATTTAAAAAGCTTACTACGTGACCCTGTGTGCCAGTATCATTAAGTCCAGAGTTTCCAGTAGATCCAGCAAGACCTATATATCCGTTTGTAGACACGTATATATCTTCTCCCCATTGTGGAGTTTTTTCTTGTACTACTCCAACTGGAGTAGTCATGCTTGCTGTAAGAACTATTGTATTGCCAGTATATTGTGTTCCGCTATTTTTTAAAGTTAGTCTTGCAATTAGATATTTATTTGAGTCTGAATATCCTCTAGGATTTAATGCAGTTGGAGTATAGCTGCTAGTATCATTTATTGCCGTTCCATCACCTTCGTATGTTGCTGTTGTTGAGGAAAGTGTTTGTGTTTTAACAAGCGTAGAGGAATTTAATAAAGGAGAAACTATGCTATCTTCAGAAAACCATTCTATGTATGATTCAGTTTGATGTGGACCGTTATACCATAAATTTTCTCCAGCTATAGTTACTACTTTTGCTACATCCAGTATTCCTACTCCTGGCTGAGCCATAGTAAGAGTAAAATTATTTGGTGGCTGTTTAATTATTCTAACTGGAAGGCTTACTTCTCTTGCTATTCCAGCAGTATTTGTAGCACTTACTCTAAAATATACCGAGCATCCATAGAGAAATCCAGTAAGCTTATCTTTAAATCTTGTTGAATCATTAGTTACTCTATCATCATAAGAAGCACTTGGGTTAGTAAATGCATAGATATTATTTCCATCACCGTCATTATTGTAGAACCAATCATAAGTATATGTTATTGCTGTACCATTGCCAGATACCCAAGTTCCATCATATCCAAATAATGTAGTACCCATATTATCATCTGGATATCCTTCTACTGGTTGAGCTTCAGTTGCACCCTGAACGTTATTAGATCTTGGTCCAGCATACTGAACTGGTGGTGCTTCAATTACTGGATTTACTGTACCTGCAGATCCACTATTTGTTCTATATGTATTAAGTCTTATTTTTGGAATATCTCCACCAGAAATAAAAGCTCTATTGCTAGCAGTATCAAATACTTTTTTCCAATAGGGTGAGGCTGAGTCGCTAACCTTTATATACGCTTTTCTTATAGCAGTCCATGTTGTACCACCAGTTTTGACGTACATTTTTTTAACTCTTACCCAGTCACCAACTGAGTTTTTAAGATAAGATTTACCAGCCATATTTCATTCCTATCTAGTCTGCCGTACTAAATATAATATCACCAATTTGGCCCATAGAAGGCCAATAGTTACCTGTAGTTATAGATGTTTCTGATGCACCGCTCTTATAAAAACCTCTTCCAGTAGTTAGAGTTCCGTCAGACTTTATGAGAATAGGAACTCCTATTTCTGCGCCAGTTGAATCTTTTACACCATTATAGGTTAAGTGTGCTGCGCCAGCAAGGTTATTTATCTTATATCCACCCTTTGATCCATCTAATAATATTCCACCGTCAGACAATAAAATTTGAGACTCATAACCACTGGAAGACACATTTTTAATTCTAGAAAAGCCTGTACCAGCAGCAGAAAGAGTTATTGAGGGCTGAGCTCCAGATGTAGAAGTTCTTTTTAAAGAAATAGAGTTAGCCTCTGTAACACTTGTAGTATAAACTGGAGTCCATACTGAATAATATCTATTATACCAAAAATCATCTACCGATCCAGTATCATTAGTATATCCTGTAATAGTATATGTAGTTACAGTTTCTGAATCTTGATCTAAGGTAAATCCTGCGCCGCCATTACTAAATACGATTCTATCGTTTAATCCGTCAAGTACAAGTGGGTAAGTGCCGCCTGTTGAAATAGAATTTCTAAATATAGCTGTTCCGTCATTAGATAGTGCAAAGTTTGCGGTATTGCTTCCAGATGGATATGCAAATAGACCTCCGCTATTTAAAAGAATTCTGGCATTATTTACACCTTTTGTAGCACCCAAGTAAATAGTTCCGCTTGGATTAGTTAATCCAAGATCTGCTTCAAGCGTGGTGTTAGATGTTATATTTACAGCTCCGCTAATTGCTAGATTGGCTCCGTCCCAGGTTAACTTGCTACCTAAGCTAAACTTTCCTATCCCAGCTTCATTTGCCGCATAAAATGGAGTATTAGCATTACCATATGACCCAGCACCTATGTATATAGACTTTGTACTTGAATTTCCATCAATTGTTATTGCATTGTTTGCACCAACATTTAATACTCCGACTAATGCTGTATTTGTTTTTATTCTATTTGCATCTAAGCTATCTGTTAATATGCTTGAGCCAACAATTGTATTTGAAGCAATTAAGTCACCAACAATTGTTCCAGATGTAAGTAAAGCCTGTGCCGAAACTGTTCCTGGAGTTGCGCTTACTGCAGATGAAAAAGGTCCTAAATTTCCAGTAGAGTCTATTGCCCTTACTCTTACATAATATGTAGTTCCTGTTGTAAGTCCAGTAAATGAAGCAACTGTTGCCGATCCAGATTTATCATACAATATGTTTGCGGGAAGAAATGTATTTGCTGTAGCTAATTGAAACTGGTATGTTCCTCTTCCAAGGTCTACGTCTGTTTCAGAGTTTCTACTCCAATAAGCAATTATGTTGTTTAATCCAGCTACAGCTGATAATCCAGTTGGAGCTACTGGAGCAGTGGCATCTACTGGAATTGCTGCAGAAATTGTTGATGAGAATGTACTATTATTTACTCCATCGTTTGAAGCAACTGCAAAATAATACGTTGTTCCTGCTCTTAAATTATCAAGTCTTCCGCTAGTAACTTTTCCAAAAGTCATATATGTGTCTAATGTTGATGCTGTTCTTCCAAACTTTACAGTGTATCCTTTTACGTCTGCCGCTGCAGATGCAGTCCAAGTAAGTAGGACGTATCCAGTATTACCAGATGGGTCTGTAGAATCATTATAACCTGTTGCCGCAAATCCTGAAGGAACGTCTGGTGGAGTCTGATCTGAAGCGTCTGGGGTTGTTGGCGTTACTGTTGCTGCAGCAGATAAAGGACTATACACAAGAACTCCGTTAGATGTCATAACGGGTCTTATTTTTACGTATCTAAGGGCTAGCGAAGCTCCAGTTGGAACTACTACAGAGTTTGAAGTAAATGTTCCCATTCCAGAAACTGCGGGATCTGTTAGTTGCTGAACTGTAAAATTATTTAATGTTGTAGATTCAAAAACTTCTGTGTATAAATAGTTTGGGTACACAGAAGAGCTTGGCTTTTCCCAAGCTGCAAGGTAGGAAAATGATTGAGCTGTAAGTGTAAGTGTTGGTGCTGGGAAAACTTTTGTTTCTAGGCCAGCATTTGTAAAGACTAAAGCTGGAGATAAATCTCCAACTATCTTATTGCCCTCTTCATCTTTACCAATGTATCTTATAAAGAATCTTTCCTGTATTCCTGGAGATCTATCAGGAAGCTTTGCAAGCTTATATGACTGGGATTGTTGAGCTTTAAATAGCGAATTACCTGATTCTAATGGCACTATGCAATCACCAGCCTATATTCAAGATCTAATATTCTTCCGAATTCTTTTACAATAGGTGTGGATAAAGCAGCTCTACTTATTGCTCCAGTATCTTGCACATATGTGTCATTATCATTTATTCTTATTCCGTCAAAATCTACTGATGTTGTTGTTGATGAGTTTGCCTTAACTTGTATTGAAATCTTGCTTATTGAGTCTTTTGGATCACCCACTGGATTAGCAAGAAAGTTTACTAGTGGCACCTCTACAATTCTATGTCCAGAAGAAGCTGTTCCATTTATTGTGTATGAATAATAATCTGTATCTGATGAATATAGTGAAACTACAATCTTTTCAAGATTGGCGTCGTTCTGCTTAAATGCTAATGATATAGAGTCATCTGTTGAGTAGCCAGTTATGTCAAATGGTATATCTGTAGATACTGCTGTAACAGCAGAACCATTTGTAGATGTTATTTGAAAAGAAGTATTATTAATTTTAGAGTTTGCTGACTCTGAAACATATACGCCATTTGTCCATGTTGCGTCATTATTAAAGAATGTTATCACACGACTATCTGCAGATCTTGTAGAAGATGCTCCAGGAAATAATCCAAGCTCGCTTATAGTTGCTGCAAGCTGGAGTGGAAGTTGAGCTTTCATAATAATTGTATTATTTGCATAATCTATTGTAGATGTATAAACCTTATACTTATTGATTTCAAAAGCTAGTTTATAGTCAACGGATGTTGCTGTAGCAGATCCAATGCCTATTCCAATATATCTGGTTCTATCTGCAACCTTATCTGCTAGGTAGTCAAGTATATGTCTTTTTCCGACATTAGTGATTATATTATTTGATCTACAGAGCTCTTTATCTCCGTCTTTAATTACGTAATATCCAGTCATCATATCTCAGAAACCACCTCATTGTCAGATAATATTTCAATTCCAGTAATAACGTCGGCTAGTTCAAGGGGTATCATGATTTTAAACTCCAGTTCAACTAATGCTCTGCTTGTTCCAGATACATTATATAGCTTGCCATATCTATTGCTAGGGTTTATATTCTCAAAAGCATTATTATACTTTAAAAGGATATCTGTAAACTCTGGTGCCTGTATAAGGCCAGATCCTGTAAGATTTCCTTCTCCTGGCTCTTCGCCCTCGGCAGCCTCTTCCTCTACGTCGCCCATAGATCTTCCAGATATCTTATATGTTTCTTCTGGCTTTATAAATTTTGATGAGACAAGGTATGCGGCAGGGGAATTCTTGTCTACGACAATCTTTGGCTTGTCTTTGACCTCGTGAATTGTTGGCGTATTTTTTGTCATTATATCTCCATTATACCAATTTAAGCCGAATAAATCGAACGTAGTTTAAGCTTAGTGCTTATGCCAATATCCATAGAATGAGAGATAGATCTAATGACAAACTTGCCAGATCCATCAAATCCTCTTTCTGGATAGTTAATTGTAACAATATCTCCAACCTGAAGCACTGGATTTCCAAATACCTCCATATCAATATCTACTGTTGACTTAGACCATTGTTTTGTTAGGAAGTCCGATAGGCTTTTGCCGCCTCTTTGCTCTGTATCCATTGAGAGTCAAATGATGTTATCTGCTTTACATCAGTAATCTTATCATCAGAGTTATAGAAATTTTGTCCAGCATTTGCTACAGATACACCATACACAAATAGGTCTTTGCCATCCCCTCCTGCCAATGCTAGAGTCGATGACGAAGTATTAAATACATAAAATTCGCCCTGATAGTATCCAAGGCGCTGACCTACAATCTGAGCTAACCCATCTGAGGCCTGAGCACCTATTGCATATGCAGAGTCATATTGAGCCTCAGCCTTATATAATTCTCTAATTACATCACCAAATTCATCATACTTTAAACTAGTTGATGTGGCTGAATCGTAGGTAAACTTTTGAAAGAATGAATTTGCTAATAACTTTCCATTAGTCCTTGAGGCAGATATATCCAGAACAAACGCATCTCTTTTTAATGAATATAGGTAATCAAAATAAGCTGTTGATTGTCCGCCAGCTACTAAACCTATTGTTGATGTTGCTGCTACTGGATTAGATGTATCTTCATATTCAATTGTGCTTCCGTTAACGCTAATAAAGATTGTATTCTTTCCAGTTTCCTTGTGCACTAAAATGTCAAGACCATAAAAGGACTGTTCAAATATATTAGAAGTTACGCTTGTTAGCAATACAGATGATCCATTTGTAACCTTATACAGAGCAGCTTCTGACTTTTGCTTTACATCCTGTGCTGATCTAGTTGAATATAAAAGCAATAAATATCCACTATTTGTAGTTGTATTCCAAAAGAATGTCATGCCAGAAGTTTGCTGAATTCCTATTTGATTGGCTGCAGCTAATTCAAATCCTACAGCTGTTCCTATTTGGAAAAACTCTGAATCAGATGTATTTGGAAACGTCTTACTAACTATATAAAGGTTATCTTTTGACCCTGAAGCACTTATTGCAAGTGCTGACATGTTGTTGCCAGATTGATTCATTGAGCAAACCTTAGCAATATCAACAGTGTTATTCTGCGTAGTACCTAGCTTAATTTGCTTTGCTGAGTATCCGCTTAAAATTGAAGAAGGGGATTGAACTGGATTTGCAGTTGTATTTGGTGTGCCAAATACGTTTCTTGACTTTATCTTTAATTTGCCCACTGGCTTTAAATTATTATTATGCTTTGCTCTTAATTCAAGATACTGACCAGCAGAAGATACGTCTACTTCTCCATCTGGAGATTGGAATCTTATAGCATCATATTCTATTATTTCTCCGCCTATTAAAACAAAAGAATTAAATCTTGTTGGTATAACGTCTGAGAATACGCCTCTTTCTGGATATAAAATATATCCTGAAGATATACCTTTATATGGTGCAGCAAAAAGTGTTGACGGTGACTGCTCAGTCCATAAAGGCTGAGATGATGCTTCTTGAGAGCTTGTTGTTGGTACATTGTATTTAATTCTGACCGCATTTGTTGTTGGTCTAGATGAAGATGAAAGATTAACAATATCTGGTTTCATATTTGCAAGAGAGGTAGATCTGAATGTCCATGTATAGTTAGGTATTGAGCTATAGAATGTATCTCTGTCTACAAACACTAGAGTTCCAGATTCGTTTACATATGCTACAGTTTGACTTTCTCTACAAATTTCCTGTATCGCCTGCCAGACAGACTTATTTGAGTCCCCCCACCAATATCTACAGGTTAGGATATCTGCAGTACATTTTGAAAAATCATAGTCAACAAATCCAACTGCGTCAAGTACTCTCCACATAATTGCTTGAAATGAAGAATCTTTTAACATTATCTCTGGGCACGGAATTTCTTGCAAGAACTTGGCAACGTCTAGTGCTTTAATTGAATAGTTTCCGTAGTCATCAGAGCTATAATCATTTATGTAGAATATTCCCTGCTGGACGGTATGTGTATCTTCAATGATAAATCTAACTGTACATTTTATGTTATTTGTTATCATTACTTTATTTGAAACTATAGCGTCACCACGAAGGAATTGAACTATATCATCTTGGACTATGCTAGATAAATTAAGTGATGCCGCATTTGCCGTAAGCATTCCAACTGGGAGCTTATCGTCATTCATTGAGTCATCTTTATCAATGCTAACAGATATAACTCTATCTGTAACATCTAGAACATACTTTGGAGAGACCTCAATAATTGAATTAAATGTTCCGCCAGATACTGTTACTGTTAATGTTGATATTGATTGTGGAGCCGCATATGTTGCTGGCTCTGTAGTTGTCCAAGCAGTTCCGTTATACCAAATGTCTACAATTCCAGATGATGGGATTGATCCAGTATATAGTGAGCCTATAGATATTGCATTTGACCCATGGCCAGTTTCTACACGTACAGATATCTTATTTGTTAATATATTTTGTGCTGCATTACCAGCTTTATTTTTATATGACACAACAGCAACTGCATTTCCTTGAGCCAAGAAATAGGTATATGGGATATTCTTATCCACCATATATGTTCTTGTTGTTGGTATAACCTTTGTCTTATATGTACCAAGGGTGAGTCCTGTGCCTAAGATTGCATATCTAACTCCAGCCTTTGAGGGTCTAAATGACTGAACTATAGACTTTACTGGAAACAACTCTTTTATAATATTTGATTGAGTTGAAGATGTTGTTACTTCAACAGTACCAGCCATCTCATTCATATTGTATTCAAATATGACTTTAGGCAGAGCCTTTACCGATGTATTTTCTGATAAGATCTGTGTAAGTGCTGGGATGTTTATCAACTAAACCTCCTGCATTTCTATTGACAGATTATAGAAAGTATCTACTCCACGTTTTACAATAGTGGGTGAAAAACTTGAAAATATGACAGTATATGGGCCCTCATATGTGCCATCCGCTTTTTTGATTCTAATTCTAAATGATGATTTACCAGTTGCTGAGTTATAAAATGTCTGCATATCATTAACTGACCAAGCTGTATCTACTAGGTGAGTTTGAGCTCCTGGAACAAAATCCCAAGACATTGAAAATGACTTTTTATCAGCAACATAGTATTTTCTTAAAGTTCCATTTGCCATACGCTTAATGTCTTCAATTCTTTCTGTAGACATTTCAAGAGCACCACGGTTATGCTCAGTAAGCTTATTCCATGTATTTGTAGGAGACTCTATCTCAACAAGGGAGCTTTTTGGTAGGGATATTTTAAATGGCATTGTTATACACTCCTTGATACCCCTACTCTTTGATCCATAAGCTTCATCTTAGACTGAATTGCATTAGCAATCTGATCAGCTGTAGCGCCTGAATTCATAACGCTTACATTAATATTATACTCGTTTCCGCCTGAAGAGCCTGATAGATTCATTTGTCTTACCGCATTAAATAACCTATCTGATGGTACCACATTTCCGTTCATATTTGGTATAAATAATTCTGGGCCCTTCTCTCCAACCATATATGGCATAGCTGAAGCAGTTGTTCTGGCACCATCAAATGCTTGTGCTTTAATTCTATAATTTCCTTTTACTGAGCCTCCCATATATCTTGGCTTTACATATCCAATAAATGCGGAACCTTTACCAGTTTCTTCTGCAAAGATATCTGAAGTTTTTGAATTGATATCTCCTCCATCTAACCATAGGTCAGCGGCATTTTTTTGATACTCTTTACCATCTTTATCTTTAAACTTCATTATAGTTAAATAAGAACCAGCTCCTGTATCTTTAATTACATCTGCTGGAGGCTGTACGTATCCTATTCCACCAGAGGCTCCTCCAGTAAACCCAAACATCTTTAGGAATGCAGAACCCATATCTCCAACTTTTTTACCACGCTTACCATCTGGACCATTTTCATAAATTTGCCCAGTAGCATCATCTAGTTGATACTTACTTCCTAATAATGCTTTTACAGTATTTGTAAAAAACTTTTTAAAATCAGCAGTAGCTTTTTCAGCAAACTTAGTAAATGATCCTTGAAGAACTCCAAGATCTCCGCCAGTCTTTCCAAGGAGTGTTTTAAGGTCATTATAAGACTTCTCGTTTCCTTGAGCAGCTTCTAAATAAAGCTTTCTAAAGTCAGATGCAGTTTTAGCAGCTGCCGCTTGAGTTGCCTTAATTACATCTTGATGCTTTGCAATTTCTTTTGCTGCACGAGCATCAATTGCTTGAATTTGTGCGTCAGTAAGCTCTTTAATCTCTTTCTTTCTATCTTCATGACGCTTGATTTCTTCTTCACGAGCAGCAATTTCTGCTTTTGCCTTATCATCAATAGCTTTTTCTGCAAGATCTACTGATCTTGAATTCATCTTCTTATCTATTTGAAGTCCAATAATTGCAGCTTCTGCAAAATTGCCAGTAAGCATTGCAACATTTTGCTCTGCTCTAGATGTTGCTATTTCTTTTTCAAAGTTTGCTGCCTCTTCTTGAACACGAAGTTGATCCTTGCGCTTATCTGTAGCATCTTGAATTACATCAATTTCTTCTTTAAGCTTATCTATCTTCTTATCAATATTTTCTTTTTCATTATCCGCTGCATCTTTTTCTGCTTGAGCTCTTCTTCTAACTGCAGCAATTGCTTTATTTTCAGCTAATATTTTTAAGTCATACTTCTTTTGAATTCCTGTTGCACCATATGCATCTGCCATAGCAAGGTTTTGTGCTTGTTGTGCAGCAATATCAAATGATGCTTCTACGCCAGATAGGGCACTTACTAATCCAAGTGTGTTTGCCGCTGCTTGAGTTATTGCATCTCCTAGGGTGCCTGCTGTCATAAATGCTTCATATAATGGAGCATTAGTCTCTTTAAGTTTTTCTAGCAACTGCTGTCCGCTATATGTAGCTTGAAGTTGCTGGAAGTTTAAGTTTTCCATTCCATCTGGAAGTGAACTTACTATAGTATTAATATCTTCAAACTTGCTTACTTGATTTACAGCAAGACCAGCAAGGTTGCTAATCTGTGTTGCAAATCTACCTTGAGTAGCTTCAGTTATATATAGTCCATTATTTAGTTTTTCTTGAATATCATTAAATGTTTTTTCTGCAGCAACTTTTAATGCATCCAGGGCAGACTCTTTTGTACTAATACCCTTTACAGCCAACATAACTGGGACTGTAAATTCTTCTTTTCCAGCCTGCTGTAATATTGAGCCTAATATTGCATTTGCTTGTGACTCTCCAACGCCTTGTGAAACTAATGTTGCTTTAAGGTTTCTTGCAAATTCTTCAGCCGCTCCACGATCTTTAAGTCCACCTGCAGCTTTAATTTGATCCTGCATTAAATTCTTTACATCTGCACTTACAGCATCAATTTCTTTTTGATTTGGAAGCAATGACAGTTCGTCCTTGCTTACAGCCATCTTAGATCTAAGTGCTCCAGCATTTTCAGATAAAGCCTTAAATGCTGTTTGAGCGTTTAATGCTCTTCCACCAAATTTTTCTACTGCGTCTGCAGATACATTAATATCAGCTTTAGC
>Ga0114982_1000742_pt1 | contig 17067 bp, 14 predicted proteins | sample Shrwel_input2_FT_FD_87183 | JGI IMG/M metagenome (GOLD analysis project Ga0114982, IMG submission 87183) | Subsurface microbial communities from deep shales in Ohio, USA - Utica-3 well 1 S input2 FT | ecosystem: Environmental > Aquatic > Deep subsurface > Shale gas/oil reservoir > Produced... | reverse complement strand
CATAACGAATGATTGCTTGCTCTTGGGAAAGACAGGCAATCCATTAAGGACGATGATGATGAAAATGAAAACACTGGCAGCATTAACGCTGCTTGTTAGCCCTTTATTTACGGTTCAAATGGTACAAGCTCAAGAAAATGTTCAAAAAAAGGTTGAGCTTTCGGCACTGGCACAACTCCCTGTTAAAACAATTGTACCCATTACTGCAAAAACTAAAGAACAAGCGATTGCTCAAGCAAAAGTGATTGTTGCCAATCAAGATGCTGATTTAGCAGAGTTTAGGATTGATTTATTAGATTTTGCTGCTGATAGCAAACAAGTGATTTCATTAGGACATGAATTAAAAAAAATTCTAGGCGATAAACCCATGATTGCAACCATTCGCACTCACAACGAGGGTGGAAAACTCACTATTAGTGATGCTGATTATGGCAAGACCTATCAAGCCTATTTAAAGCAGCCTTTTATGGACATGTTGGATGTGGAAATGTTCCGCGATCAGCAGGTGGTTAAAAATACAGTCAAATTGGCGCATGACAAAAAAGTACTAATTGTGATGTCAAATCACGATTTTCAGAAAACTCCAAGTGAAGATGAAATTGTGAAACGCCTTCTTAAACAGGATGAGCTTGGCGCTGATATTTTAAAAATCGCAGTGATGCCACAAAGCAAACAAGATGTTTTCACCTTGATGAATGCGACTTTAAAAGTCAGCCAACAATCTAAAAAACCATTGCTGACCATGTCTATGGGCAAACTAGGCACAATTTCAAGAATTGCAACTGCAAATATGGGCGGTAGCTTTAGCTTCGGCATGATTGGTGAAGCATCGGCACCTGGTCAAATTGATGTGACCCAACTCAAACAGTTCTTAAAAACAGTTCAACCAACACAATAATTGAAAAAGGATTTTAAAATGAACGTTATTTCTTTGCGTTTAAGTGCGCTTGCAATCGGTATAGCAGTATCAGGTTTAGCAGCAGCTGAAACTTATGTAGTTGATCGTTATCAGGATGATTCTGAAAAAGGTTCACTTCGTTGGGCGATTGAACAAGCCAATAACAAACCAACGGAAGCCAGTGAAATTTTGATTCAAGCAGTTGGTCAAGCACCGTATGCAATCAAAGTCAATAGCCCACTTCCTGAAATTAAAGCACCTGTCAAAATCATCGGCACTCAATGGGCAAAAACAGGTGAGTTTGTCGCAGTAGATGGTTCAAATTATATTAAAGGTCGTGGTGTCGAGGCCTGTCCGGGAGCGGTAGAAGGGCAGTTTGGAACCAATGTACGTACTACGACTTTACCGGGTATCGTTTTACGTGACATTAATGGTGTGACCATCCAAGGTTTAGAAATTCGTCATTTTTGTATCGGTATCTTGATGAATCGTGCCAGCAATAACTTGATTCAACATAACCGCATTATGCACAACTATGGTGGTGCTGGGGTGATGTTGACGGGTGACGATGGCAAAGGCAATCCAACAGCAACGACGACCAATAACAACAAGGTTTTAGATAATTATTTCCAAGACAATGGCGATGGTTTGGAATTAACCCGCGGAGCTGCATTCAATCTCGTTGCCAATAACCATTTTATTTCAACTTCCGCAAATCCAGAACCATCACAAGGTATTGAGATTCTGTGGGGGAATGATAATGCCGTGGTCGGAAACAAATTTGAAAATTATTCAGATGGTTTGCAGATTAACTGGGGCAAACGTAACTATATCGCTTATAACGAACTAACCAATAACTCGAATGGTTTTAATCTAACGGGCGATGGCAATATCTTTGATAGCAATAAAGTGCATGGTAACCGAGTGGGAATCGCCATTCGTTCTGAAAAAGATGCCAACGCTCATATTACTCTAACCAAAAATCAAATTTGGAATAATGGCAAAGACATTAAACGTTGTGAAGCTGGTGGAAGCTGCGTTCCGAACCAACGCTTAGGTGCAATTATTTTTGATATACCGGGTTTAGAGCATGCGCATTTTGTTGGATCTCGTGGACATGGTGTCAAAATTGATCCCGCAAACTTGCAAAAAACTTGTCAACAACCGAATCAACAAGGTTGCAATCAGCAACCAAATCAAGGCATTCAGGCACCGACATTGAGCCTATCTAAAGGTCAAGTTGCTGTTGAGATAAAAGGACAACCAAATCAGCGTTATCAAGTTGAATTATTTGGAAACTCATCAGCAAATGCAAATGAAGCTGAATTTTATTTAGGTTCGATTGTTGCTGTGACCAATGCAGAGGGTATTGCAAAAGTTGCTTATAAGCCAACATCAAAAGTCGCAAGTGTGACCGCAAACGTTACAGATCATTTAGGTGCGACTTCTGAACTCAGCTCAGCAGTAAAATTTAAATAGAAGCATGGAGGCTTTGATATGAATACAAACACTTTAATGATTAAAATGAGCTGTTTAGCGATTGCGATCTGTGCAGCCCAACAAAGTTTTGCTGACCAAAATCAAGCTTGGTCTCAAGATCGACAATGGTTACTAGGTGATTGGAATGGACAACGTCAACAGTTAGAAAAAGACGGTTATAAATTTACTGCAGCGATTATGAGTCAATCAGCTACCAATTTACATGGAGGCTATAACGATGACAATGCCTTTAAAAATGCAGCGCAATTATCTTTAGGCGCAAATTTTGACTTAGAAAAAATTGCAGGCTGGAAAGATACCACTGCTAACATCTTAATCACGAAACGCGATGGTAATGCTTTAACTTTGGATCGCATTAAAGATCCACGTTCAAGTGCTTTGGGAAATAGCCAAGAAATATATGGACGCGGCAAAATATGGCGCTTAACGCAAGCTTGGGTCAAAAAAGGTTTCGCGGATAACACGGTTCAATTCAAGATTGGTCGTATGGGTATGTCTGACGACTTTAATAGTTCCCAATGTGAATTTCAAAACTTATTACTCTGTGGCGGACAGCTCGGAAAATCCATTGGTTCGATTTGGTATAACTTACCTGTAGGTCTATGGGGTACCAATGTCAAATATCAATTTGCACCAGAATGGACACTTGGTGTGGGCGTATATGAAGTAAATCCTGACAACGTTAAAACTGGAAAAAATGATGGCTTTAACTTGGATATGGACAATGTCAAAGGTGCAACAATTCCTGTTGAATTGGTTTGGCGACCTAAATTAGCAGTATTTGACGGCTTGGCTGGTGAATATAAGGTAGGAGCATTGTATTCAACAGCAGAAGCGAATGATATTGCCACTGTAGGTAAAGTCCACGACAGCAAACACAGTTTTTGGCTGAATGCACAACAACAATTAAGCCAAAAAGAAAATGATCCTAAACGTGGTTTATATGTCAGCTTTAATGCAGTTGTAAATGATAAAGAGACGACAGCAGTACAAAGTACACAACAACTTGCACTGTGGTACAAAGGACCATTTGATAGTCGTCCAAACGATTCAATTGGTTTTGGTGTTGCAAACTATCTAGTCAATGATCGTTATAAAGATCGTCAAGTTGCTCTCAATACCAGTCGTGGTTACGACCAGTATGATGCCTTTGCAGCAGATTATGTTCCTGTGCAGCGTGATGAGCTTAATGTCGAATTGAACTATACCTATCAATGGTCACCTCCGGTGATGCTCAGACCAAACCTACAATATATTCATCAACCTGCAGGTGTAAAAGAAGTCGATGATGCTTGGGTTGCAGGTTTAAGCATGCGCGTGAATTTCTAATAGGAGTATGACGTATGTCTGAATCTACAAGCTCACATATCATACTGAAAATATGGTGTTTTATTTTAGGACTAGCTTTGTTACTGACAGGATTGTTTTTTACAGTCGGTGGTGTGAAGTTGGTGACATTAGGCGGATCATGGTATTTCATGATCTCAGGACTTTTAACATTAGTTTCTGCATTTTTTATTTTTAAGAAAAAATCATTAGGCGTAAGTATTTTCGCTGTTGTATTCATTGGAACTATTATTTGGTCGCTGATTGATGCTGGCTGGGAATTTTGGCCTTTATTTTCTCGACTCATGTTCCCAGCAGGTTTGTTTGCAGCACTCATGCTGACTTTACCCGCAATACGTCGTTATCAGTTTCAACCGACATCAGCTATGCCTGCTTATGCAGTGGGTGGTTTGACTGTATTGGGTATGATCTTTGGTTTTTATCAAATGTTTGTACCACATCCAACCGTTGCCGCTTCAGGTGAGCAATTACCATTAGTTCCTGTAAAAACAGACATGAAACAAACCAATTGGCAACATTATGGTCAGGATACTGGTGGTAGCCGTTTCGCAGCTTTAGATCAAATTACCCGTGATAATGTACATCAATTAAAAGAAGTTTGGCGCTTCCGTACAGGTGATTTCAGTACAGGATCAGGTAATGGTGCTGAAGATCAAATGACACCATTGCAGGTTGGCAATAAACTTTTCTTATGTACCCCACACAATAATATTTTTGCTTTAGAGGCCGATTCAGGCAAACAACTTTGGAAAGCAGAAGTAAACTCTAAAGCGGATGCATGGGAACGTTGTCGCGGTGTTGCATACTTTGATTCAACTCAAGCATTACAACAACCAACCTTAGTCGGTGCAACACCAGTAAAAGCTGTAGCAATGAATACTTCTTGTTTACGTCGCGTTTATACCAATACACCCGATGGACGCTTGATTGCAGTGAATGCCGACACAGGTGAGCGCTGTCAAGACTTTGGTGTCGACGGTACAGTTGATTTATTAAAAGGATTGGGTGAGGGCACCAAAGCCCCACGTTTTGAAGTCACTTCTGCTCCAACCGTTGCTGGCTCAGTGTTGGTCATTGGTAGCCGTATCGCAGATAACTTTGCAGCTGATATGCCGGGTGGGGTGATTCGTGCATACGATGTCATTACAGGTGAATTGCGTTGGGCATTTGATCCACGTAACCCTGATCCAAATTATGTGTTAAAAGAAGGTGAAACCTACAAGCGTAGTTCAGCGAATTCATGGGCAGCCATGTCTTATGATCCGCAAATGAACACAGTATTTTTACCGATGGGAAGTTCATCTGTCGATGTTTGGGGCGGTAACCGTCAGCCACTCGATCACAAATACAACTCATCTGTTTTGGCTTTAGATGCAACAACGGGTAAAGAAAAATGGGTGTACCAAACTGTCCATAATGATTTATGGGATTTTGATGTACCAATGCAACCAAGTCTTGTTGATTTTCCAATGAAAGACGGAACAAATAAGCCTGCGGTTGTAATTGGAACAAAATCAGGTCAATTCTTCGTGCTGGATCGTTTGACTGGTAAACCACTGACAAAAGTGATTGAGCAACCTGTAAAACCTGCGGATATTAAAGGTGAACAATACAGTCCGACACAACCTCGTTCGGTTGAAATGCCGCAAATTGGCAATCAAACCTTAACTGAATCAGATATGTGGGGTGCAACACCATTCGATCAATTGATGTGTCGTATCAACTTCAAATCAATGCGTTATGAGGGCTTATTTACCGCACCAGGTAAAGATGTTTCACTCAGCTTTCCAGGTTCTTTAGGTGGAATGAACTGGGGAAGTATTGCATTTGATCCAAGCCATCAATATATGTTTGTAAATGATATGCGCTTAGGCTTATGGATTAGATTGATTGAACAAACGCCAGAAGATTTAGCACTTGAGGCGAGTGGTGGTGAAAAAGTCAATACAGGTATGGGTGCTGTACCAATGAAAGGCACACCATATAAAGTAGACAAGAACCGTTTTTGGTCTGCGTTTAATATCCCATGTCAAAAACCACCGTACGGTACGATGACTGCGATTGATATGAAAACACGTCAAGTTGCATGGCAAGTACCAATGGGAACAGTAGAAGATACTGGTCCAATGGGTATCAAAATGGGGCTTAAAGCACCAATTGGGATGCCAACGATCGGTGGGCCGATGGCAACGCAAGGTGGTTTAGTCTTCTTTGCTGCGACACAAGATTACTATTTACGTGCCTTAGATTCATCTACAGGTAAAGTCTTATGGAAGTCTCGTTTACCCGTGGGTAGCCAAGCTACACCGATTAGTTATGTTTCCCCTAAATCAGGGAAGCAATATGTATTGATTACCGCTGGTGGTGCACGTCAATCGCCAGATCATGGTGATTATGTGATTGCGTACAGCTTGCAATAACTGTTTAAAATTGCACTTTGAAAACCTGCAATAATTCAATTATTGCAGGTTTTTTTATTACGTATTGAATTACGATGAAGCTTTCAAAATAGGCATTTGAATCGCATCTGAAATCACCAAAAATTGCGGTTTAGCATTTTGTTGAAGTTGGAAGTCAGAGAAATTAACTTGCCAAAATCCTAAGCTAGCGGTTGTTGATATATAGAAGATTTGATTGTTGTGATCTCGAACAATTTCCCATTGGGTATAATCCCCTTTAATATTGCCACTTTGGTCAATACATTGCTCTTGGGTAACATATATTCCTTTAATGACATTCATCGCATAAGCGATTGCAGCAGTATTGCTAGGTTTAGTATTTTGATTGAGCCAAGGAATGGAGTAGTTCAATGTCATTGTGGTCCGTAAGAAGCGATCTGAAGGCAATGCCGAAGATGATAAGCCAATAGAACCGCCACCATTTCCTGCTTTATTTACATTCATACCAATAATGGTTTTACTGTTGGTTTCAACATTGGTTAGGCTTAAATAATTTTCTAAATTGGTACGATGCCAGTCAATAAATGGGGTGTTAGTCATCACGCCGATATCTGAATTATCGGTAATCGATAATGCACCATCTCTAAATTCAAGAACTAAGCTCGCACCAGTTTTGTCATGAAATTGAAAATGGATAGGAATTAAATTTTTGACTTCATTGCTGTTATTTAATTCACTATTTTCTGAAAATTGTAAGGGATCCCAAAAATATAAAATCTCACCTAAAGATGTAACTTTACCTTGTTGAATGGCGTATAAATCATTTTTTAAAGTTTCAACCGAAGCATAATTAGACACAGCCCAGCCACAGATATCTAATGCAGAAATTAACTTAGCATTTTGTGGTGCATTCGCCCGTTTTGGATAAATTGAAGGGGGTAACCAAAGTGCGGCAGCAGAAAATCCTTCGGTGTTCATCGCATCACACAATTTAGTATCGAGTATATTTAGCGGAATTTTTATCCCAATGCCCATAAAACCATATTTTGCTTGCCAGTGATAAGCTGGTGTAGAACTATGCAAGGTCTCGATAGATTTCAATGACGTTGCCAATGGAATTGCTGCCAATTGCCATGTAAATGTGGCAGCAAAATCCATTGTACGACCTGAAATACGATAACCAGTAGCTTGTGGTAAAATAAACTCAGTACACATATTATTTTCTCTTTTAATTATGAATATTTACTAATTAATATTGGCGATTATTATTTAATCTTATATTAATGTTTATTTGCTCTAAATATATAGGATTAATCGAGCATATAAAAACTAGCAGATGATATTTTTATAGTCAAATTATTATTAAAATCGGTTCGTATAATTTACTTTAGATTATTTTATAAATAGGTTTAGAATAAATATATTTCAATATTATCTTTTTTTTAAATCCAATTTATTCTAAATGTCTAGATTGGCATGTTCATTGCTTAAATACATATGATCTGGTCAGACCAGTCTGACAATGAAACAATTTGGAGCAAAAATGAATTTGGAACAATTCAATCTTTTAAAAGATGAGCAAGCGATAGAAGTCTTGAGATCCTGTGTTCATATCCAATCTTGGATTCAGACTATTCTTCAACAGCGTCCTTTTATTTCAACAGAACAATTATACCAAACGGCGAGCTTACAAGCCAAAACATGGAACTGGTCAGAAGTATCACAAGCATTGGCGCTACATCCGCGAATTGGTGAGAAAGAAGCAGCTATTGCTTTATCGGCTAAAGAGCAGAAATTTTCGCAAAATGAACAAGCTTTGCTAGATGCTAATAGCGATCTTCAACAAGCACTGTCTCAGGGCAATTTAGCTTATGAGCACAAATTTGGTCATATTTTTTTGATTCGGGCATCAGGTCGTTCAGGTACAGAAATGTTAGCAGAACTCAATCGACGTTTAGAAAATTCAGATGAACAAGAGCAGCAAGAAGTCAAAAAACAACTCAGTGAAATTGCATTAATTCGCTTAAAGCAGGAGATTCAATAATGGCAGGTATAAGTACACATATTCTAAATGCTTCATTAGGTAAACCTGCCGTGGGGGTTTCTGTGGAATTATTTCAGGAAACGTCGCAAGGCTATTTTTCTATAGATAAACAGTTAACTGATATAGATGGTCGTATTAAAGCATTTAATCTCGATTCATTTATACAAGGAAATTATCAACTAGTTTTCTATGTGGAGAATTATTTTAAATCTATAGATGTTGAATGCTTTTATCCAAAGGTTTGTATCGATTTTAAAATACTAGATATCCATCAGCACTATCACGTGCCCTTATTAATTAGTCCATTTTCGTATTCAACCTATCGCGGCAGTTAAACAGAAAATGTATTCATGATGAATTTTTATTGAGGAATATCACATGCACAACGATAAAATAGACAGCGAAGCTCGAGCAAGCATTTCAGCAGAACATCAATATTTAGGAATGAATAAAAATGTTATTTATGGACTGCAACATGTACTGACCATGTATGGTGGAATTATTGCACCACCCATCATTATTGGTGCTGCCGCAGGTTTAGAAGCCTCGGAAATAGGTTTTTTGGTTGCTGCGGCACTCTTTGTTGGGGGCATTGCAACAATGTTACAGACCTTAGGCTTTAAACACTTTGGAGCAAAGTTGCCAATAGTTCAAGGGGTATCTTTTGCTGGTGTTGCAACAATTTTGGCGATTGTCACCACAGGTGGGGGATTAGCTTCAGCGTTTGGTGCAGTTATTGTTGCATCATTAATTGGTTTGTTACTCGCACCATTCTTTTCAAAAATTATTCGTTTTTTCCCACCAGTGGTGACTGGTTGTGTGATTACTATGATTGGAATTTCTTTATTGCCCGTTGCGATTCGTTGGATGATGGGGGGGAATCCAAAAGCTGAAAATTGGGGAGATCCAGCAAATATTGGTTTAGCTGCGATGACTTTAGCGATTGTCATTATTTTCAGCATGTTGAAAAGTCAGTTAATGCGACGTCTAGCGATTTTAATGGCGATTGCTTTAGGTACGATTATCGCTTCATTGGCTGGATTTGCAGATTTTTCCAAAGTTGCTAATGGTTCTGTGTTCGCTTTTCCTCATATCTTCCATTTCGGCATGCCAGTGTTTGAATTTACTGCCATTCTTTCTATGGTGATCGTAACCTTAGTCATTATGACTGAAACTACAGCAGACATTATCGCAATTGGTGAAATTGTTGGAACTAAAGTTGATTCTAAACGGATTGGAGACGGTTTACGCGCTGATATGTTATCTAGTGCAGTTGCCCCAATTTTTGGTTCGTTTATGCAAACCGCATTTGCACAAAATGTGGGGTTAGTTGCAATTACAGGAATCAAAAGTCGTTTTGTTGTAGCTACTGCTGGAGGGATTCTGGTAGTACTTGGCTTATTACCAATTGTTGGGCGGTTAGTCGCTGCTATTCCAATGCCAGTATTAGGTGGGGCAGGTATTGTATTGTTTGGCACAGTGGCCGCAAGTGGTATCCGCACATTGGCAAAAGTTGATTATAACGATCATAAAAATCTTATTATTGTCGCAACCTCATTGGCAATTGGAATGATTCCGATTGCAAACAATGAGTTCTATGCACAGTTTCCAAAATGGGTTAGTACACTATTACATTCTGGAATTAGCTCAGCATGTATCACTGCCATTTTGCTCAATATTTTATTTAATCATTTACCTTTCGCCAAAAAATCGGTGGAAACAACAACATTACCTATTAATTCTGGCCACTCATAGCTGTATAGAAATGGCTTGATTTTCTAAATCCATCACACGTTTTAAACATCAACCATTAAAAAATTACTTATTCATTTTTGAATAGGTCTAGGGGAGCTTTTGATTTTAAAAATCAAAGGTTGGGGCTTTGACAACTTAAAAATGAATTGAGTTGATTTTTAAATGAATCATTAGGGGAATATTATGAAAAATTTTACTGTGAAATCGGTGACTCTGCTTATCGCAATGGGGAGCATGGGCCAAGTTTGGGCTGCGGATACGAGCTTGAATGGTCTGTTTAATTTAGGGCAAGACTGTAAAGTGCAAGATAATTCAGTTAAATCCATACAGGAAATGCTGACTTGTGGAGCGATACATGGTGCAGTTAAAACAGCTTATTATTCTTTGAATAATGGTTATTTTGTCAATAATCTTAATCAAGATACAGTTGCGATTGGAGGTTATATTAAATATGAAACAGCACCATTTTACGGCGTACAAGCAGCCATTGGTTATGATCTACAACGTCGTTTAGATGAAAAAAATAAAAATGATGAAGTATCCGAGTTAAAAGAAGATCGCGATGGCTTGGCGGAAGCCTATGTGACTTGGAAAAATGATTTCGCACGGGTGACGGTCGGTAATCAACGTCTTAATTTACCATTTATGGGCGATTATGCAGATCGGCGTATTTTAATGGCTTTGTATCAAGCTGCGGATCTCCAAGTGGGAAGTAATACTAACTTTATACGCTTAACCAAAGTCAATAAATTTAAAAGTTATGCTGTTGATGAATTTACCAAAACCACACGTCAAAACTCAAATATTCAATCAGATGGCGTGTGGTCAGTTGGTGCAGGTAAGAGTTTTGATATAGATGAAGATAAGAAGCTTAAAGCTCAGTTTTGGTATCAAGACTATGATGATTACACGCGTTTGATTTATACCCAAGCAGATTTGTCTTTGCCAAAATTGAATTATTCGCCAGAGTTTTCTATGCAATATATTTCGGGTAAAGATCAAGGGAAAGCTTTAGCTGGAGAGGTAGATAGCCAGATTTTTGGTGTTCAGGCGGCGTTTAAAATTTTGCCAAAAGCAAGTTTGAAAGTGGCCTATAACTATATCAAACCAGATAGCGAAAGTTATCTAAATGGTGCTTTATTAACACCATACGCTACTAAAACTTCTTCAGGTGAAATTTTTGCACAGCCATTTTTTACCAGTACGCAAGATTTAGGTGCGGGAAATGCTTTTATGACATCCTTGGAAGGGAAGCTTACTGATCAAGTTATTGCTGGTGCTCGATATTCTTTTATGGATTTGAAAGAGGCCGATCATCTTGGGAGTCGCAATCAGTCTGAGTATATGGTTTTTGGAATTTATAATTTTACAGGTGCTTTAAAAGGATTTAGTGTGAGTAACTTTTTTGGTATCCAAACTTCACCACGTTATGAAAAAGACTTTTTACAAAATCGATTTACATTGAGCTATAAGTTTTAAAGTCTGCTTTATCATAATTGCCTATTTCAATTATGAAATAGGCTTTTTTATTATCAACTTTATAAGATTACCTGATTAAATTATTTAGATAAAAAAAGCCCCCATTGAAGGGGGGAGTTAAAACTTTATGTTATTAATCTAAAGGATTTCCCACAATATTGCTAATAATTCCTTGCATGATGTGTGAACCTTGTTCTGTATAGAGTGATTGATACCACTCTTCAGTCACTTTTTGATCTTTCATATGCGTTACATCACAACGCTTACGAGCACGCAATACCATTTCTTTGGTTCGGTCATTACGTTTGTTTTGGTATCGTTCTAGTGCATCACTTAGCCCAAAAGTATTTATCTGCAAAGCACGTGCCAAGTAAATAGCATCCTCCATTGCTTGGCAACCACCTTGCCCAATGTCTGGGGTGGTACTGTGGGCTGCATCGCCAAGTAAAACGACACGACCTTTATAAAAATTCATAAAAGGCTCAATGTCATGAATTTCGACTCGATTGGTTTTTTGTTCATCCAAACAATCAATTAGTTGATGTACAGGTGCACACCAGTCTTTGAAATATTTTTTTAGTTCAGTTTTATATTGTTCACGTTGATTGGGCAGACCAGATTCTATAGGCACATCAAAAAAGAAATAGAAACGATTTTGTGCTACAGGCATAAGTGAGACACGTTTTCCTTCACCGACATAGGTTGTCCATTGTTGTGCTGGTGCAATTTTTTCATCGATTTGAACCAGTCCATTCCAATTGACATAACCTGCATAGCGCCGTTCGACTTGATAGTCGAGTACAAACTTTCGCGTGATAGAGTGAGTGCCATCTGCACCAATTAATAGATCTGCTTTTATCTGGGAGCCATCGGCAAAATGAATATTGACATATTCAGACTGATCTTCAATCTTAGTCATTTTCATACCCAGTTTAATATTTTCTAAACCAAACGTTTCCATGAGAAGTTGTTGTAAATCTGCACGTGCGACAGGGTAGGCACGTTGTCCAACTTCTTTGTATAAAGGTGTTAAATCAAACTGAGTCATGGTTTGATCATTGAGACCATCGATGTAGGCTAATGATTCCATTTCACCGCCTAAAGTTTGAATTTGCTCAGTCAAACCAAGATAATTTAGGCATTTTACGCCGTTCGACCAGAGTGATATCGCTGCTCCTACAGGTAATATTTCAGCTGCTTGCTCATAAATGGTGACTTGATGCCCAAATTTTTTTAAAGCGATACCAGCAGTTAAACCGCCCATACCTGCACCCACAATCGCAATATTCATCTTTTAGACCCTAATTTTAGAACTATAATTTTCTAATAAGTCTTAAGCGAGAACTGTGCCAATTTTAATCTGTGGTTTAACAGGTCATACCAGTAGTTTTGCATTATAAAAATGCGGGAATAGGTTGGATGTTTTAATGTAGTTCAAACTTTGGATTAAAGTAGTGCGTTGGTATTATTGTGGGTAATATTTTTATCCCGGATATGGTTCTCTAAGTAAGTTATTTTCACTTCATGAGTCAACAAAATAACAAGGGATGTATGAGATATGAATATCTAAACTAAAACAAATGAATCAAAAAAATAGTATCAAATTTTAACTTTTATGATTACTCATGACGAGAAAAATAAACACCAGCTCTTTGTGCAGCACCAATAATATGTACACGCATGGCTTTTTCAGCAGCAGGTGCGTCTTGTTGGAAAAGTGCTTGCAATATCAAATCATGTTCTTGAATGGTCTTGAATGCTAAATTTGGTTGAACAAATGGAAGAATTTGACTCTTTTTAATCCATTCAGTATGCATTTTAAGTGTTTGAATAATAGATTGATTGTGACTTAATTCAATGATATGTTGATGAAAAGCATAGTCAAATTCAGAAGCGGCTTGCCAGTCCTGTTCTTTGATTGCATGTGCTAGATTTTCATAATGTTGCTGCAATATTGTTTTATCTTGATCAGTTAAATATTCACATGCAAGTAGGGCACAAAAGCCTTCAAGTACATAACGTAATTGATAAAAGTCTTTTAATGAAACTCGATGTTCCCCATCCCATTGTTCAGCCGCTTGACTATGTTGTGAAATAACATAAACGCCTTTACCTGCTTTGATTTCTAATAGACCTAAGGCTGCAAGACGAGTCAGGGCTTCACGTAGAGAGGCACGGCTTATACCGAGTTGTGCCGCTAAATCACGTTGCGAGGGCAAAGCTGATCCAATCGCATAGCTGCCTTGTTGAATGCGTTGATGAATCACTTCCACAGCTTGCTCAGTCACCTGAGATGATTTTCCATTAAGCATTGCTTGTGGACTCATAAACATCGTTTCCGAAAATAAAAAATGAACAATTTGATTCTACACAAAATTCATAAATTTAAATTGCTTCAAAGCTAAAAATAGATAATTATTTACAACAGGTCAGACCAGTTGGACTGGATTTTGCATAGAATGAACTATATGAAAATATTATTTAGGATTGATCAATGACGGTGCATATTGCCAAAGTAGTGACTTTGCCAGATAACTTACAGGGTTTAACCAATTTAGCTGATGCGCGTATTGGCGCAAGCATTGTGTCATGTTCTGATGAGTTTTTTGCAAGCGCGGAAAGAATGTTACAACCAGAACTTGCGAAATTCATTGAGGGTAAGTTTGATGATCATGGCAAATGGATGGATGGCTGGGAAACACGCCGTAAGCGCGAAGCAGGGTACGATTGGTGCATTGTCCGTTTGGGTGTCACTGGAAAAGTATCAGGATTTGACCTCGATACTTCTTTTTTTACAGGGAATTATCCTGCTTCTGCTTCAATAGAAGGGTGTTATGCACCTGATGATCAACTGGAAAATACCACTTGGATTCCATTGTTAGAAAATTCAGTTTTGTCTCCAGATCATCATCATTTTTTTAATTGCGAAGCACATAAAATCAGCCACATTCGACTCAATATTTTCCCTGACGGTGGTGTTGCGCGTTTACGTGTTTATGGCAATGTTGTACTGGAAAATATAGATTCAAACCAACAAATTGATCTGATTGGTTTGAAAAATGGAGGACGTATTGTTGCATTTAGTGACGCGCATTATGGGCATCCAAATAACTTACTTAACCCAGATCGTGGTATTAATATGGGTGATGGCTGGGAAACAAAGCGTCGCCGTGCGCCTGGTTTTGATTGGTGTCTTATTGCGTTAGGTCAAGCCGGAAAAGTAGAAAAAATAGAAGTTGATACAGCACATTTTAAAGGGAATTTTCCTGCTTTTTGTTCTATCCAAGCCGCTTATGTTGAAGATGCTACGGATGCTCAGTTAATTCCTCAGAGTATGTTTTGGCCTTTTGTGTTAGAGCAGCAACCATTATCAATGGATACGATTCACAAATATATTGCTGAAATCTTGCAGCATCAAAAAGTGAACTACATTCGTGTCAATATGATTCCTGATGGGGGGATTAGTCGGATTCGCCTATGGGGCAAAATCACAGAATGAAATTGTTTCCTCAGTAATGAGCAAGGTCATATAAGTTTTGATAAAAAAGATCATGTTTGAATTGGTATTTGCTTACTTTTGAAAGATCAAAAGTAACAAAAATCTTTCGTTAGGCTGATGGCGCATCCTGAGCAAAACCAAAGTACTGCTTGGGTTGCAGCTCAAGACAACCTAACGGGCGGCATCCATGCCGCCTAGCTCGATAGCAAATATTCATTATGCATTGGATTAGAGAAGAACAATCTACGAAGTTTCATTCTGCTAAAATAAAGTGAAGTTCAATATATGAGAAAAAACATCCAAATTCAGCCTTTAACTCAAGAGAGTTTTTCCGCTTTTGGTAATGTGATTGAAAAAGAAAACCATGATTTTTTTTCGATTAACCAAGGCTTAACTCAGCGCTATCATGCACTATCAGTTGCTCAAATTACTGGTGATCATGTTGCTGTGGGGATGAGTATTTTTCATAATTTATTTGCAACGCAGATTCCGTTTAAAATAGACATGCTTGAACGTCATCCTCACGGTTCGCAATCATTCATTCCATTACAACAGCAAAAATTTATTATTATCGTGGCGTTGCCTTTAGATCAAAAACAACCGAATGAACAGCAAATCTATGCCTTTTTAAGTAATGGTAAGCAGGGTGTTACCTATAACCAAGGAGTTTGGCATCATCCGTTGATTACATTGGAAGCTGAAAGTGATTTTTTAGTGGTCGATCGTATTGGTGGTGGACAAAATTGTGATGTTCATCCTTTGGGTCGATCTTGTTGGATTATTGAACAGAAAGGGTCAGAGATTATTAATCTCTGACTCTAAAAGTGTTTAGTATTTCCCTTTAAAATTTGCACTAATTCTTTGTTTTAGATATTCCTTTGCCGTGATTGTTAGATATTTTTTCTGTGGACTTTCGATCAGGACATCTTCATTGGCTTGACAGAAAAATGCCAAACTATAACGTGCGCCTTGATATTCATCAGCTTCAGGATTTTTGACACGATGAAAATTCGATGGAAGCTGATCATCACTCCAGCGCATGAGCATGTCCCCAATATTACAAGTGATTACATCATCACGCGGTTCGATACTTGTCCATTGTTGTTGTTCCATGTCTTTACCAGGACAAACTTGTAGACCACCTTGACCTTTACGCTGAAATAGTAAGGTTAAGCAATCAAAATCGGTGTGTGCACCAGCACGCCATAATCCTAGTTGATCTTTGATCGCTGGATCAATTGCATAGTAGTGCAACATCCGTAGTGTACTTTGATAGGTTTCTTGATCGGGATCATGTGCAAGTGTAAAGAAATTATCTGCGAATCCAAGTTTGTAGGCGAAACAAGATAATATTTTCATACCCACTTGCCAGCACTCTTGTTCAAATTCCAGCATAGTATTTTTGAAATTAGGTAGTTCTTGTTCAGTAGGATATAACCCATCCATTCGTGGACGAGTGATTTGATAAGATTCCTTTTGATCTGGAGTGCTTGTCGATGGTCGAATTTGAGCTTTACTTTCCCAGCCTGCATTACGATTTAAAGGATATTGCGCTTTTGTGTTCGCAGGTAAATCAAAAAACTTTTTTGTCATTTCAAAAGCATTATGGATTTTATCCAAATCAAGCCCATGATTTGAAACTTGGAAAAAACCAATATCAGTTGCGGCAGACCAAAGCTGTTCTGCAATTTCATATTTACGATCTTCAAAGTTGGAAAGATCAATGATACGAACTTCACGGTCGTAAGTCTCTTGACCCAAAGCACCCATGCGAGATTCTTTGTGGAGTTCTTCTAAGCTGTAATTAGTTTCAGCTAAATTGGTCATGTTTGCGCTATTCATATTTCACCTCATTTTTTTGGATAAACCATGACCCAATCAAATTGAATGAAATGAGACTGGATCATTTTTCAAAAAAGAGCAACACGTTCTAAATAAATAGAAAGTGAGCTTATTTCTGAGCAATGACCCGCATATATTTTTTGATATATGCTGAACGCTTCTACTCTGACAAATCTGTATAAGGGCGAATTCAAACATGAGGTGCGACAGTTTGAAAAGTCTTATGATAATCAACAAGCTGAGCAAATTTCTCTAATGGTGTAAGCCAATCTAACGCTTTTCTAGGACGAGTATTCAGTGACAT
>Ga0114982_1000741_pt1 | contig 17067 bp, 8 predicted proteins | sample Shrwel_input2_FT_FD_87183 | JGI IMG/M metagenome (GOLD analysis project Ga0114982, IMG submission 87183) | Subsurface microbial communities from deep shales in Ohio, USA - Utica-3 well 1 S input2 FT | ecosystem: Environmental > Aquatic > Deep subsurface > Shale gas/oil reservoir > Produced... | reverse complement strand
TCGTCGAGCACGGGCCGCAGGCTCACGCCTTCGAGTTCCTTGGGGATGGGCAGGCCGCAGACGTCGGCCAGCGTGGGGTAGAGGTCGATGAACTCCGCGAGCGACGCGCTGCGGCGTCCGGCGGCCTTCTGTCCCGGCACGCTGATCAGCAGCGGCGCCCGCACGGCGACCTCGAAGTTCGTGTGCTTGTGCCAGAGCCCGTGCTCGCCCAATTGCCACCCGTGGTCGCCCCAGAGGACGACGACGGTGTTCTGCGTCAGGCCTTCTTTTTCGAGCGCGTCCAAGAGGAGACCGACCTGGGCGTCCATGTAGCTGATGGCCGCGTAGTAGCCGTGGCGCAGGGTGCGGGCGGTGGCTTCGTCGACGACCCCGCTCTTGGGCATGCCCGCATAACTGCCGAGTTCACCGTTGGTATGGCCGACGAATTTGGGCGCGCCCGCCGGAAGTTTCCGGAATTCCGGGACGTAGATTTTGGCCGGGTCGTACAGATCCCAGTACTTCTTCGGGGCGACGAACGGAAGGTGCGGTCGGGCCATGCCGACCGCCAGGAAGAACGGCTTACCTTGTTTCTTCAGGTCGGCCAAGGTCCGGGCGGCGAGCCGGGCGGTCTTGCCATCGACGAAGGTGTCGTCCGCGACGTCGGCCGATTCGTAGGCCGGGCCGCGTCCGCGCCCTTTCTGATCCACGTTCGTCGACTGCAGCTTCATGGCCTCGGCTGAACCATAGGGCGGGGCCTTCGGCGTTTGCCAAGGCACCGACCAGCTGGGCGCATCGTCGAACCCGCCATGGAAGATCTTGCCCATCCCTTGGCTATGGTAGCCCTGGTTCTTGAAATGCTGGGCGACCGTCACGGCGTCGGGCAGGGCGGTCCGGAAATGCGTCTCCAAGTCCCAGACCCGGGTGGCGTCGGGCCGGCGGCCGGTCATGAGCGAGGAGCGCGAAGGGCTGCACACGGCCTGCTGGCAGTAGGCCCGGTCGAAGGTCGTGCCGCGGGCCGCGATGCGGTCCAGGTTCGGCGTCTTGATGAGCGCGCTCCCGGAGGCGTTCGCTTCGGGCCGGAGGTCGTCGACGGCGATGAACAGGACGTTGAGCGGTTTCGTCTCGGCGGCCGACAACGCGGCGTAAAAACAACTGAGGGCCAGGAGGCGTGAAAAAAACATGGTGCAGGTTCACCCTCAAAACACCTGTGGGCATGCAAGGTTTCAAATGGCTAGCCAGGAAAATAAGTTATGGATGCCGCGTGCCTAACTTCAGGCCGTTCCCCTCTGGTGCCCCCGTTGGCTCCGGTGTCGTCAATGTCCAACGACGCTGTGGGCCTCCGTAACTCACGATGGTCCGCCGTGGTGTCGGACATCGGACTCCGGGTTGGCCCCCCTCCTCCGTCGAGCGACATCTTTCGTGGCTACCCATCGTTGCGGGCCCATGATTATAACCTGCCCGCCGGACAGTGGCACGCTGGAGTTCATCCAAAGGTTGTCGGGAGTGGTTGGGCCTGGCTTTGGTTGGGCCAATCGGTCGGCATCCTCTTGACGTACGGTCCGGCCAACGTGCCTAAGGTTAGAGCCTCGACTTGTTTACCCTCACGTGATGAGGCCGCGGCCCACGAAATGCCCGAACGCGGGCGCGATGGCGGCGGTTCCGTCAGGCTCCTTGTCGCGTCTTTTGTGGCGGCTGGAAGGCGACGCGCACCGTATCCGTCACATTCGACAAATCCGACGCGAACAAATGACAATGCGAGGATTGAGTCGATTCGGGCAAGGCCGTCAGTGTCGTCTGGACATGCGAAACCTCACCCTGCCTCTGCTCCTCGCCGCTGCCACCGCCCCGCTCTTCCCCGCCAACTACGGTACGCCGCTCCTTGACGCCACCGCCCCGATGGCTTCCAGCGCGGTCTCCTTCGGCGGGCAGTCCTACGTCAACAAGGGGCTCGTGGGAGTCGGCGTCTTCTCGCCCAACTTCGTGGATGGACTTGGCGACACATTCGGCTCCTTTTCCTCCTTCAAGCTGGATCATGCCAGCTGGCGTCGCAACGCCAACGGCAGTTACTCCGGTACGCTGTTTACCTTGCCCGACCGAGGTTATAACGTCGCTGGTCTCATCGCCTATCCGGCGCGCATTCAGGAGATGGCGCTCAGTTTCACGCCGGACTACACCGCCAACGTTGTCGCCCAGGATCAACTGACGCTGACCTTCAGGCGCACGATCGCCATCACCGACTTTGCGGGCCAGCTGACGACTGCCGTCGATCCGACCGGTGTCACCACCCTGCAGGGCTTCAACAATGTCGCCACCGCCGGCGGCAAGTTCTCGATCGACGGCGAGGGCCTCGCCCGCCGCGCCGACGGTTCCTTCTACGTCTCCGAGGAATACGGCGCGGCCGTCTTCCATGTCGGTGCGGACGGCCGTATGCTCGGCATCATCGCCCCTCCTCAGGCCTTGCTTCCGCAGTTTTCGGTTCCCACCACCGGCTACCCTACCGCCAGCGCGGGTGTTCAAACCGGTGGTCGTCGCGACAACCAAGGCATGGAGGCCGTCGACCTCACCCCTGATGGTCGATATCTCGTGACCATGCTCCAGAGCGCGACCCGACAGGACAATCCCACCGACACTAACCAAGGCCGCCTCTTCACCCGGCTGATGGTCTACGACGTTGCCAATAATCCTACGCCCACCGCTCCGGTGGGACATTACCTGGTCGAATTGCCGACTTTTGACCGTGATGGGACGGGTGGCTCGGCCGACCGCACGGCGGCTCAGTCCGAGATCTTGGCGCTTTCACCGACGACGATGCTGGTGCTGACCCGTGACGGCAACGGCAATGGGTCGGGCGACGTCACGCGCCCCATAGTCTTCAAGACGGTCTCGCTCGTCAGCCTGACCGGTGCCACCAACCTCGCCGGCACACCTTTCGAGACGGGTTACGCGCCAGCTGCCTCTGGTACGCTTGGTCCTGCGGTAGGCGTCGCCGCTGCTCAGGTTACCCCGTTCGTCAACCTCCTGAACGTGTCCCAACTCGCCCGCTTCGGCATCAACCTCAACACCGCAGCCGAAGGCACGGCCAACCCGATTTCCGTCAACTCTCTCTCGGAGAAGTGGGAAGCCCTTACGCTCGTGCCCGTGTTGGATCCTTCGGCTCCCGATGACTACTTCCTTATGGTCGGCAACGACAACGACTTCATCGGCACCAGCGTGACCATGCTGGGCGGCGCACCGGTGGATGCCTCCAATCCTGCGATCAACCCCAACAACTTTGCTGAGAATACGAACCGTATCCTCGTCTATCGCGTCACCTTGCCGGGCTACGTCGACCCGGGCCTGATCGTCTCCGCGGTCAATCGCGCGCCCGTGATGTCCTCCGGCTCCCTGCGCTCGGTCCAGAACTTGGGGGCGAGCTTCGGCTCCGTCCTCAAGGGACGTCTGACCAACAGCATGCGCATGGCGGCTCCCGCCGTCGCCGCCGGTTTTGACCTTCAGGCCGCCGAGCAGAACCTAGATTTCTGCGCCAGCGGTCTCCCGACGACTCATGGCGCCAAGGGTGGTCTTCGCTGGTGGTTCGACGGCAGCATCCGGAATATCGCGGAGGATGCCGGTGCGCTGACTCCTTCCCTCGATAGCCGCAACTCGGTTGGCGTCCTCGGCCTGGAATGGGAACTGGGTCAAGGCTTCTACTTCGGCCTCGGGCTCGGCATGCAGGATGGCAAGTCCGAGGGCTCGGATGGCTCGAACATCGGTTACACCGGACGTAGCCTGACCACTTACCTCCTCGGCCGCGGCGAGGTCTTCTTCGGTAGTTTCACCCTGACGGCAGGTCGTCAAGACTTTGACTCGATCCAGTCGGCGGGTCCCTATGGTTCGACGCCGTTTGGCTCCACCGCTGGACGAAGCCTTTCCGGCGAACTGGTCATCGGTGCCACGGTCGCTGAGTTCGGCGGTTGGTCCGTGACTCCTTTGGTTAGCCTTGCTCGTTCCAACGCCCGCGTCGATGGTTACGTCGAAGCTGGCGTTGGCGGGGTGACTTATCCGACCCAGCGGACTTCTTCGAATATGGCTTCCGCCTCGGTCGAGCTGGCGAAGGCCTTCGCTATGACTGAGGGTAGCTATACGCCTTTCGTGCGTGTAGGCTTCGATCATGATTTTGGCGGCAAAGAGCAGACCTCAAGTGTCTCGGTGCTGACGAACGGGGGCGCGGTCGATGTCGCCGTGAAGCTGCCGAATGCCGATCGCGATTACGCTACCGGCATGCTCGGGCTTCGCTGGATGATCCGTGACTTCAGCGCCCAGGCGGCCTTCGAATACCGTTCCGGTGACAACGGCTACTCGGAAGGCCGCTTTAACCTGAGCCTTTCGTCCTCTTTCTGATTTTGGCCCCGTCCTCCAGCCTTAGATAGGCACGTCAGATCCAGAGGGTCGCCCGGAATGGCGACCCTTATTTTCGTTTCCCTGGGCGGAGCCGGTCCACGTTGCGGGGGTGGGGGTCGGTTTCTCTTTTCTTCGTCCTTGGGTGGTTCATGGCTGTTGGATTTGTTTTGGTGCGACGGGGTCCCTCCGGCTGTGCCCTTTGGGACACGAGGAGGTCAATTGCAGCTCTGCGTCCTTTATGACTCGCATTGGTGGCGCCGGGGGTGGCCTTAGCCGTAAGGTGCCCAATTTCTACATCTAGGTCATCATCAAGTATTCCTGATACGGAGGTCCAATATCCGATGCACGTTAAGCTCCGCAACCGGACCTAGTCTGGAACTACTTTGCGAGTCACCTGATCTTTGACCTGGGGCCGGGAGATGACGGTGGGTGGTCAGGGAAAACGGAAGGCGGGAATGGATGCCGCGGAGGCGTATAGGGGCGCGCCGACAAGCCCCTCCGAGTGGGACCTGGTCCAGGGTGGCGATGGCGTCGAAGTTCCCGCCTTTCGTGTAGTTTGCCGAGCCGCGGAAACCTGAGTCTCGGATCGCTCTGGCCAACCGATCGCCCTGCTCGTCCCGCCGGCTTAAACCGTTTACTCCCCGGTGGCGAACCGCAGGCGGTACTGTGCCTTGTTCCACTCGGCGATGGTCTCGACCTGGTCGAGCCGCGCCTGGATCAGGTCCTGTTGGGCGAGCAGCGTCTCGAGCACGGCGCCGACGGCGAGGTCCTTGCGCGTCAGGGTCAGGCGATGGGCGGTCTCGGCCAGGCGGACGGCCTCGGCGGCGATCTCGAGTCGTTGGGCGGCGAACGTCACCCCCGCCTGGGCGTCCACGACCTGGCGGACGATCTCCTCGCGTACGCGGGTCGCTTCCAAGTCCGTCTGGCGTTGGCGGGCGCGTGCGCCGTCGACCCGGGAGCCGTCGAACAGCCCGCCGGCCCCGATCTTCCACGAAAGCGTGACGAAGGTGTCGGTGCTGTTGTCGAAATCCCGCCGCGCGGAACTCGCGCTGCCGCCCAAGCCGCCCGCGAAGACCTGCGCGCCGAGGGTCGGGTAGAGGGGGGCGTAGGTGGCGGCGTCGCCGCGGCTGGCGGCGGCCTCGCGGAGGGCGCCCGCGGCCTGCAGTTCCGGGCGACGGTTGAGCGCCAGGCGCACTTGGTCGTCGAGTTTTTCGGCGGGACCCGTCAACTGGAGCGGGCGCGTGGGTTCGGGCGCGGGCTGCAGCGCGACCGCGATGTCGAGCCGCAGGGCGTGGGCGAGGCGGGCCGCGTCCTGCCGCTGTTGCTCGAGCGCCTGGCGCAGGCGCAGCTCGAAGCGGCTGACGTGGCCGGCGGCGCGGAGTTCGTCCCCCTTGAAGGTGAGCCCGGCGGCGACGCCCTGCGCGAGCTGCTCGCGGTAGCCGCGCGCCGTACGGACCGCGTCGGTGAGGAGGCTGGCGGCCTGGGTGGAGCGCGCGAGGTCGAAGTAGGCGACGGCCGCGAGCGCCACGGACTGGCGGCGCTGGGCTTCGAGCTGGTGTTCGGCCGCCCGCTCGGTTTGCCGGGCCGCGAGGCGGCGGTAGACGGCCTCGCCCAATTCCAGGGAGAGCGAGAGGGTGGCGCCCGCGGTCACGGACTCCTTGGTGACGTCGCTCACCTGGCCGACGATGTCCTGCAGTTGGCCGGAGTGCTTGCGGTAGCCGATGCCCGGCGAAATCGTCGGGAACAGCGCCCAGTCGGCGCCGTCGGAATTCGCCCGGGCCTCGCTGAGGCGGGCCTCCGCCAGCTGGACTTCGATCGCTTGGGCGCCCGCCAACTTGAGGACGGTCGGTAGGTCGACGACCTCGGCGCGCGGGGCGTCCTGGGCGGCGAGGCCGGCCGCGCCGAGGAAGAGGAGGGTGCGCAGGGGGTTGCTCATCGGGCCACGTTCACGGGTTGGCCGTCGGCGAGGGTGGCGCCCTGCGGAATCAGGACATCCTCCTCGGGTTTGAGGCCGTCGATGACCTCGAGGTGGGTCCCGTCGTTGAAGCCCGCCTTGAGCACGCGACGGCGGGCCTTGCCGGCTTCGTGCACGTACGCCGTGGCGACGGCCTTCTCCATGACGACGGCCGTCAGCGGCAAGAGGCGGACGCCGCGGTGGGTTTCGATGCCGAGGCGGACCTGGGCGTACATCCCCGGCTTCAGGGCGCCCGTGGGGTTCGCCAGTTCGGTCTCGATGAGCATCGTCTTGCTGGGGTTTTCAAGGACGCCGCTGAGGCGCGTCAGGCGGCCTTCGAAGGGCTTGGGTCCGGCCGCTTCGGCCAGGATCGCGACCGGCTGGCCGGTCGCCGCGAGGCCCGTCTCCGTTTCCGGCAGGGCGGCCTGCACGCGGACGGTGGCGGTGTCGGTGAGGACGAAGAGGGCGGCCGGTCCGTTGCCGCCGCCGGTGGCGGCGGGCACGAAGGCCCCGAGGTCCACGGAGCGCCGGCTCACCACGCCGGCGAAGGGCGCGCGGATCTGCGCGAAACGCAGCAAGGTCGCGTGGCGTTCCTGCTGCGCCTTCGCCACGGCGAGCTTGGCCAGGGCCGCGTCGACGTTCTGGCGAGGGACGAGGTCGGGCGCCTGCCGATGGGCTTCCTGCGCCCGGCGCGTCTCGAGCTCGGCCAAGGCGAGTTCCGCGCGGGCGCGGGCTTCGTCGGCGACGAGTTCGGGCACCTCCAGTTCCGCCAGGAGGTCGCCCGCTTCGACGCGGTCGCCGATGTCCACGCGGAGGGTTTTCACGTAGCCGCCGACCTTCGCGTAGAGCGCGACCTGCTGGCGCGGGCGCACTTCGCCGAGCAGCTGCACGGAGCGCGTGATGTCCCCGGTCTTGAGCCGCGTGACGGTCAGGTCGGCGGCCTGCAGGGAGAGGGCGCCCAGGAGGAGCGCGAGGAACTTAGGAGACGGCATGGTCAGGATGGTAATGGGGGCTCTGGGGGTCGTCGGGGTCGACGGAGAGGGAGGCGCGGCCGGCGGCGCCCATGACCCACGCGTAGGCGGCGGGGACGACGGTGAGCGTGGCGAACGTGCCGAAGATGAGCCCGCCCATGACCGCGCGGCCGAGCGGGGCCGTCTGGCTGCCGGCTTCGGACCAGCCGAGCGCCATGGGGATCATGCCCGCCAGCATGGCCAGCGAGGTCATCAGGATCGCGCGCAGGCGGGTGGCGCCGGCCGTGAGCGCGGCGGCTTCGGCGGTGGCGCCCCCGCGCCGGGCTTCCTCGGCCGCGGTGAGGAGGAGGATGGAGTTCGCGACGGCGACGCCGACGGCCATGATCGCGCCGATGAAGCTCTCGATGTTCAGCGTCGAGCCGGTGGCGAGCAGGCCCGCGACGACGCCGGCCAGCACGACGGCGAGGGAGGCGAGCACGATGGCGGCCAGGCGGGCGCTCTGGAAGTGGGCGGCCAGCAGGAGGGCGACGATGACGAGCGCGATGCCGAGGCCGGCGCCGAGCCCGTTCAGCAGTTCGCGCAGGGGCGGCACCTGGCCGCGCTGGTCGACCTTGACCTTGGCGGGCGGCTTGCCCGCCGCGGCGATGGCTTCGTCGATCCGCGCCGAGAGATGGCCGAGGTCCGTCCCGGCGTAGTTGGCCGTGAGGGTCGCGAGGCGCTGCATGTTGTAGCGGTCGAACTGCGCGACGGCCGTGCTTTCCTTGAGCGTGGCGATGGAGCGGAGCAGCACCGGTTGCTGTCCGGTCGCGCCGACGGGCAGGTTGCGGAGGTCCTCCGCGCTCCTGGTCTGGGCGGGCGGGACCTGCACCTGCACCTGGAAGGCGACGCCGGTCTTGGGGTCGGCCCAATAGTTCGCGAGGATGAAGCGGCTCGAGCCGGTGGCCTCCACGACGGAGCGCGCGGCGTCGGCGAGCCGGACCCCCATGAGCCCGGCCTTCTCGCGGTCGATGTTCACCTCGAGCGACGGGGTGTCGATGGTCTGGGCGAACTGGAGGTCGCGCAGCTCGGGGAGCTTGGCGAGTTGGGTCCGGATCGCCTCGGCGTGCGCGCGGTTGTCCGCGAGCGAAGGACCGCTGACCGCGATCTCGATGGGCGTGGGCGCGCCGAAGCTCATGACGCGGCTGACGATGTCGGCCGGCTCGAAGGAGAGCCGCACGTCCGGCAGGGCCGCGCCGAGGCGGGCGCGCAGCCGTTCCTTGGCCGACTCGAGGTCCACCTTGGCGCCGGGCTTCAGCTGGACCTGCAGTGTGGCCTCGTCGGTGCCGCTGTTCCAGGCGTGGATGAGGTTGACGGGGTAGTTCGGGGCGTGGACGCCGACGAGCCCGAGGGTGGTGGCGACGTTGCCGGCGCCGAGTTCCTCCTTGATGACGTCCAGCGCCCGCAGGGCGATCTGCTCCGTGCGGTCGAGCTTGGTGCCCGCCGGGGCGCGCAGGCGCACCTGGAGCTGACCGTTGGCGGCGGGCGGGAAGATCTCGCGGCCCAGCCGGGGGCCGAGGCCGAGGACGAAGAGTACGCCGAGCGCCAAGGCGCCGACGACGACCAGGGCCTTGCGGGCGAGGACGCCGCGGAGGATGGCTTCGTAGCCGGCCTTGACGCCGGCGAAGAAGCCCGGGGCGTGGACCCCGTCGTCCTTGAGCAGCCACACCGCGAGGACGGGCAGGAGGGTCGACGAAAGCGCATAGGAGGCGAACATGCTGAACCCGACCGCGAGCGAGAGCGGCAGGAAGAGCGCCTGCGCGGGGCCTTCCATGAAGAGGGCCGGAAGGAACACCGCCACGACGCACGCCATGGCGAGGAACCGCGGTCCGGCGGTGGCGGCGATCGCCGTCCGGACGGCCCGGGCGACGGGCCGGCCTTTCTCGCGCTCCTGCTGGATGGCCTCGATGGCCACGGTGGCTTCGTCCACGAGGATGCCGACCGCCAGGGCGAGGCCGCCCAGGGTCATCAGGTTGATGGTCTGTCCGCAGAGCCAGAGGCCGAGCAGGGCGGTGAGCAGGGCCAGGGGGATGTTGACCACGACCACCAAGGTGCTGCGGGCGTCGCGCAGGAAAAGGAAGACCATCAGGCCCGTGAGCGCGGCGCCGAGCACGGCTTCGAGGAAGAGGTCGTGGATGGCGCGCTCGACGATGGGGCTCTGGTCCATCTCATAGGTCACCTTGATGTCCGCGGGGACGGCGTTCTGGAAGACGCCGAGGTTGGCCTTGACCAGGCCGGCCACGGCCAAGGTGGAGGCGTCCGCGCGCTTGGTGACGGGGATGTAGACGGTGCGGCGGCCGTCCACGAGGGCGTAGCTGGTGACGGCGTCGGCGCCGTCCACGACCTGGGCGAGGTCGCGGATGAGCACGGCGGGTTGCTGGCCCGGACGCACGGGGACGTTCTCGAGGTCCTTGATGTTCTTCACCGTGGCGTTGATCGGGACGAGCAGGTTCTGGTCGCCGAGCACGAGGTTGCCGGCGGGGAGGATGGCGTTCGCCCCGGCCAGCGCCGCGGCGACTTCCTCCGGGGTGACGCCGGTGCTGCGCAGGCGGTCCGGGTGTAGGTTGACCAGGATCGTGCGGGCGCTGCCGCCGAAGGGCGGGGGAGCCGAGACGCCGGGCAGGGTCGCGAAGAGGGGGCGGACGGTGTTCAGAGCCGCGTCCTGGAGTTGGGCCACGGATCGGGTCTCGCTCGCGAAGACGAGCTGGCCGATCGGCACGCTGCCCGCGTCGAAGCGCATGACGAACGGCGGGACGGTGCCGGGGGGCATCATGGCGCGCGAGCGGTTCACGTAACCGATGGTCTCGCTCATCGCCTGGGACATGTCCGTCCCCGGGTGGAACTGGAGCTTCATCACGGCGGCGCCCTGGATGTTGCGCGATTCGACGTGCTCGATGCCGGTGATGTAGAGGAAGTGGTATTCGTAGTAGAAGGTGAGGAAGCCCTCCATCTGGGCGGCGTCCATGCCGCCGAAGGGCTGCGCGACGTAGATCGTCGGCACGTTGAGCGGCGGGAAGACGTCCTTGGCCATGCGGCCCAGGCCGAACAGCGCGGCCAGCGCGAGCGCCCCGACCGCGACCAGCAGGGTGACCGGTCGGCGGAGGACGTGGGAGAGGAGGTTCATGTTGGTCTAAGGTGCGACCCCGGGAAGGGCGGAAGGTTGTGGACGATGCGTGTCTTTTCGGTGACGAACGGGCGTCAGCGGACGAAATGCTCCACCGCGGTCCGTTGGAAGAGGCGGCGGATTTCGCTGCCGTCGGAGTTGGGCAGGTCGGTCCGCTGGATCAGCAGCACGTAGGCCCGGCGGCGCACCGGATCGATCCACGCCTGCGTGCCGTAGGCGCCGCCATGCCCGAAGGTCCCGGCGCTGAGGCTCTCGGTGACGCCTTGGGGCGCGTGGACGACGTGGAAGCCCAGGCCCATGTGCATGCCCGGGGCGAAGCTCACCTTCGGGAGGTCGCCCAGCTGGTTCGTCGCCATGAGCCGGAGCGTCTCCGCCTTGAGGTAGCGTCGCCCATCCAGTTCGCCGCCGAGCAGGATCATCTGGTAGAGCTGGGTCAGGTCTTCGGCCGTGGAGAAGAGGCCGCCCGCCGGGATGGCCGTGCGGCGACGGTCCGCAAGCGGCTCGCCGAAGCGGCTGTTGCCCGCGGCGATGAGTTCGCCCGTGGCCTTGTCCTTGCGGTAGGGCGTGGCCATCCGGCCGACCATCTCCGCCGTCGGCCAGAACGAAGTGCTGTCCATCCCGAGCGGCTCGAGGAAGCGCCGCTGCACGAAATCGCCGTAGGACTCGCCGCTGACGACTTCGATGATCCGGCCGAGGGTGTTGATGCCGGCGTTGCTGTAGGCCCACTTCGCGCCCGGTTCGGAGATGAGGGGTTGGCGACCGTAGAAGTCGGTCATCGCGGCGAGGCCCAGGGTGTCGACGGGCTGGCCGGCGGGGGTCGGCGAGGCGCCGGTGAGTCCGCTCGTGTGCGTCAGCAGGTCGCGGACCGTGACCGCGCGGCGCGGCTTCGCGGGGCCGGACGGCGTCGCCAGCGTCTGGTCGCGGAACGCGGGCAGGAATTGGGCGACGGGGTCGTCGAGCCCGAGCTTGCCCTCCTCGACGAGCATCAGCACGCCCATCGCGGTGATCGGCTTCGTCATCGACGCGATCCAGAAGACCGAGTCGCGCCGCATCGGGCGCTGGCTGGCGAGGTCCGCCAGCCCGAAGGCCTCCAGGGCGATCGCGCCGCGTGGCGCCACGACCAAGGTCACCGCGCCCGCGAACTCGCCCCGGTCCTGGAGTTCCTGGAGCGCATAACTGAAGACCGCGTTCTGTTCGTGCAGGTCAGGCTTCGGCCCCGTCTCCGCGGGGTCGAGCAGGGAGCAACCGGTGGCGAGGAGGGCGGCGAGCAGGGCGGGGAAGAGGGGGCGCATCGACGTGGGGAGGTTTGACGCCTCGTTCCGCCCGAGTCAACGGAAGTGGCGGTTGCCTGTGGGCGAGGGGCGCCTATCAAGGGCGTACCCCGCCATGCGCCTGCTCCGCACCCTCTACGTCCAGGTCCTCCTGGGCATCCTGCTCGGTGGCCTCCTCGGCTACTTCCATCCCGGGCTCGGGGCACAGCTCAAGCCCCTTGGCGATGCCTTCGTCGCCCTCATCAAGATGCTCATCGGCACGATCATCTTCGCCACCGTCGTCGTCGGCCTCGCCGGCATGGGCGACCTCCGCCGCGCCGGGAAGGTCGGCCTCCGCGCCTTGCTCTACTTCGAGGTCGTCACCACGCTCGCCTTGGTCGTCGGCCTCGTCGTGGCCAACGTCTTCACGCCCGGGGCGGGGATGCACGCCGACCCCGCCACCTTGGACGCGAAGTCCGTCGCCGCCTACGCGACCGCGGCCCAGTCCCTCGGGCTGGTGGACACCTTGCTGCACCTCATCCCGCGCACCTTCGTCGCCGCGTTCGTCGATGGCGACATCCTGCAGGTGTTGCTCGTCTCGGTCCTCTTCGGGCTCGCGCTCAACCGGCTCGGCGAGCACGGGCGACCGGTGCAGAACCTGCTCAACGAGGTCGCGCGGGTCTTCTTCGGCATGGTCGCCCTCGTCACCACCTTCGCGCCCTTGGCCGCCGCGGGCGCGATGGCCTTCACCGTGGGCAAGTTCGGGGCCGGCGCCCTGACCCAGCTCGCCCAGCTGATGCTTTGCGTCTACCTCACCTGCGCCGTGTTCATCTTCGTGGTCCTCGGCGCCATCGCCCACGCCGCCGGCTTCAGCCTCCGCAAGGTCCTGCGCCTGATCAAGGACGAGCTCCTGCTCGTCGTCGGCACCTCCTCGTCCGAAACCGCCTTGCCGGGGCTCATGGCCAAGATGGAGCAGGTCGGCTGCGCCCGGCCCACGGTCGGACTCGTCGTCCCCGCCGGCTATTCCTTCAACCTCGACGGCACCTGCATCTACCTGACGCTGGCCGCCTTGTTCGTCGCCCAGGCCACGGACACCCCGATGAGCTTGGGTCAGCAGCTCGGCCTGCTGGGCGTCCTGCTCATCACCTCCAAGGGCGCGGCCGGCGTCACCGGCAGCGGCTTCATCACCCTTGCGGCCACGTTGGCCACGACGGGCGGCATCCCCGTCGCCGGCATCGCGCTCATCCTCGGCGTCGACCGTTTCCTCTCCGAAGCACGCGCCGTCACCAATTTCATCGGCAACGCCGTCGGCACGCTCGTGGTCTCCCGTTGGAACGGCGACTACGACGCGTCAAAGGGGGCCGAAGTGCTTCGTTGAGGGCTCAGGGCTTCCAGCCGTCGCGGTAGGCCTTCCGGACGAAGCCGTCGGCCCCGGCGTGGTTTGGGATCCGCAGGCCAGGCGCATCCCACTCGAGCCGTTGCCCGCTGAAGCGCGCCGCGACGGTGCCCAGCAGTACGGCCTCGGTCAGCGGACCGGCGTAGGCGAAGTTGGCGGTGGTCTCGCGCCCGTGGAGCGCGGCCTCGACCCAGTCGTGGTAATGGTTGCGGTGGTCCATCGGCTTGAGGTCGGCGACCCTGCGGTCGTCCTTCTCGCCGGTGGCCAGGCGTCGCTGGCGACGGGCCAGTTCGCCGGGGCTCAGGTTGACCCCGAAGGTTTCCTCGGGGTAGAGCGCCGGCATGCCGACATGGGGCAGGACGAGGGTGCCCTTTTCGCCGACGATGAGGGATCCATTGGTGGGCAACGCCCGGCCGGCGGGCATCCGCGCCCAAGCGAGGTCCGGCCCGCGCCCTCCGTCGTACCAGTGCAGGGTCACGCCGTCGGCGGCGGTGAAAGGCGTCGCGGGGAAGGCCCAGCGCACCGTCTCCTGTTCGCACCAGGTCTCGGCGTGCACGCCGGTGCTCTCCGCCTGCACGTGGAGCGGGGCCGTGAGCTGCAGCGCGGTGAAGATCGGGTCGAGCAGGTGGCACCCGAAGTCGCCCAGCGTGCCGCTGCCGAAGTCCTGCCAGTCGCGCCAATTGAACGGATGGTAGACCGTCGGGGCGTAGGGGCGCGCCGCGGCCACGCCGAGCCAGAGGTCCCACGCGAGTCCGGCGGGCACCGGGCCGGCGTCCGGGCGCGTCTGCCTTTGGGTGTACCCGTTGCCTTTGTTGGTCAGCCAGGAATGCGTCGCGGTGACCTTGCCGATCCGGCCCTCCTGGATCAACCGCACCGCCGTCCGGTATTCGGAGCGGGAATGGATCTGGTTGCCCATCTGGGTGCGGACCCCGTGCTTGGTCGCCTCCAGCCGGAGCCAGCGGGCCTCCTCGATCGAATGCGCCAGCGGCTTCTGGAGGTAGACGTGCTTCTTCAGCCGCATCGCCATGAGCGCCGGCAGGGCGTGCATATGGTCCGGCGTCGAGACGATCGCCGCGTCGAACCACTCGCCCAGCTGCGCGTACATCGCCCGGAAGTCCGCGTGGTGCGGCACGCCCGGGTAGGCCGCGTCGGCGTGGCGGAAGCGGCCGCCGTCGACGTCGCAGAAGCCCACGAACCGGACGGCGGGGTGGGAGCCGATCTCCTTGATGTCGTCGAAGCCCTTGCCGTCGCAGCCCACGGCCACGACCTGCAGGCGCGAGTTCAGGTTGCGGGCGCGGACCAGGGCGGGGAAGCCGAGGGACGCGAGCGCGGCGGTCGTGAGGAAGCGACGGCGGGTGAGGGGCATGGGCCTACGACACGCTGGCGGGCTGCCCGTTCCGCGGCGACCGCGGAAATCCGTCAGGCGAACTGCGGGTGGCCTTCGATCCGGGCCTCGAGGGCGGCCCGCTCGGCTTCGTCCATCCCCTCCGGGAACTTCGCCGACGAACGGCGCCAGCGGTCCAGCCAGGGCTTGCCCAGCAGGTCGTAGCGGCAGGGTGTCGCGTAGCCGGGCGTCAGGGCGACGATGGTCTCCTTCTTCACGCCGGTGCCGGTGCCGATCGCGACGTGGAAGCCGGCGTTGAGCAGGGCCACGCGGACGGCGGTGGAGGCCGAGTAGGTGAAGAGCTCGACCGCGCGACCGTCCCCGAGCAGGCGGCGCAGCTCCGCGAACGCCGCGGGCTTCCAGCAGGCCACGTCGGTCTTGTGCGAGAAGAAGTCGAAGAAGACCAGGTCGGGCCGCGCGGAGGCCTCGGCCGCCTTCGCCCAGAAATCCCCGACGTGCAGTTCCCATTCCAGCCCGGGGAACTGGCGCGATTTCCAGGCGCCGCGCGCGAGCAGCGCGTCCGGGCCCGAGTGGCGCAGGTATTCGAAGCGGTTCTTGTGCGTCATCGCCAGGCGCAGCGAATCGAGGTCGGACTCGAAGCTGATGACGCGCAGCGGACGCACCGGCCCCTGCGAGGCCTCGGCCTCATAGCAATGGATCGCGGCCATCGCGTTGGCGGCCGCGCCCAGGCCGAGGTCCCAGATGACGAGCGGGGCGGCGGCGGACGGGTCGGCTTCCGCGGGCAGCCGGAGGCGCTCGGCGAGGCCGGACTGGTCGACGTACAGCGCCTTGGCCTCGACCATCGGCGGCGTGTGCGAATGCATGATCTCGCCCGAGGAGATCTGCCGGATGCTCGCGAAGCCTTCCTCGGCGACGTGCACCTCGTAGTCGCCCAACGTGCGCGGTCGGCGTTCCTTGCCCACCTTGGGCGGGACGGCCGGGTTGTCCATGTCCTCGACCTGCAGGAACTGGCGCTTCGCGTGGTACAGGGCGAGGAAGCGGTCCTCGAGGATGCTCTGGCGGATCTCCCGCATCAGCTGGTGGTAGAACCAGATGTTGTGCTGGCCGAGCAGCGTCCAGCCGAGGGGCTCCTGCGTCTTGGTCAGGTGGTGCAGGTAACCGCGCGAGTACTTGCGGCAGACCGGGCAACCGCAGGCCGGGTCGATCTTCTCCTCGGAGAACTTGTAGACCGAGCGGCGGAGCTGGAGGATGCCGCGCGAGGTGAAAGCCGTGCCGAACTGCGCCACCTTGTTCGGGATGATGCAGTCGAACATGTCCACGCCGCGGTGGACCGCCTCGAGCAGGTCGAGCGGGGTGCCCACGCCCATCAGGTAGCGGGGGCGGTCGGCCGGCAGCATGGCCGCGGCCACCTCGCACATGTCCTCGCGCTGGTGCTTCTCCTCGCCCACGGCCAGGCCGCCGATGGCGAAGCCGTCGAACGGGAGCTGCGTGAGACCGTCCGCGCTCTCCTGGCGGAGGTCGGGGTAGAGGGCGCCCTGCACGATGGCGAACATCGACTGCGGCGAATCGCCGCGGGCCGCGAGGCTGCGCACGGCCCAGCGTTGGGTGATCTCGAGCGCCGCGCGGGCCGTGGCCTTGTCCGCGGTGGACGGGATGCACTGGTCGAGCACCATCATGATGTCGCTGCCGATCGCCATCTGCGTGGCGATGCTGACCTCCGGGCTGAGCATGAGCTTCTGGCCGTCGACGTAGCTGCGGAACTCCGCGCCTTCCTCGCCCATCGAACGCGCATGGGGCAGGGAGAAGATCTGGAATCCGCCCGAGTCCGTGAGGAAGGATTTTTCCCAGCCGGTGAAGCGGTGGATGTCGCCGAACTTGCGGAAGACCTCGGGACCGGGGCGCAGGAGCAGGTGGTAGGTGTTCGCCAGCAGGATCTGCGAGCCGGACTCGAGCAGGGTGTCGAAGGTTTGGGCCTTGACCGTGGCCTGGGTGCCCACCGGCATGAAGAGCGGCGTCTTCACCTCGTTGTGCAGCGTGCGGAACGTCGCGGCCCGGGCCCGGGAGCCGGTGGCCACGGCCTCGAGCTTGAAGTTGAGCCGCGAAGGGAGCATGTGCGCCGAAGGGCTAGGGACGAACCCGGCGCAAGGCAAGGATGCAGGCGGCCGACTGGAACGCCCAGGGGCCGCCCCCGGGCCTCACTTCTGCAGGACGAACCGGTCGATCTCCTCGCCCTTCGCGTTAATCGCGCGGAGTTCGAAGCGCTTGGGCGTGAGGTCGAGCACGGAGAACGAGTGGAGCGTGTCGTAGAGCTTCGCGTTGAAGGGCGCATAGTTGTCCTTCCCGCCGTTGGGGAGCTTGGCCAGGTTCTTCTCCACCGTGCCGGTGTAGAGCTTGGCGCCGCCGCCGCCCGTCACGATGTAGATCACGCCCTTGGGGCGGGTCTGGCCGGCCGCGTCGTAGGCCTCGTCGATCGTGAAGGTGCCGTTCACGAACGACGGGGGGACCTTCGGCGCGCCGGACGGTTCGACCTTCGCCGCCTCCTTGGGGTCCTCGGGCTTGGGCGCCACGACCGCCGCATTGGGCGCGAACCGCAGCGGCTTGCTCCGCTGGTAGTTGTGCACGTGGCCGGCGA
>Ga0114982_1000739_pt1 | contig 17105 bp, 12 predicted proteins | sample Shrwel_input2_FT_FD_87183 | JGI IMG/M metagenome (GOLD analysis project Ga0114982, IMG submission 87183) | Subsurface microbial communities from deep shales in Ohio, USA - Utica-3 well 1 S input2 FT | ecosystem: Environmental > Aquatic > Deep subsurface > Shale gas/oil reservoir > Produced... | reverse complement strand
GTGATTATTCCGCTTTATGTGGTGACTATGCTGGCGACAGCGCTGATGACGTTGCTCGATATTGGCCTGACAGTCTCAACGCTGCCAGTGATTGCGCTTGGTGTCGGCATTGGCGTTGATTATGGTATTTATATTCTGACCAATATGACGCAACCGTTGCGGGCTGGCGTGCCATTGCGCCAGGCGTATTATCAGGCGCTGAAATCAACAGGTAGTGCAGTCTTGTTTACAGCTCTGACCTTGGCTGTCGGCGTCAGTACCTGGGTATTCTCAGCACTGAAGTTCCAGGTTGATATGGGGATTCTGCTGACCTTCATGTTTATTGTGAATATGTTAGGTGCAGTATTTGTGTTACCGGCACTGGCCGCCTTCTTCTGGCCAAAAAATCGTTAAGCCTCAATAAAACCGGACGGCTGGCAGTATCGCCGTCCGGTTGTCAACATCGCATCTTTATGCACAAATCCTGATAAAACTGCGCCGTAGTTCATTTTGTAGTTAATAAGCTTGAATATCTTGTCAAATCTGGACTTTACAGCTGGTACAACCAGTGTGAAAGGCAGAAATAAAGCTCGAAAAGCACTACAATAGGCAATAAACTTCGCACCTGACACGCTCTGTATGTAATGCACAATCCTGCTTGACCCTGGCAGAGATTAAAACAAGGATACAAAAATGGCACTGATAGACGGTCAACCATCTGTACTTCTACAAAACGTAAGTAAACTCATCCGCCAAAAAGTAAAAGATCAGGTTGATCTGGTGGAGAAATTCGCCCATACCCTGTACGGCAATGTTGCTAATGAAGATATGTTCGGCCGCAACGACAGCGATCTGTACGGTGCGGCCTTAAGCCTGTGGCAAACCTTTAATGCCCATACTGCCGATGACGCCAAAATTCGGGTGTTTAACCCGGAGATTGCCCGCCATGGCTGGGAGTCGAAACACACCATTGTTGAAATTGTGGTGAAAGATATGCCTTTCCTGGTCGATTCAGTGCGTATTGCATTAAACCGGCATAATATTACGGCGCATTTACTGCTGCATTACCCGCTGCAGACTTTCCGCGATAACCAGGGACAAATCACCGAATTCCACAAGCTGGCCACTAAAGCCAATCCAACCACGCAGCAAACCGTATTTCATATCGAAATCGATCGGATGTCGGATAAAACCTCGATTGAACAATTGATTGCTGAACTGGATTCTGTGATGCAAGACGTATCGCTGGCGGTGTCTGATTGGAAACCGACCAAAGTTAAACTGGAGCAAGTGATTGCAGAGTTGCCGCAGCACTGTGGCAAAGCATCACCAGCGCAACTGGCGGAAACCATTGAATTCCTGAACTGGCTGGCCAAAGATAACTTCACTTTATTGGGTTATCGTCAATACAGCATAGTTCCGGTGCAAGGTGACTACCGTATTGCTGGTATGGCAGATACTGCACTTGGTTTAATGCGTCGTTCGGTATCGCGCGATCTGATGTTATCTGATCTGCCAGATGTGGCGCGTAAACAGGCGCTGAGTAATGATTTATTGATCCTGACTAAAACCAATAATAAGTCACGGGTGCACCGGCCGGCTTACATTGACTACATCGGCATTAAACGTTTTGATGCGCAAGGTCATGTGATTGGTGAAGACCGTTTTATCGGTTTATATTCATCGTCACTGTACAACAACAGTGCTGCTGATATTCCGCTGCTGAAAAACAAATTGGCCACAGTGATGGCCAACTCAGGCTTTTCGGTCGGGACTCATGCCTATAAAGCGCTACTGAATATTCTGGAAACTTATCCGCGTGATGAGCTTATTCAGGCCGATGCCGCGGAACTGCTGGATATTTCAACCGGTGTCCTGCAGATGCAAGAGCGGGATATGACGCGACTCTTTATGCGTAAAGACGCCTTTGGTCGTTTTGTCTCTGCCATGGTGTATGTGCCGCGTGAGCGTTACAACACCCAATTGCGTAAAGATACCCAGCAAATACTGCAACAATTTTTAGGCAGTACCGAACCGGTTGAATTTACAACCTATTTCTCTGAATCAGTGCTGGCCCGGACCCATTATTTCGTCCGGATCAACGACAGCAATATCGAGTTCAACGTGAAAGATATCGAAAATAATTTAATTGAAGCAGCGCGGACCTGGGAAGATAAATTAAACAGCGCGCTGATTGGCCGCTTTGGTGAGCTGACCGGTCGCGAACTGAGTCAGAAATACGTCAACGCTTTCCCGCGTGCATATAAAGAAGAAATGCTGCCGAATGATGCGCTGGTCGACATTGCCAAGATTGAAGCGCTGAGCGAAGAAAATACCCTGGAAATGTTGTTCTACCGGCCGCAGGAAGAAAGTGATGACTCCAAAGCGGTACGATTAAACCTGTTCCATAAAGATCACCCGATCCATTTATCCGATGTTTTACCTATGCTGGAAAACTTTGGTTTACGGGTGATCGGTGAAACGCCTTATGCAGTGCGTTGCCCGCAAGGTTCGGTGAGCTGGATCTTAAATTTCAGCATGGAATTAAACGGTAAAGTACCGCTGGATTTTGAAGCTGCGCAGCAGTTATTCCAGGAATCATTTGCCAAAGTGTGGCAGGGTCAACTGGAAGATGATGGTTTTAACCGGTTGATTTTAGGCGCTGGTTTAACCGGACGTGAAGCGTCCTTATTGCGGGCATTCGCCAAATACAAACGTCAGATTGGTGGTACTTTCTCGCAGGCTTATATCGAATCGACTTTTGGTCGTTATCCGTTATTGGCTGGTTTACTGGTACAGTTATTCAACAGCAAGTTTACCCCGGGTAAAGCAGACGCAACCTTGGCGGAAAAACTGGAAGCCGAAATTCTGGCGCAGCTGGAGAACGTTGCCAACCTGGATGATGACCGGATTATTCGTCGTTTCCTCGCCATTATTCAGGCGATCGTGCGTACCAACTATTTCCAGTTGTCGGCTGAAGGCACAGACAAACCTTACATTTCGTTTAAAGTGCGTCCGGCCTTGATCCCGGATATGCCGTTGCCACTGCCATTCTTTGAGATTTTCGTGTATTCACCCAAAGTGGAAGGCGTGCATTTACGCTTTGGTAAAGTTGCCCGCGGTGGTCTGCGTTGGTCTGACCGTCGGGAAGATTTCCGTACCGAAGTACTGGGCCTGGTGAAAGCGCAACAAGTGAAAAACACCGTGATCGTGCCGGTTGGCGCCAAAGGTGGTTTTGTTTGTAAGAAATTACCGGAAACCGGTGGTCGCGAAGCTTGGTTGAATGAAGGTAAAGCTTGCTACCGTACCTTTATTCGCGCGCTGCTGGATGTGACCGACAATATCGTGCTGGGTCAAATTGTGCCACCAAAAGATGTGGTTCGGTTGGATGAAGACGACCCGTATCTGGTGGTTGCTGCTGACAAAGGGACCGCCACTTTCTCTGATATTGCCAATGGTATTTCGCTGGAATACAACCACTGGTTAGGCGATGCCTTTGCTTCTGGTGGTTCTAATGGTTATGACCACAAAGGCATGGGCATTACCGCACGTGGTGGCTGGGAATCGGTCAAACGCCATTTCCGTGAAGTCGGGATTAACTGTCAGACCACAGATTTCACTGTGGTTGGTATCGGTGATATGGCCGGTGACGTGTTTGGTAACGGTATGTTGTTATCTGAACATATTCGTTTGCAAGTGGCGTTTAACCACATGCATATTTTTGTCGATCCAAACCCGGATGCTGCCAGTTCTTTTGTTGAGCGGCAACGGATGTTTAATCTGCCAACTTCAACCTGGGATGACTATAACAAAGCGTTAATCTCAGAAGGTGGTGGTATTTTCTTGCGTAGCGCTAAGTCAATTAAACTGAGCCCGCAAATGCAAGCGATGTTAGGCACAGACAAAACTGCGCTGACGCCGAATGAATTGATCCGTGCTGCCTTAATGATGGAAGTGGACCTGATCTGGAACGGTGGTATCGGTACTTACGTCAAAGCCAGTGATGAAAGTCACGCTGAAGTCGGTGACCGTGCTTCTGAGCCGCTGCGGGTCAATGGTAAAGAAGTGAAAGCCAAAATTATTGGTGAAGGCGGTAACTTAGGTACCACCCAACGTGGCCGTATTGAATATGCCACTCATGGTGGTCGTATTAATACCGACTTTATTGATAACGTGGGTGGCGTCGACTGTTCAGACAACGAAGTCAATATCAAAATTCTGCTCAATGCCTTGGTCGCCAGTGGTGATTTGACGTTAAAACAACGTAACGAATTGCTGTACAGCATGACCAACGACGTTTCTGCTATCGTGATCAACGATTGTTACCGTCAAACGCAAAGTATTTCGGTGTCCTCGCTGTTAGGCGCCGAGCAGATGAAAGAATACACCCGGTTTATCCATGCGCTGGAAAAAGACGGCAAACTCAATCGTGAGTTGGAATTCCTGCCATCTGATGACGTCCTGGCGGAGCGGATGGTCAAGGGTGCTGGTTTAACCCGGCCTGAGCTGGCTATTCTGACTGCATACGGCAAAATGGTGTTAAAAGAACAGCTGGTGCTGCCGGAAATTTATGAAAACAGTTACTTTAAACAAGAGCTGTTCCAGGCATTCCCGCAAGTGCTGCAGGATAAATATGCCCGTGAAATGGAAAACCATCCGTTAAAAGCCGAAATTATTGCTACTAAGCTGGCCAATATGATGGTCAATGATATGGGCGCTAACTTTGCCCAGCGGATGATGGAAGAAACCGGTTCGACTATCGCTGAAGTGGCGATCAGTTATTCAATTGCCCGTGATCTGTTTGATCTGGAAACGGTGTGGCATCAGCTGGAATCATTAGATAATGTGATTGATGCCCAGTTGCAAACCCGGTTATTGTTCCAGTTACGCCGTACCATGCGCCGCACGACACGCTGGTTCCTGCGTCACCGCAACAAGGCGCTGGATATTGCCCAGACAGTGGCATTCTTTAAACCGGCGTATCAGCAAATTGCTGCGGACTTGCCAACACTGTTGGCAAAAGCCGAAGCTGAATCTCTGCAGGCGCATCAGGACAAACTGGTGGCACAGCAGGTTCCGGTTGAGCTGGCTTGTTATCTGGCGCAACTGAGCACTGTGTTCTCAGTGATGGATATTGCGCAGGTTGCCGATAGCGAAAAAACCAACTTGTTATTGGTGGCTGAAATTTACTTCAAATTGGGTGATAAGCTGGATCTGCACTGGTTCCTGGAACAGATCACGCATCAACCAGTCACCAACCACTGGCAAGCGCTGGCGCGGGCTTCTTACCGCGAAGAGCTGGATTGGCAGCAACGTGCGTTATCCCAAGTGGTGGTCAGAACCTGTCAGGATCACTGTGATGCAGAAACCGTGATCAGCAGTTGGTTAACCTCCAATGAGCTGGTGCTGTCACGCTGGAGCATGATGCTGGCTGAGTTCAAAACCACCAAGAGCCATGAATTTGCCAAATTCTCAGTGGCACTGCGTGAACTGATGTTATTAAGCCATCACTGCGATTCGGTAAAATAACCAGCGCGTTAGCTATTAAGATGGCTTTGTGCCAGTTAAAATGCCCCGTTTGACGGGGCATTTTTTTAATGGGAACTGTGGCAGCAAGCTTGCGGCCTGCATGCCACTGCGCCGACGTATCCGTTTTTGATTTTTTGCCCAGTCGCTGATGCACAGCGACTGTTGTTAACCCGAAGAGGCAGCCGATGTTTTACCAACTTGCACGAGATCTGATGTTTATGACCGATGCGGAAAAATCGCATCACTTTGCCTTAGGCAGCCTGAAAAAATTGCAACATACGCCACTGGCGCAATTATGGCGTCAACAAGTGGCGGCTAAACCAGTGACTGTGGCCGGTATTACCTTTGCAAATCCGGTGGGTTTGGCCGCCGGATTAGATAAAAATGCCGATTGTATTGATGCCTTTAGTCAGATGGGATTTGGCTTTATCGAAGTCGGGACTGTCACGCCAAGACCGCAAGCGGGTAACGACAAACCACGTATCTTCCGTCTGCCGCAGGCTAATGCCATTATCAACCGGATGGGTTTTAATAACCAAGGTGTCGATTATCTGGTGAACAATGTCAAAAATGCCCGTTATCGGGGTGTGCTCGGCATTAATATCGGTAAAAACAAAGATACGCCGAATGAACAGGGCAAAGATGATTATGTGCACTGTATGCGTAAAGTCTATCAATATGCCAGTTATATCACGGTGAATATTTCCTCACCCAATACGCCGGGCTTACGTGATCTGCAGTTTGGCGACGCCTTATTCGATCTGCTGCAAACGGTCAAAAATGAACAGTTGGATCTGCAGCAGCAGCACGGCAAATATGTGCCTGTTTTTGTCAAGATTGCACCTGATATGGATGCGGTTGCCGTACAACAGGTCGCTGAGACTTTACTGCACAGCAAGATGGATGGCGCCATTGCCACCAACACCACGCTGGACCGTAGCGCAGTTGAGGGCATGCTGCATGCCAATGAAGCGGGAGGGTTAAGTGGCCGGCCGGTGCGCGAAAAAAGTACCACCGTCATCAGCCAGCTCAGAGCTGCTGTCGGTGCTGATTTTCCGATCATTGGGGTCGGTGGCATTGATGACGCCGCCTCAGCGCAGGAAAAATTGCAGGCCGGTGCTCAGTTAGTGCAGGTCTATACCGGTTTTATTTTTCAAGGACCGCGTCTGATCAAAACGATCGTCGACAGCTTATAACGATCCGGTGCTGATCAGTATTTGTTAGAGCAAAACAATCTTTACCAACCTGCCGTAGTCGGTGTACAACGGCGGCATTGGCTTTTGAACTGGCAACGACTATGTCCGCATATATTCCATCGGCGCTCTGGCACTGGCAAAGTCAGGGCGATGTTCTGGCACTGGATACCGGTGTGGTGCGCCATTGCACCGGTTTTACGCTGAGCCAGTTGTATGCCAGTCCACAGCAACAGCCATTTACCCTCGAGCAAGCTGAAGCTTATTGGTTGTACTGGCACCAGTTGGAGTCTTTAGGTTGGCCACAGGAGCATTGTTTTGCCGCAGCTATTGATGCTGTGGCAGGGCAGTTCTTTTTACGCTTAGCCGCGCATAAAAGTTGGTGGTTTCAGCCGCTGTCGCAGCAATATCATCCCAAGACCGGCAGTTTAGTGCAGCTGGCTGCGCAGGGTATGGTGTTGGCGCTAGTGCTGAATCAAACCGCAAACTGCGCACAATTGTTGTTGCTGCAGCATGGCATCACTTTGCAAGCGAAAACCTTATCAGCGGGTCAGGTGCTGACCGTCCTGTGCGATAGATTACAACCCCATCAGCAGCAACGACCACCGAAATTAGCCAAATCAGCCTGATCTGGTCTGAGCTGTGATAGAAACATCAGCTTTTTTGCCGCTTTTAGCTTTTTCTGCTAGGCAGTCTGGCGTGGATAGGTAAAAATAGCCGCCTGTAACAGCATGAACTTAGGTTCGCCCAGCGATTTTCAGGTAGTAAAGTTTGACAGACACAAGCCAAAATTTTGATGACATCCGTCCTTATAACGACAGTGAAGTTCCGGCCGCAGTGCAACGGATTATTGCTGATCCCGAATTTATCCGCGCTATTATCCGTTATCGTTTTGGTAGTTCAGCACCTTGGTTGATGACGCTGGCATCACCGCTATTGAGTTGGTACTTGCGACGCCACTGGTCTGGTTTAAAAACAGTGCAGGCAGTGCAACAATATGTTGCCACTTATCTGCAACGCACGCTGAGTCATACCACCCGTAGTTTAACCTGTACCGGTCTTTCAGAACTGGATCCGAAGCAAGCTTATTTATTTGTGTCTAATCATCGGGATATCGCGATGGATCCGGCATTAGTCAACTGGTGTTTAAGTCAGGCCGGATTCAGCACGTCGCGCATTGCCATCGGTGATAATTTGCTGAAAAAAACCTGTGTCACCGAACTGATGAAATTAAATAAAAGTTTTATCGTCCGGCGCTCCGCCAAAGGCCCGCGCGAGATGCTCAAAGCCCTTGGTCAACTGTCGGCTTATATTCGTCACTCTTTGTCGACCGGGCATCATATTTGGATAGCGCAAAAAGAAGGTCGGGCCAAAGATGGCCGTGATCAGACCGATCCGGCGATTCTGAAGATGTTTTATATTGCCGGTAAACAGGCGGGTATCGAATTCCCGGCCTATATGGCAAGTTTGCAAATTGTGCCGGTTTGTTTGTCTTATGAGTTTGACCCCTGTGATGAAGCCAAGGCACAGGAGCTGTATCAGCTGGCAACTGCAGGTAACTATCAGAAAACCGAGTTTGAAGATATTGAAAGCATTGTCAGGGGCATTACCGGCAATAAAGGCCGGGTGCATGTGCATTTTGGCCAGGTGATGCAGCAGCCATCTGAGCTGGCCGATCCTGACACGCTGGCGGCAGCGATGGACCGGCAGATTTATCAGGGCTATCGTTTTTATCCGGCGAATTATCTGGCAGCAGAGCAAGCCTTACCGCCGGAACTGGCCGCAGAGGGTTGTGCCGAGTATCAGCGCAGATTAGAAAGTATGCCTGCAGAAATCCGGCCTTATATCACGCAGATGTACGCCAGTCCGCTGCAAAATTTTGAAAAATTGGCGGAGCACTAAGATGTCACGCAGTATCAGCTATAAATTTAAAGGTCAGAGTAAAAAAATCCCTTTTAGCTACGACAAATTTCATGACATGTATGAAGCGGTGGCTGCAGCTGAAGGAATTGATTTAACAAACTTTCTGAAGATGGAACAACAAGTGGCCATGACCGCCAAACGCAAAGCGGCGATGAAAGATTATCGGCAGCAGGAATTTATTCGTTTTGGTTTTAGTGATATTTATCTGCACAAGGATGAGCCGGAGGCAAGCTAAGCCTGCGGCTTGGTTGCCATCACAATCAGAACGGTTGGGCCTGACCCTGGCAGCTATTGGCTTGGGTCTGACAATACAGCACTTTGCTGCCCACTTGAATATTTTGTTTGGCAAACCAGCCAACCGGCATTTCCAGCGCTGCCACCACCGGAGCGTCGGAGCTATGCCGGGTTTCACTGTAGGCTTGCATCTGCTTAATCGATAAGATGGTCCAGTCAGCGCTGATAAAAGCAACATCCAGTGCTTCCGGCGTATTTTTCATCCACAACACCACCGTCTTTACTTCGTCCTGTAACAACAACATGCCGTGATGCAATGGGGTTTGTCCCATCAGACCCTGACTTCTGCGTTCAGCGCTATCCGCCAGTTGCACTTCGATCAGTTTATCTCCCAGTTTCAGCTTGACCAGATCAAACTGGCTAAAGGGCAGTTCTGCATGCTGTGTCTGCAGCGGCATGGTGCCGGCATAACAAGCAGGTAATAACAACAATAACGGCAGTAATAGTGAAGCGCGCATAAAGCCTCCAATCAAAACAACAGTTTAAGCACTATTGCCACAGGGATGCAAGTAGTGTCAAACGCTGTATTGTCGCGCCTTGGCGACATGCAGCCCGAGCGCAAAGCTGTAAAGTTGCCGGTTTGACCACCAAGGTTAGTCCGGTTGCGCTTAGGTGCAACGCGCTATGCCTGGCGCAGCATAAAAAAAGCCAGTCACTGTGGACTGGCTTGGTCGAGACTTGCAACAGCTATATTACAGTGCGTTGATGGCTTGACGCGGGTCAACGTAATTCAGGTTCAGCGCTTCAGCCACGTGCTGATTAACGACTTGACCATTGATCACGTTCAGACCATTTAATAAATGTTGGTCTTCCAGTAATGCTGCTTTATAACCTTTGTTCGCCAGTTTGATGATAAATGGCAAAGTCGCGTTGTTCAGGGCAAAGGTCGAGGTCAGTGGGACTGCACCTGGCATGTTGGCAACACAATAATGCACCACGTCATCCACGATAAAGGTTGGTTCGGCATGGGTGGTGGCATAAGAGGTTTCAACACAACCGCCCTGGTCAATTGCAACGTCGACAATGGCCGAACCTGGTTTCATCTTGCGGATATGTTCGCGCGTGACCAGTTTTGGCGCTGCTGCGCCAGGAATTAACACACCACCGATGACTAAATCGGCTTCCAGCACATGTTTTTCCAGCGCATCAACCGTGGAGTAGATTGCTTTGACTGCGCCGTTAAATTGGGCGTTAATCCGGCGTAATACATCAACATTGCGATCCAATACCACAACATCAGCGCCTAAACCTACAGCCATTTGTGCAGCGTTGGTGCCGACCATACCACCACCTAACACCACCACTTTTGCCGGTTCAACACCTGGCACACCACCTAACAGCATACCGCGACCGGCACAGGATTTCTCCAGCGCACGGGCACCGGCTTGGATGGACATCCGGCCAGCTACTTCTGACATTGGTGCCAACAGTGGTAAACCACCGCGGCTGTCAGTGACGGTTTCATAAGCGATACAAATGGCTTTAGATTTAATTAAATCTTCAGTTTGTGGCAGATCAGGGGCAAGGTGCAGATAAGTGAACAGGATCTGGCCTTCGCGCAGCATGGCACGTTCAACGGCTTGTGGCTCTTTCACTTTTACAATCATTTCTGCTTTGGCGAAGACTTCAGCTGCTGTTGCTAAAACCTGAGCTCCTGCGGCGCTGTAATCTGCATCACCAAACCCAATGCCGCTACCTGCATTGTGTTCTACAAAAACAGAATGGCCATGAGCGACCAGCTCACGGACGCTGGCTGGAGTCATACCGACGCGGTATTCATGGTTTTTAATTTCTTTTGGCACGCCAATAATCATGATGTTTTGCCTTGATAGGGTTGAGGAAAATTTTTCGCTAGTATAGTGCGAAAATTGCAGAATTAAAGGTTGTTTTGTGGTTCTGAAATAGTGGAAAATGCTACCAATATTTCTTTATCAGCATTTTCATCTGCCATGTTTTCAGCCCAACATAACATTAGAAAATTAGACCGGATTGACCAGAAAATTCTGCGGGAACTGCAAAAAGATGGCCGGCTCTCCAACGTCGAACTGGCCAAGCGGGTAGGGCTGAGTCCGACCCCTTGTCTGGAGCGGGTTCGGCGCTTAGAAGCCGATGAATTTATTTTAGGCTATACCGCGCTGGTGGATGCCAATAAAGTTGGTGCCGCGTTACTGGTGTTTGTTGAAATTACCTTAAGTAAGACCTCGCCGGAAGATTTTGATGAGTTCAGTAAAGCGGTGCAGAAACTGGATGAAATTCTGGAATGTCATTTGGTCTCAGGGAGTTTTGACTTTTTACTGAAGACCCGGGTGGCGAATATGGCGGCCTATCGGGAACTTCTGGGTGAGACCTTGCTCAGATTGCCAAGTGTCAGGGAAAGCCGGACTTACGTGGTGATGGAAGAGGTTAAACAAACGACAGTGATCACAGTGAGTGGTTAAATAACAAGCAGATAGCTGACAATTCCTGTCAGAACTCTGGTCGAAACAGATGCATCATCAGCCTCAGTCTGGTATCTTGACAGGGCATTTTTTAAGATTTTTATGGGGCCTGGCCTTTGCAAGCTAAAACAGTTTTTTCGTTAAATGGTATTCAACGGCTGGTCGAAGTCGGCTTAATTGTGTGTTCTGGCTTAGCCGCTTTTATGCTGCTGGCGCTGTTAAGTTTTGACCCGTCAGATCCAAGTTGGTCGCAAACCGGCTATCAGACCGATATCGCCAATTTTGCCGGGCCTGTCGGTGCTCAGGTGGCGGATATGCTATTTACCGTGTTTGGCTGGTTGTCTTATTTATTTCCGCCTTTTTTTGCTTTTTGCGGTTATATCTTATTCAAGCGATTTAAAGACCTGATCACCATTGATTATCTGATTTTGGGTCTGCGTTTGCTTGGTTTATTACTGACCGTTATTTCAGCTTGTGCCATCAGCAGCATCAATTTTGACGACTTTTTCATGTATTCCTCAGGCGGTGTGGTGGGCGATGTGTTGAGCAGCCTGTTACTACCCAATCTGAATTTTGTCGGCAGCAGTTTGTTATTGTTATGCAGTTTTTGCATCGGCATGACCTTATTAACCGGCATTTCCTGGTTAACTGTGGCCGATGAGCTGGGTGCCTTGGTGATGCAGGCAGTCAATTTTATCGTCAATTTCCCTGCCAGACTGAGCGCTGCAAAAAGTACCGAAATAAGTGCAACAAAAACAGCCAATCCAGCAATGGCAACTGCTGCGGCTGTGCCTGCTAGCAACTTCGCGGCAGAGCTGAACCAAGCACAACAAGAGCTGAGCAGTCCGGTCCAGTCGGAACGTCAGCGCCAGGAACCCGGGTTTTCGGCGTTGGATGATGCAGTGCCTGCGGCTGGGTTTAGTTTCAGCAGCCACGCCGACAGTGCCACGGCCATGGCCGGTACTGACGAATATCACTGGTCTGATTATCGCCCTGCTGCGGACGAACGTTATGCTGAACCTGAGGTCGATGAGGTTTCTGCGCACGATACGACAAGCGTTGAGTGGTCAGTGCCTGCCGATAAAAAACCGGTGGATGCCACCGAAGCATTCCGGCAACAATTACTCAGAGATAAACCGCAGAGCTATCCAGCCAGTCCCGAACCTGTGATTCAGCCCAGAGCCAGTGTAATGAAGACGGAACCGCAGTTGCAGAGCCGGGCATTTTTCCCGCCTGCCGATGCTGCAGTCGAGCCTTTGCCATTCCAGCCGTTGGATATCCGCACCGAAGCACAGGCTTTTGTCAGTGTCGATACTCTGGCGGATGATGAACTTTCTTTTAGTGCCATCGATGATAGCTTTGACGATGATGATTTAAATCAGAGTTTTATTCATACCCAAGCTGATATTAATCGTTTATTGACCGATGAAGACGATGAACCTCCCTTTGAAATGGATGAGCCGGTCCGGGCCCATGTGGCTCAGCCCGCGCGGCCGGCGGCACTGAATTCATTTGGTCAGCCGTTGTTACTGGCGACTGCGGCTGATGCCGAGCTGCTGGATGAATTACCGGCCTTGAGCCTGCTCGACAGACCGAATAAAACCGTCAACCCGATTTCAGCAGAAGATCTGGAGCGGGTGTCGCGGCTGGTTGAGCTGAAGTTGTTAGATTTTAATGTCGATGCCAAAGTGGTCGGCGTCTATCCGGGCCCTGTGGTGACGCGTTTTGAATTAGACCTGGCACCTGGGGTGAAAGTCAGTAAAATTACCGGTTTATCAAAAGATTTAGCCCGTTCTTTGTCAGCCATCAGCGTGCGGGTGGTTGAAGTTATTCCGGGTAAGTCTTTTATTGGTTTAGAACTGCCAAATCAACATCGCGAGATAGTCCGGTTATCAGAAGTCATCGGTGATGAAGTCTTTACTGAGTCTAAGTCGCCACTGACCATGGTGCTTGGCAAGGATATCGCGGGTAAATCTGTGGTGGCAGATCTGGCGAAAATGCCGCATTTGTTAGTGGCAGGTACCACAGGTTCAGGTAAGTCAGTTGGCGTTAATGTGATGATCTGTAGTCTGCTCTACAAGTCAACGCCGGATGATGTGCGGTTTTTGATGATAGATCCAAAAATGTTGGAATTATCCGTCTATGAGGGCATTCCGCATTTGCTGACTGAAGTCGTCACTGATATGAAAGAAGCGGCCAATGGTCTGCGCTGGTGTGTGGGTGAAATGGAACGTCGGTATAAACTGATGTCGGCGCTGGGCGTGCGTAACTTAAAAGGTTACAACGTCAAGATTGCAGATGCCATCGCTGAAGGCCATCCTATCCGTGATCCACTCTGGCGGCCGTCGGACAATATGTTGACCGAAGCACCTTTGTTGGAAAAGCTGCCTTCTATTGTGGTGGTGATTGACGAATTTGCTGACATGATGATGATCGTTGGCAAAAAAGTGGAAGAGTTGATCGCCAGGATTGCGCAAAAAGCCCGGGCTGCAGGGATCCATTTGATCCTGGCAACACAACGGCCTTCGGTAGATGTGATTACGGGTCTGATTAAAGCCAATATCCCGACCCGGATTGCTTTTCAGGTGTCATCCAAAATTGACTCCAGAACCATTCTGGATCAACAAGGTGCAGAAAGTTTATTAGGTCAGGGCGACATGTTATATCTACCGCCTGGCTCTGGTGTACCCAACCGGGTGCATGGTGCTTTTGTTGATGATCACGAAGTGCATGCCGTGGTGGCTGACTGGAAAAAACGCGGTCGGCCGAACTATATTCCGGAGATTTTAAGTGGGGAAACCACCGAAGAAAATCTGCTGCCGGGCGAAACCTTAGAAGATGAAGATGCGGAAGCGGATCCGCTGTTTGATCAGGCCGTTGCTTTTGTCACTGAAAGCCGCAAGGCGTCGGTTTCAGGGGTACAACGGCGTTTTCGGATTGGGTATAACCGTGCTGCGCGTTTAGTTGAAACGATGGAACAAGTAGGTATTGTCAGTGGACCTGGTCACAATGGCAATCGTGAAGTGTTGGCACCTCCGCCACCAAAAGGGTTTTAAATGAAAAAATTGATGCTCGCCGCCGCGTTATTAGGTACTAGCTTGTTTAGTCAGGCTGCCAGTCAGGCTGATTTACTGAAAGAAAAACTGGCACGGTTATACAGTTATCAGGCCAGTTTCCAGCAAACTGTGACCGATGCCAGCGGCAAACCGGTGCAGACCGAAGGTGAAGGGATGTTGTCGGTCAAGCAGCCGTCGATGTTTCGGTTTGAAACGCTCACTCCTGAGCCGAATGTTTTTGTTGGCAATGGTGTGACCTTATGGCACCACAATCAGGTGCTGGAACAAGTCAGCATTTATGATGCCAAACAAGAAGTCAATGTCACGCCATTTGTGTTGCTGACGTCGAATGACCCGGCATTATGGGCACAATATGACGTGTCAGGCAGTGGCGAAGAGTTTATCATTCGGGCCAAAGATCCGGCCAGCGCAGTGCCGCAACTGACGTTGCAATTTGCTGGGGTTGGCTTTGCCAAAATGACAGTGCTAGATCAAAACGGTCAAACCAGTGTGTTTGAGTTTTTAGCTGTGCAAAATAATATCAAGCTCGATAGCAGTTTATTTAAACTTGAGCTGCCAGCCAATGTTGATATTGAAGACTTGCGCAAAAAGTGACGAGCCTGAGTTTCGATTTTCAGCCTGATGTCAGGCCCCTGGCGGCCAGACTCAGGCCGGTCAAGCTGGAACATTACATTGGTCAGCAACATTTGCTTGGGCCAGGCACGCCGCTGCGACAAGCCATTGAAGCAGGCCGGGTGACTTCCCTGATTTTGTGGGGACCGCCTGGCACCGGCAAAACCACATTGGCCGAACTGATTGCGGGTCATGCCGATGCTTTTCTGGCAAAAATTTCGGCCGTCACCGCTGGGGTGAAAGACATCCGCGATGAAATCGCCGCTGCCAAACTCCGTTTGTTGCAATATCAGCAGCGGACTTTGTTATTTGTCGACGAAGTGCATCGCTTTAACAAAAGCCAGCAAGATGCCTTTTTACCGCACATCGAAGATGGCACTATTATTTTTATCGGTGCGACCACTGAGAATCCGTCTTTTTCGTTGAATAACGCTTTATTATCCCGCGCCAGAGTCTGCATTTTGAAAAAAATTGCCGCGGCTGATTTAGCCTTAGTGCTGCAGCGTGCACTGACCGATACAGCATTAGGTTTAGGCCAGCAGCAACTCAGTGTCGACGAAGAGGCGCAAAACTTCTTGCTGCAATTGGCCGATGGTGATGCCAGACGGTTGCTGAATTTGCTGGAGCTTGCAGCAGAATCGGTACAGGCTGAGGGCCAACATCGCATTAGTAAACAGTTATTGATGCAACTGGTGCCAAGACAATTGCCGGGTTTTGATAATCACGGCGATCAGTTTTACGATCTGATTTCAGCCTTTCACAAATCAGTGCGCGGCTCTAATCCGGATGCGGCTTTATATTGGTATTGCCGTATCCTGGAAGGCGGTGGCGATCCTTTGTATGTAGCACGGCGTTTGTTGGCCATTGCTTCGGAAGATATCGGTAATGCCGATCCACGCGCTTTAACCATCGCCATTGATGCCTGGGATACTTTTAGCCGGGTCGGGCCAGCCGAAGGTGAACGTGCTATTGCCCAAGCCGCAGTCTATCTGGCGCTGGCGCCGAAGAGTAATGCCGTCTATACCGCTTTTAACCAGATCCGCAGTTTCGTCCGGCAGTCGCCGGCTTTTGAAGTGCCGTTACATTTGCGCAATGCACCAACTCAACTGTTAAAAGAAATGGGCCATGGCAGCGAGTATCGCTATGCGCATCATGAACCTGGCGCTTATGCCGCCGGTGAGCGCTATCTGCCAGTGGAAATGGCGCAGATGCAATTTTATCAACCGAGCGATCGCGGATTGGAAAAACAGCTGGCCGAAAAGCTGAGTTATTTGCAGCAGTTGGATTTGGTAGCCAGAAACCGGGGGGAAGGGCGTGACTAATCCGCTCATCAATTATCTGGCGATTGCCATTGGCGGTGCTATCGGCGCTTGTTTGAGGTTTGCCCTCAGTGAATGGATGCTACATCTTTTCGGCAGAGCATTTCCTTTTGGTACATTGCTGGTTAATATTCTCGGGTCTTTTGTCATCGGACTGTTGTATGGTCTGTTGATCACCGAGCAAATCGCGCCTAATCCGTGGCGGATTTTTGTTGGGATCGGCGTGTTGGGTGCTTTTACCACTTTCTCAACTTTCTCAATGGACACTGTGTTGTTGTTACAGCAAGGCGATTGGCTCAAGGCCGTTGTAAATGTAGTGCTGAACGTGGTGTTGTGTTTAACCCTCGCCTGGCTTGGATTAAAGCTGGGCTCGATGAAGTAAAACTTATGTTAGATAGCAAATATTTACGCAGTGAATTAACCCAAGCCGCTGAGCGGCTGGCGACTCGTGGTTTTGTGATGGATGTAGCCCAGATCAGTGCGCTGGAAGAACAACGTCGCGAATTACAGATGGCAACGCAGGATTTACAGAATCTGCGCAACAGCAAATCCAAGGCCATTGGTCAGGCCAAAGCCCGCGGTGAAGATATCGCGCCATTATTGGCTGAAGTGGACGGTTTAGGCAGTCAGCTTGATGCAGCTAAAATCCGGTTGGATGCAGTGTTGGCTGAAGTTGATCAGATAGCCTTATCACTGCCGAATCTGCCGGACTTGTCGGTGCCTGTGGCGAAAGATGAGAGC
>Ga0114982_1000738_pt1 | contig 17107 bp, 15 predicted proteins | sample Shrwel_input2_FT_FD_87183 | JGI IMG/M metagenome (GOLD analysis project Ga0114982, IMG submission 87183) | Subsurface microbial communities from deep shales in Ohio, USA - Utica-3 well 1 S input2 FT | ecosystem: Environmental > Aquatic > Deep subsurface > Shale gas/oil reservoir > Produced... | reverse complement strand
TCATCTGATGGGTTCAATCCAATGGTCATTGACGGAGTAACGGTAATTGTTCCTCCCAAAGAAACCGCTGGTAAACAACCTCCTGTTGTCGTTACTGTATAATTGAATGGACCTGCAACACTTGGAGTTCCACTGATGGTGAAAACACCCGCTGCAAAATTCCCGGTAACACCGGCCGGTAAACCACTTACCGAAGCACCGGTCGCGTAACCTACATTATATCGAATATTCGCGATAGCTGTATTGATACAAACTGTTTGTGTTGCATCATCTGATGGGTTCAATCCAATGGTCATTGACGGAGTAACGGTAATTGTTCCTCCCAAAGAAACCGCTGGTAAACAACCTCCCGTTGTCGTTACTGTATAATTGAATGGACCTGCAACACTTGGAGTTCCGCTGATAGTGAAAACACCCGCTGAAAAATTCCCAGTAACACCAGCCGGTAAGCCACTTACCGAAGCACCGGTCGCGTAGCCTACATTATATCGAATATTCGCGATAGCCGTATTGATACAAACTGTTTGTGTTGCATCATCTGATGGGTTCAATCCAATGGTCATTGACGGAGTAACGGTAATTGTTCCTCCCAAAGAAACCGCTGGCAAACAACCTCCCGTTGTCGTTACGGTATAATTGAATGGACCTGCAAGACTTGGAGTTCCGCTGATAGTGAAAACACCCGCTGCAAAATTCCCAGTAACACCGGCCGGCAAGCCACTTACCGAAGCACCGGTCGCATCATTTACAGTATAAACAATGTCGTTTATTGGGTTATTAATACAAACTGACTGAACATCATTAGCAGAAGATAAACCAATAGAAGGCAAGTTATTTACAGTTATCGTCACGGTATCTGTCATTTCTGTACTACAAAACGGAATTGTTGTAAATGACACTATTTTGTACGTTGTAAGTATAGCTGGAGAAACATCAAAAGTAATATCCCCCCCATCGCCTAAAATGGCTGGTCCAATATCATTATTTGAAGCATCTCTTAATTGATAACTGATAAGGTTTTCACTACTAAAAAGAGTAATTGTAGTAGATTGACCAACACAAATAGACACATCATTAGACAACGTTTTTTGAATCGTACAATCTTGTCCATATCCAATCTGCGTCAATAATAACGATAATAATAAAAGTCGAATTTGTTTCATACTCAAAATATTTAGGTTAACATTTGGAAATTTTATTTTTGCAACCTTTACAGGCCTAATATTCCTTGTTAATTCGTTTTACAGTGGTGGCAAAACGACATAAATACTCTGGGTAAATTTGTTTTTGTTAACTAAAATTAATCATAAAAGTCACTCAAAAATGCATTGCAGTCTGTTTTTCGATGAGATGAATTTATAATCCGATAAACGGAAATCATTAGAACAGCAACACCATTAATATTAATGACAAAAAAAAACGCCACATCTCTGTGGCGCTTTTCATTCTATTTATTTGAATTACAAGTCAAATTTAATCCCTTGTGCTAAAGGCAATTGATCCGAGTAGTTCACAGTGTTCGTTTGTCTTCTCATGTATACTTTCCATGCATCTGAACCCGATTCTCTTCCACCACCCGTTTCTTTTTCTCCACCGAAAGCACCACCAATTTCAGCACCAGAAGTTCCGATGTTTACGTTAGCGATTCCACAATCAGAACCCGCAAATGACAAGAATTTTTCAGCTTCTTTCATGCTGTTTGTCATAATTGCAGAAGATAAACCTTGCGCTACACCATTTTGTTTTTCAATCGCGTTTTCTACTTCACCTTCATATTTCATTAAATATAAAATTGGAGCAAACGTTTCGTGTTGTACAATTTCGAAATGATTTTCCGCTTCAATAATCGCTGGTTTTACGTAACATCCAGATTCGTATCCTTCTCCAGATAAAACGCCACCTTCTACTAACACTTTTCCACCTTCGGCTTTCGCTTTTTCGATTGCTGCTAAATAGGTGTTAACCGCATCGGTATCGATAAGTGGTCCGATATGATTTTTCTGATCTAATGGGTTTCCAATGGTTAATTGCCCGTAAGCACCCACAATCGCATCTCTTACTTTATCGTAAACACTTTCGTGAATAATTAAACGGCGAGTCGAAGTACAACGTTGTCCAGCTGTTCCCACCGCTCCGAAAACCGCTCCAGGAACTACTACTTTTAAATCGGCAGTTGGTGTGATGATAATCGCGTTGTTACCCCCTAATTCTAATAAAGATTTTCCGAAACGTTGTGCTACAGTTGTTCCCACAATTCTTCCCATTCTTGTAGAACCTGTTGCGGAAATTAATGGAATTCTTACATCGGTAGTCATCATTTCACCTACTTTATAATCTCCATTAATGATACAAGAAATTCCTTCTGGTAAATTGTTTGCTTTTAAGATGTCAGCAATAATGTTTTGACAAGCTACAGAACATAATGGTGCTTTTTCAGAGGCTTTCCATACACAAACGTCTCCACAAATCCATGCTAATGCTGTGTTCCAAGCCCAAACGGCTACTGGGAAATTGAAGGCAGAAATAATTCCGACAACCCCAATAGAATGCCATTGTTCTCTCATGACGTGACCTGGACGTTCTGATGGAATCGTTTGTCCGTTTAATTGACGAGATAAACCTACTGCAAAGTCGCAAATGTCGATCATTTCTTGCACTTCGCCGTAACCTTCTTGAAGAGATTTCCCCATTTCGTAAGAAACTAATTTTCCAAGAGGTTCTTTTAATTCTCTTAATTTATTTCCAAACTGACGCACAATTTCTCCACGTTGTGGTGCTGGCATGGCGCGGAAAGTTTTGAAAGCTTCCGTAGCACTTTGCATCACTTTTTCGTAATCTGCTGCAGTGGTTGTTTTTACTTTTCCAATTAATTGACCATCCACTGGTGAATAACTTTCAATGATATCTCCAGACGAAAAACTATTGGAACCTGTTGAAGTTCCGTCATTGATTTCTTTAATTCCTAAGATGCGTAATGCTTCTTGCATTCCGAATTGCTGTGCTATTGTTGACATTTTAACTAATTTATCTTTTTTTGTTATTTTTTGGCAAAGGTATGATTATTTTTCAAAAATGGGAATGCAAATGATTAATCCTGAGTAAACCTTGGGTCCGTTTTCATTACAGTTCCACAATTCGTACAGGTACGCTTTTTTTCATCGGTATAGAAATCTTTAAAATGGGCTAAAAAATCTTTTTCAATGTCGTTTAACCCGAAATAGACTTCGTGCAATTTATGATTACAATTGTCGCAAAACCACAATAATCCATCCTTTCCTTCGCTTCTTTTTCGTTCTATAACCAATCCTATAGAACCTTCCGATCGATTGGGTGAATGGGGTACTTTAGCAGGATGCAAATACAGGTCGCCTGCGGAAAGTTTCATTGCTTTCTTTTTTCCATCTTCTTGAACATAAACCGTGATATCTCCTTCCAATTGGTAAAACAATTCTTCGGTTTCATTGTAGTGATAGTCTTTACGTGCGTTTGGGCCCGCAACAATCATGACGATATAATCGCCCGAATCAACATATAAATTTTTATTCCCAACTGGGGGTTTTAAGAGATGTCGGTTTTCATCAATCCATTTATTTAGATTGAAAGGTTTTGCTATGGCCATACGCTATTTTTTATGTAAAGTTAAAAATAAAAAATCCCGACGAATCGGGATTTGAGTATTATTTTGCTTCTTTTATAAGATATATATATACCGGGAAGTGATCACTAAAACCAATTTCGTTATTGGTATGTCGTAAAGGATATCCTTTATATTGCCCTTCTTGGGTTATCATAAAAGGTTTGTTATAAACGCCTGCCTTCCAATAACGCCATGAGGAATAATCATTTCTCGTTAATGGTTCACTCAACATAATAATATCGAATAAATCCCAAGCATCACGATACGCTAATGACCCAATCCCTTTGTTTGACATTTCTTCCATTGGGTTGTACATTCCTTGTGGTTTAAGATCCTTTTTATTTCCAACAGCACCTACACCATCCCTAACACTTTTGTTATCGCTCCCGTCATTCAAGTCACCCATTGAAATGATTTTCGCATTAGGGTTTAATTTATACAATGAGTCTATAATCTTTCTATTTAATCTACCAGCCGCTTCTCTATAAGGACTACTTTTTTTCTCTCCTCCAGAACGGGATGGCCAGTGGTTTACAATTACATTTATTTCCTCCCCATCAAGCAAACCTGTGACTAACAATTGGTCTCTGGTGTAAATTCTTTTTGAAGTGGCATCAACTTGTACATTATCATCCGTTTTTTCTTCCGATTCTTTTTTGTCTTTTTTACCATTTTCATTTTCATACACATACAAAGGTACATTTACGTAACTTGTAGGCTGAAAATGTTTTTTCTGATATAAAAGAGCCACATCAATTCCACGTTTATCTGGCGAATCGAAATGAACAATTCCATACTCTTTGTTGATCATTTTAGGATGCTTGACTAAATCTTCTAAAACTCCACGGTTTTCAATTTCGCATCCTCCAATTAAAACTGGTGAACTAGGGTTTTCTTTACTCCCTATTTCTGTTAAAACACGGCTTAAATTATCAAGTTTTTTCTTGTATTTTTTTCCTGTCCAACTTTGTGGACTTGATGGAAGCCATTCTTCGTCGTTATTTGGTCCATTAATGGTATCGAATAAGTTTTCAAAATTATAAAATGCCACCGTTTGAAGCTGAAATTTTTTAGCTTGGGCGTTTGCTGAAAATCCTATTAAAACGACAAGCAGCACAATTAAATTTTTAATTTTCATATATTTACGTTAAGTTTTGGTAAAATTTAATTACAAAATTTACGCCAAAAGTAAATAATATTATTAAAAGATGTACATTTGTCGCCCTGCTTTCCAAAAAAATGCAGGAAAAGTAAATTAATTTTAATTTTATTTATGAAAAAACTTGTATTTAGTACACTTTTTGTATTGCAGGCTTTTTTAGTTTTTGCGCAACAACCTACTGGTATTAGCGGTAAAGTAATTGATTCAAAAACTAATTCACCATTACAAAATGTGATTGCTTCAATCCAAAACACAAATTTGACCCAAATTACAAACGATAAAGGGGAATTTGTATTTACCGGAGTAGCAACTGGAGGCCAATTGTTAAAAATCAAAAGTGATGGTTACAAAGAACAATTACTCCCTATTGAAATTTTGGCTAACAAAATGTTAGATTTAGGTGTTGTTGTTTTAGAAGAAGACATTCAGTCTATTGAACTGCAAAACAGTTTAATTACTATTACAGAAAGTGACTTAGGAGACGACAACAGTGGTTCAGAAAGCACCTCTGGCTTACTACAAGCATCAAGAGATGCTTTTCAACAAGCGGCTGCTTTCAACTGGGGACAGGCTCGTTTTAGAGTGAGAGGACTAGATAATGAATATGGAACAACCATGATTAATGGGGTGACCATGAACAAAATCTACGACGGAAGACCGCAGTGGAGTAACTGGGGTGGTTTAAATGATGCTACTCGTAATCAAGAATTTACAATGGGTTCTGCTCCATCAGATTATACTTTTGGAGGTATTTTAGGAACGCAAGAAATTAACACCAGAGCTTCTGTTTACAGACCGGGTTCTAGAGTCTCATTTGCTGGCACAAACACTAATTACAACTGGAGAATGATGGGAACACATGCTTCAGGAATGGATAAAGACGGTTGGGGTTTTGTAATTTCAGCCTCTAGAAGATGGGCTAAGGAAGCTTATTTTGAAGGTACTGACTATGCGGCTAATTCTTTTTTCGCGAGTGTTGAAAAGAAAATTAACGAAAAGCATTCCTTAAACTTAACCTCTATTTATGCACAAAACAGCCGTGGCAAAAGTTCTCCTAGTTCAAAGGAAGTTACTGATATTGCAGGTTTAAAATACAACTCATATTGGGGTTGGCAAGATGGTAAAAAAAGAAACTCACGTGATAAAGATGTAGAAGAGCCTATTTTAATGTTAGGTCACTACTGGAAAATTACCGACAGAACAAATTTAAACACAAACCTATCCTACCAAACAGGTAGCGTAGGAAACTCAAGATTAGATTACCAAGGCGTAAACAATCCTGATCCTACCTATTATAGAAATCTACCAAGTTTCTTTACTTCAGTATGGGAAAACGACCCTGCTGTCGTAAATGCAACCGACCCTAATGCTTATTCTCCGGGAGGTTTAGGCGGAATTCACACTCCAAACTTAATTGGAGCTATGGATGCTAATTTCTGGACAAAAAGACAATTAGACTGGGATTCAATGTACAAAGCAAATACTGTTGCAATCACCGATGCGAATGGGATAGAAATAGGAAGAGCTCCAGGTGTAAGTAAATATGTTCTTTATGAAGATAGAACTGACGACAAATTAATTACGGCTAACACCATTTTGTCATCACAATTATCAGATAACATCATGTTGAATGCAGGGGCTACTTTTAGAAAATTAAAATCTCATAATTTTCAAAATTTATTAGACCTTTTAGGGGGTGCTTATTTTAATGACATTGATCCTTTTGCCAATACTGCTGAAGGACAATCTCAAGAAAGTGATGTAAACAATCCTGGAAGACAAGTAAAAGAAGGCGATGTATTTGGATACAACTACAACCTAATGGCCAACACTTATGACGCTTTTGCTCAATTTAAAGCAAATTTTAGCGCGGCTGATTTTTACTTAGCTCAAACTTTTAGCCGTAGTGAATACCAACGTGAAGGCTTATACAAAAACGGGATGTACCAAAACAATTCCTTCGGAAAAAGCGACAAAATTGCTTACGATAATTTCGGATTAAAAGGAGGGGTAACTTTCAAATTGTCAGGAAAACACCTATTAAGCATGAATGGGGTCTACATGACAAAAGCACCATCATTACGTAATGTATTTCCTAATGCCCGTTTAAACAACAATACTATTGAAGGTTTAGATGGCGAAACTGTTGGAAGTGCTGATGCCAGCTATGTGTTTAGAGGGCCGAAATTAAAAGCAAGATTAACTGGTTTTTATAACTTAGTTAAAAACGCAACCGAAACTTCATTCTTCTTTGCGGAAGGTATTTTTGATGATGGTGGAGGCGGTAGTAGTGATACAGATGCTTTCGTAGCTGAAACTGTTACCGGAATCAACAAAAGAAATATGGGTGGTGAATTAGGAATTGAATACCAATTGACTTCTACCCTTAAAATAACAGCTGCAGCTGCTTACGGAGAGTATACTTATGCAAACAATCCAAACGTATCTGTAAATAACGATTCAAAAGCTAGTCCTACAAATACTAATCCGGTTTTTAATTTTGGACCAGCCTACATGAAAGGATACCGTTTACCGGGTTCTCCTCAACAAGCTGCTTCATTAGGAGTAGAATACCGTGACCCACATTTTTGGTCAGTTGGAGCCAACATCAATTATTTAGGAGCAAACTATATAGATATTGCACCTTTATTAAGAACAGCAAACTTTTACCAAGACCCTGCTAATTTAAGTGGATTACCTTTCGCTGAAGCTACAGAAGCTAGAGGAAGAGAATTGTTGAAACAAGAAAAATTTGATGACATCCAGTTACTTAACTTAAATGCAAGTAAATCTTGGAGAATAAGCAAGAAAAACAGAAATACAGTGGGTATTTTTGCTACTGTAAATAATGTACTTGATGTGACTTATAAAACAGGTGGTTTCGAATCAATCAGAAATGCAAATTACCGTTTGTTAAATCAAGATGTTTCTAGCGGAACACCTGTATTTGGCCCTAAATATTTTTATGGATACGGAAGAACGTATTTCGTAAACCTTTACCTAAACTTTTAATTAAGAAACACTTTAGTTATGAAAACAAATTTTATAAAATCAACGCTTTTTTTAGCGATTACTGCTAGCCTATTTACAGGTTGTATTAATGATGATGAATATTCTACTCCACCTTTAAATTGTGTTGAAAGTTCATTAGTAAAAAACCTTGAGGTTGCCGCTGTACCAGCTACAACTGTAGTTAAACAATTCACAGAAGACAAAGTAATTGAGGCTTATGTAACTTCAAGCGATGAAGCAGGAAACTTTTTCAAATCAATCTCTTTTCAAACCTTAGATGGATCAAAAGGGTTTAGTGTTCCTGTAGATGCAACTTCTACATTCATCACATTTGAACCAGGTAGAAAAGTATTAATCAAATTGAAAAATCAATACACTGATATCAGTAGTGGTTCATTACGTATCGGGTCTATTTTTGTAAATACAACTACAGGTGCTGCACAAGTAGGTCGTATTCCAGAAGCAGATGTTAAAAATGTTTTAAAAGCATCTTGTACTAAAGTTAACGAAAACAATTTAGCAAGAACAATGACAATTGCTCAGGCTAAAAATGACGCGAACATCAATACCTTAATTGACTTAGATTTAGTTCAATTTTCTGATGCTGCTCTTGGAAAACACTATTATGAAGCAACTCAAGATTTAGGAGGAGCAACCAACCATTTATTAACGGATGCTAATGGAAATACCATCATTTTCAGAACAAGCAGCTTCGCTAATTTTGCTGGTAAAGCAGTAGCTTCTGGAAGAGGTAAAGTAAGAGGAGTATTAACAAAATTTAATGCTGACTATCAATTTGTTGCTCGTACAGAAAATGACATTCAATTAACAGGAAATCGTTTAATGCCAATTTTTTCAGAAAATTTCGAAAGCATTTCTACAACTGGTAATGGAGCAAATGTTGCTTTAACTGGATGGTCAAATGTTTCTATGTTAGGTGGTGCTGAAAAATGGGAAACACGTATTTTTAGCAATAACAAATATGCTCAATTCTCTCCTTTTGGAATCACTCCAGTAGAACCAAGCTGTGATACTCGTTTAATTACTAAAGCTATCAATTTAGACAATACCACTGGTGAATTCTTACGATTTGGTTCAAAAATCGGATTTGCTAATGGAGTTGCCGTTACTGTTTGGATTTCTACTGATTATGATGGAAGTGGAACTGCTGCTGCTGTAAATGCTGCAACCTGGACACAACTAAACCCAATTATGGCTCCTCAAACCGCATCATTCCCTACTGACTTTACAAGTTCAGGAAATGTAGACTTATCATCATACAGCGGGAATGCTTACATTTCATTTAAATATGTAGGAGGTACAGGAGGAATTACTTCAACTTACCAAATTGATAACATTGAAGTTTACGGAAATTAATTTTAGTCCAATTATGAAAAAAATACATTTTTTATACACCCTATTGGCTGGTCTCTTATTTCTTACTTCATGTGAAGAAGATAAAGAAACATTGCTAACCCCACAAAATTATCTTGTGGGTACCTGGGAAATTAAACAAGAGGGCTCTTTGCAAAACGTTAACGGTCAAAATGTAATTCAATATTCTGAGTACCAAAATGATTCAGAATGTGAAGACAGTAAGGATAACATTATCTTCAACGAAGATTTTAGTTATACTCAAAACGATTACACTTATGATGTTGATGCTGCTGCTTGTCAAAATGATCCTGAAACAGGAACTTACTCAAGAGAAGGCAATGCAGTTATCTTACAACAGGTAGATCCTATAACCTCAGAAGTATCTGAAAGAGTAGTGAAAGTTACATCTTTAAATTATACTACTTTAGAAATTAATTATACTGATTCTGATACTAATCAATTAGTATTTCTGAAATTAGAGAAAAAAGCTTAATTGCAAATGATTAATTCAAAAGCCCTGAAATTTCAGGGCTTTTTTTATGCAGTGAATTATTAGTAACTTTGCCCTTCATTAAAGAAGTATGTTAGAAAAAATAGAACATCAATTTGAGAAAACGATTATTGTAGGGATAGTAACCCAACAACAAAGCGAAGAAAAACTAAAAGAATACCTTGACGAGTTAGAGTTTTTAACTTTTACCGCAGGGGGCGAAGTGGTGAAACGCTTTTCTCAAAAAATGGACAAACCCAATCCGAAGACTTTTGTAGGTACCGGTAAACTAGAAGACATAAAAACATACATCGCCGAAAATCAAATTTCGACCGTAATTTTTGATGACGAACTTACACCTTCGCAACAAAAAAATATTACCCGTGAGTTAGATTGTAAGGTCCTTGACAGGACCAACTTAATCTTGGATATTTTTGCACAACGTGCCGAAACTTCCTATGCAAGAACTCAGGTTGAACTGGCACAATGTCAATATCTATTACCCCGTTTATCTGGAATGTGGACGCACTTAGAACGCCAACGTGGAGGGATTGGAATGCGTGGTCCCGGAGAAACCGAGATCGAAACCGACCGTCGTATTGTGCGTGACAGAATTTCCTTATTGAAGGAAAAAATAAAAGTCATTGACAAACAACAATCCATTCAACGAAGTAATCGCGGCGCTATGGTGCGCGTGGCTCTTGTGGGTTATACCAACGTGGGAAAATCAACGTTGATGAATGCGGTGGGGAAAAGCGAAGTGTTTGTCGAAAATAAATTATTTGCAACACTAGACACGACCGTCAGAAAGGTGGTGATTAAAAACCTGCCTTTTTTATTATCCGATACCGTTGGATTTATCCGAAAATTACCAACCCAGTTGGTAGATTCTTTTAAAAGTACGTTAGACGAAGTGCGTGAAGCCGATTTATTACTGCACGTGGTAGATATTTCACATCCTGAATTTGAAGATCATATCGCTTCGGTCAATCAAATTTTACAAGACATTAAAAGTAATGACAAGCCAACCATTATGGTTTTCAATAAAATTGATGCTTACAAACATTTAACCATTGAACCCGATGATTTGATGACCGAAAAAACGACCAAACATTACACATTAGAAGAGTGGAAACAAACTTGGATGAGTAAATTAGGTGAAGATAATGCACTATTCATTTCGGCTACCGAAAAAGAAAACTTCGAGGAATTCCGCAAAAAAGTGTACGAATCGGTACGCCAAATTCACATCACGCGATTTCCATACAACAAATTTTTATATCCCGATTTTGAAGACGCCATCGAAAAAGAGGAAAAATAAAAAATGCCAGCTTAGTGCTGGCATTTTATTTACAGATAAGATTATTTAAAACCGTAATTAACTCCTAAACCAAATACTTCTCTAATTTGAAACGCTCCGACAGCATTGTCATCATAAATCGCTTGAAAAGCAATGTTGGTCGAAATGTATTTATTGATTTTCATCACCAAATTCGCCTGATAATCGACATCCACATTTTGTGGTTTGTCTAAATAATTGGAATATAAGTTCAGAATGTTTTCCCAGGAGATGTTTTCCATCACATTAAACTTGTAATATCCTTGAATTCCGGCACCAAATTCAAATCTTGATGATTTTCCTTGTTCGACACCAAAAGCAGTGTTAAATTGAGTAAAATGCGGATGTACAAAAATCACACGAGACGTTGCTGGAGCAAAATTCACTTTCAAGTTATCACTTTTTTTCCACAACATACCCGGTCCCGCTTGCAAATAAGCAGGCGAAAAGAAATGCGAAATTTTCATTCCGGTAGCATCGTTACCGCTATCCATTTGTGTTTTAAAATTCAAAAAACCCGAATAAAACCAATAACCCGAAGCTTTCTTTCCTACCAATGAGGTAAATTCCAATCGGTCATCCGATTTTTGAACCTCAGCACCTTTTAATTTAGTTAACCCATAAGCTACAATAAATTTATTGTCCCAAATAGTTCGTTCGTTCTTGAAATTGATATCGTAATTCAATCCGATATTACCCGCCATATTGGAATTCCCCCCAGCTCTCCAATCGTTATTAAATGCCGATTGGTTGAATAAAAAAACAATATTTCCTGTCTTTTTCCATCCCAAGTTGGTGGTGTCCTTAGCTTTAGTCTCAGCAGCAGAAGTAGTATTGATGAGTTCCTTTTCTGATTTTTGGGCAAAACAAAAAGAAGTCACTAAAAGAAGTGACACTACTAAAATTGACTTATTCATACAGTTTGTGTTTTTATAGTTGACACAAATTTATGAATATATTTCTTATTTTTTTGATTTATAGATGGGTACAGCCGAACAAGCCTCGCCATACATCACACTTTTAGCAACACGTTGTAGGTGTTGAATAGCCATTATATAAGCGGTCTCTGGTACCGGTTTTTTAGAACAGCCTTTAAGAATTACAGGTTTATCTTCGTAAAGTGAAAAATCAATTCTGGACAATGACTCTTGGTAAATGGAAGTTTCTAAATCTTGCAAATTTCCCAATGCAACTTTTTTAGCATATAGAGCCACATAAGACGCTACCAAAATAGAAGCCCAAGCCGGCAAAATAGCATCGGTGGCGCAATGAATTGCTACCCAATGGTTTTGGTATTGTTCCCAATTGTGATTTTTTAAAGCTTCACGAAAGTCTTTTTCTTTCAACAAAAATCCTTCAAACAACCACTGAGAAATATCTATTTGTGTGCGAATTCCTTCTTGATAGTAGTCTTCTAAATCAAATACTTCAAGAGCCGAATTCGCAACTTTATTTACAATTTCTTGCATATTAGTTCACTTCGGTTAAAAAATCTACTGCATTGTATTTATTCTTCAATAGGGACCAATAAATCATTGCTGTATCTTTACGAGTTTCTTCAAAACAAAATTTCCTTAACAAATTTATTGAGGCACTGTTTTCGATTAAACATTGAGCTGTTATTTCATGCACTTGTTCTCGTGAAAATACCCAAGTTATCATTTCTTGAACGGCTTCTTCAGCAAATCCCTTTCTTCTTTCTTCTTTTATGATGCCATATCCAATATCAATACTTCTCTTTCCATAATTAAAACCTTTAAAACCAAGATCCCCTATTATTTCTGAAGTATCTTTTTTAACGATCATCCAAGATTCGAAACCTGTAGGCCAATCGACTTTAGAAAGGTTGTTAATTATTCTAGGTAGTGTTTCAATTACGTCCTCATCTGGCCAACTTATCCCTCTTTTTAGCCCCATTTTAGACAAATCATCAAAATCATTTTTTACAAGATTTTTGCAGAGTTCTAAATTGTAAGGAATAAGGATTAATCGCTCAGTTACCAACTTGTCTATTTCTAGTTTTGTGATTTTCATTACAATAAAGAGTTCATTTGAAACAATATCTTACAGTAAAGAATCATCAAAAAATTACAACATTCCCAATTCTAATTTGGCTTCTTCGCTCATTAAATCTTTGCTCCAAGGTGGATCGAAAGTAATTTCTACTTCGCAAGATTTAACATCGCCAATTTTTTTGATTTTTTCTTCAACCTCTTGTGGTAATGTTTCGGCCACCGGACAATTTGGAGAAGTTAAGGTCATCAGGATTTTTACATCCAAAGTCTCATTGACAAATACGTCATAGATTAATCCTAATTCGTAAATATCTACAGGGATCTCTGGGTCATAAATCGTTTTTAAAACCTTTACTACTTCTTCTCCTAAATTGATTGTATCGTTAAATTCTTCCATCTTTTTTTATTTTCTACTTTGAAAAGCCAAAGCGTACATTTTTATTTTTTTAATCATAGAAACCAAACCATTGGCACGTGTGGGTGATAAATGTTCTTTCAATCCAATTTCATCAATAAAATCAGTATTGGCATCAAGAATTGCTTGCGAGGATTGATTGGAAAAAGTTCGAATTAAAATTTCGATAATTCCTTTGGTTAGAATCGCATCACTATCGGCGGTAAAGACAATATTTCCGTCCTTTTCTTCCGCATGAACCCACACTTTAGACTGACAACCTTTAATGATGTTGTCTTCCGTTTTGTATTGCTCGTCTATTAACGGAAGGGATTTACCTAACTCAATAATATACTCATAGCGTTGCATCCAATCGTCGAACATCGAAAACTCGTCAACGATTTCGTCTTGTATTTCTTTAATTGTCATTTTACTTTTTGCTCTGTATAAGAGACTAACTTATTTATAAATTTTTCAATTTGTGCTGGCGGAAATCCGTGATCAAAATCAACGGTGTTGAATTCTTTTCCTCCACTGGTTATTTTTAAATGGGCAATGGCAGCCCCATCATAAAATCTTTTTTGCGTTGGATCTTTCAATCCTGGTAAAGCTTCCGGTTTAACATCGGCTAGCAATGCATTCAATTCGGTTATTTGCTCTTTTGTTAAAACAACTTTATCCAATTGTGTGACGTCTCTTTGATTGGTAAACAACAACTCATCATTTGCATATTTTAACTGTAAAAAATAACCTCTGGTATTGGCTTCATATTCTACCATAGCTACATTATCTTGAGTTACTTCTGTGTCCTGAGGTGCCTTTTCTGAGCTTACCACAACATCATTGGTTGCTTTCTTGCATTTGCAAGAGGTGATCATCACAACAACTGAAAATAAGGTTAATAGAGTCGATTTCATAACTATTCGTTTTAAATTTAAGAAAGCATCATTTTGGCTTTTTTAACGGCTTCCACAAAGATATCAATTTCTTCTTTGGTATTATAAAACGAAAAACTTGCTCTTACAGTACCCGGAATGTTGAAATAATTCATAATGGGTTGAGCGCAGTGATGTCCCGTGCGAACCGCTATTCCTAATTTATCGATAATCGTGCCAATATCATATGGATGAATCCCTTCGATGTTGAAAGAGATTACAGACGTTTTTTTATCGGAAGTACCATATATTTTTAACCCTTGAATTTCTAATAATTTTTCAGTGGCATGGTTTAATAATTGCAATTCTTGTTGCTGAATGTTTTCAAATCCCACTTCATTCAAATAATCGATAGCGGTTCCTAAAACAATTCCGTCAGCAATATTGGGTGTTCCTGCTTCAAACTTATGTGGTAATTCGGCATAAGTGGTTTTTTCGAAAGTCACTTCTTTAATCATTTCACCACCACCCATATATGGAGGTAACTTATTTAACCATTCCTCTTTACCGAATAAAATTCCAACTCCTGTCGGGCCGCAAATTTTATGTCCCGAAAACACATAGAAATCACAATCTAAAGCCTGAACATCTGGTTTTAAATGTGGAGTAGCTTGTGCGCCATCGATTAAAACAGCCGCACCAACTTGATGGGCCTTTTCAATCATATATTCAATAGGATTAATTGTTCCTAAAGCATTAGAAATATGGTTAACCGCTACTATTTTAGTTTTGGAAGAAAGTAATCGGTCGTATTCTGACATGATTAATTCTCCTTTTTCGTTCATGGGAATGACTACAAGATTAGCCCCTGTTTTTTCGCAGAGCATTTGCCAAGGCACAATGTTACTGTGGTGTTCTAATGCCGAAACCATCACCTCATCCCCTTCTTGCAATAAAGAAGCGAATCCGTTAGCCACAAGATTAACTCCTTGCGTAGTTCCAGAAGTAAAAAGCACTTCGTGGTTGTGCTTTGCGTTGATATGAGCTTGTATTTTATGACGAGGTTCTTCATAGGCATCCGTCGCCAATTGGCTTAACGTATGTACACCACGATGAATGTTCGCATTAATTTCCTCGTAATATTTGGTAATGGCATCAATAACTACTTTAGGTTTTTGAGAAGTGGCTCCGTTATCGAAATATATTAAAGGTTTTCCGTTTACTTGTTGGGTAAGAATGGGAAAATCGGCTCTTATTTTTTGGATATCTAACATTTTGCTATTTAGAATTTTTCTAAATACAAAAGTAGTTAATTAGCCACTAATGCACGAAACAAAACAAATAAATCTTTTTTATAATATCATAGTTGGTTCCGAATAGCAGTAAAAAATATTCGCGCATTCGTCGCAAATCGTTAAATTGCGTAAAAATCAGCATCATGAAAAAAATTCTAGGCTATTCAGCATTAGTGATTATCTGTGTTCTAGGTACGGCTTTTTATATAAATTATCCGAAACTCGATTTAATTTCTGGATTTTCCTCTAAAAGTGTTGCCTCGGCACATTTTCTGGACAACCGTCCTTTGGGAGTTATTGAAAAAGGAGACAATGACATCAATTTGATTGATTTGGCCAAGAATGAAATCAACGAAAAAGAAAAATTTGCCGAAGCCTCTGTGTATGGTTTAAAAACACGACGTGCGATTTACCGTGAAGGCTTAGGTGCTGTTTTGGTCAATGAAGATTATGATGCATCAAAACCGTATTTGGTTCCGAAAAGAAATTTTACTTTAAACACCGCTATCCCTTTTCCTTATGGTGATGGCGAACCCGAAAAACCAACATTTAACAATCTGGATTACAAAAGAATTGATGCCGCTTTAAACAAAGCTTTTGAACCTAGCGAAGAAGGAAAAAAATGCAGTCGTGCCATAGTAGTGGTTTACAAAGATAAAATTGTGGGTGAAAAATATGCTCCAGGCTTTACCAAAGACTCTCGTTTGTTAGGCTGGTCGATGACCAAAAGCATTACGGCTACTCTTTTCGGAATTTTACAAAAGCAAGGAAAGCTGAATATCACTCAACCAGCACCCATTACCGAATGGGCAAATGACGAGCGCAAAAACATTACGATTCATAATCTGTTGCAAATGAACTCCGGATTGGAATGGGATGAAAATTATGATAAAATATCGGATGTCACGAAAATGTTATTTCAGGAAAGCGATATGACCAAATCGCAAATCAACAAACCCTTGGTTGGAAAACCAAATGCTACGTGGAATTATTCTTCGGGCACCACTAATTTGCTTTCCGGTATTATCCGAAAACAATTTAAAACCCACCAGGAATATTTAGATTTTTGGTACAGCGCTTTAATCGACAAAATCGGCATGCATTCAATGCTAGTAGAAGCCGATTTGGAAGGCAATTACATTGGTTCCTCTTATGCTTGGGCTACCGCTCGTGATTGGGCAAAATTTGGCTTATTATACCTACACAAAGGGAATTGGAACGGCGAACAATTATTTGATGCAACCTGGTCAAAATATGTGGCGACTCCTACTCCAACTTCCGAAAATCAATACGGGGCTCAGTTTTGGTTAAATGCTGGGGGTAAAATGCCTGACTGTCCAAGAGACATTTATTATGCGGATGGTTTTCAAGGGCAACGCGTATTTATCATACCGTCGCACGATATGGTAATCGTTCGTTTGGGTTACGACCATATCGATTTGAATGCCTTAGTAAAAGAGGTTTTAGCTAGTGTAAAACAATAAAAAAGCCGCTCAGTGAGCGGCTTTTTT
>Ga0114982_1000737_pt1 | contig 17110 bp, 18 predicted proteins | sample Shrwel_input2_FT_FD_87183 | JGI IMG/M metagenome (GOLD analysis project Ga0114982, IMG submission 87183) | Subsurface microbial communities from deep shales in Ohio, USA - Utica-3 well 1 S input2 FT | ecosystem: Environmental > Aquatic > Deep subsurface > Shale gas/oil reservoir > Produced... | reverse complement strand
TAATTATAGTAGTTTTACTGTGTTTTCAATCTTGTATTAGATAATATAAAACTTATGAAATACGAAGTTGTAAAAACGGATGCCGATTGGAAATCGCAATTAGGAGAGCAACGCTATAGAATCCTTCGAGAAAAAGGAACTGAATATCCTCACTCGGGAGAGTATAATTTGCACTTTGAAGAAGGCACCTATGTGTGTGGCGGCTGTCAAGAACCTTTATTTAACAGTGATGCAAAATTTAAATCGGAATGTGGTTGGCCTTCTTTTGATGATGCTATTGATGGTAAAGTAGAATACAAAAAAGATACCACTTACGGGATGCAAAGAACTGAGATCTTGTGTGCCAAATGTGGTGGACATTTAGGACATGTTTTTGATGATGGTCCTACAAAGACCGGAACCCGTTTTTGTGTTAATTCTTTATCTGTTGAATTCAAAAAATAAAGATTTATTGATAATTACGTTAATTTTCTTTAATTTGCATTCTTAATCACACCTATTTATAGAATGACCAAAATTACTCGACTATTTGATTTTCCTTATTATCAACTAGATAAACAAAATCTACCTGATGCCCTTGTTACCAAATACAATGGAGAGTGGGTAAAAACATCTACACAAGAATATATTAATCAAGCCAATACGATTTCAAGGGCACTGATAACCATTGGTGTTCAAAAAAATGATAAGATTGCTATCATCTCTTCTAACAATAGAACCGAATGGAATATTATGGATATTGGTGCCTTGCAAACTGGGGCACAAACGGTTCCGATTTATCCTACCATTTCACAAGAAGATTACGAATATATCTTAAATCATTCTGAAGCGAAATATTGCTTTGTATCTGATGTAGAAGTATTAACAAAATTAAATGCTATAAAAGCCAATGTACCTTCTTTAATTGGAGTGTACACATTCAATGAAATTTCTGGCGAAAAACATTGGTCTGATCTATTAGCCATAGGTAAAGATACTTCTACACAACATTTTGTAGAAGAAAGAAAAAACAACGTACTCCCATCCGATTTAGCTACCATCATTTATACTTCTGGTACCACCGGAAAACCAAAAGGAGTTATGCTTTCGCATCAAAACATCGTTTCGAATGCATTAGATAGCGCTGAACGAATTCCGTTCAATCAAGGAAATGCCAGAGGTTTAAGTTTCCTTCCCGTTTGTCATATTTTTGAACGAATGATTTTGTATTTGTATCAATATTATAGTGTCTCCATCTATTTTGGTGAATCGATTGAAAAGATTAGCGACAATATTAAAGAAGTACAACCTACAGTTATGACTGCCGTTCCTCGTTTACTTGAAAAAGTCTACGATAAAATCTATGCCAAAGGAACCGAATTAACAGGCATTAAAAAGAAACTTTTCTTTTGGGCAATTGATTTAGGTTTACGTTATGAGCCTTATGGTGCCAATGGCTGGTGGTATGAAGTTCAACTTAAAATTGCAAGAAAATTAATTTTTAGCAAATGGAAAGAAGCTTTAGGCGGTAAATTAGATTTAATGGTTTCTGGTAGTGCTGCTTTACAAACCAGATTAACCAGAGTATTTGCTGCTGCTGAAATCCCTATTATGGAAGGATATGGTTTAACCGAAACTTCCCCGGTAATTTCTGTAAATGACTTAAGAAATAAAGGATTTAAAGTAGGAACGGTTGGAAAACTCATCAAAAATGTAGAAGTAAAGATTGCCCAAGACGGTGAAATTCTATGTAAAGGACCTAATGTAATGATGGGCTACTACAAAGATGAAAAACAAACAACGGAAGTGATCGTGGATGGCTATTTTCATACCGGTGATATCGGTGAATTTGACAGCGAAGGTTTCCTAAGAATCACAGACCGTAAAAAAGAAATGTTCAAAACTTCTGGAGGTAAGTATATTGCGCCGCAAATTCTTGAAAACACTATGAAACAATCCCGTTTCATTGAACAAATTATGGTTATTGGCGATGGACAAAAAATGCCTGCCGCCTTTATTCAACCATCATTTGAATTTGTAAAAGAATGGGCGAAAATTCACAACATTACTTTAGGAGAATCCAATGAAGAAATTATTAGCAATCCAAAAGTAATTGATCGAATTCAAGAAGAAATTAATGAACTGAATAAAAAATTCGGAAACTGGGAACAAATCAAACGATTTGAACTTACCCCTGACTTATGGACCATACCAGCGGGACACCTTACTCCTACTCTAAAATTAAAACGTAAAGTGGTTTTAGAAAAATACCAAGGTCTGTACGATAAAATATACAACTAAACTCATTTCGTTATGCAAGCTAAACTTCTTTTTTGTTTTTCAATTCTCATGATTTCATTCTTTGGTTGTAAAAACAAGGAAGAAGTTTCTGATTTAAACTATTTCAATTATGCCAATCCCGAAGATCAATACACAGGAGGCATTAAAATGATTCCTATAAAAACTCCTGCCGGAGAATTCAAAGTTTGGACAAAAAGAATCGGTAATAATCCAAAAATAAAAGTATTACTACTTCATGGTGGTCCTGGTGTTACACATGAATTGTACGAGTGTTTTGATGGTTATTTCCCAAAAGAAGGAATCGAATACATTTATTACGATCAATTGGGTTCCTATTATAGCGATCAACCTAATAACAATCGTCTTTGGACCAATAATCGTTTTGTAGAGGAAGTAGAACAAGTACGAATTGCTTTGGGCCTTAATAAAGATAATTTTTACCTTTTAGGACAATCGTGGGGCGGAATCCTTGCGATGGAATATGCTTTCAAATATCAAAAGAATTTAAAAGGACTTATCATTTCTAACATGATGGCCAGTGCTCCAGACTATAATAAATATGCCGAAGAAGTTTTGGGCCCAAAATTACCCAAAGAAGTCTTTGAACAAATTAAAACCTTCGAAAAAAATAAGGATTATAAAAATCCTAAATACGCCGATTTACTCTTCAAATACTATTACACCGAACACATTTTAAGAAAACCTCTTAACGAATGGCCTGAAGCTGTCAACAGATGTTTCAAACACATGAACCCAAATGTCTACATTTATATGCAAGTCCCAAGTGAATTCGGAATTACAGGGGATGCCACTTTAAAAAATTGGGATGTAAAAGAAAAATTAAAAACAATTACTACTCCAACACTTGTGATAGGCGCCAAACACGACACCATGGACCCAAAACACATGGAATGGATGTCAAAAGAAGTTCAAAACGGACAATTCTTATATTGCCCCAATGGAAGTCACCTTTCGCAATACGATGATCAAAAAACCTATATCCCAGGGGTTATAAAATTCCTGAAAGATGTTGATAATAAATCATTTATCTCTAAAAAATAATCTTTACACACGTATTTTTTCTAATAAATTTCTTAAATTCACACCACTAACCAAAAAACAAGAAAATGAATTTAAAAAATTTTATTGCAGGAGGAATTGTAGGCGGAATTGTAGATTGGATTCTAGGATGGCTCTTTTACGGAATCCTTTTTAAAGACACATTCCCAGCAGGAAACACAATGAATATGATGATGATTACTTTTGGCTGTTTTAGTGTAGGTTTTTTTATTTCCTACATCTTTATAAAATGGGCAAGTATTTCAAATATCATTACTGGTCTTAAAGCTGGTGCTGTCATTGGAATATTCATGGGATTAATATCAGGCTTTTTCGGCAACGAATCTATAGCATCCCCAGATTATAAAGTAATGGCACTCGGTGTATTTATTTCTATTATAATGTGTGCCTGCGTGGGTGCATCTGTTGCCTTTGTAAACCATAAATTAAAATAATCAACACGCCAATAACATTTAAGCTCCTTTTAATAAAGGAGCTTTTTGTTTTTAATCCTATTTCAACCAAAAAAAATACAAATTTATTATGCGTGCATAGTATTTTTTCTTATATTTGGTTTTTCAAATCAAAAAATGAAAGATAAAACTATAGATTATGTACTTCGAGCGACTTGGCAAGCCGTATCAAGAATGTACAACGAAGAAGCAACAAAATATGGAGGTTCAATGGCCGTTGGTTTTGCTTTATTAAGCATCGACAGAGAAGATGGTACACCATCAACCAATATAAGTAGCCGTATGGGTATGGAACCTACCAGTTTAACACGTACACTGAAATCAATGGAAGAAAAAGGATTAATTTACCGAAAACCTAATCCAAGTGATGGCCGTGGTGTTCTGATTTATTTAACCGAAGAAGGAAAAGAGAAAAGAGCCCTTTCTAAAGAAACAGTATTACGATTTAACGAATCGGTTCGACAAAACATTTCCGATGAAAAAATCAAACATTTCATGGAAGTAGCCGATGTTATTAACGAATTAATTCAAGACAAGAACATATTCAATCAACCAGAATAATTATGATGAAAGGAGTTTCAAGTCACTTTCTAAAAGAAACACAACTTGATTTGACGAAATTCATCGAACACAAATGAAAATAAACAAAATTGTGAAATGAAAAGAACAATTAAAAAAGTTGCAGTTGTCGGATCCGGGATCATGGGATCAGGTATTGCGTGCCATTTTGCCAATATTGGAGTTGAAGTTTTACTCCTTGATATTGTACCGCGTGAATTAAACGAAGTAGAGCAAAAGAAAGGTTTGACATTAGAAAACAAAGTCGTTCGCAACCGATTAGTGAATGACAGTTTAGCTAATGCACTAAAATCGAAGCCCTCTCCTATTTATGATCAAAAATTCGCAAGTCGAATCACAACAGGAAATACGACTGATGATTTAGAAAAAATCAAAGATGTCGATTGGATCATTGAAGTAGTTGTTGAACGATTAGACATTAAAAAGTCGGTTTTCGAGCAAATTGAAAAATACCGCAAGCCAGGCACTTTAATTACTTCAAATACCTCTGGTATTCCTATTCATTTTATGAGTGAAGGAAGAAGCGAAGATTTCCAGAAACACTTCTGCGGAACGCACTTCTTCAACCCAGCTCGTTATTTAAAATTATTCGAAATCATTCCAGGTCCCAAAACTTCAACTGAAGTATTGGATTTCTTAAATAACTACGGAGAACAATTCTTAGGAAAAACCTCTGTAATCGCTAAAGATACCCCCGCTTTTATCGGAAACAGAATCGGAATCTTCGGAATCCAAAGTTTATTCCACTTGTTAAAAGATATGGGATTGACCATTGAAGAAGTGGATAAATTGACCGGACCAGTTATTGGTCGACCAAAATCAGCTACTTTCAGAACCGTTGATGTGGTTGGTTTAGACACATTAGTACATGTTGCCAACGGAATTTACGAAAACTGTCCAAACGACGAAGCACACGAATTATTCAAATTACCAGATTTCATCACAAAAATGATGGAAAACAAATGGTTAGGAAGTAAAACGGGTCAAGGCTTCTATAAAAAAGAAGGAAAAGAAATTTTATCTTTAGATTTAGATACTTTAGAATACAGAGCCGCTAAAAGAGCTTCATTTGCTACTTTAGAACTCACCAAAACTATCGATAAACCTATTGATCGATTCAAAGTACTCGTAAAAGGAAAAGACAAAGCTGGAGAATTTTACAGAAAATCATTCTCTTCTATGTTTGCCTATGTTTCCAATAGAGTTCCAGAAATTACAGACGATTTCTATAAAATTGACGATGCCATGAAAGCCGGTTTCGGATGGGAAAATGGTCCTTTCGAAATTTGGGATGCTATCGGAGTAGAAAAAGGAATCGAATTAATGAAAACAGAAGGCTACACTCCTGCTGCTTGGGTTAATGATATGATTGCTTCAGGAAATACTTCCTTCTATACGGTAAAAGAAGGTGCTACACATTATTATAGTACAGCTTCGAAATCGCAAGTTAAAGTTCCTGGACAAGATGCGTTTATCATTTTAAACAACATTAGAGAATCTAAAAAAGTTTGGGGAAATGCTGATTGTACGGTTCACAATATTGGTGACGGAATCTTAAACTTAGAATTCCACTCTAAAATGAATACCATCGGTGGCGGTGTGTTACAAGGCATCAACAAAGCCATCGATATGGCTGAAAAAGAATACAACGGATTAGTAATTGGAAATCAGGCGGCTAATTTCTCTGTAGGAGCCAACATCGGAATGATTTTCATGATGGCTGTAGAACAAGAATATGACGAATTAAACATGGCCATCAAAATGTTCCAAGACACGATGATGCGCGCTCGTTATTCTTCAATTCCAGTAATTTCTGCTCCTCACGGAATGACTTTAGGAGGTGGTTGCGAACTTTCGATGCACGCTGATAAAATTGTTGCGGCTGCAGAAACCTATATCGGATTAGTAGAATTCGGAGTGGGCGTTATCCCTGGTGGTGGTGGTTCAAAAGAATTTGCTTTACGTGCCAGCGATTTATACCGCAAAAATGATGTGGAATTAAACACTTTACAAGAACATTTCTTAACTGTTGCTATGGCAAAAGTATCTACTTCTGCATATGAAGCCTACGATTTAGGTATTTTACAAAAAGGAAAAGATGTAGTTGTGGTGAACAAAGACCGTCAAATAGCTGAAGCTAAAAAACATGCTTTATTGATGGCCGAAGCAGGATATACACAACCGGTTCGTAGAAAAGATATCAAAGTATTAGGAAAACAAGCCTTGGGTATGTTCTTAGTTGGAACCGATCAAATGCAAGCCGGACAATACATTTCAGAACACGATAGAAAAATTGCCAATAAATTGGCTTATGTAATGGCTGGTGGTGATTTATCAGAACCAACGTTAGTAACCGAGCAATACCTATTGGACATTGAAAGAGAAGCTTTCTTATCGCTTTGTACCGAAAGAAAAACATTGGAGCGTATCCAATTTATGTTAACTAAAGGAAAACCGCTTAGAAATTAGAAACAAGAACAAAGAAGCAAGAACAAAGACAATTTCTTTCATCTTTTCTCTTTCTTCTTTTCTCTAAAAAGTAAAATATGAAAACAGCATATATAGTAAAAGGATATAGAACAGCCGTAGGTAAAGCACCTAAAGGATTGTTTCGATTTAAAAGACCTGATGAATTAGCGGCTGAAACCATCGAATACATGATGGCTCAATTGCCTGATTTTGACAAAACACGCATTGATGACGTAATGGTAGGAAATGCCATGCCGGAAGCAGAACAAGGTTTAAACGTAGCCCGTTTGATTTCATTAATGGGATTAAAAGTAACCGATGTTCCTGGAGTAACCGTAAATCGTTACTGTGCTTCTGGATTAGAAACTATCGGAATGGCTACGGCTAAAATCCAATCAGGAATGGCACATTGTATCATTGCCGGTGGTGCTGAAAGTATGAGTTACATCCCGATGGGTGGTTACAAACCTACACCAGATTATAAAGCGGCAGCTTCAGGGCATGAAGACTACTACTGGGGAATGGGTTTAACAGCAGAAGCGGTTGCCAAACAATTCAACGTATCTCGTGCCGACCAAGATGAGTTTGCGTATCAATCGCACATGAAAGCCTTAAAAGCACAAGCTGAAGGCAAATTTGACGCGCAAATTGTTCCGATCACCGTAGAACAAACCTTCTTAAACGAAGCAGGTAAAAAAGAAACTAAATCCTACGTCGTAAATAAAGACGAAGGACCAAGATTAGGAACTTCTGTTGAAGCATTATCAGGATTACGTCCGGTATTTGCAGCCGATGGTTCTGTTACTGCAGGAAACTCTTCTCAAATGAGTGATGGAGCGGCATTCGTATTAATTATGAGTGAAGAAATGGTAAAAGAATTAAATCTTGAACCAATTGCTCGTCTTGTAAACTTCGCTTCAGCAGGAGTGGAACCAAGAATTATGGGAATTGGCCCTGTAAAAGCTATTCCAAAAGCAGTACAACAAGCTGGTTTACAAATCAAGGATATCGATTTATTCGAATTGAATGAAGCCTTTGCTTCTCAATCATTAGCGGTAATCCGTGAATTGGATTTAAATCCAGAGATCATCAACGTTAACGGAGGGGCTATTGCCCTGGGTCACCCTCTGGGTTGTACCGGTGCAAAACTATCTGTGCAATTATTTGACGAAATGAAACGCCGAGGCAGTAAATATGGTGTTGTAACTATGTGTGTAGGAACAGGACAAGGAACTGCAGGAGTTTTCGAATTATTATAAAAACCAACAAAAACAAAAATACTTTTAAGTCATGGAAGATATTACTAGAGGAGGTCAATTCCTTGTAAAAGAAACAAAATGTGAAAATGTTTTTACTCCTGAAGATTTTTCGGAAGAACAAATTATGATGCGTGACACCGTAAAAGAATTTGTAGACAAAGAAATTTGGCCAAATAAAGATCGCTTTGAGAAAAAAGATTACAAATTTACTGAAGAATGTATGCGTAAAGCTGGAGAATTAGGACTTTTAGGAGTTGCTGTTCCTGAGGCTTACGGCGGATTAGGAATGGGATTCGTCTCTACCATGTTGGTTTGTGATTATATTTCTGGAGCTACAGGATCTTTCTCTACTGCTTTTGGAGCACATACAGGAATTGGAACGATGCCAATTACCCTATATGGTACAGAAGAACAAAAGAAAAAATACGTTCCAAAATTAGCTTCAGGTGAATGGTTTGGGGCATACTGTTTAACTGAACCAGGCGCAGGATCTGATGCCAATTCAGGAAAAACAAAAGCCGTTCTCTCTGAAGATGGGACACACTATAAAATCACTGGTCAAAAAATGTGGATTTCTAACGCAGGATTCTGTTCTGTGTTCATCGTTTTTGCCAGAATTGGTGATGATAAAAACATTACGGGCTTCATCGTAGAAAATGATCCAAGCAACGGAATCACAATGAACGAAGAAGAACACAAATTAGGTATTCGTGCTTCTTCAACACGTCAGGTTTTCTTCGCTGATACTAAAGTTCCTGTAGAAAATATGTTGGCTGGACAAGGTGAAGGATTTAAAATTGCTATGAATGCCTTAAACGTTGGCCGTATCAAATTGGCAGCCGCTTGTTTAGATGCACAACGTCGCACCATATCTGCTTCTGTAAAATATGCTAACGAAAGACTTCAGTTTAACGTTCCTATTTCAAGTTTTGGCGCTATTCGCTCAAAATTAGCAACAATGGCTGCTAATGCTTATGTGGGAGAATCGGCTTCTTACCGTGCTGCTAAAGGTGTGGAAGATAGAATAATCGCCCGTGAAGCGGAAGGTTCAACTCATCAGGAAGCTGAATTAAAAGGTGTGGAAGAATTCGCTATCGAATGTTCTATCCTTAAAGTAGCAGTTTCGGAAGATATTCAAAACTGTGCTGACGAAGGAATTCAAATCTTCGGTGGTATGGGATTCTCGGAAGACACTCCAATGGAATCTGCTTGGAGGGATGCTCGTATCGCTCGTATTTACGAAGGAACTAACGAAATCAACCGTATGCTTTCTGTAGGTATGTTAGTGAAAAAAGCGATGAAGGGTCACGTCGATTTATTAGGTCCTGCCATGAAAGTAGCAGAAGAATTAATGGGCATTCCCGATTTCGAAACACCTGATTACTCTGAATTATTTGCAGAAGAAAAAGAATTAATCGGCAAATTGAAAAAATCATTCTTAATGGTGGCTGGTGCTGCGGTTCAAAAATACGGACCAGATTTAGAAGCACACCAACAATTATTAATGGCCGCTTCTGACATGCTTATCGAAATTTACATGGCAGAATCTGGAATTTTACGTACTGAAAAATTAGCGAAAGCAAAAGGTGCCGAAAACGTAAAAGAGCAAATCGCGATGGCTCAATTATACTTATACAATGCAGTCGACATCATCACACAAAAAGGAAAAGAAGGAATTGCTTCTTTCGCTGAAGGAGATGAACAACGCATGATGTTAATGGGCTTACGTCGTTTTACAAAATACGTAAACATGCCAAATGTAGTAGCTTTAAGAGAAGTAATTGCTTCTAAACTAGTAGAAGAAAACAGCTACTGCTTCTAAAAATAAATTTTAATTAGTTTGGTGGAAAAAGTCACGGTAGTTAATTCTGCTGTGGCTTTTTTCTTTATAAAGTATTTTACGTAACTTTAACCTATTAAACTTCATATCATGAAAAAGCTCATAATTGCTTCAGCCTCATTTGTCTTATTAATTTTAGCCTGTAAATCAACATCAGGAAGTAAAAACGAATTAGTATTAATGCTTCAACCGAAGAGCGACACCCAAGTTTCCGGTTCCGCAACTTTTACCGAAAAGAATGGCACAGTAACTTTTGTAGCCAACATCAAAGGACTAACACCAGGCGATCATGCCATTCATATACACGAAAAATCAGATTGTTCGGCTCCCGATGCCTCTTCAGCAGGAGGACATTGGAACCCTACCTTCAAAAAACACGGAAAATGGGGTGGTGAAGAATACCATAAAGGAGATATTGGCAATTTTACCGCTGATGACAAAGGTGATGGAACCATTACATTTTCTACTGACGAATGGTGCATTGGTTGTGACGACGAGACCAAAAACATCATAGGAAAAAGTATCATTGTACACAAAGGAGCTGATGATTTTACTACGCAACCTACAGGAAATGCTGGAGGTAGAGTAGCGTGTACAGCTATAATTCAATAATTTGTTTCTCATATAAGAAACATATGTTCATCTAAAAACTCATGTTTCTTATATGACTTATTAGGTTTCAAAAAAGATGACCAAACCCCTACTCTATTTCAAAAATGCTAACGAATGGCGCGAATGGTTACATCAAAACCATTCGAACCACAAAAGTATTGAATTGATTTTTTATCGTGTCGGTTCTGAATTTGAAAGTATGCGCTGGGAAGAAGCCGTACAAGTTGCCTTGTGTTATGGTTGGATAGATTCTACCGTGCGAAAATTAGACCAAGAACGACGCAAACAAACTTTTGGACCACGCAAGGATAAAAGCCTTTGGAGCAAACTCAACAAAACCTATATTGTAAAGCTTACCGCAGAAAATTTAATGCACGAAAGCGGTTTGGCTAAAATTGAAATTGCCAAAAAAAACGGCTCTTGGTCTTCATTAGATACTGTAGAAAATCATGAAATTCCAGAAGATTTACAAATAGCGTTTAATGCCAATAAAACTGCTTTTAAAAACTATCAAAATTTTAGTCCATCCTATCGTAAAAGCTATTTATATTGGCTAAATCACGCCAAACGTGAAGCAACCAGAAAGTCAAGAATTGTAGAAATTATCAGACTTTGTGCAGCCAATAAAAAAAGTAGAGAATAAAAGACTCTATTTTTTAGCATCAGACTCAAAATCAAGCGCTATAGAATTCATACAGTAACGCTTACCAGTTGGTTCGGGGCCATCATCAAACAAATGTCCTAAATGACCACCACATCTTCCGCACAATGCCTCTATCCTCTCCATAGCGTGAGAGTTGTCCGATTTAAAAACAATACTAGTTTTATCAACTTGTTCAAAAAAGCTGGGCCAGCCACATTGGCTTGCAAATTTAGCATCCGAACGAAATAACTTATTCCCACAAGCAGCACAATAATAAGTTCCTCTTCCAGTGTAATTCCAATATTTACCGGTAAAAGAGGCTTCGGTATGCGCTTTTCTGGAAACTAAATATAAATCTTCCGGAAGGATCTTTTTCCATTCGGTATCCGAAAGTTTTAATTTCGTTTTATCAGTATGCGAATAGTATTTATGAGGATTATCATTATGATCTACTTCTGCATACTTTTTTTCTTTGGTTTGTCCACAGGCAGTTAACACAAATAAAAATAATGCACCAAACAATATTGATTTTATAATTAATGCTTTCATAATTTCAATTTATTATCTTCAAATTTACTTTTTTAAATTATCCATAAACGCTAAAAAAATAACAATTGTGAAAAGTTTTACATTTGTTAATTGATAAGCAGCTTGTGTGTATATACGTAATTACAAAAGGTTTGGTTTAAATTATAGTTAAATAAATATCTACATAAATTCAATAAATGTCAGCTACTTATCAAAACATGCTGTTTTTTTCTAACTAAAGTCTATTTTTGCATGGCAAATTAGATTGTATGATAAATCCTTCGGCACATGGATGGGTAGACAAGTTTTTCTTTGAACAAAGTTCACAAGAACAATTTGCCATGTATGATTTTCAATCTTTCTACATCGCTACAAGAAAAACTGGTTTTTTAGTAGGCTATACGACTCATTTCGTATCTCAAAAACCCATACAAACCAAAGGTTTAACTTCTGAAGAATTTTCTAAAATTGGATTACTAAATTCATTGTTCGGGGTATATCAAATTGCCAAAGGGAACAATAATTCTGAAGATTTTATCAAAGAATGTGTTGCTTTTTATAAAGAATTACATCCTAAAAATTCAGGTCTGCTAGACATGTTTCTTCCTAGTGATTCCATTCAGAATAAATTAGAGAAAATCATCTCTAACCGTATCAAAACCAATGACAATATCATTAGTAAAAACTTTTCTCATATTTTAACCAATGCGTTACTTTTTATAGATGTTTTGGCCTTTAAACGGTTTATTGAAGAGGGAAGTTTCCCTAATAAGTATCTTAAAAAAATAGAAGAACTCATTGTAACTGTTGTTGCGGTTGCTTTAAAAACAAAAGAAACCAAAACTAAGTACGATGATTTGCTTCAAAAACTTTTTGAATCATCGGTACGCTATTCTAAGTTTAGTAAAGCAGACACTGATTCCTCTTTAGATAACATTTCATTATCTTATTTAAAAAGTGATTACGAAAAATTTTACTTAATTGATATGGCCGGAATGGCCCTCTGGAATGACTCTGTAATGGAAGCAGTTGAAAAAGATTTTCTAATAAATTTAGCTATAGAATTGGAAATTCCAACTGCATTTGTAACCGAAAGTATTACTGATATGGATGTCTTTTTGTCGACCAATAAATTGAAAATTCCGTACTTCAACTATTCTAATCCAGTTAAGCATTTTTACGATCACACGACACAAAATGTTCAAACCTTAATCACTAGAAACAAAAGCCGATTATTAACTGAGCTTTCTCAAAGTAAGGAATTAATGCAGCTTTTGGCAAAATCAACAACAAAAGAGTTGTCGGCTGAAGAAAAGAAAAAAGTCAAAACCCAATTATTAGACATCTGCAAAAGCATTCCATCCTTGACTATTTTTTTGGTTCCGGGAGGCAGTTTATTATTACCTATTCTAATCAAATTTATCCCACAATTATTGCCTTCTGCTTTTAATGAAAATTTAAACAAAGAATAATTATCAATTAAAGTTATAGTTAATTATATTTGCATCAAAATTTACTATAAATGACCATTACTCAACTCCAATACGTTTTGGCAGTAGCCGAACATAAAAATTTTACCCTAGCTGCCGAAAAATGCTTTGTAACTCAACCTACTTTGAGTATGCAAATTCAAAAAGTAGAAGAAGAATTGGGCATTACCATTTTTGATCGAAGCAAAAAGCCTATTCAATTGACTGAAGTGGGTCAGAAAATTGTCGCACAAGCTAAAAATATTGTCAACGAAGCTGACAGAATGCAAGACATTGTCGATTTGCAAAAAGGATATGTTGGCGGAGAATTTAGACTCGGAATCATCCCAACGGTAATGCCTACCTTGCTTCCTATGTTTCTAAATACTTTTATCAAAAAATACCCCAAGGTTAAACTGATTATTGAAGAGTTAAACACCAATGAAATAATTGCTAAACTTAAAAATGGGCATTTAGACGCGGCCATTGCGGCTACTCCTCTAGAAGAAGAAAAAATAAAAGAAATAGTATTGTACTATGAACCGTTTATGGTGTATGTTCCGGAAAGTCATCCTAAATTTGAAAAAAGTGAATTGGAAGTTTCCGATTTAAATGTGGATGAAATCCTACTTTTACAAGATGGACATTGCTTTAGAGACGGTATTTTAAATCTATGCAAAAACAATTCACAACGTGATGACAGTAAATTTAGAATTGAAAGCGGCAGTTTTGAAACTTTAATACGATTGGCAAACGAAGGATTAGGCATTACCCTACTCCCGTATTTACACACCTTAGAATTGAGTGATAAAGAAAAAACAAAATTAAAGCACTTTATAGATCCGAAGCCTTCTCGAGAAGTGAGTTTAATTTTTCCGAAAAACGAATTAAAAATTCATATTATTGAAGCATTGCGAACAACTATTTCGGGTATTTTGCGTGGTGCTATTGCTTTTCAAAACATAGAAATTATTAGTCCGTTGCAAAAGAAATAAAAAAGGAGCTATAAAAGCTCCAGTTAAGTTCATTACGAATTGGGGTTAGATATCAACAATAGTAATATATTGTCTCAACTCCGGTTTTTCGCTTGTGAAATACAGCAGCCAATTTTTTAGATGCTCTAGTTCATAAGGAAATAAATTTTTAACCGCTTTTTTTAACTCTTTAGCAAAAAGCTTAATGTCAAAGCTAACTTTTTCAAGTACGTTTTTGGTGTGATCATAAATCATTCTTGGCATAATAATTACGTTTATTGATGAAACACTTGATTAAGAACTCATTGTAAATATAGACAAAACAATCGTTTAAATGCGAATAAAATCGATGAAATACATTTTATTCGCATTTTTTTATAAATAACCCTACAGAATTGACAATTTAAACCATAAAAAAAGGAGCTTTAAAGCTCCTTTTTAATTATGTATTCAAATAAATTTCACATTTTCTTAGTTCGGGTTTTTCTTTAGTAAAATCGAAGAACCAAACTTTTAATTCTTCCACTTCATAAGGTAGTAATTGTTGTACGGCTTTTATAAGCTCTTTACCAAACAAAACTGGATCGAAACTGACTCTCTCTAGAATCGATTTTGCGTAAGCAACCATTTGTCTTGACATATTTATAAATTTGTGGTATTGTTCTCTCAAATATAGTAAAATTCTAAATAATTTGAACGTTAAAGTTTTCAAAAAATTACTTACAAATTTTTAAACCCAACCATCATTTCCCTTTTGCCGGGAGGTCCAGCGGTTTTTTCAACCCTAAACCCAACTTCTTTCATCGAGCGCTTCACAACACCTCTTGCAGCATAAGTAACCAATATTCCTTTGTCTTTCAAAGCGGTATACATTTTTTTAAAAATTTCTGTACTCCACAATTCGGGTTGAAATGGATAGCCAAAAGCGTCAAAATAAATTAAATCAAATTGTGCTATATCTTCAATATCCTGAAATAATTGTTTTCGCTTGGTCAATCTGAAATTTCCTTCAATTTCAATAGTTTCTTCCCATACAGACTCATGCATATGTGTAAAGGTACCATGTTTAATTTCTAATTGCTCACAATAATTCATAGCTCTAGCCTCTTGTAAAGAAACCGGATATGCCTCTACTCCAACATAATCTATTTGAAGTTTACGGTCTTGGGATTCTAAAAAAGTAATCAAAGCATTTAATCCGGTACCAAAACCTATTTCTAAAATAGAAACTGATTGTTCCCCAAAACGATGCAAGCCGTTTTTAATAAATACATGATACGCTTCCTGAATGGCACCATTTTTAGAATGGTAACATTCGTCCCAATCTGTTATTTGAATGGTGGTTGAACCATCAAGTGTGGTTATGATTTTTCGTTCCAAACTATTTAATGTAGAGTTTTTTAATTCTTTGAATGGGTCCAGTACATTTCACTTCGTGACACTTGATACATACATCTATGCTAGAATTAAAATTTTGCTTGGCATTTTTTGGATCCTGATACACCAATTTTTGATAATGGATATAAGAGGCGGCATTTTCCTTAAAGAACGCATCATTTTCCTGCTTATCAGTCATCACAGCCGAATGAATTTCTAGAAAATGCTGTGGAAAATCGCCTAAATATTGTTTTCGAACAATTCTGTTTTTAAGTTCTTGATTGTTAACGAAAATTTGTTCCATGAGCGTTGCCATTTCAGACATTTCATACATGTCAAACTTTTTTCCTTTATCATTACTATTTTCTTTTTGCTCTTTCTGATTACAAGAAAACAACACCACGAAAGCAAAAAGTGAAACTATTTTTTTCATTGTTTCTTTATTAAAACACCATCAGCTAAAAAAGAGTAGGTTGCTTTAGGAGACACTATTTTATCAATTGACTCCTTAGATTCTCCGGCATCAATAGCATAGTGTTTTTGTTCGTCAACCGTTTCTATACTTAAAAAAGCTTTTCCACTAACAATCGCTTCACTTCCATCGGCATTTTTGGGTACAAAAAAAGCATAGTCTTTAAACCTAACAAATGCTTCCTTTTCATCATTTAAGGTCATATTCATCCAACAGCCTTTTTTCTTACAAACCGAGTTTATTTTGGAAGTAAACTTAACCTGAACAGTATCACCTTCCTTTAAGTGTTCGTATTTTTTCAACATTTCCTCTGAAGCAATTGTTTGATTAGGAGAAATGGTATCGCCAAAAACGGCATAGCCTTTTAATTCATTGACAGATACCGCGTCCTTACACGAAAAAAGTAAAGGCAGTAATGAAAGCAGGATCGTTATTTTTTTCATCTTATTTAGTTTTCACAAATTTAATAAGTTTTCAGTCATAATATAAATTAACAATAAGCATTTTCATAAAAAATTATGATAATGGCAGCACTAAAAAGAAACTATTATTCATTTCTAAAAAACAAACTTCAAAACACTAAATACTTTTCAAATTTTAACACTATACTCTGTTTTTTACTAAATTAGCCAAAAATATTTCAGGTAATGAGCTTAGACACAACTAGCGAAATTGAAATTATCAAAGTAGCTACTTCAAAAATTAACCAAGTAGATTTCGAATCCCTTTCTTTTGGGAGTGTTTTTACCGACCACATGCTGGTTTGTGATTTCAGAAATGGTGCTTGGGAAAAACCAATTATTAAACCTTACGAACCTTTCTTACTGGATCCATCGGCCAAAGTTTTTCATTATGGCCAGGCAATTTTTGAAGGTATGAAAGCTTATAAAATTGAAGACGATTCGATTTGGCTTTTCAGACCCGAAGAAAATTATGAGCGTTTCAATAAATCTGCGGTAAGAATGTGTATGCCAGAAGTACCTGAGCATGTTTTTTTAGACGGATTGAAACAAATCCTTCAATTAGAAAAAGATTGGATTAAAAAAGGAAAAGGGAACACCTTATATATACGTCCG
>Ga0114982_1000734_pt1 | contig 17138 bp, 46 predicted proteins | sample Shrwel_input2_FT_FD_87183 | JGI IMG/M metagenome (GOLD analysis project Ga0114982, IMG submission 87183) | Subsurface microbial communities from deep shales in Ohio, USA - Utica-3 well 1 S input2 FT | ecosystem: Environmental > Aquatic > Deep subsurface > Shale gas/oil reservoir > Produced... | reverse complement strand
TTTAATAGGGGAACCCCCCACTAACAATAAACGACCAAGAAATAAATAAGGAGGTCGCCAAATGGAAAGAAAAAGGTTCATCGCAATTGGTATGATTGCATTGCTACTTACAAGTGGTACTGGGGTAGCTTTTGGAGCTATGCTAGAAACCACAGAAACATCGAACAAAGAACAACCAGTAACACAAGTAACAAAACCAACACCGATAATTGATTCTCCAGTAACAAAGGAAGTTATCTTCTCAGGGCCAGTGAAGGCTCTAGAGCTGGCTGTTGGGCCAGTCCTGGCTTCAGATCCACCCCTTGTCGGTTCGGCCGATTGGATGGCCCAGGAAAAGGCAGCAAAGGATAAGCTCAAGTCCGATGCTGAAAAAAAGCAGGATGAGCTAGAAGCAGAGATTGCTAGGCTGGAGAAGGTTGCCAGCGACACTAAGACATTAAACGAAACCTTAGTCTTGGTCAAGAAGCAGGTTGGCAAAACCCCTTGGGTCTTTAGTGGATCCACTCCAGAAGCCTGGGATTGTTCAGGACTTGTTAAGTGGACCTATTCCCATCTCGGCGTTGACCTTGAGCATAGAGCTTCTGTTCAAAGAGTGTCTGGGGCTATAGTAACTGAGCCTAAGATCGGAGACCTTGTATCCTTTAATTACCAAAGCTATGGTAGCGCCTATCACATCGGAATCTACATAGGCCCCGATGAGATGATTCACGCAGGCGGTAAGCCAGGAGACAGGACTGAGATACGTTCTATTAAGGGCTGGGCAAAAGGTAACGGTAACAGCGAAATTACCTACACTCGCATTATTGAAACTAATAACTAAGAGTTCGGCGAAAATAAGAGATTAATACAAGACTCCGTCTTGACATTCTCTACTGTCCCAGGTATAATGGTTATATGAACATAAAAAAAATAACCAGGAAGATCGAAAAGTACGCTAACAGATACTACTCCAATGGGTACGATGCTGGATTTGCTGACTACAGAGACAACTATGCCCTAGAGGCATTTAACACAGGTGCTGAGGCTGAGCGAGAAAGAATCCAGACTGTCCTAGATATGCATATCCAATGGGCACTGGAATCTGGCAAGGGTACAGACGTAATCATGCTTAATAAGATTAAGGAGATTATTGTACCTATCGTAATCTCCGAAGACGAAAACACTATCTTCTAGCATGTTTGCAACAGCTAAGAGAGACACTCACATTAACCTAATGAGTGATGTTGATGTTGAGTTTGAGGTACCAGAGGGTAAGTGGATGTTCCACATTACGTCTCCTAACCAGACAAAGTATCTGCAGCTTGGAGAGATCGCTGTCTGGGATATGACTACAGGTGGAGTATGTTTCGGGTATGAGAGAGATTGGGAAATAGAAGATGCTAACAGGTAATGAGCACGACCACACAAAAGAAGAAGATTCGCATGAGACGGTTGAGGTAGTATCAACTGTAGAAGATGTAGGGGTAAGTCCTGAGCATGACCATTCTGGACTAGAAGGTCTTTGGGATGTGATGTTTGGCTTTGAGCACGTGATAGCAGAATTCTTCTGGAATGGGGTATTCATCCTAGCGACCTACCTATTTACTAGAGCTGTCGCTCTTAGGAAAATCCACAAATACGTGGACGATAAGCATGGGGTAAAGCACGAGGATTACTAGCCAAAATGGGGGTATTTTGATGCTTGACAGCCAACCCCCAAATACGCTATAATTGTAGTAAATTGAGCTAAGGAAGAGTCATGGTCGTAAAAGATGCAAGACCCAAGTCTGTCAAGGTTGGGCCACAGACGTATGAAGTAGAATATCGTGATACCAATTTAGATGGTATGCTAAACGATGGTTCTCAGGGGTATACGCTTGACCAGGGTAATCTAATTGTCGTAGCAAACGACATAGCATTAAGCAAACAGAAGGTAGTACTAATGCATGAGATTCTTCATGCTATGCGTATGATCTTTGAGAATGGTTTGCCAGAGAAAGACTCAGAGTATGAGAAGTGGGAACATTACTTTATCGGCATCTATGAGAACGCTCTCTTAATGTTCATGAGAGACAATCCAGAACTCCTGGACTGGCTTATCGCAGAGTAATGAAAAAGAAATCTCCCATCAGGGGAAACAAAACCAAGACCCGTAGACAAACCTTTGCAGAGGGATCTTTGGAAAGAAAAGCTAAATTTCACGAGAAGCAGCAATCAAGGTTTGATGCTCAGACTGAAAGAATGATTGCTAAATTTTCGGGGAATTTAAATCAAGCATCGTAATCCCCTATAGAAAGAATAACACCCTATGGATAATATCCTGATAGGCTTAGCTTGCTTCATAGCAGCATACCTAATAAACCATTATAGACGATAACCCCATAGCCCCATATCCCCCATACAGAGGTTTGGATACCCCCAAATATTGATACCATGATACCACTTTGATACTAAAGTTATCCACATATTTTGATAGTTATACACAGAGTTATCCACAGATAGATCTTACTGATTGTATTGGTTTGGATAGCGAAGAGAGGTTTTGATATTAGTATAGTGTAATGGAACCTATAAAAGAATGGATCGTAATCTTTCTCAAACCATTATACACTCAAACCATCATAATGTCAATAGCCAAACCATATAAATATCAAACCTTTATAGCCTAAAAACCTCTATAGAAATATCCAGATATCAGGGATAAATGGTTTGTTATTGTTATATATATAGGGGATATTTGTCAGAATGATTTGGTTATTCCCCGAAATTTTTTAGACTATCGTAATGTCTATTTATCTTGATCTTGATCCGTAGATGCCTTATCATTATCCAAACCATTAGTGATTGTAGGCGGGGTAAATCTAAATAACTTATCCAAACCACTGATAACAGTAAAGGCAGACCATAGAGTAGTACCTAGATCTTTACCATAGTCAGGTATAGGCATATTGCTGAATGCTTGGAAGTATCTTCTAGGGCTCATATATCAAGTATAGCAGTGTATTCATTGATACCCCCAAACCTTATATCCAACTTTCTGGGATTTTTTAGGTTTGGTTCTTAATGTCTATAGGGTAAAAAGGTTTGTATATTTCAGGGAAAAATGTAGATCGATCGTAATCAAATTGTTATCTTAATACCCTTGACAAATAGACAAAGATGTGGTGCGCCAAATGCCTGGCCGAAGCCAGATCATTTAGTTTAGTCCTTTGCCTCTGAAGCCTTGTCGAAAACATCATCCAAAGTGTCGAACCCAGTGTCCTTGATATTCATCGCACCTAGAAATAGGTCAAACGTTTCTTCGATAATCTCTTCACCCTTGGGTGTTGCTGTGCCAACAATGCCAGCAGAAATCATATAGCCAAGCGGGAGACCTAGGTCATTATATTCTATGAAGTCTAGGAACTCTTCGTCATCTCTGTAGTCCATCCATAGCTCACCTAGGATGCCACACTTATCAGTAAAGGTTGTACTCATCATTATCTTTCCACGCTTGCTCTTTTTCGTGCTTGGCTGATTCAGCTACTTCCTGAATACGCCTGTATGAGATTCCGTTATTTGTTGCTATGTAGATTCCCACTTGGTCAAGGTCAAGCGTCAGGTCATTTACCAAGTCCGACATTGTCTTTGCCACTCGCAGTTCTTTTGTTGGCTTTATGTGTCTCATTATTATTCTCCTATGTCATTGTACCAAAAATTAGGTGGGGTGTCAAGACTGAAAGTAGGAAAAGTCCTGACACCCCGATTGGATACCCTGGCTACCCCTAACCAGCTATCCATGATACGGAGCTAGGCTCGACGTATCAATTCTTATTTAGTTATAGACCAGGTAACCTTCTACGTCGTCACGGTACTTGGGGAGGGTTTCAAAAATCATCTTTAGCCTGTCTGACATTACATTCCACTTCTCCAGCATAAACCCATCTAGGCCATACCAGACGTCAAACTCATCATAGTAAGAATCATTAGTGATAAGCGCTTCAGTCTCTTGTGGTGTTAATTCGATCGGAGCAGATACCTCCGTGATATTCTTTTCATAGTAGTCATAGATGTGTATATACCATGGCCCCATGTACTCATACTCACCATCCCCATTAAGCTGTTCCAGCTGGTAAATGTTCAAATCATACACATGCCTCTCTCGGCCTGCATTCTTGTTTCTAGTCATTGTATTTAGTGACATATCCATACCCCTCACACTTCTCACACTCTGGGTCTCCCCACTCATCGTTACGCTGTTGAAGAATCTCTTCGTCTTCGCTGTAGCACTCACACTCTTCCTCGGTGCTAGTGATAATCTCATACTCGGTATCCTCATCATAAGGAACCTCACAAACATAATAGCCAATCCTATTTATGTAGTGATAACCATTACTAACAAAGCTACACATATCTCCGTCAGAATAGGTCCAGACCTTTCTATCTACAACCTGAGAAATAACAAACTCTACCTCATCACCGTAGGTCTCAAACATCTGCTGGTCGGGGTCAGGAACTAAGTGATTCTTGATAGGCTTGAACTGTTCCTCAAACTCTTTCCAAGTTAGGGATACATAATTTGTCATTGGGGTCTCCTTAGAAGTGAAAGTCTACAGGTACAAGATACCAGTTTTTGTTGCCTGTGTCAATAGAATCATACAAATATTTTGAAGTAGTTGTATCATTGACCATGTCATAGAAATAGGAATTGAAGTCCCAAGTACCATAAGCCATATCAATTAGCTTCTTGATAGGATAAAGAGACTGAAATGCAGGGAAGTCGAACTCTTTAGGATTATAGTCTTTGATTATCTTATCTAAGATACTGCTATCCACATCTTTAGCATATCCGTCAAATTCTGACTTACGGTCTTCCATAGTCCTTAGGATACGAGTTAGGAAAGGTTCTGGGTCTTCGTCATATGAAAGAATCATATTAGTCTTGCCCTCAGTGTAGGCCTCATCGTTGTCGTCTTCCTCGGTCATGTTCCAACGTCCACCACCAACGACAAACCAATCATACCAAGTATGAGTTGGTGATTCAAAGTCGCCTAGCATAGTCTGCAAAGTATCTTCTACTCTACGATATGCTTCATCTTTATCTTCAGCTTGTGTAGCTATCCACTGTAATACATGCATGGGGTCTGCTTTCTACTTGGGGTTATTTCCTAAATATATTATAGCCTGACATGCCAACTTTGTCAACTGCTGCTCTCTGGCAATCCATCCAAGCTGTCTCACCAAAGAAATACTTAGGTCTTTGTCCATCAATAACTAACTTATAAAAGTCGTAGTATCGATCGGATTCCATAACCTGGACGGTATTGTAATGAAAGATCCTAGTCCAAGTAGTATCCTTTACACTAGGCTTTTTATCAACATAACGCTGCATTAGACTCTCTTTCCTTTGTATAGGTCTACGCCTAGTCCTTTATTGTATAGTTGCTTACCGCAAAGGGCACAGTAGCCACCCCAGTTATAATGAAAACATTTCTTACTCATCTGCTTCTCCTACCCAATGCTCTCCAGTGTAATTGTATGTGCTTGCGTCTTTTGCGTACTCCCAAAGAACGTCGTCATCTTCTGCTAGGGCTAGGGCTTCTTCTTTAGAATCAGCTTCAACTGTAATCTCTTCCCAGTTGGTGTATTCTCTTTGTACTTTGAATTCTGGCATTTTATCTCCTAAGGGGTCTTTGGATTTTGATACTCAATTATCTCAGAATCTGGGGGAAAAGTCAAGTGCTTCGTAATTAATTTTTTAGATCTAATAGTTTATATATACATAAAGCTGGCGCACCCCTTTCGGGGATCAGATCAGTAGGTTTTTCTACTTCCCGTCAACTATTTCATAGTAAGCCCAAGAACGCAACCTGTCATTACGCATAAGGTCTATCAAATCCTCATACACATTATCTTCTAGGTCATCAATAATAGTTTCAGGCTTTAGGTCTCTATACCCCAGACTTTCAAAGTGGTTATCTAGGTCATACTCTAGAACAATGCTTATCTTAGCCTTTGCCATTACTTTTCTCCAAGGGTATTGAAGTTGTTGCTATCATAGGGGTCAATCATAGCTTCCCAACTACCGTCTGGCAAATCAGCGTGTATCTCCATAGCTTTTTCAATAGCTTCATCTTCACTTGTAGCTTCCACCCAGTAAGCAGCGGAATACTCTACCTGCCAAGTCTTTAGGTCTGTGCTTGTTAGTTTCATCATAGCTGTTCCAGTTCCTCTCCAGTAAGTAAGTCAATTCTAGCATTACCCTCAGACATTATGTTAGCCATAGCCCTTCTAAAGAACTCTTTGTCATCAATACTAAGGTTATCTTTGATAAACTGAACATCCTTTGCGATGTCCCCTGTTAGGTATTTAGTATCTAGATTATCCAGCAACTTGTTGTACTTCCCATTGGGCTAGGTATTCTTCGTCTGTTGGCAGGGTATCAAGGTCAAACTCAACAACCTTGTCAGCATAGGTAGTAATAAACTTATTAGTCTTGAAGTCTACTTCGTAGATACCTTCACAAAATAGGTCATCATTAGCAAACTCTGTATTATCAACAGTCTTGATAGGTGTAATGGCGTTAGCAACTACTGCTAGGATACCAACACCAGTATCTCTGTGTAGGCCAGGGTATGCGTTTAGGAAATCCTTATTCTCCCAGTCAGTAGACTCATACTGTTTATACAGCGTATCTACTTCCTCATCACCAACAAACTGTACAAGGTCTAGCTTAGCTGATAGCAAGGCCTGGTTTCCTTCATCTCTTAGAAACTCTAAAGCCTGAACACCTGAATAGCTAGGGTATCCGTCCCATTGTCCGTATTGAGCAATTCTGTTTATTCCTGCTTTGTCTTTTACTACTGTTAGATTTCTGGTTCCCATTTGGGTTCCTTTCTTTTCGGGTAGTATTATTTTACTACTACCCACCGACATTATCAAGGGGTTTCGGGACGTTTTCTTAATTCTTCTTAAACTGTTGACACTGATCCATTTATGTGGTGCGCCTAAAGTTGTAGCCAGTTTTAGGTCATGGCCAGGACCGCAGTACATTCCAGAAAGGAAGTAAGGGAATGTACTACATGTCTTCATCCTCATCGTCTTCGTCTTCATTGCCTTCAAACTGCGCAATGACGTTGACAAACCCATCGTGCCCGATAGAGCTATCGCTGTAGACTGCATTGATAAATCTGAGTCCGCAAGAATTCTTATACCATGTCATTGCAACAGTGGCCATCTCTGCAGGGTCCAGCTGTTCAGAAGTAATTAGGCTATCAGGGTCATTTGCATCACCGTAGCCATAGCTTCTTTGAAGCGCTACCTGCGCATCATCCATGAGAATATAAATTTTGTGACATGTGTCCCATGCAATACCCTTAGCCTCATTGGTGTACTCCCTAACATCCCAATAGGCCTGCTCGACGTCTAACATTAGCCCTCCCATTCAGACAAATCTTTACCTGCAAAGATAGCTTCAACATACTCATACCGAGAGTTGTCGTCTAGCTCACCTAGGGTTTCCCATTGCTGCAGGGTAAGGTCATTGCTATCGAAAACAAGTAGGTCTGCTTCCGCTCCATAGTTTCCATCATAGGAAACATAGCCAACATTATTTAGTAAACTCATTGCTTTTCCTTTCGTTGTTTGTTTGAATTCTATCATGACCCTACGACATTATAGGAATTCGAATGGGTCCCTATCCTGAAAGATTTCCTCAAAGTCTTCTAGAGTGTATTCTTCTGGGTTAGCATAGTAGTCTGCTAGGTTTTCTCTAATTTCTGCTGCTTGTTCGTCCATTGGGGGTTCCTTTCCTGTTATGTGTCCATTTTACTATGGACCACGGACATTTTCAAGGGGTTCTTAAAGTGTGTCGTAAACTTGTTATGGTTTCGTTATCCTGGGTGCGCCACTTTTTTGATCCTGTGTCAAGTGTAAGTGATGGGCAGTTTTTAGTCATGCCCAGGACTTTTGATTAGCTGTTAGCCAAAACTAACTGAAGCAATCTATTTTTCTCTGCTGTGATTACAGGGTCAAAACCAGAAGCAGAAGCCAGAATAGATTCTGTGTTTCCACCTCTTGCTGAACGATACCAATCTAGTCTTTCGGTTAGAGCATTGAAAGCACCCCAAGCGGTTCCAGCAATCATTTCATTAGTTGAGCCAACATAGATACCATTTAGAATGTCTACTTTGGTTTCCCACTTCTTGATTGAACCCTTAGAATCTTTCTCAGGCTTTGGGTATGCCTTGAGAATTAGCTCATCAAACTTGTCTTTGGTAATTTGAGTTTCAATCATAGACTTTGCCATTTCATCAAACTTGTCCATGTAAGCATTAGCCAAGCCAAGTGCCTCACGAGCTTGCTGGACTTTGCCTGAAGCTGTCTGTGTGTGTCTAATCTTGAATGATTGCTTTACTGAACCACCACGACCACGATTACCAAGAGCAAGGTTTAGGGTGTTAGCACATACAACACGAACTGGTGTGATACTTGCCTGAATAGCAACAGAGCCGTCATGGCTAGTGTTGATTAGAAGATAAGTGTTTACCTTATCTGACACGCCGTTAGGGTCTAGGATAGTTTCACGCTCAAGAGCAAGAGAACCAAATACCTGTCTACCATTCTTGATTGAACCTGCTGTTTCCCAACGACCTCCGCCGTCTAACATCAAATCACCAAAGTCAAACAAGTCCTCATTCTGAAGCGGAACATAACGCTCACCGACAACACCGAGAATGTCTTTCTGGTCTTCAATAAAAGGATTATCTCTGACAACAAAAGAGTAGCTCTTGTCTGAAGCAAAGCCAGTTGGAACCTCTACATCTTCTAAGCGAACATTCCAATTGTCTAGGTGTGCCAAGCTCAACATCTGGTTAGTTGAAACTTCTTCGGTGAAGACTGTGCCTAAGCCATGCCAAGCTGGCTCTCTGAGTGAAGCAAAGGCAGTCTGTCCGTTTACTGATTCTAGTTCATGTGCCATGTTTTCTACTTTCTTTAGGGGGATTACTAATAGTCTAATTATAGGGCTACCCTCCGACATTGTCAACGATTCAGGGCAAAATAATCAGTCATCATAAATAACAATATGATAACGAAAATGGGGGGCGCCCCACTTTTCCCTGCTACCAGCAATCTATCCAGATCACTTCACAGGGAAAATGTTGGCTTCAGCTTTAGAGTCTAAGAGACGCAGTATTTGTGCCAACTTGTGGAAGCAGTTTTACAACATACTCAGGTTGCTTCGGGCGTTGTGCCTGACTAGCAGGGGGATTGCCCTAAGATTAGATTAGGTCAATAACAGCAGAGTAAGAACTTGCTGATACTTCCTCTTGTGAGGTCATCTTTAGAATACGAAGATTACGCTCTAGCAATTCCTTGCGAGTTAGATACTCACGACCAAAATAAGTCTTCTCATTTGGTCTGCTTGGCTCTTCTGGCTTCTTTGGGAAACCAAGACCATCAACATCAAAATCAACAGACACATTTCCGTTGTATCCTCTTGATACACGAACTAATGAGCCGTGTTCTGTTCCAATGTTTTCGGGGTCTGACATAGCCTTGATAGCGTGAGCAACAATGTCTTTTTCATACTGCTTGATTTCTACTTCATACTGCTTACGCTTTTCAGCATACTCAGCAACAGCAGTATCTATCTTAGCAATAGACGACTCTACATCTGCGATTAGTTTTGCGGTTGGGATTTTTACTGACAGGGTTCTAGCCATTTGTTTTCCTTTTCTTTTGGGGTATTTACATTATAGGGGTGGGGTATGACATTTGTGAAAGTGGCAGGGGTTCTCAAATAGACTCTGATTCACCCTTTTATGTAGTCTAACGCCACTACACTAATTAGATTACTTTACAGTAGTCCAGCGTGGCTGTCCATTGACATCAAGACGAACACGCTTGGTTCCGTTCTTGTTCTCAACGACTTCCTGAATTGTGCCTGACACTCCAGACTTTAGAGTGGTGAACTGTGAGCCAACAGTTAGAGTTGCGTTTGACATTTGCTTCCTATTCCAACCCAGAGGGTCTTGTTTGATTATTTACCAACTTTTGTTGATAGGTCTATTGTAGCGGATACCACCGACATTGTATAGTGTTTGAGGCAATTATTTTATAACGATTCGGGGGGCAAATCGTTATCTTCTTAAACTTGACTACTGCTGCTAAATCTGGTGCGCCTGATTGTGGCCAGTTTTACGTCGTAGCCAGGACGTGTAGATCCCCAAGAAAGGATATAACAGGGGACCTACGTTTTACATGCCCCTATAGCATGAGATTATGTTTTACTTGCACTAAAAAGAATGTCATTCCGAGCAAACACACACTGTCCGCAAGTCACACATGCAGAACCTTTTTCGCTAATTAACGGTAGCTTTTTAGAATTCTCAGGGCATGGTATTGCAGACTTGACTGTGATAGACAACATCCGCTCTTTACCCATTGCAAAGTTGTTAGCAAGATAAGCAAGCTTGACGCCAGTACTCTTTTTTAATTCACTAGCCAGCTGCCAGTTGTCGTCATCGGTTGAGAAGTAAAGCGCTAAGTTATCGATACCAGTAAGAATAGGAATTGCAAAGTCTGACCTAGTGTATACCCAGAATTGAATCTTAGGGAATGCCTTGATTACATTGCGCCAAGCCACTGTATAAGTATCACTAAAAAAGTCACCGTCCCAATGTATACGAAAAAGTCTTTCAGCATTCCTCTTATCACAATCCTTGTCGAACTCATCTATCATTTGGTATAGTAGCGCTTCCATTTGTTCTTGACTGGCGTCTTTTAGTTGCTCCCAGTTAGTCAACAGTACAGCTTTTACACCTTTGAATACTTTTTCGAGCTTTCCCGCATAACAGATTTTCTCGCATACACTTGTTGCTCCAGGGCAGGAATAAGCTTTCCCAGAAGGAAGGCCAAAAGTATTCGCAATAGTTGGCGTTTTACCATTTGGAGATACTGCATTAGTAACCTTTCGGTCTTTAGAACGAATTAGCATAGGGGCCTGCTTTCTTTGTATGGTAAAACTATACCATTACCCTAGGACATTTTCAAGGGTATCTTAAAGTGTTTCTTAATTTGACTTATGGATCAAGATTTGGTGCGCCCCTCTTTCGAGGGACCTGTAGGGTCTACTCTTCCAAACACCAAGCATCAAGTCTCAAAGACTCAATAGCTTGTGAGGCAGACACGCTTGTTGAACCATCTCTAAACTCTACGCCATCAGGCAACGGTATCATTCGAGAGTAGTCATCTTCCCAATAAGCATCAATAGCTGCAACTGCAACTGGAATCATTACCTTCGGAATTGGCGGATAGCAATTACTACTAAAGTGAATACTAATTTGGTCTGATAGAGTTAGGTCTGTATCTGTAAGTCCAACTGCTGTTGCGTATCCCATTTCTATTCTCCTTCTAGAGTTTCTACTTCACAATCACAATACTGTACCATTAGTTTACCATCTACTACCGACACCATACCGAACTCATTACAGGTATCGCAAAAGTTTATGCTTAGTTGTCCTAACATCAATACTCGCAATCTCTAGCTAATACATCATCACAGTCTTTACATACTTGCATACTGCAACCTGCTAGATTACAATCGCAACTAATCCAAGAGAGCTTGGACATTAGTATCCTGCTTTCTCTAACATTTCCAGAATTGCTACTACCTCTTCGCCAGTCAAGGCTAGGATAGCTTCTTCATTGATTACATCATCAAACATTACTTTACCTTTACCCATTCCATTGCTACACGCAATAAGTTGTCATAGTCGCCAGACATTGAGTCTGTTAGGTATTGCTCAATTTCTTCCTTGCTTGCTCCAGCTTTTTTGAGGGCAGACTTGACGGCTCCCATTACGGCAAAAGCATTTCCATCATTACCTGATAACTGAACTGATACAGCATACTTAGCCATTACTTTACCAACTTTCTTGTTGAGGGGTGTCCTGCCTGAATAGCATAACATCTGCCACAGACATTTTTGAGGGCATAGGAATAGACTGTATTAGAGTGAACAAACTTATTACAGTCTTCACAAACATAGTGAATCAAGCCTGGAAAAATCATTCGCTCTCCTTTATTGCCTTAGTCTTATTAGACTGACGGCTGCCTTTATACCTCTTTGGAATCTGAACTAGGTGAGGAGCCTTTAGCATAGTCTGAAACAACGCTTGGGCTTCTGCCTTGCGTCTAGCTTCATTGGCTTTATCTAACATAGGATAATCCTATCACGAACCACTGACATTTCAGGGTAAATTTTAGGACATTTTTAATAGACTACGTAATTGACTTTTGGATCAATATCTGGCGCCCCCTGTCGGGCGTGTCGTTTTAGAAAGGCGGTTGGTTTTTTTCTAGTTCTTCGCCAAGTCTGTTGTTTTCTTGTAGCAGAAATAAAACTGCGGCAAGTGAAGTTCCAACAAAAATAGCAATACCAACAATTACAAAAATCAAAAACAATTCCATTTAGTTCTCCTCTGGTGTTGTGAATAGTTGGCTAATATCATCAGTTAGCATTAGGTCAATTTGATAAATCAAAGTTTCTAATTCTTCAGTTGTCATCTTCATCATCCTCAATTTCTGATAGGGCAATTCTGTATGCGATAGGGTCGCAGTTCTTTAGTATTTGCGAGGGGTATAATTCTACGCCAGCAATTTTGTAAGTTGGGTAAACATCATCTAGCCACTCATCAAACATTTCTTCGGTCATTTGTTTAGCCCTCTCCTGAATCCAATTCCGTGTGCTACTACATACACAATACTAACCAACATTAGGTCAATTAGCAAGTTGAATCCGTTATAAAACATCATTACTTTTCCACCAATCCAAAACGAATCTGATTAACAACATAGTCTATGAGGGCACCTTCCATGTAGGTTAGAGGTCTGTCAATGATGTCCTCTGCCTTAGCCACAATGGTGGTTATGGTGGTGTCTGTGATTACTGATTGCTTCATTAGGTATCCTTTCCGATTACTACAAACCTAGCATGGGGGTATGACATTTATGAAAAGTCATTAGGGTCAAGGTCTAGATAGTCAATAGCTGAATCTAGTGGCATAAGCCCCTTGTATTCATTACAGCTGTGGCACACAACTGTATCGCTAGTGTAGACACCTTCGCAGTAGATACACATCAAGTCCATTTGTTTTCCTTTCTTTTGACTTACTAAAACCCTATCACAAACCACCGACATTTGGGGAGATAATTCAGCGTGTCTTATAACATTCTCATAACGGAGTTATCCACAGGTTATCCACAGTGGCGCACGGCGTCGGGCGTGTCGCAATTGTTGTAGATACCCTACAAAAAACAGGGTAAAAGTTTGTATAAGAATGTCTTGCAAAATGGGTATAAATGTCGGTAGCCCGTGATAGGCTCTAGGTAGTTAGAAAAGATTAGTAAAAAAGAAAGGAAGTGTAAAATGGAAAAAGTCCAGATTACATTCGCAAATGGTAAAGTAGAAATCTATCCAGGAGATAACTGGGGATACTGGCTAGCAAAAGAGGGTATCTCAATGCTAGATGTAGTAAGTGTTTACAGGGTATAAGAAAGGATAAGTTATGAAAATCAAGAAGGTAAGTGATTACCAAAAAGAGTATGACACTATGCTAAAGGTTGCTAAGTCTTCTATCGCCCACGGCGTAGAATTGACACCAGCGTTTGAAAGCCAACTCACTAGCTTAGCTAAGTTGCTAAAGTCTATGGGGGGTAAAGTATGATTACTCTCACCTTCGACACTTGGGAAGAATTTGACAATGCTATCTCAGGTATCACTCAACTAACTATCTCACTAAATGAAAAGGAAAATAACTAAATGACAACAATGTATCGCAAGACTGTTTGCACTAACTGCAACTACACTCAGGAAACTTTCTTGAGCTACTACCTTGACCGCAAGCAATGGAACAAGGGACACGACCTAGTCAAGTGTGGGGAATTGCGTAAGCAAAAAAACTTAGGCTTGGCAGTAGTAGCATAAACAAAAGGTGGCAGTAGTGTTCACAAAAATGGTGGCACTACTGCTTATAAAAAAGGGTGGGTGAGTGCTCACTAATCTTACTTGTTTTTTCTATTTCTTTTCTGTATCATACATAATTGTAAAATATTCAGATTTTGGCTATTTTAAAATTTTTTTCAGATTTACAGATATTTAGCGGTATAGTCAGCTAAGGCAGCTGCACTAGTGGCAGACATATAATTTACATGATCTTGAGACAAGGTCTCATCACTAACTGCTAGCTGGCATACCATAATGTCAAAGTAGTCATCTTCAGAGAAGTCTTTTGGAGGTCTCCAGTGGACTTGGTGTGATCCTGAAAACACCATAGCTTCATTTTTTGAAAGGGTAGCGGATCCGTTGTATGCATGCAAATCCCAATCCAAAGTGGTATCCATTTGAATAGAGATAGTTACTGATGGATGCTTAACACCTATGTCATAATGTGGTCTCAAAGTTGGCTTATGTCCAGTTTTGCTAGTATATCTGGCAAAGTGGATTTCTGGTAAAAATAAGGAAATTCCTAAGCTATTTTCTAAAGTATTTTTTATAGATTTTTTAAAGTCTTCGTTAAAGCCTTTAATGTAAGCCAGGTATCCAAGCTCTGGAACATTCAAGTATTCTGGATGTTCTCTATTATCGGAGGGTAGATCAGGTCTGATTTCTTCTGGAAAGCCCTTATTAACACACTCATAGACATAGGAATACTCCTCTTCAGAAAGAACGTTCTTGATAACAAAAGGTTTTAACTCTAATAGGTTAATCAATTACGTAGGTCTCCTCTATCATCTAAAGACTGTTCTAGAAGGTCCTTATACTTTACGATAAAGTCTCCAGCTCTCTTGTCCATATACTGGAAGTGATTTTCTTCTGTAATTTCATCCTGATCTGGCAAATCAATTGCTGTCTGAATTAGTAGGATATCGTAATAGTCATCTTTTTCAAATTTCTGATATGGCCTAAAGTGTGTTTGATGAGATCCAGAGAAGAATATTGCATCATTCTTTTCTAGCTGATATCTGTCATGTTCAATATAAATATCCCAATCTAAAGTAGAATCTAGCTCAACTGTCATCGTAATTGCTTGAGTCTTTACAGCCCTATCAGCATGTGGTAATAGTCTTGGGGCATATCCTGAATCATGTGTATATCTAGCAAAAAGCAATCCAGGAGTAGCTATTTCAAATCCAACAGCTTCAGAGATCTTTTCTCTTAAAAAGGCATATACATGATCTGGAACACACTCAAAAAGGATAATAAATCCATTAGATCCAGCCTTTACAAAAGGCTCTCCATATGGCTCTTTTCCTTCTGCAATATTATTTTGAATTTGGCTATTTACAGCATCATATACTACATCGTAAATTTCTTGGGGTAGAAAGTCTTTGGTTACAAAGGGTTTAAAATCAACAACATCTTTCATACATATAGTGTATCATATAAGCATGTGTAACGGAAATTGTACTTGCGGTAAGCAAGACCCTAAACCAGAATAAAGACTTTAAGTCCTTATAACTCCATTGTCAACCAATGTGTCATATAACATACCGTTGACATTGTTGAGTTCTGCTTGCATATCCTGAATACTCTCTTCAATGCCAGTAGAATGAATACCCATTTGAATAGCTCTTCGCCTATTCATCTCGTTGACAGCATTTGTCATTAATGCCACTACTTCATCTTTATACATTACCATTTACCAATCGGACATTCCGCCTGTTTAAGCGTACTTTTTAATTTCATAAAACAACCACATTTACGACATTTAACTAGGCGTTTGTCAAACCATTCGCATGTGTTGCATATAGCTAGGCGGGATTCGATTAATTCCTTATCAGACCTAGGCTGGTTTGGATCAAATAGATCAAAGAAAGTTACGTCTCCCATATGTAGATTATAGCATATCTCGGATACTTAGGAATATTGCACATATATCACATATTGTGGGTTTGGGTGCATAGGTATCTCTATTCCGCCGAATTTAAAATCGAGCTTTATTCGACCGACACTATTTTTCGTCGAACTAACTCTTCGACTATCATTTCGTTCATATAGTCCAGGCTAGGCCTATTCCATTTTAGCGACTCTTCATAAAGTTCGGGCGGGGTGCTTTTAGTGACTAGCTGCCTTCTGTTTGTTTCTTCGACCGAATCGGACATAATCTTAACAAGTTCATCTTTTGTCATTTTTCAATTATATCAGTAAATAGGCTGCTATGGTATACTTGTTGTATGAAATTTGAAGAAGATATGGGAATCGAAGAGATAAAAATTATTAAGAATTTTTTATCTCCAGAAGAAGTTAAATTTTTTATTGATTATATAGATAATATTGACGACATGCTTAAAGAATGGAATGGTGCTAAATTTGAGCGCAAAGTCCTCATGTTTGGAAAAGATGGATACCGTAAAGAAAAGTCAGATCTGACGCTAGAAAAGATCAAGGATATTGAGCCAAGGCTTAGGTCTGACCTCTTCCCAAGAATTGAATCAAGTGTAAAAGAAGTTTATAAAAATAAAAAGGACTTAATAGTCTGTGCGTTTTATCTTGCAAAACAAGTAGCTGGGGGCAAAATAGAAGAGCATGTAGATAACGACGGCGGTGCAAACATGCAATTAAAATATGGTGGAGTAATTTACCTTAATAAAATGAATAGTGGCGGAGAGCTAAAATTTACTAAATTAGGTTACAAATACACACCAGAAGCAGGGGACTTGGTTGTATTTCCATCAAGACCACCTCAGTATCTACATACCGTAACTGAAATTCATGAAGATCGTTACTCATTACCAGTTTGGGTAACAGAATATCCGTTCTGGAAGTTATAAATACAAAAAAATATAGTTATAATTATTATATTATGTCAGCGGAATCCTGGGTTGCAGTCGCAGTTGGAATTATAACAATTATAACTTCAGTAGCTATGTTTATTCGTTGGCTCGTAAAACATTACCTCGACGAACTTAGACCAAATAGTGGTTCTAGCATGAAAGATCAAATAACTCGACTCGAATCAAAACAAAACGATCTTGAGAAAAAAATGGATCACCAGCATGATAAGCTCGATACCAAAATAGACAAGATATTTGACACTTTAATTGATCACTTGTCTTCTAATAGTAAATAAACTATAATCTACTATATATAATATATAAGATATCTAGATATAAAG
>Ga0114982_1000733_pt1 | contig 17191 bp, 12 predicted proteins | sample Shrwel_input2_FT_FD_87183 | JGI IMG/M metagenome (GOLD analysis project Ga0114982, IMG submission 87183) | Subsurface microbial communities from deep shales in Ohio, USA - Utica-3 well 1 S input2 FT | ecosystem: Environmental > Aquatic > Deep subsurface > Shale gas/oil reservoir > Produced... | reverse complement strand
GATTCCGAAGGCTATCTGATTCGCCCCCTACCAGCGGCTGCGGGCATTGTTGCTGGACTGCATCAAATCGGGCATGGCGTAGAAATGACTCAACAAGTCAGCGGTCTTTCTGGCGTACTAGAGTCATTCGTGGGTGAGCAAAAAGCCGCGTCGGGTAGCAACGGTATCACGATCACGGTTGTTGGTATTAAAAACGGCGTTGAGTCTATTTTATACAGCAAATCAACGGTGCGTTATTGTGTGCGCGTCGTTGTGCCGTTTGTTGGTTTTGATCAGATTAAAATGACTGTCGTTGCTAATGCCGTTGGGGCGCGATATATCCGCGTCACTGAGACTCGTGTTTGGATCGGTGATTATGCAAACCATCCGATCATTGATAAAAACGGCAATTACCTAGCGATGGGTGATAGCTGGTTTGCATATTATGGCGGTGAGTTTGGTAAGCATTTGCAGCAGTGTATGCGTAATGATGGCGGCGTTGGTACGGTCACAACTAAAGCGCAGGGCGGCACGACGACAAAACACGCGCTTGATTGGTTTGATAGTCGCGTGACAGGGATGCAATTAACCGGAATCCTCATGCACTATTACACAAACGACATTAACTCAGCATTAAGTCTGGGGTCGTTTATGTTTGCAAATCCGCAGGGCGTTACAACTAATTATGCGCTAGGGAGTCTTGATGAGTATTACGCACTATTGTCTACGCTAATTACACGCGCTAAATCAATCGGTGTCACGCCAATTGTTTTTAGAGCGGGCGGCACTGCGTCGTCTGCACAGTCACAGCATCAACAAAATGCAGGACGCGCAGTGGCGCAGGGCGTTTGGAGTAATCCAGATCGGCAGTCATTGCCCGACGAGTTGACCGATCCGACCGCGTTTATCAATGTATACGGCAAATCTCGTGGCTCGCGGACGCTGCTTGGCGATAGTCCTGTATACGCGTTGGGCAACGGTACGTCTAGTCCGTGGGTTGATGGGGTTGGCAAGCGTGTTGGCTTGCTTGAGTCACTTGTCTATGACTTTAGCGTGGCGGCAGTCGGCGATTATGCAATCGGCACAGATACGGATAGCGACGGGTTATCAAATGGTGTTGTGCAAACAACATTTGGTGTCACCACCGGTATCACAGCGACAAATAGCATTGTCAGTGGTAAGCAAAAACTCAGTGTGGCTTTTAATGATCCTGCATCTACCGGCGGTTTTAGACAGCGTTATCAATACACGTCAATTGCTGGTCATCATTATGTGATGATTATAGTTTTAGAGGGTTGCACACCATCAAAACCGTTTGAATTTATATACACGCTACCTGCTGGGGCAACAGCTGCTGCGACTGTGCCAACCGACGCATCTGGCAATGCAGTGGCAGGGGCAGCAGTAACACAAACCGCATCAGCAGTGCAGTACGTCTACGTCAGTCTGACTAATCCGCTTGCTGTTGCGACGCTAGATACTGTCGTAAAATCTCTGTATGTCATTGATGTCACTGCGTTTGATGCGGTTTATGGGACAACATTTGCAACGCAGCCGGACGCTGATGTAATTGCGATTATGCGCGGGCAGTTGCTGCGAGATCTGCCAACATCAGTGCGTCTGCGCGACACTGCAACAGGCGTGACGCGCAGAATCAGTGTCAATAATGGCTCAGTCGTCGTCGTTTGATGATGATTGGCTTTTTAATGGAGTTGCCATGATCATTCCTCACTTTCAAGGTGATGCGTTAGCAATCCAAGGCGAGCTACTGAACGATGCTGGTGAGCCGATCAACTTCGCAGCCGAAGGCGTTACGGTCACGGCGATGATTCGCTTGGCAGATGACACCGATGATGATGCACCGCTTGATGCATTTACGGTGTCTTATCCAACCGTGACCAGCTTCTATTTATCCGTCGCATTTACTTCAGATTGGCCTGCCACCATGCTCGTGATGAATGTTCGATACATCAAGGGCGGCAAAGCATTCTCGTCCGATGTAATACAGGTCAATTGTCAGAGGTCGCCAACACGATGAAAACTCGCCTGACGTTTCTCAACACCCGTGCCAATTGCGAAATCGGCCAGACTGCACATAAGACGGTGCTGAAACTTGGCATGGGCTTTGGCGCTGAGTCTTTGATTCAGCAGTTAATCGACAAAGTGGATACGCTTGAGGAATCCAATCAAGATCTGCTGCAAAGCAATGCCAACTTGATCGAGCGGGTCGAGGCGCTTGAGGAGGGCGATGGCTTTCCAATCAAGGTCAATATGGTGGTTATGGTCAATCAAGCCGTGACTGACATGAGCGCATTTATGGGGTACGGCATCTGGGCGAGGGTTTGTGTTGGCCGTAGCCCGATGGGTTCTGGCTTTACGACTGACGCACGGGGTGAGTCGATTATGTTTACGGTTGGCGAAACCGGTGGCCGCTACAAACATGCGCTTGCCCCAGCAGAAAATGCCCCTCACACGCATTCTTTCAAGCCGATGAATTGGCGACATGGGAAGGATGGGCAATGGACAGATGTGGCAGGCTGGGCTGGCGGCAACGTCAATAATGTTGTCAACGTGACCCCATCAAACAATGAAACCATGTTTGAGCCAAGCGGCGGACAAAGCACACCACACGAAAACACCCACCCATTCCAAGTGTTTGAAATTTGGCAGCGCACAGCATGATCATTCGCATTCAAAACTTCCTCGCCGAGTTCCCGCGAGTGCATCCAACTCGGCTGGTGGAAACTGCTGCACAGGTAGCGCAGAACATCGACATCTCAAGCAGTACGCTAAAGCCGTTTTACTCGGTAGTCGATGAGGTGACATTGCCAGCACTGGCGACGGATACCAAGCAAGCCTATCTGTACCGCAACAATGGCGCACCGTTCTGGCTGCAATTCCCAGCATTTGTGGACATCATTGGATCACCAATCAAGGATGATTCACGCAATCGGTTGTACTGGTCAGGAGATTCACGCGATGCGAATGGCGATGCTATTTTTACTTACACGCCTTATGTCAGTAACGCTGCTGCACCGTTTCCGAGTCAGTGGTTCAAGTTGGGGATTCCTGCGCCGGACTCGCCGCCCATCATCTTCGGTAGCAGCATTCCAGCGCCAGACGTTCCGACTGAAACAAGGACGTATGTATACACCTATGTTAATGAGATCGGCGAGGAGTCTGCACCAAGTCCGCCCTCGGCGCTCGTTACTGTACCCAGCGAACTAGCCTCTGTTGGATTGGCGGGACTTCTCTTGCCGTCATCCATCAGCACAGGCAGGATGATAGAGAAGATCAGGATCTATCGCTCGTTATCTGGCAATACGGGCGGGGCGATATTCAAGCTGGTTGATCAAACTCCCATACCGTCCGGCTTCTTTATCTATGAGGATACCAAGTCAGGTGCGCAGTTGTTTGAGGAGATCCAAACGACAACATGGGATGCACCGCGTACCGGAATGCAGGGGCTTGGCTTGACCGCGTATGGTGTGGCGTATGGCTTCACCGGCAAGATCGTTTGCCTGTCTTATCCGTTCCACGTCTACGCGTGGCCGCGTGATTTTGAACTGACCACACAATTCGATATTGTGTCGATTGGTCACTATGAGTCAAACCTGATTGTGGCCACCAAGGGCAATCCGGTCATGATTACCGGTATCGACCCCATCGGCGGTATGTCGATGATTGAGTTGCCACTCAATGAGGCATGTGTGTCCAAGCGCAGCATGGTCAGCATGGGATATGCCGCAGTGTACGCAAGTCCGAACGGCTTGGTGATGGCCTCCAGCAGCGGTGCGCGACTGATCAGCACCGGCTTTTTTGGCAAAGACGAATGGGCTGCATTGAATCCGGCCAGTATTCACGCTGTTGAACATCGCGGCAAATACCTGTTTTTCTATGACGCGGGCAGCGACAACAAGGGCGCGTATATCTTCGACCCGTCCAACATCGAGCGCGGTATTGTGCGCCTCAGCATTTGGTGTGTGAGCGCATTTCGTGACATCGCAACTGACACCCTGTACTTACTGCAAGCCGACGAGAAGTTACAGCGGTTCGATGATGTGATGGCCGAACGTGTGCCATATGTGTGGCGCTCCAAGCGATTTACGGCAAACGTGCAGCGCGGTGTGCGTATGCTGGCAGCGCAGGTGCTGGCTGACTCATACGATTGCTTGACCTTCTCGGTACATGGTGATGATCGTGAGATCTACCGCAAGACCACGCTGAATGACAAGCCGTTCCGATTGCCGAACCATAGCAATCAAACGCTTTGGCACATTGAAATATCCGGCACAGACGTGGTGCGCGAGGTCTGTATTGCTGGATCTATGCAGGAGATTTCAAGTTGAGTCTGGTTCGGCGATTACCGGCAATACCACGCACTGGCGACCAGCCGACCCGCGCATGGATTCAGGCGGCGCATGAGATCATCGAGCGATTGCAGCAGGGTGGTGCTACTGCCACGCAGGTGATTGTGTCGAGCGCTGGATCTTCCAGCAGCGTCACTAAGGAGTCACTTGATCTTGGCAATGTCGATAATACGTCTGATGAAGAAAAGCCAATCAGCCGTTATGTTCGGACTGCCTTAGATCAGATTCAAAAAAACATAGGTGGCCTTGGTGTGGATGATTGGGATGCCTCTACACAAACCATAGAGGATATTGGGGCATCTGCGTCAGAGTGGTTTTTGATTTCTGGCGCAGGCACGTTTCGCGGCAAGTCTTTAGTCGTTGGCGATGCCGTGCTGTTTTACTTGGATGAGAGTTCGCAGCTTGATGTGATTGTCATCTCTGACGTGTCTGGCAAAGAGGACAAAGACAACAAGGCCGAGGACTTGGCTAGTCCCGACCATGTGAAATACCCAACAACACAAGCGGTGGCCACTGCATTGGCTGCGCTAAACCTGCCTGTCGATGTATCCACCGATCTGACTTTTGATAGCACGGTGTCCGCAGTATTTGACTGCACTCGATTGGGTGACACTGTGACATTCTGTGGTGTGATTGAAAACTTAGATGCTGCAATCATTACAGCAGGGACGGTAATTGGTTCGGTGGATACTGCACTGATTCCCGATATTGATTTTTTGGCCGATGGATTACAGTCGGTGATTGCGGTTATGGACAATGGTGATATTCAGGCAGCAAGAGATATTCCCGTTGCTGGTAAGATCGCTGGTAGTTTGGTTTGGCTGGCCTCATAAAATAAAGATCAAAAATGCAGCCCCCAAAGCCCACCAGCCATAATCAGTATACAAGAAGGCAAGTGTTATAGCCGTGATTGTGGCTATCGGTGAGATGCTGGAGATCACAAAAACAAATAATTGGTTGCGAAAGATCGTGGGTCGATCATACGCAGGTGTTCTTAGGTATACGCCTGTAAAATACCTTGCCACGATTATAGAGAGTGCAAACAGTCCAACAATAAGCCATACCATGATTAGACCTCATTCAAGCTAATTTACATCAAATTTAAGGCGTTCAAACTTTAGCACCATCTCGGCATCTTCTGCGCGACGCATCAGCTCAGATAGAATTTCTTCTGTCGAAACGTGATGCAACGCCGCCTGCATATAAAGCGATGGCAGTGTTCGGAATGAGTCTTGTAGGCGAGCAACAGCCTCGGATGTAATTGTCCTGTTGTTCTCGAAGGCTGCTATCTCGATGTTTCTTTTGAGTTCAGGTGGAACTCTCAGGTTCATCTGTGGGTCGCTTCTTGCCATGATAAACACCTGTAATCAACATTTTCATATTAACGCATCACAATGCTTTACTTCAATGAATCACTGTGCTTTAATTAAATCACGGTGATTCATTGCCGTGCCTATTAGGAGTAAATCGTGAGTGAAAAACAAATCTCCCAGCTTAATCTGAGACTGCCTAGTGGTCTTAAAGATTGGCTGAAGAATGAGGCGGTTGAGAATCGCAGGACTGCTACGGCAGAGGCAATTTTCATCCTTGAGATGTATCGGCGAGCCAAGGAGTCAAAAAATGTTTTTTCTGGCGGCCTGTAAAACGAAAAACCCTAACTGCGTCAACAGTCAGGGTTTTGAATCAGTCACTATCCACGCAAAGGAAGTAAACCTATGAACATGTTAGCACTGAACACAAGCCTCGCGCAAACCATGTCGAGCCGTGAAATTGCAGAGCTTACTGGTAAAGAGCATCGCAACGTCATGCGTGATATTCGCACAATGTTGGTTGAATTGCATGGGGAGGAGGGTGTGCTCAGTTTTGAGCAGACCTATACCAATCCGCAAAATGGTCAAACCTACCCATGCTTCAACCTGCCCAAGCGCGAAACCCTGATCCTAGTATCAGGCTACAGTGTCGCCATGCGTGCCAAGATCATCGACCGCTGGCAGGAGCTTGAAACCCAAGCCTTGCAGCCGACCAAACCCACCGTACAAACACGCCCCAAAGCACCATCTATCAGCAGTACATTCAAAAGCTGTATGGCGATGGCAAAGCTAATCGGACTCGAAGGTAATCAAGCGATTTTGTCCGCTGACCGCGCCACGCGTAAGCTGGTAGGCGAATCGCCCCTTGAACTACTCGAAGCGACACTAACCGCACCAGTCCAGCAGGTCACTTTGACCCCAACACAACTTGGCAAAGAGCTTGATCCTAGCATCAGTGCGCAAAAAGTGAATGAATTGCTGGAGGTCTTAGGCTTTCAAACCAAAGTTAGCGGCGTGTGGGCAGCAACAGAGAAAGGCAAGCCGCACTGTGAAGTAATTGACAGTGGCAAGCGGCACGGCGATGGCTCAATGATCAAGCAGGTCAAGTGGTATGCGTCTGTATTGGAGTTGATTCAGGCGAAGGGAGACGCAGCATGAGCGCAATCGTCGATTTTAATGGATTAGGACGCACAATCATGGATGATCATCTGGATATGGCAGCTTTGTACTGCTGCGACGCAAGCGCATTACTGACTGTATTTCAAAGTGGCATTGAGTCTCTGACTGTCAGTGATGCTGAAAAAATCACCATGGTTGATGCAGTTGTAAGTCTGCTTGATGATGCGCGTAGCTGCTTGAAGTCAGTAACAGCAATTGATCTGAAAAGCGTCTTTGCGCGAATTGATCAAGTGACTGTTGTGCTGAACTGCTTGCGTCGTTCATTTAACAGAGAGGCTGATTGTCCGAACAATGAAATTCAAGTGGGAGCTGTACACGCGCTTGGTCATTTGCTTGAACGTGCGCAGGCATGTTTGAACGATGTTGCTAAAGCCGCATAATTAAATTCAGTCACTTGAAGATAGCCCGAAAAACAAAGTTTTTTCGGGTTTCTGTGGTTTAGAAATGCTGTGTAGGCACTTGTGTTACTGCATTTCTTCCGCTACAGTTATTCCAGCACTCAATGAAGTGCATTGCTTTTGTAGTGTCCTCCGACCGTCTTGGTCAACTCGCAGCGAACACCCTATGCGCCGAATGCCGCTAAAACATTCGGTTGGTGTTCGTCTGCGAGGTGCGTCGTGCAACAACAAACAGAACAAATTGCGCAACTGATCGCGCATACATTTGATCCAGCCGTCACACAGATGACGTTGCTGGACAAGATCAATTTACTTGAGAAAACCATTCAACAGGCCGACTTGCCTGAAGCCGAACTCCCACTGGTACACCACTTTGCACCCAGCACATACGGGCGCGAGATCTTTTTACCTGCTGATTCATTGGTGATCGGCAAAACACACCGTCATGCACATCTCAACATCATTAGCAAAGGCCGCGTCACTGTGGCCACAGAGCATGGCATTGCCGTGCTTGAAGCACCTTGCTCGTTTGTGTCTGAGGTCGGCACAAAGCGAGCAATACATGCACATGAAGATACGGTATGGACGTGCATTCACGCCAATCCATCCAACACCACAGATTTAGAGTTGATCGAATCAGAAATCATCGTACCTGATGATGAGATCGCAGCATTTCGCATTGCAGTTGGCTTAGATGTGCCAGCACTGGGACAAGGGGAATAATCATGGCATGGGTAGCAGTCGGGATCGGTGCGGTTAACGCCATTGGCGGAATCATGGGCAGTCGAAGCGCCAAGAAGCAGCAGCGCGAGGCATTAAAGCTACAGCGCGAACAGTTGCAGTTTCAGAAGGATCGCTACAACCGAGCAGTCGGGATCTATGACGGCTTGGAGCGCAAGGTCGCAGAGCAAGCAATGGAAGGCGTAAGGGCTGATCTTGGTGGCGTGTCTGATCGTGCAGCCGGTGACATCGCCTTGCAGTTCCAAGGTGCGAATGAAGCTGCATTGCGTGACCAGCAACGCATGGGGATTAACCCGAACAGTGGTCGGGCTGAGTCGCAGATGCGCCGTAGCCGCTTGACGCAAGCACTGGCGACCGCAGGTGGTATTACCGCAGCGCGTGAAGGTGAGCGGCGCAATGCCGAGCAGCAGACGTGGGATCGTCGCTTTAGCACCAGTCAGGTCGGCGTGAATCAAATGAACGGCACGGCATCGAACGTCAGTAATTCAATGAATGGCATGGCCAGTACCATGATGGGGATTGCAGATCAAGAACAGGCGGCGGCATCTGGCTTGCTTGTTGGTGGCGCAACTGTGGCCGCCAATGCACTTCGAGATAGGGCGGATGCCAAGTTGGCTGGTGGTTTGCTTGGTGGCAGCGTATCGCCAACACTCGGCACTCAGCCAGCCACCAAAGTGACATCGGCCAAGGTGATCGCGCAACCAGCGCTCGGGCTTGCGCCATTGCAGTCAACGCCTCTTGGTTTTTCACCAGTAGCATTTGATTAAGGAGCGCCACTATGTCTATTCAAGGTTTGGCAGCGTTTGGTTTGGCCTTTACTGATGCCTACCAAAAGCGCGGCGAACACAATAAAAAAGAAGCTGAGCGATTGGCTGACAAAGAGTACCAGCGTGGCCGTGAAAAGGTTCAGGATGATCGGGCGGCACAGACCTTTGATATGCAAAAGGCAGCAGAGGGTCGTGAAGTTCAGAAATTTGGGGTGCAGCAAGAAGCCAGTCAGATGCAATTGGATGCAGCAAAGTTGCAAACCCAGATCGAAGGTGGATTGCGCAAAGCGACCACTGCGTACAGTGCTGGCGATAAATCCGGTGCATTCGCTGCATTTGAGGAAACCGGCAATAGTCTGTACCCAAATATGCAGATGAAGTTCGACCGAGATGAAAAGGGCAACATCATTGTCGATCCAACAACCGGCGCGGCATCAGGCCAGCGGTTCACTGCCACAGGCACACCAGTTGGCCAGAAGATTTCAATGAAGCCGGAACAGGCACACCAGACGCTATATGCCGCCATGAATCCAGCCAAGTATGTTGAAAATCAGGCAGCGGCGGCGGCAGAAGTTGCCAAGGCTGAGCGTGAGTGGAACGGTAAGATTCTTGAAGCAGGGCTTGGGCTGGTTACTCATAGTGGCAAAGCGGCTATTGATAATGGGTTTAAGTTGGGTCAAATGGGGGTGCAGCACACACAAAACATGGAACGCGATGCGGCCAAACCAGCGACAGGTAGTGCTGCAAAAGCGCAGTTTGCACCTGTGTCTGCTGCTCAGTCCTCACTGCCAAGCAGTCTGATTCGCACGGAAAGCGGCGGGAACTTTGGTGCAAGCAACAACGTGCGTGGTCATGGCGGTGCGATTGGTCACTTTGGTCGGGCGCAGTTTGGACAAGCGCGTTTGCGAGAAGCGGCGGCGGCAGGTGTCATCCCAAAAGACATGACCCCAGCGCAGTTTATGGCCTCGCCAGAGGCTCAGGCGGCTACCGAGCAATGGCATCAAAATGACATCTTAAATTTTATTAATAAGAATGGTTTTGAAGGGAAAGTCGGCACGCAAGTTAAAGGTGTACCAGTAACCCTAAGCGGCTTGGTTGCGGTAGCTCACCTAGGCGGCAAGGGTGGTATGCAGAAGTTTATTCAGTCAAACGGTCGATACGATCCGGCTGATGCAAACGGTACACGACTGTCCGATTATCTGCGTATTCATGGTCAGGCTGATATTGCTGGAAGGATGAGTGGTATTGCATCCGATGCGAATCAAATCACCAAGAATATTGGACTGATGACTGAGCAATTGGTTGCAGATTTAAAAGGATCTGGTGAGGGTGAGATTTCACCAATCGTTATCAAGCAGTCGCTTACCAGTGCCGGACGTTCACTGGAAAAGGTTCTGCAAAACCAAAAGCCAGCAGAGCGCAGCAAACACTTTAACGATGCGACCACACACATTCGCATGATGCTTAATGGTCGTGGCATTACAAATCCGTCTGAGGAGATGATTGGTGGTATCGCCGCAAACTTGATGGGATTCCAGTCTTATCAAGCTATGGCTCAAAATCTGTTTGCAAACAGCCCAGCACCTACTGCAAAAACTCAGCCCAATCCTTTTGAGGGTGGGTCTGGTATCCCATCCTCAACAGCACTGCCAAAAACCTCACAAGCACTTGCGGCACATGCTCAGGCACAGCCAGTACCAGCAACCAACCTCTATCCAGCGACAGCCAATCTAACCGCTGAACAACGTGCTGCGGTGACTAAAAATATGTTCACTATCGGGAGTGACCAGTAATGTCTAACGTATTCGAGCAGTTCAATCGGTTTGCGGCGCAAGCACTCGATAAGGGCATGACTGCCGCCGAGGTGAACGCGGAACGTAATCGGCTGTTCAAGCAAGTCGTGTTGCCAGCAATGCAGAAAAAAGGCCATAAGACTGCTGGTGAGTTGCAACAAGCCGCAAAGGTGTGGAGCGAAACTACCGATTCAACCCTGCGCGACCTTGGATTCCTAAATACAGATGGCGAGTCTGGCAAGGATGCACTTGAGCGCCGTGACATGACCCGTAGAGGTCGTGCCGGTGGTCTGAGCCTTGCAACTGGTGCAGCATTGTCAGCCGGTAACGACATCAAGGTCGGTCTGCATCGCGGCACATTACGCGCATTGGGCTTTGCTGGTCGGTTTGCTAATGACCTCGGCGAGAACGAAAAAGGCACGTTCCTAGATAACTTCGCCAACGCGATGAACGAAGGCGCAACCAACGAACTGGAAAACGCCAGCCAAGGCTATCGTGATGCGATGAAGGGAGGCGTATTCGGTAGCGCCCAAGGTTTTGGGATTGCCGGTCTTGAGTCGCTGCCAAACATGCTATTGCCGCTTGGTGTCGGCAAGGTCGCTGCCAGTGCAGTCGGTGCGCTTGGTGCAGGAGCGGGCATTCAAGCTGGTGTCGGCGGACTTGCGGCACTCGGTACAGGATTCACTCAAAACTATGGCGCAGTGCGTGAAGGTGCGGATCAGGCGATGCGCGAATCCGTCACGCCTGAGATGCTGCGCGTGGCTGAGAAGTCGCGTGAGATGTTCGGCCAGTTTGAGCAAGAGGGTTACAAATCAGGCTTGACCGGTCAAGACCTAACCGACTACGCCTACAACAAGACCATCGACCAACTCGGTGAAGATAAGGCGACCAACTGGGGTCTGATCATGACCGCACTTGAGCCTATCGCTATGGGTGCGTCTACTATTTTAGCGCGGTCAGGTGGTGGCAAGTATCTTGGCCAGACAGCAGCCGAGCGAGCAATGGGGATTGGTGCGGGTAATGCCGCCATGCGAGCAGCGGTGCAGAACGAAGGTAAGTCTGGCATCCGTCAGGCGCTATCGCTGGGTTCAGCCCGTGCTGATGCTGGCATGGTGGGTCGCCAAGCACTTGAGGAAAGTCTACAGGGTGGTGCAGAAGCCTACGCTGGGCAGGATGCAGCAGCAGAGTTGGGCGGTACGCCGGTTGATTGGGGCAAGGTTGGCGTTAATGCAGCAGCAGAGGGGATTCTGGGCGGAATCATGGGCGGCGGTATGCAGGTTGCATCTGGCAACAGCCCAAGCCGTATTGCACAGCAGCAACTCGGACAATTGCGCCAGCAGCACCAAACCGAAGGCCAGATGTTCACGCAACTTGCCCAAGGCGCTAAGGCTGCGGAAATGGCCGGTGATACCCAACAGTTTAATGATCTGATGCAAGAAGCCAATGCACAGGCCAATGCCGTGCGTGTGGTCGAGCAGCAGATGAAGGATCTCGGCATTCCATTTGAATCGGTACTGCCGCAGGTCGATCCAGCAGCACAGCCTACGCCACAGCCTGATGTACAGCCTACAGTTGATCCAATGGCCGAGCAGCAAGGGCAGCCACAGCCAGCAAACCTAGATGACGCTATTGCTCAGTCTATGGCTGGTTTTCAGCCCCCACAAAACCCACAAGCGCAACCAGATCCAGCCAAGTCACAACTTGATGAGATGACTCGGAAGATTGCGGCAAATGCACAGGCTGAGGCTGGTATTGAACCGTCGCCGCTTGATTTAGCTGTTGCTAATATTACCGGCAATCAACCCAAGCCCAGAGTATCTGGCTTGACCGGCATTGCCCAACGTGCGCAGCAGAATGCACCTGCACCTGCGCCGATTGCACATGTAGTAGATGCCCCAGTTGTGGCTGAGCCAACCCCACAGGACTCCACACAACTCCAAGCGACTCCACAAGACACACCAGACAGCGACTTTATCAGCCAGTATGTCGCCAACGGTCTGGCCGGTGATGATGCAGCCAATCAAGCATTGCTGCGTGAAAAAGCTATTCAGGGCGTGACTGGTGACGCGCTGTTATCAGTGACTCGCAAGGCGCGGCGCGAACTCAATAAAGCGAAAAAGGCCACCACTCAGGCAGCACCACAAAACACTGAAAACGCTGCACTTGATATGCAAGATCAGGCCATTCAAGCACCACCTATCCAACAGCCTGAACCAGTCACGCCACCTGCCAATAATGCAAAGGTTGAGCTAACCGAGAACGGTCAGAGCGTGACGATTCAGCCGACAGGATTGGTGCAGCCAGCACCAGCACAGCCGCCGGTCAATCTGCCGGAGCGTGAGCGTAAGGCGAAGGTCGAGCCTGTTGCTGTACAGCCAGAGGTTGAACAACCAGCACCTATTCAGGCGCAACCAGACACTGCAAAGCAAGCACCAGAAGATCAAATCCGGCGGGCGCAACTGGTTGAGGCGACCAAAAAAAGACTGACCAATACCTATGAAGATGATGGCGATGTCGTCGGTTTGGTGCAGCAGCTAAATCAGATGGCTAAATCTGATGACCCAGAACGCGCTGAATTGGCCGCACAAACGGTTGATTGGTTCAAGGAGAATCTGAACAATCGCGCAATGGCAGGCCAGCGTCTTGGTGATAGTGATCGTGCAGCAAAAGCACAGCGCACATTAGACGCGATTTCACGACCCGTCGAACCAGAATTAACAGGCGACACCTACGCCGACAATGTGAGCCAAGTATTACCTTCGTTTGTCCGCGAAGCCAAGCAAATGGCCGGAAAAAAGCAGCAGCATGTTGATGCAATAAAAGGCTGGTTGCGTGAGCGGGTTTATGCGGATCGCACACAAGACGACTTTGAGCGCATGTTCAATGAGGATGGCATTGCCAACTTAATCAATGACGCATATAAAAACACCCATCTCAACGCTGCCGAAAAAAGAGTGTTGGCTGATGACAAAAAGGCGATGCGGACTGCAAAGGTTCAGGCGGATGTTAATAAATTCTTGATTGATAGCGCCAAGCAGAATGCGGCAGAACGGGATACTGAACAATCCGCAGAAGTGCAATCACCAACCATTACCATCAACAACCAGCCAGAAATGGATAGGATGTCAGAACGCGCCAAGCAGGTGCAGGCAGAAGATAGCCGACCAACCGAAACGCGGTATCTGATTGGTCGTTCTCGCGGCAAGGATTACGTCAAGATCACCGACAACAGGGACGGCACTTTCAGCGCAAGCATGGTCAGTGCTGGAACGGGCGGCGAATATCAAGGTTCAATGGATGGCGTTAAAAACTGGCTGACTGGTCGTCTACAGTTGCTTGGCGATGCTGTTGCTGGTGACGGCGCATGGGACTCTGTTCGCAAGCAGCTAAAGCTAAATAATGGCATTGACTTGTTTGCGACAGCTACAGATCCAAAAACCGAAGCTGGTCGCCTAGATCCACAAGATCCCAACTTCTCACAGGCAATCGACGACTTCACAACAGGTCGCCGGTCAGATGTCCCATCCATCGAGGAGGTTGAGGCGGAGAAGGCAGCCAAGCCAAAAGCCGACACCGTGCTGGATCAGTTTGCCGATAACAAGATCTTCACTGCTGACAAGGTTGCAGCGGCGCGTGAACGTCTGCGCAAGAAACTTAACCAACTGAACAATGGTATCGACCCTGAATTTCTGGTCGATGGCATGATGATTGCCGGTGCTTATATCGAGTCTGGTACGCGGAAGTTTTCCGACTATGCCCAGAAGATGATTGGCGACATGGGCGACAACATTAAGCCCTACCTGCTGTCATTCTGGGAGGGTGCGCGAAACTATCCAACCCTAGATGCCACTGGCATGACCGATCCTACCGAGTCAAAACGCCTATTCGATGACTTGAACAAAGTTGTCACCGAGGAAATGCAGCCGGTTGTTGGTGAGAAGGCTAAGCTGGTCGGCAGACGTGAAAAGAAAACCGGCAAACCTGCGGATCGTGCGCTACGTCAAGACTGGGGTGTTGATCACATCAAGGGCTGGACTGAATCGAACGAATATCCTAATGCCGAAGAAACCGACGAAGGCTTAAAAGGTGGTGTAAAGGATGCATTCCTAAAAGATGCCCAAGCATACCTACGCGCCGCCATGACTGAACTCGAATTGATGGGTTACGCTGAGCATGTCGGCAGAAATGGCAAGCCAGAACGAGCAGTCAGTGTAGACCGTTCTGGTGTTGCTGGTTCTGGTGACGTGACCATGACACTACGGCACATGGAAACAGGTGTAAACCTATACGTTTCGATTGGTGAAACCTCACTGCGCGGCATGACCCCGCACACAAAGCAGGGCATTGCTATTCTGTTCCGCGCCAGTACGGTTAATGGTGATCGCTTCGCATCCCGCGACAGCATGAATCAGTGGTCGCCAATCGCCCTGACTGCATCCGAGCTATCCAAGATGCTGGATCAGCATGTGCAGCGCGTGGCTGGAAAACAAACTATCCTGCCGCAGATTGAAGATGGTTTGAGCAAGATCAGCAAGCCTGTTGATGTTGCACCTGAGCCACAAGCAGAAGCCAATACACCAGATAGCAAACTAACCAAAGCAGAGGCATACGCACAGATCCGCGCCATTGCAATGGACAAGGGTCGCCAGAAATTCAACGATCTGATCAAGGACTGGTACACGGAGGAGTCTGGTCGAGGAGCTGTGAAAAATGCCGTCTTTGGTTCGGTGTACACAAATCGACTGGCCATCCCTTACTTTTCTGATGAAGAAGGATTGCAACAAATCGTTGCCAATGCGTTTGATGATTTGATTCTTGAGGCGGGTGGCGGCAAGGCTGACCTAGGAACGAACAAGGATATTGAACAGGCGAAGTCGCGTATCGCCTCTTGGGAAAAGCAGCTAGAGCAAGCTACCGACGAGAGCAAAAAGACCTACGTTGCTGGAAAATTGCTGGAAGAAAAGCAGCGCCTAGAGAATCTTGAATACAAACTAAAGCTGAATGCTGGCGCAACCGAGCAACAGGCAAAAAATGCACAGTCCCAAATCGTCACGCACACCACCACCAAGGGCAAGGAGCTACGCGGCATTGTCCGCACCGATCTCAGCGCAGAAGAAGCCAAGGCTATCGACCCCTACACATTCAAAAAAGACGGTGGATACTTTATCCGTGAGTCGCGTTTGAATGAGCAGCCTTTGGCCATTGAGAGAGCAACAACAAAAGTAAAATCTGATTCAGGTTTGATTCATGACATTCCCAACAAACTAATGGACACGTCGCACAAGCTGGGCGATGTGGCTCAAGACTTGGCGGCAATGACTACCACAGGCGTACAGAGTGACCATGAGTATGCCAAAACCCTGTTGCAAACGATTGCCAAGCTCAATCCTGACGTGCAAGTGCATGTCGTTTCTGACCTAAACAACATTCAGGACAAGGCCATTCGCGCCAATTTGTTGGCCGGTGGGTTTTATGTGCCTGAGCAAAACACTGTTTTTGTATATCCAAAATCAGAGGATTGGATTGGGTCTGCGCTAGAGCTGGTCAATCATGAGTTGGTGCATTCAGTAACAGAGAAATCTATTGCCGATGGGCTGGTGTCAGAAGAAAATTTAAGCCAACTAAACATGCTTATTGGAAAAGTTAAAGATTATCTCTTTGATGGCTATGAGAATCTGAGCGACAATGTAAATGACAGGTTGGATTATGCGACAACCACAAACCCTACCGATGAATTTCTTGCGTCAGGTATTGCTGAAACTGAGGTTCGTGAAGCGCTCAATAACATTATTGGTGTTGATGGATTGCAGCAGCTAGATGCTATATTTACCGAGATTTCAACCAAGCGGACAAAGCAAAATGACACACGGAACAAAGGCGCAAATACTGGAAATAGTCAAGAAAGAATGTCTGGGGTTTTACCAGATGCTCAACAAGATACAACAGCAGCAGTTCAAGGACTTCCCGCAGAAGCTACAGGAAGCCAAGACAACACGCGAAGCGAAAGACCTGACACATCCGATATATCTGCTGGTCAAGAAGAATCAGGCAGAGTAACCACCGATGCCAGAATCCGCCAAGGCATTACGAGGCTTGAGTCTGAGATTCAGCAACTAACAGATATTCGTAAAGGTTTGGCTGGTTCTGTAGCCAAAACCTACGATGAACGGATTGCCAAGGCTGAAACAGCACTAAAGGTATATCAGGATAAACTTGGTGATCGGTCACAGCCATTCGACACCGAGCCGGACATCAAGCCGCTTCACCACGATTGGCGCAAGAGTATTGGCACAGCTCGACAGTACGCCAATAAACTAATCAGCGAAGGCGTTTTGCAACGTCCTGATGTGGTGAATGTATGGGGTGCGCCAAAACTGAAAGAACTGGTCGCGGCAATCGATGCTGCACTTGAATCCGCATCTGCACCGGTTCAAACTGAGCCAACAGCCACACAGGAAAGCACCAATGAACCTACAGAACTGGGTCAGCCAAGCCCGCGCACATTGGAAGGAGTTCCAGCCGACTCGGTACAAAGCCCTGAAGGAGAGCGGCCAACTGGAAGCCGAGCTACAGAAAGCCGCCGAGTTGACGTATCAGGAGATGAGCGAACTGGAGAGTCAGGGCTACAGCGAACACGAAGCATGGGAGATGGTG
>Ga0114982_1000731_pt1 | contig 17238 bp, 18 predicted proteins | sample Shrwel_input2_FT_FD_87183 | JGI IMG/M metagenome (GOLD analysis project Ga0114982, IMG submission 87183) | Subsurface microbial communities from deep shales in Ohio, USA - Utica-3 well 1 S input2 FT | ecosystem: Environmental > Aquatic > Deep subsurface > Shale gas/oil reservoir > Produced... | reverse complement strand
TTAAAGGTACAGTGGGTGCCGGCGCAGAAGTCATCGCAGATGGCAACATTCATATCTATGGTTCGCTGCGTGGTAAGGCGATTGCTGGTGCTAGCGGCGACAGTACGAAAAAGATCTATTGTTACAATATGCAAGCCGAGTTAATCTCCATAGCCGGTAACTATTGGTTAAGTGAGAGCCTGCAAGGCGATTTTTGGGGCAAGTCGACCTGTATCAGCTTGCAGGACGGTCAATTAGTATTAGCAGAATTATTCTAAGGATTGTGTGCTATGGCAAAAATCATAGTTGTGACTTCAGGGAAAGGTGGCGTTGGTAAAACCACCTCCAGTGCTGCCATCGGCACTGGCCTGGCATTAAAAGGCCATAAAACCGTGATCGTCGATTTTGATATCGGCCTGCGTAACCTTGATCTCATTATGGGATGTGAGCGGCGCGTGGTGTATGACTTTGTCAATGTGATCAACAACGAAGCAAATTTAAAACAAGCACTGATCCGTGATAAACGTCTGGACAACTTATATATCCTGCCAGCTTCGCAAACCCGCGACAAAGATGCCCTGTATAAAGAAGGGGTAGAACGGGTGCTGAATGAACTGTCAGAAGAATTTGATTATATTTTATGTGATTCACCAGCCGGTATTGAATCGGGTGCCATGATGGCGTTGTATTTTGCCGACGAAGCTATTGTTGTCACCAACCCTGAAGTGTCCTCTGTACGCGATTCTGATCGGATCCTTGGCATGTTGTCGAGTAAATCCCGTCGCGCCGAACAAGGCTTGCCAGGCATCAAAGAACATCTGTTGCTGACCCGTTATAATCCGGAGCGGGTGGTCAAAGGTGAAATGCTCAGTGTTGAAGACGTCAACGAAATCCTGGCGATCAAATTACTGGGTGTGATCCCGGAATCGCAGGCGGTGCTGAATGCGTCTAACTCTGGTCAGCCGGTGATCCTGGATACTGAAAGTGATGCCGGTCAGGCTTATATGGATACCGTTGCCCGACTGCTGGGCGAGGAAATTCCCTTCCGTTTCCTGAATGTGGAAAAGAAAGGGTTGTTCAAACGGATTTTCGGAGGCTAAGGTATGTCGTTACTCGATTATTTCCGTTCTTCCAAGAAGAATACCGCGTCAACTGCCAAGGAAAGGCTGCAGATCATCGTTGCGCACGAACGTCGCCGCCGTAGCAGCCCGGATTACCTGCCGCAGCTGGAGCGCGATATTCTGGAAGTGATCCGTCGTTATGTCGATATCGCTGATGATCAGGTGTCGGTGACCTTAGAAAAGAGCTCGGACGAACTGTCGGTGCTGGAACTGAACGTCACTTTCCCGGAAGAAAAACGCTAAGCCGTTTTTTGCCGTGACCTCACTGAAAAACCCGCGCTGCGGGTTTTTTTATGTCCAGGGACGGACGGTACAGCCTTGTGGTCAGGAACAAACAAGGCTGCATGGACAGGGACGGACGGTACAGCCTTGTGGTCGGGAACAAACAAGGCTGCATGGACAGGGACGGACGGTACAGCCTTGTGGTCGGGAACAAACAAGGCTGCATGGCTCTGAACTACCTTGGTGCTCATTCCCTCCCCTCTGCTACAGGGCTTGCACCTGCGCTAGTTCAAATCCGAATGACACTCTGCATCCATCGTTAATCAGAGTTGCACTGCCAGCACCACAACATTGAACCTGCTGAAAAGACGGCACGTATACGCAACCTTACCAACTTTGGTTCAGCAGATTTTTTCGCAATAATGCTGTCATTTTTTGCACAAATATTCAGCAAACCAAGCACAAAACTGCGGCGTACTTTTCAGCGGATTTTATCAATGGAGAATAACAATGCAGAAAAGAACCCCATGGTTGCTGGCAGCAGCCGCCTTGACCTTGTTAAGTGGCTGTAATAATGATGATGATCCGGTCCAAACCGAACCCGTGGCCATGACCTCGCTCAAAGTGGTGCATGCAGTCAGCGATGCGCCAGCAGTGAAGCTGGACGGTGGTGACAAAATACAAGTCAGCCGGCTGGATTTTGCCGGCAGCACAGTGCAACTGATGTTGCCGGCCGGTAGTTATAATCTCAAAGCCGACGCCCTGTTACCTGACAATAAAACTGCCCGGGTGATTGAAGCCAATAGTTTGAATTTAGTTGAAAATTTAAATTACACCGTGTTTGCGGTTGGTTCTGCTGCCAACGCGAGTATTCAACCTTTGGTGGTGACAGCGCCTGATACCCCGGTCACTGCCGGCAATGCCAGAGTTCAGGTGGTGCATGCAGCAGCCGCAGCGCCAGCAGTGGATATTCATCTGACAGCACCAGAAGCTGCTTTAGCCGGTGGCACTGTCACTGCAACCCTGGATTTTGGCAAAAACACTGCGCCTGTGCAGGTCAGCGCCGGTAATTACCGGGTGCGGATCACCCTGCCCGGCACTGTCAGTCCGGTACTGTTTGATTCAGGCACCATCAGCCTGGCCGCCGGTACTGATGTCACTGTTGCCGCCATTAACAACAGATTTGCCGGAGCTGCGCCCGTTTCGCTGTTAGCCGTCAATGCCAATGGCACTTTTGCCGATATCAAAGACAGTAACAGTAAAGCTGATGTCCGGGTGGTTCATGCCGTGTCCGATGCACCGGCGGTGGATGTGTTATTAAATAACAACAAAGCAATTACCGCGTTGAAATTTCCGGCGGCGACCGGCTACACCAGCCTGGCCCCTGCCAGTTATAACGTCAAAGTAGCCGCCAATGCGGATAACTCAGTAGTGGTGATTAATGCCGATGTCGCGCTGGCTGCCGGCAGCTACAGCACTGTGATCGCGACTGGTTCACTGGCGCAAAACAATATTAGCCCCCTGGTGCTGACCGATGTACCACGCCGCGTTGCGACCGAAGCTAAATTACGGCTGGTGCACGCCTCCACGCTGGCCGGTAATGTTGATATTTATTTGACCAAAACCAATGATATCAGTGCGGCAACCGCCAGTTTTAGTAATGTACCTTTTAAAGCGGACACCGGTTATGTTGCCGTGACACCTGGTGATTATGTGGTGACTGTAACCGCGACTGGCAGCAAAACAGCAGCCATTGGTCCGGTGGCACTCAGTTTGAGCGGCAATAAAATTTACACCGCTATTGCCCGTGATAACGAAGGCAGAACAGCACCACTTGTGCTGATTTTACTGGATGATTTTAATCAGATTTAATTAGCAGCGATAAACCCAGGCTCTGGGATTGGACATTTCCTATACCAGAGCCTGGAGCACAATCACCAAAATTGCCACCAGGGCTTACGCTGCAATGGTGTTACTTGCTTGGTTACTGGCGTGATGGTGATATTGAGTTCAGCCGCAGGTGCATCAATTGCCATATCTAACGCCACGGTATTATCCAGCCGCTCTTCATCATTATCCGGCACCTGTTGATACAGATGACCAAGCGGGTATGGCCGCACAGCGGCATCATAACTGGCGAACCAGGCAATATCGTGAAATGCATCGGCACTGCGTTTGAAGCTGCGGATAAAACGAGCCACGGCTTCGTCGATATCAGACATAAACATAATCTCACTGACGTCCAGCAGCAGATACGGCAGCCTGACCGTGGCTAAATCATCCTGCGCTTTTTGCCAAAAATGATCTCCCACTGTTGCATCGGCACAGAATTCAGTGAATAAGGCTCTGGCGTCTCTGATGTTTTCACGCGCTTTTGCCGTTTCAACCACTGCGACGTAGCAGGTATCTTCGCCTTCTTCGCCAGACATATTGCAATAACTTTGCTGATAGGGCTGAAGATCGGCGGCACAGAAGCAGAAAAACCAAGGCACCGGAATTCGATTGGCAGCAATCGCCACTTCCTCGTAGTCAAGGTCTTGCTGTGCTAATTCGGAGACTGACGTCGCTTTGGCGGCAGTGGCATATAAAATTGCATTATTTGACATGAATGTTGTTCTTTCACATGTTGAACGAAATTTCAGCATTGCAGGCCAATGCTTAGGCATCAGCCACTCAGGTGCGGTTTTATGGTGCCGTTGAAGAAACCTTCGGTGGGACCTTTGGTTAAACCTGCGGCGCGGCATCCACTAAAGCGGCGACATGCGCCGGCACTGGTAAAAATGGTAATAATAGCGGTCGGCGCCAGCCACGTAAAAATTCCGGTAAGGGTAATGCAGTGCGCTGTGCATCAGTGACACGCCAGCACCAGTTCAGGTATTCATTCAGTTGCCGTTTCACACTTAAAAAACCAGCCGGAATATTGGCTTGCCGCGCCGCAGCCTCAACCGCCAGCGTCAAATCCTGTTGCAGTTGTTTATAACCGGGAAACTGATTCAGATGATAAAAAGTCTGGGGTAACTCTGCATCCGGCAAGGCTTTCGACTGCGCAATCAATGCCAGAATGGTTTTGCCATGCCGGCGCAGCTCACGTGGATGCAACTCCTGAATTTGGGCCAGCGCTTCCATTGCAACAGGTTTACGGCGCGCCAGTTCATAGATAACGGCGTCTTTAAGTACCAGACCAAGGGCTGAATCCTGTTTCACGGCATATTGATAACGCCATTCTACCAACAACTGCAACACTGCCAGTTCGCGCGGCGAACTTTGCCAGCTGTTTTTCAGTTCAAGAAACTTCAGTTCGGCCGGCCAGTGGAAATTGCGTCTGCTGATCAGTTGCTCCCCTTCTGCCAGCAACCAGGCCAGATGTTGCTCGCTCGGTAATTTGGCCAGTAACAGTGCTTTGAGTGGTAACAAATAACGCACATCATCGGCGGCATAACTCAGTTGCGCTGGTGCCAGTGGCCGTGCCAGCCAGTCGGTACGGGATTCACTTTTATCCAGTTGTTGGCCGGTCAGTTGTTCTACCAGCTTGGCATAACCCAGACTAGCGCCCATACCGGCCAGCTCAGCGGCCAGTTGGGTGTCGAGCAATGGGTAAATCTGACAGAGCCCAATTGAAGCCAGCGCTTCCAAATCTTCAGTACAGGAATGCAGCAGCTTCAGCACATTGGCGTCGGCCAGTAGCGCAGCCAATGGCTGCCAGTCGGTGATCGTCAATGGGTCAACCAACACCACATCTTGACCAGCATACAGCTGGATCAGACCAAGCTTGGGGATCAATGTCTGGGTGCGGACAAACTCAGTATCCAGTGCCAGTGCTGGCTGGCGGCTGGCTTGCTGGCAAAAGTCTGCCAACTGCTGGTTTTCGGTGATCATAAGATAAGACATTAAAAACTCCGTTACTTCTGATGGGTGAGAGACTAGCGGGACTTCGCAGGCCCAAGGTCTCACCTTTGCATTCAACTGTCAGCTGGCAGTGTGGCATATTCCCAGGACATAAAAAAACCGGCAATAGCCGGTTTTTTCCATCGCCAAACAGCTTATTGGCCTTTTAATTCACGCCGTAAAATTTTACCGACATTGGTTTTCGGTAATTCGGTGCGGAATTCTACCAGCTTCGGTACTTTATAGCCCGTTAAACGCTCTTTACAATGGGCAATCAATTCCTGATCGGTTAAAGACTGGTCTTTTTTCACCACGAAAATTTTCACCGCTTCACCGGTGGCTTCATTCGGGATGCCAATAGCGGCCACTTCCAGCACTTTGTCGTTCATGGCAACCACTTCTTCAATTTCGTTCGGGTAGACATTAAAGCCTGATACCAGGATCATGTCTTTTTTCCGATCAACGATATAAAAGAAGCCCTGTTCATCCATCCGGGCGATATCGCCGGTGTATAACCAGCCGTCTTTCAACACTTTATCCGTTTCTTCCTGCCGATTCAGGTAACCCAGCATCACTTGCGGTCCCTGCACCAGCATCTCGCCGGCTTCACCTGGCGCCACTTCAATGCCGTTGTCATCAACCAGTTTGATCAAGGTCGAAGGCGCCGGTAAACCAATGCTGCCATTAAAACCCTCTAAATCAAACGGGCTTACCGTCACCAGTGGCGCACACTCGGTTAGACCATAACCTTCGACCAACCGGCTGTGAGTGACTTTCTGCCAGCGTTCAGCCACTGGCTTTTGCACCGCCATACCACCACCGAGTGATAATTTTAATTTGCTGAAATCTAAATCGGCAAAGTTCGGGCAATTTAACAAGCCGTTAAACAAAGTGTTGACGCCGGTAATGGCCGTAAATGGATATTTGCTCAGCTCTTTGACAAAGTTGGGCATATCACGCGGATTGGTGATCAACAGGTTGGTGCCGCCATATTTCATAAAGGTCAGGCAATTCGCCGTCAAAGCAAAAATATGGTACAGCGGTAATGCAGTGACAATAAACTCTTTGCCAGGAGATAAAATAGGTCCGATACAGCCGGCGACCTGTTCCAGATTCGCCACCATATTACGATGCGTCAGCATCGCGCCTTTCGACACCCCAGTGGTGCCACCGGTATATTGCAAAAAGGCCAAATCACTGCCTTTTACCTCTGGTTTACGGTAGCTCAGATGGGCACCTTGCGCCAGTGCATCCTGATACTTGATTGCCTTTGGCAATTGATAGACCGGGATCATCTTTTTCACGTGTTTGACGACAAAATTGACAATAGTACCTTTGAGCAGGCCCAACATATCACCCATTTTGGTCAGGATCACATGCTCAAGCTGCAGTTGCGGTAATACTTCAGCCAGGGTGTGCGCAAAGTTTTCTACAATTACAATGGCTTTGGCTTTGGAGTCAGTGAGCTGATGCTGTAATTCACGTGGGGTATACAGCGGATTGACGTTCACCACAGTACAACCTGCTCTGAGCACGCCTAACAATGCCACTGGATATTGCAGTAAATTTGGCATCATAATGGCGACAGCATCACCCTGTTTCAGACCTAAACCTTGTTGCAGGTAAGCTGCAAATTGTGTGCTGAGGACATCCAACTCGCGGTAAGTAATGGATTTACCCATATTGATATAAGCAATACGGTCGCTATAAGCAGCAATTGATTGTTCGAAGATGTCTAACAATGAACTGTAGTGATCAGCATTAATTTCTGCCGGCACTCCGGTCGGGTAACGCTTTAACCAGACTTTATCCACCTTCCTCTCCTCGTCGTAAGTTCTAATTATTTTTATAGGGGTATTCGCTGCTTTATGCAATGACACCGCATAAATTCCCGCAGGACAGCGCACTCTGAGTTTTTACTCTAATTCTCCATCATCCCACAATTATTTCGTTTGTACAATTGTTGCGATAAAAGGCAGAAAAAGCGTTTTATCGTGGCTAAATCGCGGGAATAAAACAATAAAGACATCTAAAAGTCTAAAAATCTATCAGATCAATGACCTTCAGTTGCCACTGTATCAGCGCTGTCACTGCCCTGCTGAGCTCGTAAAAAAGCTTGGATCCGGGCCGCCACTGCCGCTGGCTGGGTTAACTGCAAATGATGACCGCCCGACATTTCAATTAACTCTAGCTGCTGATAAGCCGCTGCGAAAGTCAGCCTGGCTTGCTTGATCATCTCCAAACCATCTGTTGCCAACAAAGCCAGCACCGGCGCTTGCACATCACTGATAATTTGTCGGGCCTGTGCCAGATTCCAGCGATAAGCCGAAGTGAGCCTTAATCTTAAATCGACAGTCCAGTACCAGCTTTGTTGCCGTTGCACTGTGCCTCGCTCGGCTAATAACAAGGCCGATGACAAATCAAAATCACTCTGCAGTTGCCGCGCCTGGGCTGCCGCCTGCAAATCCGGATAACCAAGCCGGCGATTGGGTGGCAATTTTTGCCGGGACAGCAGCGCTTGCCGCAGCTGGTTGGTGGTATTCTGCTCCTCAGCAGTCACTAAACCAAAACTATCAAGTAAAATCAGACTGCGGATATATTCCGGGAAAGTCGCCGCCAGCATAGTGCCGATCATGCCACCCATCGAATGACCAATCAGGTGAATGGGCAGCTTGGTATGGACAGGTGCTGAGGGTTGCTGCAATAGCTGGAGCAGTTCGCATAATTCATCCAGCCAGTCGGCAAAATGGTAATGGGCGCCCGCACTACGATGACCGGATTGGCCATGACCAGGTAAATCAATAGCCAGCAGTTGTACATCAGTCAGGTAAGGCGCTAAGGCAGCAAAACTATTGGCATTATCTTGCCAACCATGCAGGCAAAGACATAAAGGTGCATCGGCAGGTCCACTGCGCCAGCCTGCCAGTTGCAGGTGGCGCAGTGGAAAATAGACGGGTTCGAACCGCGGCGACGCAGTCAAATCAGGGCGTCGCCGGTTTAATAAACTTCAGCGTCATCCGGTCGCTTTCGCCAATCGCCAGATATTTATTCTTATCCTGACTGCCCATGGCCAGCGTCGGCGGCAAAGCATATACCCCTTTGGGGTAATCTTTGCTGTCTTTTGGATTGGCATTAATTTCAGAACGCTCTGCCAAGACAAAACCTGCTTGTTGTGCCACAGCAATCACATAATATTCATCCAGATAACCTTCACCGGCTTTGCTGGATATTTCCGATAAACGACTGGACCTATGCTCAACCAGCCCTAAAGTACCACCAGGTTTTAACACATCAAACATGGCGCGATAGGCATCTAACAAATAACCGGCTTCATTCCAGATGTGTGAGTTGCGAAAACTCAGCACCATATCATATTGGTTGACATGACCCACATGCATTAGCGCCGGTGGATCAAACTGCATCATCTGCACTTTGCCAAAGTGATCCGGGTATTTTTCAATATCCTGCTGCAATTTTTTCGCCAGCCTGGCCCAGAAGATTTTTCTGTCATCTTCCAGCGTACCGTCATTTAAGCGGAAGTTTGCAATACTCAGTTGGCCTTGCTCTTTCAGATAAGGCGCCAGAATTTCGGTATACCAACCACGCGCTGGCCAGACTTCCAGCACTGAGTGCTGTGGCTGCAGGCCAAAAAACTGTAGGGTTTGCAATGGATGGCGAAAAGCATCACGGGCTTTGTTTTCAGCACTGCGATAAGGCGATGCCAACACCTTTGCCAGATCAGGACTGGCTGCCACTGCAGTCCCTGAACTGGCGAGCATCAACACGGCGATAATTTTAGCGCTGCTGCGAACCTTGCGAAGAATTGTCAACATTTACCGGGCCTTGTGTTGGAGTTACACCTATTGGAGTTGTTGTTCTGATCCGGTATTGCGGGCCATAGCCCCAATATGGATAAGGTGATCGCCACAGCGGCCAGGGCTCGATGACGTCCACTCTGGTTTCTTGCTGTTTTGGCCATAAATAAAGGGTAGATTGTTGAATAACCGGATAAACATACTGATATTCATCGACTTTGCCAGCTTCAGGCTGCGAAAGTTGTCCCAGCACTGTGACGGATTTACCGGCCTGATACACCATAGGATCTAAGAATCCTTTGACATAAGCGACGAAACGACCGGCAGTTTCATCCCCTACTTTTGGCCGGCCATTGTTGTTACTGTCAAAATACACCACTTCAAGCCGGGTATCTGCTGGGTTATTCTGAATTTTTGCGATCACCCCACTCCAACGAGCAGTCCCTTTTTGCACTCCACCTTGCGTTGCCGCCTGATAACTAATGAGCACAGTACTATCCGGCACTGCGACCTGTTTCGGATAAGTGGCACAACCTGCCAACAGTAATGCACTTAAAGCCACCATGCAGCCAAGTTTAAATTTCATACTATCTGCTTCCTGTTAAAAACTGCCCGCACTTTAACTTGCCAGCCTGGCTTTGGAGTCGGAGTTCTCTGATAAAGTTCCAACTGAAGCCAATAAAATTTGCCAACCGGAATTTACAATAAGCCACTGCGCGCAAAGCTGCAAGGGTGGCGCTAAGCAATTGAGAAAAAACATCAAACTGTCATCCGACGCTGGTAAGCTTGTAAACGGTATTGACAAAACTGTCGCAATTAACGGCCGGATTAACGTCATCATCTGTACTTTTTGCAGCAAGTCCTTACAATTTGCCAGTGATGAAGCTAAATCTGACATAATCCTGATATCAACCCCGCAGCAAGTGAAGCTAACTTATGAAAAAATATCTATTTTCTGCCCTTTTTGCAGCCATGCTGCCAGCAGCCGTACAAGCAGCACCGAAAAATATCATTTATATGATTGGTGATGGCATGGGTCCGGCGTATCTGGCGGCATATCGTTATTATCAGGACAATCCGGCGACAAAAAAAGTTGAGTCGACCATCTATGATCAGCTGTGGGTCGGCGTTGCCACCACTTATCCGGATGACGATACCATAGTGACAGATTCGGCTGCGGGCGCTACCGCACTAGCCACCAGAATCAAAAGTTATAACGGCGCTATTTCGGTCAATCATCAGCATCAACCCTTGACCACTTTGTTAGAAATTGCCAAAGCCAAAGGCAAAAAAACCGCCATTTTATCCACCTCGCAAATTAACCATGCTACGCCTGCCAGCTTTATGGCGCATAACAAAAGCCGGAAAAACTACAACGAAATTGCCGACGATTATGTCGATAACAGAGTGAGCAATAAATTTGTCGCTGATCTGATGTTTGGGGGTGGTACCCAGTATTTTATCCGGCCAGATCGCAACCTGGTGCAAGAATTCAAACAAGCAGGTTTTAGTTATGCCGATAACTGGCAGGATTTAACCAAACTACAAAAATTACCGGCCATGGCGTTGCTGGCGCAAGTAGGTTTTCCAAGCGCACTGGATAACCCACAACCGCGGCCATTGGCAACCATGACCGAAAAAGCGCTGCAGTTACTGAGTCCACAACCGGAAGGTTTTGTCATGATGATTGAAGGCAGCCAGATTGACTGGTGTGGTCATGCCAATGACATCGCCTGCGCTATGGCAGAAATGGATGATTTTGCCAACGCGATTAAAGTGGCGAAAGCTTATGTGGACAGCCACCCGGACACTATCTTAGTGATTACGGCCGATCATGAAACCGGCGGTCTGTCGCTGGGTGCCGAGGGCGATTATGCCTGGAACCATGCGTTGTTAAAACAAGTAAAAAATACCGCTGTGGTCATTGCCAAAGCACTGGCAACTGCCAAACCAAGCGAGCTGGAGCAGGTTTGGCTGGCAAAAACCGCACTGAAATTAAATCATGCAGAGCTGAAAGCGCTGCAAAGTGCTCGTGAGCAAGTTGCAACTGCTTTTGCTGCCATGGCTGACAAACCACAGCTAGACCAACTTGAAGTTGAAGCTAAAGTACTGGCACCTTTGGCGACAGTGATCAAGCATCATATCAACCATCACACCAGAACCGGCTGGACCAGTGGTGCTCACACCGCTATTGACGTGCCAGTACTGGCTTGGGGTACGCAACGTGCTGATTTTGCCGGTTTTCAGGATAATACCGATATAGCTGCTAAGCTCATCGGTTATGTTGAGCAAGCAAAATAAGTTGTAGTTCCAGCCCGGTTACACCAGTGTAAACCGGGCTTGCTTTAAGCGCCTGCCAGAAGTTGTTGCCGTAATTCTGGTGCAGTGGTGGATTCTGATAACCAGATATCAAAAAAGGCCGGCCCCATGGCAGCATCTGTGGTACTACCAAGCAATTCATTATTAAAGTAAAAACGGATTATGCCATCAGGTTGTAATAAGGCCGTCAGTTGATCGCCTTTTTTCACATCACGCCATAACAGCTCCAATTCTGCCGCCCAGCGCCGTTGTGCAGCAAGCTGCTTCGGCTGCAATATCTTCCACTGATCCAGAGTAGCGTCGATAAACTCAGTTTTACTGATATTGCGGGCATAGGTCAGTGTCAATTGCAACGGCGTACTTTGCTGATAATCGGCAAAACGACCATTGCTGCTGTAAAGTTCAGCATCGTATAAATGCCATATCCAGTAGTTATATTGACCACTGCCCACTTTTTGCAACTGGGGTAGCTCAGTACTGTAAGCAGGCTGCAGCCAGCTGACAAATAATAATGCCAGCAGCGCTCTAAACCAATTTTGTTTCATTCGAATCACTCCATAAATAACGAAAATGTGAGATGGCCAGCATCAGCAGCGCCCATATTGGCGCCAAAACCACACATAGTTCGGTCAAATCATGATAACTGAGCTGGCCCCCCAAACTGGCACCAGCCCAATACGCCACAGGCCCACTGACAGCACCTGCCAGCACCGCCAGATACCAAGGCTGAAACCAGCGGGAGAATACCTGCACCGCGACACAGCCAAAACAGCCCCAAAGCAGCATCATCCACACCGGAACGCCAGCAGAATTGGCAAAACTAAAAACCCCGAGTTGCACTAAAGCAAAGTCTAGTGCAATGCCAGCCAGCATCACCGCGATAACCGCCAGCCGGGCTGGCATCTTCAGTAAGCCTAAGGCTGCCAGCCACAATAACAACACCGGTAGTAACACCGCTTGTTGCCAGACAATCAATGCCAGCCAGCATAATTTAAAACCGAGTAACCAAAGCAGATTCATTGTTTTAATCCTGTCGCTACTTTTTGTCGTAAGCCATAAGGTAAACAATTCAGTAACTGTAAAGTCAGTGCCAATCTGGTAGGAAAACGATACCTGAGTTTACCCGCAGCAATAGCCCGGCTAACTCTGGCAGCTGCCGCATCGGCGGGTAATAAAAATGGCATGGCAAAATCATTTTTTTGCGTCAGTGGGGTATCGACAAAACCAGGTTCGATCAAACTCACCTGAATACCACTGCCGGTTAAATCCAGCCGCAAACTGTCGGTAAAATAGCTGATGGCAGCTTTACTGGCGCCATAGGCCTCAGATTTAGTAAATGGAAATAACCAGGCCAGACTGCTGACAACAGCCAGTTGCGGCTGTTTCGATAAAGAAAGTAACGGCAACCAGTATTTAACGCACGCCACCACTGCATGCACATTAATGGCAAAAGTGCGTTCAAAAGCGGGTAAGGCTAAATCGTGGGCATCGACATATTCACAACTACCGGCATTGAGCAGCAGTAAATCAAGACTTGGTAACAACTGACGGATCTGATCACTGCTGGCCGCCACTGCAGTGGTATCAGTCAGATCCAGTGCAAATGGGCGGATCAAAGGTGACATAGCGGCAAGTTCGGCTAACTTATCGGCTGAACGGGCCACAGCCAGCACTTGCCAGCCTTCAGCGGCATATTGCAGCGCAAGAGCCCGGCCAAGACCAGAACTGGCACCGGTAATTAAACATGATTTTTGCATAAAAAGTGACACACCTAACAAGTAGCGCACAGTAACAGCGCGATTTCCAATGCTGGTGGTTACGCTGCAAGTTCGGACATGGATTGGTATCGCAGGATAATTTTACGCAAAGACTGTTCGATTGATGGCAAGCGTCTGTGTGGGTTTAGCTTTCAGGCAAACAAATCAACACCAAAGGTTTGCTGAATTTGTTCGCGTTTGCTCAGCATTTCCAATTGCTGATAAGCTGCCAGCGCTTTTTGTTGGTGTGGTTGCGGTTGATCATAAGCAGTACGGGATTGTCGACCCAATTCATCGTCCAGTTGGCTAATCATCGCAGCAGAACTACGGACACCAGTACCAGCCGCAACCGGAACTAAAGCGGTGGCGCCAGCTTGCTGATTGCCAGCAGCCTTGGCCTGCGTTTTACTGCTGACCTCGCTGATACCCCGACTCCGGGCTAAATCCTGACTGACGGCGATGTTCATCGACAACTACTGTTTTGCTGAAACTTTCTGCATTATAGCGGCTGATTTTTGCTTGCCAAGCTTTCGCCGAAAGATTTCACAAAATAGCGCCACCCCTTGTATTTCATAGCTTACAGCCGGGTTTAAAATAGCAAAAGCGGCAATTTTTTGCCGCTTTTATGCTTATCCAGTCAAGACTACAAATCAGCGACCCGGTAACTTTTGCCAGGTCACTTCGTCCCGCACATAAACAGGTTCTGCCAACTCTGCGGCGACAAATTGACCGGCCGCCAGCGCCGGTAACGCAAGGGTCAGCATATCCTGCGCCGACGGATATAAAATCTGCGGACTCAGTTGCGCGTTCTGCCACTGTTGCAACTGTGCTGCATAAGTTTGCCAACCCGTGCCTACCGCCCAACAGTCAGCCATGCTGCTGTGCGCAAAGATAGGCGATGTCAGCAGCTGGGGTTTAATCGCCATTTCCTCACCAATCAACTGCATCACATCAGAATCAGCAGCGCGCTGATAGGCGGCCAGATAAACCTCCGCCATCCGCGCATCAATAGCGGCGATCACCTGGTGGGCACCATGTAACCTTTGTGCTGCTTGCGCCATGGCGGCCAGCGTCGACACGCCATACACAGCTAAATCAGCACCAAAAGCCAGACCCTGCGCCACGCCAACCCCAATCCTGACGCCGGTGAAACTGCCAGGCCCACGGCCAAATACGATGCCATCAAGTTGTGACAAACCAAGGCCTGCTTCTGCCAGCAGTTGCTGGATCATCGGCAGTACTCTTTTACTATGTTGTTGCGGACAAACTTCATCCAGGCTCAGACTTTGTCCATCCTGCCATAACGCCACTGAACAGGCTTCGGTTGAGGTATCCAGCGCTAATAATTTCAATTCGACTCTCCACTACTGTGAATAAACTGCAAAAACTCAATCGCTTGCCCGACATCACGGCTGCGGCGCATCGGCGGCAGCGATTTTATAAAAACTTCACCATAAGGACGGGTCACCAGCCGGCTGTCACAGATCACCAGCACGCCCCGGTCAGTGACATCCCGGATCAAGCGACCAACCCCTTGTTTTAACGTAATCACCGCCTGTGGTAACTGCACAGCGGCAAAGGGATCTTTGCCGCGCATGCGGGCATCTTCACTGCGCGCCTGCAGCAAAGGCTCATCCGGCGAGGCGAAAGGCAGTTTATCAATAATGACACAGCTTAAGGTATCACCCCGCACATCCACCCCTTCCCAGAAACTGCCGGTGCCAAGCAACACTGTGTGTTTAAGCTCAACAAATTGTTCCAATAAAATCCGTTTACTGGTGGTGCCCTGCACCAGAATAGGCAACTTGATGCGCTCTGGTAACTCCTTGGCCATCCACTGCAACATACGGTGACTGGTAAACAGAAAAAAACAGCGGCCATCATTGGCGGTGATTAATTGCACCGCCAGTTCCAACAAAGCTTTATTCATCCGCGGATCCGTCGGTTCCGGCAAATAACGCGGTACCAGCAACATCGCCTGCTGCGGATAATCAAACGGGCTATCCAGCAACATAGTGCGGGCATTTTGCAGCCCCATTTGTTCGGTAAAATGACTAAAACCTTCATCGACCGACAAGGTCGCAGAAGTGAAAATCCAGCTACGTTGCTGATTAAACACCAATTCATTAAATTTATCGGCAATACTGAGCGGTGTGTAATGCACGCTGATGGTTCTGGGCGTGGTTTCATACCAGAAACTGACACCGGTGCGCTCCACATCCAACAATTTATCCAACCGGCTGCGGGCGGTCGCCACCCGCTCATAACAGCTGTCGACTAAATCAGCCCGGCCCAGACTGCTTTTCAGCACCTGATATAACATGGTCAGCGCATCACAAATGCGTTTCATCGCGCTTTGCATCTCAGGTCGCTGATAACAATCGCGCCAGTTGCCTTTTTGCGGATCGCCAGGCAACAACAACCGCCAGTCCCTGACCAGGGCGGCCAATTTATCGGCTATTTTCGCCAGTTGCGGATGATCCCTCAGCTCAGTTTTGCAGGCCATCTCGACATCGCGACACAGCTCCAGCAACAGCTTAGAGGAGACTGATTCACCAAAATATTCACTGGCAATATCCGGGATCTGGTGGGCCTCATCAAAAATAACCACATCCATATTCGGCAACAGTTCGCCAAAGCCGGTGTCTTTAAGCGCCATATCAGCAAAAAACAAATGATGATTCACCACCACCAGATCGGCTTGCATGGCTTTTTTGCGGGCTTTGAGTAAATAACAATCTTCAAAATCCGGACAGTCTTTACCGAGGCAATTGTCACTGGTACTGGTGACATAAGGCAGCGCTTTGGAATCTTCGGCAATATAGGTTAGCTCGCCGATATCGCCGCTATGGGTCTCGCTCGACCATTTTTTGATCAGTGACAAATCCTGGATCAGCAGTGGATCCGGCACTGGCACATGCTGATAATGCTGGGTTAAGCGGAATAAACACAGATAATTGGCGCGGCCTTTTAACAGGGCCGTTTGCAGCGGTAACGCCAGTGCTTGTAATACCTTCGGCAAATCACGGAAATACAGCTGTTCCTGCAGGTTTTTGGTCCCGGTCGATAAAATCACTTTTTTACCGGCCAGCAGCGCCGGTACTAAATAGGCATAAGTTTTGCCAGTACCAGTGCCCGCTTCAACCACCAGCGCCGAGCCGGTACTGATACTTTCCGCCACCGCCAACGCCATTTGCTTTTGCGCGTCACGGGCTTTAAAACCTGGGATCTGTTTGGCCAGGGTGCCATCGTCAGCAAAGGCCGCTTTGACTTTATGCTGCATGATGCTCACTTGGCAAGCTGCAAAGCACCGACTGCGGGCGCTGCAGAGGGGAAAAACTGACGATAAAATTCAAAGCAGTGCCTTGGAACAAAGTTGCGGGTGGTTATTATGCCGCTGTGACCGGCCTGCTGCAAATATCCGCTGCAGTTTCTGGCCGTCAACGCCAAAGAACCATGCTGTCAGCAGTAAGTTTCAGATATAAATATCCAGATGTCCTGCTGCGTCGGCATGCTGATCTTGCTCTGGCGTCACTGCATGGCCAGTTGCCAGCAATTCAGTTTCAGCCGGCGCTGGTTTTGCATCTGTAAACTCTGGTTCAGCCTCAGCTTGACCTTGCTGCTGGCCACCCTGTCGCCAATGAACCCGCTGTTGCTGTGACAACTGCTGCAACTGGCGCTGCCATTGCTGCCAGCCAACCCGAAATGGTTTATCCGGATCCGGTTCCGGCTGCATACGCTGATACTTCAATACCGGCGAGATCAGTCGTTTTGCCACGACAGTCGGCTGACTATTGACCCGCGTTAAATAAGGAAACAACACATCCATTTCATCCCCCCCGCTTTCTGATGTTGGCCGACAGATCTGTTGACCTGCTTCTGCAGTTATCGGCGATTAAGCGCTAAACTGTGGCCAAAACAACAAACAAAAATATATACAACTTGCTCATTTATAAAGCAGTCAAAATTAATCTGCTGCGTATATTGTTCGAACGAAAAAAAATAGAAAAATTCAAATAATAAAAACACACAAATAAAATCAACAACTTAAATAAAAAACACCACCAATCATCCGGCATTTTTTTTAATCAGCCTGCTTGTCAAGCGGCTAAAAAGCCGATAGCTTGTATAGCAATTGCA